>Ga0136618_10000182_pt1 | contig 18750 bp, 16 predicted proteins | sample AntDrymUQ3302106_2_FD_104805 | JGI IMG/M metagenome (GOLD analysis project Ga0136618, IMG submission 104805) | Polar desert sand microbial communities from Dry Valleys, Antarctica - metaG UQ330 (21.06) | ecosystem: Environmental > Terrestrial > Soil > Desert | place: Antarctica: Dry Valley... | reverse complement strand
TTGGCTTTTACTTTCACCCGGTGAAATGCCCGCTGAAAAGGCCCCACAATGCCGGTTTGCCGACGCGCGTTGGACAAGAAGCGGACCGGAAGCGGGTGCGCGGCGGGCAGACTCCTCCTCGCCCGCCGCGTCACTCGTCTTAGCGTTCGAGCTCTACGTGCAGGAAGGCCTTCAGCTTCATCCCGAGGTAGCCGCGGATGGGATGGACGGACACGCCGTACGGGTTCACCAGGGTGCTGACGGCCATGCCATTTCCTAGATAGATGCCCATGTGCTTGTTGCTGCCCCAGACGATGAGGTCGCCGGGCTGGCCCTCAAGCTTGTCAGCCTTACCCAGGCTATTGAAATACTGATAAAAGCCGGCAACCGTTCGTCGCTTGCCGCCGATACGGTCGAGCAGCCCCTTCTCGCGGAATGAGAACGTCACCAGGCCGGAGCAGTCGAACTGGTTCGGGCCGTTTGCTGCGAACACCCAGCGATCGCCCTTCTGCTGAAGTGCGATCTTGATGACCTTCTGCGCCTCGGTGAGCGGCTCGGTTGCCGAGACCGGGGCGGCAGTGCCGACCAGTGCGGTCAGCGCCAGCGACAGGATGACCAGGGCGCGCCCATGGGCCCGTAGCGAGGTCATCGCTGAATGTCGACCTGGAGGTAGCGCTTGATCCGAGAGTGGCGCGAAACGGGCGACGGCTTTGGCGTTTGCCACGGCTAGGTATCCCTCCCTCCGTGCTGGGGCACGGCCGTCGGTGCTGGGGCACCGACCTGGCTAGCTCGCATGCCTGGGGCATCGGGCGGCTGCTGTTTCGAAAGGTTAACCCGGCATTACAAAGTCATGCAACCGGACCATTTACCGTTGCCATTGGCACACCTATCCAATGGGTCATTGACCACTGGACCCGCGGTCGCCCACGATGGTTGGCGTGGCTCGCCCTCTGACCATCGCCCTGCTGCTCGCCATTGCCGTTCTGGGCTCCTCAACTGCGGCCACCGCGGCGCGCTGGATCCCTTGGCCCACGGCCACCTGGCAGCTCCAGTTCAGCGGGACTATCGACGTCACAGTTCGGGCCGACATCTTCGACCTTGACATGTTCGACACGTCGCGGCGCCTCGTACGCAAGGTCCACGCGAGCGGCCATCACGCCATCTGCTACATCAACGCCGGCGCCTGGGAATCGTGGCGGCCGGACGCGGCCGACTTTCCATCGAACGTCAAGGGTCGCGATCTCGACGGCTGGCCGGGCGAGAAGTGGCTGGACATCCGCCGCCTGGACGCTCTCGGCCCGATCCTCCTGAAGCGGGTCCGGCTGTGTCGTGACAAGGGCTTCGACGGGGTCGAGTTCGACAACGTCGACGGTTACCAGAACGCCACCGGTTTCAACCTCTCGGCCAGCGACCAGCTGGCCTTCGACCGCTGGCTCGCCGATACCGCCCACGCAAACGGCCTGTCGGTCGGACTGAAGAACACGCTGGGTCTGGTCGCCAGCTCGAGCCGAGCTTCGACTTCGCGATCGTCGAGCAATGCTTCGTGTATCACGAGTGTGCCTTGACTTCCCCGTTCGTCGACGCGGGCAAGGCCGTTATCGACATCGAGTACAGGCTGGGTCGAGCCGCGTTCTGTGGTCGGGCGGCCCGGCTTGGCATCTCAGCCATGCGCAAGCACCGCGAGCTGGACGCGTGGCGGCGTCGCTGCTAGTCCGCCTCGATCAGGCCGACAGCGCCGACTTCGGCGTCCGGAATCGGAAATACGCCCAGAAAGCAAACCAGAACACGCCGAAGCTGACGAAGAGGATTGCCGCGCGGTAACTCCAGATTCGACTGGGAGGCCGCTGCTAGACTCCATTCTTCGGCGCGCGCGGGAGCCGTTGTCCTGCGTTTCCGATAACAGGGAGGAGCTGTTGCCCGACCGCGTCGCTGGTCCTGTGAGGCCGGCACGCAGCCAGAGAGGGCTCTCGCCAATCGGTAGAGCCTTACAGGGCACCCGTCTATCCCTCACGCTCCACGCTCAAGTAGGCAGACGCTGATGCCGGCGACCGTCATCTGCGGGCTCCAGTGGGGCGACGAAGGCAAAGGCAAGGCAACCGACCTGTTGGCCGACCGCGTCTCGATGGTGGTGCGCTACCAGGGCGGTGACAACGCCGGCCACACCGTTGTCATCGGCGACGAGGTCTTCAAGCTCCACCTCGTACCCAGCGGCGTGCTCCACCCGCACATCACCCCGATCATCGGCCCCGGCGTGGTGGTCAATCCCGCGAAGCTGATCTCAGAGATGGCGATGCTCAACGAGCGCGGCATCTCCACTGACAAGCTGCGGGTGAGCGGGGCGGCGCACGTGATCATGCCGTACCACGTTGCATTGGACGGCGCCCGCGAGTCCGCCGCGGCCGACGGAGCGATCGGGACGACCAAGCGGGGCATCGGCCCTGCCTACGGCGATCGCGCATCGCGCGCGGGCATTCGGATGGGCGACCTGCTCGAGCCCGAGCTACTGCGATCGCGCCTCACGGCAGCCCTGGCCGAGAAGAATGCCGTCCTCCAACACGTTTACGGCGCGGCGGCCTTTGAGATAGAAGGCCTGCACAGCGAGGCAATCCAGTGGGGCAAGGCGCTGCGTCCGCACATCGCCGATACCACGCTGCTGGTCCAGAACGGCCTGGCCGCGGGCGAGCACATCCTGCTCGAGGGAGCGCAGGGCACCCTGCTCGATCTTGACCACGGAACATATCCCTACGTCACCAGCAGCAATCCCGTCGCTGGCGGCGCGACTACTGGTGGCGGCATCGGGCCCCTTCAGATCGACCAGGTCATCGGCGTGCTCAAGGCGTACTCGACGAGGGTTGGCTCCGGTCCCTTGCCGACCGAGCTGGATGACGAGGTCGGGGAGCACCTGGTCAGCGTGGGCAAGGAGTTCGGCACGACCACTGGACGGCGACGGCGGTGCGGTTGGCTGGACCTCGTTCCGCTGCGCCACGCGGCGCGGCTCAACAGCGCCACGAGCGTCATGCTGAACAAGCTCGACATCCTCAGCGGCCTCCCCGAGCTCAAGATCTGCGTCGCCTATCGCGTCGACGGCAGGGAGTCCGACGACTGGCCGATGGATGCCGCCGTGCTCGAGCGTGCCGAGCCCGTGTACGAGATCTTTCCGGGCTGGACGGAGGACCTGCGCGCCGCCACGAGCGTTGAGGGACTGCCCGATGCCGCACGCCGATACATGGCAACCATTGAGCAACGCACCGGGGTCCCGATCACGATCGTCAGCGTGGGGCCCGAACGAAACCAGACGCTGGTCCGGCGCGGTGCCGGCTCCGCCGCGGTTCACAGGGCCGCGTGAGCGGGTTGCGAATACTGATCGTCGGCTCGGGCGCGCGCGAGCACGCGCTGTGCTGGCGACTGTCGCTGGAAGGGGCCGAGAGGGTCATCGTCGCGCCGGGCAATGCGCTGATGAGCGACGTCGCCGACGTGCGCGGTGACGTTTCAGTGGCTGACCTGGATGGCGTTGTCGCGCTCGCGTCCGCGGAGCGAGTGGACCTCGTTGTGGTCGGGCCTGAGGCGCCGTTGGCAGCTGGGCTGGCCGATCGCCTGAGGGAGGCCGGCATCTGTTGCTTCGGGCCTGGCGCGGCGGCGGCGCGGATCGAGGCCAGCAAGTCGTTCGCGCGCGAGGTCTGCCGACAGGCGTCGGTGCCCATGGCAACAGGGGCTTCGTTCGAATCCGCTTCGCCCGCGATCGAATACGCCGAGATGCTTGGGTTGCCCGTCGTGGTCAAGGCCGATGGCCTTGCGGCCGGCAAGGGTGTCGCGATTTGTGGCACAGCCGTCGAGGTCGAGTCGAGCATCCGCGAGGCGGTCGAAGGCGGCCGTTTCGGCGCCAGCGGCCAGAGGGTCATCGTCGAGCAGTGGCTGGACGGCGTGGAGGCGAGCGTCATCGCGATCTGCGACGGAATTGACGCGGTGATCTTGCCGGTTGCGCGCGATCACAAGCGGCTGCGCGCTGGCGACGAGGGACCCAACACGGGCGGGATGGGCGCGTATTCGCCGGTCGCGGAGGCCGACGACCTGTTGGTGCGGCGGCTGCACGGCGAGATCTTCATCCCCGTCCTGCGCGAAATGGAGCGCCGCGGGACGCCATTTCGGGGCGCCCTCTTCGCGGGCTTGATGCTCACGGTCAATGGCCCTCGGGTCCTGGAATTCAACGCCCGCCTGGGCGACCCTGAGACACAGGCGATCCTGGCGCGGCTGGACGAGCCCATCACGCCGTTGCTGCTCGCCGCCGCAACTGCCTCGCTCGTGGCGGTTGGCTCGAGGGATCCCATCCTGGGCGCGACGAAAGGCGCCACGGTCGCGCTCACGCTTGCGTCTGACGGCTACCCAGAGTCGCCACGTGCGGGGGACGCGATCGACGGCATCACGGCCGCTCGGTCGACCGGAGCACTGGTGTTCGGCGCCGGGGTGCGCCTTCAGGGCCCGGCCGGGATGGTCACCAGCGGCGGACGAGTGCTGACTGTCGTCGGCAGAGGCCATGACGTCGCGGCCGCCGCAGACGCTGCCTACGCGGCGGCAGACCTGATCATCTTCGCCGGCAAGCAGGTCAGGTGGGACATCGGCCGTTCGCTCATGGGAGCCGTGGCGTGATCCCGCGCTACACGCAGCCCGAGATGGCGGCCGTCTGGACCGACGAGGCGCGCTTCGAGCACATGCTGCGCGTCGAACTGGCTTCCCTGCACGCTCTCGCTGCCCAGGGGACGGTGCCCGCGCAGGCGGTCGATGCGATTGAGCGGCGCGGCCGGGTGGACGTCGCGCGCATCGCCGAATTGGAGAAGACCACCGACCACGACGTCGTCGCCTTCGTCAACCAGGTCGCCGAGACCGTGGGTGAGGCTGGCCGCTACCTGCACTTCGGGCTGACATCGAGCGATGTGGTCGATACGGCTCTCGCCCTGCAGTGCCGTTCGGCTGCCGAGCTGCTGCTGGGCGAGCTGGATGAGCTGATCGGGCTGCTCGTTCGCAAGGCCCGCGAGCATGCCGGAACGGTGATGATGGGCCGCACACACTCGGTCCACGCCGAGCCGATCACGCTGGGCATCAAGCTCGCGACGTGGGCTTTCGAGCTCGACCGCGACCGAAAGCGGCTACGTGCCGCGGCGGCTGATCTCGCCACCGGCAAGCTGAGCGGCCCGGTCGGGACGTACAGCCAGCTCGGGCCGGAGATCGAGGCAGCGGTGATGGCCGAGCTCGGCCTGGCGCTGGACCCCGTCAGCACACAGATCATCCAGCGTGATCGACACGCGTCGTTCCTGGCGGCGATCGCCATCAGTGGCGGGTCGCTGGAGCGTTTCGCGACCGAGGTGCGCAACCTGCAGCACACCGAGATCGGCGAGCTCCAGGAGCCGTTCGGTCGTGGCCAGACGGGCTCCAGCGCGATGCCCCACAAGCGCAACCCGATCCTCTCCGAGCGCATCGCCGGCCTGGCGCGACTCCTGCGCGGCTACGCGCTCGCAGGGCTCGAGGACCAGGCGCTCTGGCACGAGCGCGACATCTCGCACTCGTCGGTGGAACGCGTCGCGCTGCCGGGCGCGACAACGCTGCTGCATTACATGCTCGTGCGCTTCCGCGGCCTGGTTGACGGCCTGGTCGTGCGCCCGGAGCGAATGCGCGAGAACCTCGACCGCGGCCTGGGGCTGTTCGGCAGCAGCCGCCTGCTGACAACCCTGGTCGAGAGCGGCGGCCTGACCAGGGAGAAGGCATACGGCATCGTCCAGGCCGCCGCCCTTCGCGCGGCGGATGAGCGCCGACCGCTGCGCGAGCTCGTGGAGAGTGATCCGGACGTTGCCCTGGTGCTGACACCGGACCAGATCGCGGCCTGTTTCGACGAGACCCGCCTGCTGCGTCATGTCGACGCGGTCATTGCCCGGTTGGACACGCTGGAGGTGCCAAGCCATGCCCGTAGCTGAGCTCATTCCCGGGTTCGTGCGCTCGGGCAAGGTGCGCGACATCTTCGCACTCGCCGACGCGCGGCTGCTGCTGGTCGCATCGGACCGCCTGAGCGCTTTCGACGTTGTCCTGCCGACCCCGATTCCCGACAAGGGGCGCGTCCTGACCGGTCTGTCCCGCCACTGGTTCGCCGAGGCCGCGCGCGCCGGGATCATGCCCCACCACCTGCTGTCGACCGATCCGGCAGATTTGCCGGCCGATCACGACGAGGTGGCCACGGACCTGCGCGGCCGGATGATGATCTGCCGTCGTGCCGAGGTCCTGCCGGTGGAGCTGATCGTCCGTGGCTACATTGCCGGCAGCGGCTGGAAGGACTATCAGCGGACCGGCGCGATGAGCGGCATCCCGCTGCCCGAGGGCCTGCGCGAATCGGATCGGCTGCCGCAGCCGCTGTTCACGCCCTCGACCAAGGCCGAGACCGGCCACGACGAGAACATCTCCTTCGACGAGATGGTCGAGATCGTCGGGGCGTCGCTCGCCGAGACCGCGCGCGAGTTGGCCCTGGCGCTGTATTCGTTCGCGGCCGAGCGCGCCGAACGCGCCGGGATCATCCTGGCCGACACGAAGTTCGAGTTCGGCACTCTCCCAGACGGCTCGCTCATCCTGATCGACGAGGTCCTCACCCCTGATTCGTCACGCTTCTGGGATATTGCCGCGTACGAGCCGGGTCGCAGCCAGCCCTCGTACGACAAGCAGTTCGTGCGCGACTGGCTGGAGACGCAGCCATGGGACAAGACGGCGCCTGGGCCGAAGCTACCGGCCGACGTCGTGGCCGGAACCCAGCAACGCTATGCGCAGGCATTTGAGCGCATCACGGGTGGCTCCTTCGCCGACTACCTCGCCCACGACCGAGTTGCGGCGGAAGCGCCCCGGGGTCCGCAGGCGTGACCAGGTTTTGCTTCAGCATCGCGATCATGCCCCGCGAAGGAATCCTTGATCCGCAGGGCAAGGCGGTCGAGGCAGCGCTGCCGCAGCTCGGCGCGTCGACCGTGCACGGCGTGAGGATCGGCCGAAGGATCGAGCTGACGGTGGATGCCGATGACGCATCGACGGCGCGCGAGGTGGTCGAGAAGCTCGCCGCCGAATTCCTGGCCAACCCGCTTGTCGAGCGCTGGGCGATCGAAGAGGCGCAGCCGCTGGCCGGGATCGCCGGATGAAGGTCGGGGTCGTCGTCTTCCCGGGCTCCAACTGCGATCGCGACGCGCTGCACGGCGCCCGACTCGCCGGCGCCCAGGCCGAGCTGCTGTGGCACGAGGACACCGACCTGCATGGCGCGGACGCAGTGATCCTGCCCGGAGGCTTTGCCTACGGCGATTACCTGCGTGCTGGTGCGATCGCGCGATTCAGCCCGATCATGGGCGCGGTGCGCGCGCACGCGGCGCGCGGCGGCCTGTTGCTCGGGATCTGCAACGGCTTCCAGGTCCTGACCGAGGCGGGGCTGCTGCCGGGCGCCCTGCGCCGCAACACGACTCTTCGCTTCGAGCACCGCTGGGTTCGCCTGTCCGTTGAGCGCCACGACACGCCGTTCACTCGCGGGATTCCGGCCGGACAGACGTTGAGGCTGCCGATAGCCCATGGAGAGGGGTCGTACTACCTCCCCGACGCGGAGCTGGATGATCTGGAGCAATCGGGGCAAGTGATCTTCCGCTACGGCCCGCCGGAGGGCAATCCAAATGGGTCTGTGCGCGACGTCGCGGGCGTGACCGATGCATCAGGGCGTGTGTGCGGGTTGATGCCTCACCCGGAGCGCGCAGCTGAGGCACTGCTGGGGTCGGACGACGGACTACTGCTGCTGCGCTCGATGGTCGAGAGCGCCGCGCAGGTCGAGGCGGTGGCGTGATCGCCGTCGAGCCGGAGATCGAGTCGGATGCCGATGGCGTGACTGTGGGTTCCAGCCCGGCTGCGGTCGAGCTCCATCGGAAGCTCGGGCTGACCGACCAGGAGCTGGCGGCCATCACCGACCGGCTCGGCCGCGCGCCGAATGATCTCGAGCTGGCCATGTTCAGCGTGATGTGGAGCGAGCACTGCTCGTACAAGAGCTCGCGCGGCCTGCTGCGCACCCTGCCCACCACCGGCGACGATGTCCTGGCAGGACCCGGCGAGAACGCCGGAGTCGTGCGCATCGGCGACGGGCTGGCGGTGGCGTTCAAGCTCGAGTCCCACAACCACCCGAGCGCGGTTGAGCCCTTCCAGGGCGCAGCCACGGGCGTGGGCGGCATCCTGCGCGACGTCGTGGCGATGGGTGCGCGACCAATGGCCCTGCTCGATCCGCTGAAGTTCGGCTGGCCCGACGACGAGGCCACGCGACGCCTGGTCCGTGGCGTCGTCCGTGGCGTCGGCAGCTACGGCAACTGCGTCGGCGTGCCCACGGTCGGCGGCGAGCTGCTTTTCGACCCCAGCTATACGAACAACCCGCTGGTCAATGTGATGTGCGTCGGCCTCGTGGCCGAGAACGGCCTGGCGCATGCGATCGCCACGACGCCGGGCTACGCGGCCGTCCTTTTCGGGTCACCCACCGGGCGCGACGGGATCGGCGGCGCATCCGTGCTGGCCAGCGCCAACTTCGGCGCCGGCTCGGCTGAGATGCGTCCCAGCGTGCAGATCGGCGACCCGTTCGCGGGCAAGCTGCTGATCGAGGCGAGCCTGGAGCTGGTCGAGCGCGGAATCCTGGAAGGCCTGCAGGACCTGGGCGCCGCGGGTCTGACCTGCGCTGCGTCCGAGATGGCCGACCGGGGCGGTACGGGCATTCGCATCGACCTCGATGCCGTTCCGCGACGCGAAGACGCAATGGCTCCGTTCGAGGTGATGATCAGCGAGTCACAGGAGCGGATGCTCGCAGTGGTCGCGCCGGAGGACGTCGCCGCCGTGCAGGAGGTTTGCCGGCGCTGGGGACTGCCCTCGGCCGTGGTCGGCCTTGTCACCGACGATGGAGACGTGACGGTCGTCCAGGACGGCGAGGAGATCGCCCGCGTCCCCGCTCGGGCACTTGCCAGCCAGGCGATCGAGATGAACAGGCTTGCGTCGCCGCCACACCGTCATAGGGCCGCGCCGGCACCGGGCGAGCCGGCCCTGGCCCACGACGGCCTGCCGGAACGGGGCATGGACCCGGGCTCCGTCCTCGAGGCGCTGATGGGCCATGCCAACCTGGGCAGCCGAGAGTGGGTGACGACGCAGTACGACCAGACCGTCGGCACCGACACGATCGAAGGCTGCGACAAGACGGCGGCCGTGCTCCGCGTCAAGGGCACGCGCAAGGCATTGGTCATGGCAACCGATTCACAGCCCGCCGTCGCGGCCTACGACCCGGCACTGGGCGCGGCGTTGGCCGTTGCGGAGTGCACGCGCAACATCGCCATCACCGGCGCCCGGCCGCTGGGCATCACCAATTGCCTGAACTTCGGCGATCCGGGCAATCCGGAGGCGTTCTGGCAGCTGTCCGAGTCGGTCCGCGGAATGGGCGAGGCGTGCAGGGCCCTGGGCGTGCCGATCACCGGTGGCAACGTCAGCCTGTACAACGAATCGCCGCTCGGGCGCATCGCGCCGACAGCGCAGATCGGCGCGCTGGGGCTGCTGGAGGACCTGGATCTGCTCATTCGGCCGCAATTCAGGAACGAGGGCGACCTCGTTGTCCTGCTCGGTGAGGCGGGCGCGGGGATGGCGGGGTCGGCTTACGAGAGGATTGCCGGCGCCGCGCCCGACGATCGGCCGCCGTCGCTAGATCTGGCGCGGGAGGCGTCGCTGCAGAAGCTGTTGCAGCAGGCAGCATCGGAAAAGTTGCTGAATTCGGCCCAGGACGTGAGTGGCGGCGGTCTGGCAGTGGCAATCGCCGAATGCGCAATCTGGGGTGGCCTCGGCGCAGACCTGACCCTCGCCGTCGCGATGGCCCCGGCAGTGACCCTATTTGGAGAAAGTCCCACACGAGTCGTTCTCACGATCGCGCCAGAGCACTGGAACGGCCTCGCGCGGCTCGCCGCCGGCGTGCGCATCGCCTGCCGACGCCTGGGCACGGTTGGTGGCGACCGATTGCGCATCCGGCTCGTCGGTGTCGGGGCAACGGGTGCGGCGGAGGAGCGTGGCGCCGGCGTCGCGGACGAAGTCGACGTCCCATTGAGCGAGCTGCGCAAGGCATGGACGATGGCCCTGCCACGGGTTCTCGGACAGGAGGGGCACGCCTGATGTGTGGAGTTGTCGGCGTCCACGCGCCCGGTCAGGATGCGGCGTCGATCGCGGCGCTCGGGCTCTTCGCCCTGCAGCACCGCGGCCAGGAATCGGCAGGCGTGGCGGTCAGCGACGGTCACGGCGTGATGGTCTACAAGGACCTTGGGCTGGTGGACCAGGTCATCGACGAGCGACGTCTCCAGTCGCTGCGCGGCAACCTGGCGATTTCGCACTGCCGCTACTCAACGACTGGCTCGACGATCTGGGAGAACAGCCAGCCGGCGTTCCGCCTCGGGCCGCGGCGAACGGTCGCAGTTGGCCACAACGGCAACCTGGTCAACACGCAGGCCCTCCTCGAGCAGCTCCCCGGCGGCCTGACGCGGCTCGTCGGCACCACCGACACCGAGCTGCTCACCGCGCTCCTGGCCAGCGAACCGGGCGGGGACCTAGTCGAGGCACTGCTCGGGCTCCTGCCACGGGTCAGCGGGGCGTACGCGCTGGTAGTGATGGACGAGACGCGCGTCATCGGCGTGCGTGATCCGTATGGCTTCCGGCCGCTCGTCCTCGGCGTCATCCCATCTGCGAACGGGGAGACTTGGTGCCTGGCCTCGGAGACCGCCGCGCTGGACGTCCTCGGCGCTGAGTTCGTGCGCGATGTCGAGCCGGGCGAGCTAGTCGTGCTCGGCGAGCCCGGCGGCCCGCGATTTGTGCGCTTCGCCGAGGGCAAGGAGCAGCTGTGCGTCTTCGAGATGATCTACTTCGCCCGGCCCGACTCGTACATGCTGGGACGCAACCTGTACGAGGCTCGCCGGCGGATGGGCGAGGCACTCGCTCGGGAGGCGCCCGTTGAGGCGGACCTGGTCATGCCCGTGCCCGACACGGGCGCCCCTGCCGCCGCCGGTTACGCCGAAGCGAGTGGCATCCCTTATCGCGAGGGCATGACGCGCAACCGTTACGCCGGTCGAACCTTTATCCAGCCATCGAACGGGCTGCGCCAGCGTGGAGTGACGGTGAAGCTTTCCGCTCTCCGCGAGCAGGTGCGCGATCGGCGGCTGATAGTTGTCGACGACTCGATCGTGCGCGGAACGACCACCCGCCAGATCGTCGGTCTGCTGCGCCGCGCCGGGGCCAGGGAGGTCCACGTTCGCATCAGCGCACCGCCGATATTCCATCCCTGCTTCTACGGCATCGATACCCAGATCGAAACCGAGCTCATCGCGGCGCAGCACACGGTGCCTGAGATCAAGGAGTTCATCGGCGCGGACTCGCTCGCATACCTGTCCATCGGCGGGGTCCTAGAAGGCCTCGACCTGCCGCGCGAGCGGTTCTGCTTCGCCTGCTTCGATGGCAACTACCCGGTGCCCGTCCCGTACGACGTGGGCAACCGCAAGTTCCTGTTGGAGCGCGAGCCGCTGGCTGTGGTCGGTTGACGGTTCGAACCGCGTACGCGGAGGCCGGCGTCGATGTCCAGGCAGGCGAGCGCGCAGTCGAGCTCATTCGCGCCAGGATCGGCTCGGGCGGAAAGGCACTCCTGGGAGGCATCGGAGCCTTTGGCGCGGCGATGGAGATCCCCGCTGGCTATCGGCAGCCGATCCTGGTAACGGCCACGGACGGCGTGGGGACCAAGACCGAGATCGCCCAACGTCTGGGCCGACTCGACACGATCGGCCAGGACCTGGTCGCGATGTGCGCGGACGACGTCGTCTGCCACGGGGCGCAGCCGGCATTCTTCCTCGACTACATCGCCATGGGGCGCGTCGATCCAGATCGCGTGGCCACGCTCGTCGGTGGCATCGCCACCGCGTGCGAACAGGTCGGTTGCTCGCTTGTCGGTGGTGAGACCGCGGAGCACCCCGGGCTCATGGATCCCGACGCGTTCGACCTCGCCGGCTTCTGCATCGGCTTCGTCGAGCGCGACGAGCTGATCGACGGTGGCGCGGCGAAGGAAGGCGACGTCGTCGTCGGAATGGCCAGCTCCGGGCTGCACGCCAACGGATACTCACTCGTGCGCAGGCTCATCGACACGGGCGTGCTGACTCTCGACGAGGAGCTGTTGACACCGACGCGCCTGTACGCCGGCGCCGTCCTGAGCCTGCTCGATCAGCTGCGCGGCTGGGGACTCCGCGTCGGCGGTCTCGCGCACATCACCGGTGGCGGCCTGGCCGGCAACCTGCATCGGGCCGTCGGCGCTGGACTCGGCGTGCGCGTCAAGGTCGGCTCGTGGCCGGAGCCCCGGATCTTCCGCTCGCTCGCGCGAGCCGCCGGGATCGACGATGCGCAGATGCGCGCGACCTTCAACTGCGGCATCGGCTTCGCGGCGGTCGTCGAGCCGGCAGCCGTGGACACGACGGTCGCCTCACTTCGCGAAGCGCAGATCGAAGCGTGGGTCATTGGCGAGGTACTCCCGCTCGCGGAACTCGGCGGTACCCGCTACCTCGAGGCTGAGTGACCTGACTGGGCAGGTCAGCGTCTGCGTCTCGGGCGAAGGGACCAACCTGCGGGCGCTGCGCCGCTACGAGAAGCGCGGGCTCCTCGGGGGCGAGATCGTGCTCGTCGTCGCCGACCGACCGTGTGCAGCCCTCTCATTTGCCGCGGACGAGGGCATACGGACAGCGCTGATCGCGCCCGCGGCGTACGCGGACCGGGCCGGCTGGGATGAGGCTCTCGCCGACGCGCTGACAGCAGCGAAATCTGATGTCGTGGTCAACGCGGGCTTCCTGCGCTGGCTCGGACGGCCCGTTCTCGATGCCTTCGAGGGCCGCATGTTCAACGTACACCCCAGCCTGCTGCCAGCCTTTCCCGGCCTGCACTCGGTTCGCGATGCGCTGGCTGCCGGCGTGACCGTGACCGGTGTGACGGTCCATCTCGTCGATGAGACGCGTGACGGCGGACCGATCGTGGCCCAGGAGGCAGTGCAGATCGCTGCGGATGATGACGAGGCTTCCCTCATGGCGCGACTGCATGCTGTCGAGCACCGACTGCTGCCGCGCGTGGTGGCACTCGCCTTGGCGGGGGCGATCAGCCACGACGACGCCACGGTGCGCATCGATCCGGCGAGGGCGGCTGAGGTTGCACGTCCGCGCCGTGGCTTGATCTCGGTCTCCGACAAGTCTGGGCTGGTCGCCTTCGCGCGGGCGCTTGCCGGCCTCGGCTTCGAGCTGGTATCCACAGGAGGCACCGCCCGAGCGCTGCGTGCCGACGGACTCGAGGTCACCGATGTCGCCGACGTGACCGGATTCCCGGAGATGCTCGACGGCCGCGTAAAGACGCTCCACCCGCGCATTGCGGCTGGCGTCCTGGCCGATCAACGCCTGCCCGAGCACCGCGAGCAGTTGGCGGTCGCCGCCATCGAACCATTCGAGCTCGTGGTCGTCAACCTATATCCGTTCGCAGAGGCGGCCGCGCGTCCTGGCGTCACCGAGGACGAGCTGATCGAGCAGATCGACATCGGCGGTCCAACGCTCGTGCGCGCGGCCGCCAAGAACCACGCCGGCGTGGGTATCGTCACCGAGCCCGCCCAGTACGACCCGGTTCTGCTCGAGCTAGGCCACGGGGGAGGGCTGAGCGAGGGCATGCGCCGCGAGCTGGCGATGGCCGCGTTCCGGCTCACGGCCGCCTACGATGGGCACATCGCCGAGCGGCTGGCCGGGCGCTGGTGGGGCCCCGTGCCACCGCCGAAAGCAGCGCCGCCAGGCTCATCAGAGGTGCCCGCAATCACCGCACGCCTGTCGGTGGAGCTCGCCCACCTCCAGGCCCTCCGCTACGGCGAGAACCCGCACCAGAACGCCGGCCTCTACCACGCCGAGGGCATCGATCTGGCCCCGGGTGCGTTCAGCCGGGGCGCCCTCCTCGTCCAGGGCAAGCCGCTCAGCTACAACAACATCCTCGACGCGGCCGCGGCGACGGGCCTGGCGCGCGACTTGCGCGGCCCGGCCTGCGTCATCGTCAAGCACGCCAACCCATGTGGCGCGGCCCAGGCGTCCAACCTCGTGGCTGCCTGGGAGGCCGCGCTGGCGGGTGATCCCGTCAGTGCCTTCGGCGGCGTGGTCGCGCTGACTGAGCCGGTCGATGCTGTCGTCGCCGAGCGACTCACGGGCATCTTTCTGGAGGTCGTCGCCGCGCCGGCTTGCTCGTTGGAGGCGCTCGAGATCCTGGCGCGCAAACCGAACCTGCGCGTGTTGCTCGATCCCGGGCTTGGCTCGCCGCCCCTACCCGGCTACGAGGTTCGCAGCGCGGGCGGCGCCCTCCTCCTGACCGACGCGGACGTGGCAGCTGACGATCCCGGGACCTGGCATGTGGCCACGATCCGCCAACCAACGGACACCGAGCGCGCTTCGCTCGACCTGGCGTGGCGCGTCTGCCGGCACGTCAAATCCAATGCCATAGTGCTGGTGGGCGACGGCGCGGTCGTCGGTGTCGGGGCCGGGCAGATGAGCCGCGTCGACAGCGCCAGGCTGGCCGTCGAGAAGGCTGGCACGGAGCGCGCTCGCGGCGCGGTATGCGCCTCGGACGCGTTCTACCCCTTTCCTGACGCGCTCGAGGTGTGTGCCGCTGCCGGGGTTACGGCCTTCGTGCAGCCGGGCGGCTCGCAGCACGATGCCGACGTGATCTCGGCTGCTGACGCTGCGGGCGCGGTGATGCTCATGACCGGAGTGCGCCACTTCCGCCACTAGGTTGGCCCGCACGTGATCGTGGCCACGGGCAATCCGCTTGGCATCCACGAGCAGGCTGACCTCGAGCGCTAGCTGGCGATCCTCGAGCGCACGGCGCCGAAAGAGGCGCGCTGACGATCACGCCCTGAGGGGCTCCGCCACATCCGCCAGTCGTCCGCCCGTAGGATTACCCGGCGCTGGAATCGTGGCGATGTCGATTCGCGCGTGACCACGCGTAAACTCATTCCATGAACGAACAACACGACGAACACACGAGCGGAACATCGGAAGCTGGCTGGTCAGCGGAGCCCGAAGCGGACTCCAGCGCAAACTCGAGCGACGGATCGTCCTGGGACGCAGGCAAGCCTCGCGCCACCGCGGGACGAGAGATGTTGGTTCAGCTCCAGCAGATGATCGACACCCTTGCCACCCAGGCAGCGCCGGTGATGCGCGAGGTAGCGGCAAAGGCAGCCGAGCTCGCGGCGGTTGCCGGCGAGAAGGCAGGACCACTGGCCCACAAGGCTGCGGGCGTCACCGAATCTGTCGGCCAGCGAGTAGCGGCGCGTTCCAAGGAGATGGCCGCCGATCTGCGTCGACCGCGTGAAGATTCAGCCGAGGGCGAGCAGGGCTCTTCCGAGATGGGCGCGAACGACCCGACGGCCGACTGGAAGGGCTGAACCAAAGAACGCTAACTGGGCGCTCCGCTCGAAGCGGCGGGGCGGAGGCACCCAGCAGCAGTCAGCGCTCGGGCTTGTTAGGGCGCGCTTCCTTGGCCTGGCGTCGCTGATTGGCCTCGCGCTCGAGCTCAGCCTCGCGACCAGCCTTGCGGTTGATGTAGTAGTCCGTGTCGAGCAGGAGGCCGTGCCCTTCGGTGTCGTCCTCTTCGCCCTTCTTGGGCTCTCGCTCGTCTTCGTTCGTGGTCATCGTGATCTCCCTATGTGCCATGAGCCGCCTAGGTGCGGTCGCAGGTCAGCATCGGCCCTGAGTGTGACAGGGTCAATGATCGGGGCGACAGCGCAGTTGTAAAGTGGCCGACACTCGGCGCCGGACCGATCCACGGAGCCGGTCGCGCGCAACGGTCTGAGGTCCTCGAGCAGGGATGGGAGTCATCGCCGCCTACCGGCGCGTGCTGGGCAACCGGCCGCTGGCCCGGCTGCTCTTCGGCGAGTTCATATCCTCAATCGGCGACTGGCTATATCTCGTCGCCCTGCTGGTGCTGATCTGGGACGAGGCCAGGGATCCAGTGGTACTCGGACTCATCGGCGCGGCGCGGGTCATCCCGTACATCGTGCTCTCGGTCCCAGCCGGCATCGTGGCTGATCGATTCGACCGGCGCATGGTGCTGATGGTCACCGACATCGCCCGCGGCGTGATCATGCTGCTGATCGCGGGCGCCGTGCTGCTGAACATGTCGGTCTGGGTCGTGGTCGCGCTGGCGATCCTGGCGACCTGCTTCTCGGCCTTCTTCTCGCCGGCGATCGGCGCCTACCTGCCGAGCCTCGTGCGCGATGAATCCGAGCTCGGGCCGGCCAACAGCGCCTGGTCCAGCCTCGACAACCTCGCCTTCTTCATTGGCCCCGCCTTCGCCGCGCTTCTACTGGGCATCGGCAGCCTGCCCGCGGCGTTCCTGCTCAACGCCCTCACCTTCGGCGTGGTGGCCCTCGTCCTGTGGCGACTGCCGGCGAGCCGGGCCAGGAATGGAGTCTCAGCCGAGGACGGCAAACCCGAACGGCCGGCCGGGCTACGTCGTGTGCTGGCGCCCGTCACGAGGCCGCTCGTCGGCATCGGCGTCCTGAACATCGCCGACGGGTTCGTCTTCGGTGGGCTCGGGGTGATCACCGTCATTCTCGCTGTCGACGTCTTCGGTGTTGGCGAGGCCGGCACGGGTTTGCTCAACTCGGCGGTCGGCGTTGGCGGGATAGTCGGCGCCGTGATCGCCGGAGCGCTCGTACTTCGCCGCCGCCTCGGCCCGCCGTTGCTGGTGGGGGCGCTCGGGCTGGGGGCAGGCATCGCGCTGCTCGGCCAGGTCGGTGACTTCGCGCTCGCGCTCGCGGCGATGGCACTGGCGTCGGCCGGCGCGCTTCTGCTCGAGATCACGGCGACGACCCTCCTCCAGCGAATCGTTCCCGACAGCGTTCGCGGCCGAACGCTGGGCGTCATGGAGACGCTCACCGTCACGGCGTACGCCGCCGGCGCGTTCGTTGTGCCCGTGCTGGCCGCCAGCCAACCGGCCGTGGTGCTCCTGGCGTGCGGAGCGATCATGGCCGTGGCCGGCGTCCTGTCGATCCTGCTACTGGGCCGCTGGGCGATCCAGGAGCCCACGATCAATCCGGTCGTGCGCCTGCTGGCAGACGTGCCCATGTTCGGCGGGCTGCCGCCGGCGCGGATGGAGGCCGCCATGCGGGCGGCGAGCGACCTCAAGGTCAAGCCAGGCGAGCAGGTCATTCGCCAGGGCGACGAGGCCGACTACTTCTACGTCATCGCCGACGGCACCTTCGAGGTCACCCAGGCTTCCGAAAGGGGAGAGCCACGCGTGCTGCGGCAGATGGGAGCGGGTGAGTTCTTCGGCGAGATAGGCCTTCTCTCGGGGGTGCCGCGCACCGCAACGGTGACCGCGGTCTCGGCTGGGACGCTGATCCGACTCCCGGGCGACGCTTTCCTGGAGCTCGTCGCGGCAGGCCCGGGCTTGACGTATACGCTTCTTGATCTGCATCGTGGCGCTACAGCGGACTAGCGAGGTACGAGGTGGACGAAAACGCCCGAGGCCAGATAGCCGTCGACACCTTCGCGGTCGATGCCCTGGCGCGCTGCCCGCTGTTCGAGCATGCCAACCGACAGATGCTCGAGTCACTGGCCAGGAGCCTGCGCCGGCGGCGCTTCCGGCGCAACGAGGTGATCTTCCACCAGGGCGACCCGGGCGACTCCCTCCACGTGGTCGCCGGCGGCGCGGTGAAGATTCTCCTGCCATCGACTGAAGGCGAGGAGGCGATCATCGCCACGCTCCGCCCGGGCGACTTCTTCGGCGAGCTGGCCCTGCTCGATGGAGCGACGCGTTCGGCCACGGCCGCCGCGCTGGAGGCATCGGAGACACTCGTCCTGCCGCGGCCGGTGCTGATGGACCTGCTCGGGACCGTGCCCGGGCTCGGCGACGCCCTACTGGCGGGCCTCGCCAAGGAACTGCGCCGTTTGACAAGCCAGGTCGAGGAGCTTCATTTCCTGGATCTCGCCGGCCGCCTGGCGATGCGCCTGACACGCCTCGCCCAGGAATCGCAGCCCGACGCCAGCGGCCAGGTCAGCCTCGCCTGGCCGTACACGCAGTCGGATCTCGCGGCGATGATCGGCGGCACGCGGCAGAGCGTGAACCGCCTGCTCGCCGAGCTCGTCGACGAGGGCTTGATCCAGATCCAGCCCGACGCGCTCATCATCAGGGACTTGGGCGAGCTGGCGCGGCGTGCCGAACGTTGACGCGCGCACGCCTGGCGATGCTGGCCACGCTGGTCGACCCCTTCCAAGGGTGCCGTCGGCCAGTCACAATGACACCAACGCTGTCGGCTATTCGACACTGGTCGTGTCTTCTCAACGCTTCCGGACAGCCACGTGGCACCCGTAAGGTCAGTCCAGGCTTCGGCCAAGCAAATCGGCACTTAGAAAGGGAGGTCACAACATGGGCCAGGACAAGCCCACGCGAGAAAGCGGCGTTTGGCGCCCGATGGGCGGCGAAGGCATCCAGCAGAAGGCATCCGACGACGACGATGTCGAGGGCCACGCTCAGACCCGGGGCGCAGAGCGCGCTCAGTCGCGAGCAGCCGGCGACGACGAAGCTGACGTCGAGGGCCACGCTCAGACGCGGGGCGCAGAGCGCGCTCAGTCGCGAGCAGCCGGCGATGACGAAGCTGACGTCGAGGGTCACGCTCAGACGCGGGGCGCAGAGCGCGCTCAGTCGCGAGCAGCCGGCGAT
>Ga0136618_10000181_pt1 | contig 18804 bp, 19 predicted proteins | sample AntDrymUQ3302106_2_FD_104805 | JGI IMG/M metagenome (GOLD analysis project Ga0136618, IMG submission 104805) | Polar desert sand microbial communities from Dry Valleys, Antarctica - metaG UQ330 (21.06) | ecosystem: Environmental > Terrestrial > Soil > Desert | place: Antarctica: Dry Valley... | reverse complement strand
GTCGCCGCGCTGCTGCCCGCGGCGGCCGATCCGTACTTCCGCGCGGAGCGCGTGCGCCCGGGCGGTGGTGAGGCGGAGTCCCGGCCGTCCTTTGCGGTGCTGGTCGTGATCGGCGGCGAGGGTTCGCTGCGCACCGAGCGCGGCGACGAGTTGGCCGTGCGCGCGGGCTCGACAGCGCTGATCCCGTTCGGCGCGGGCTCCACGGTCTTGTCCGGTGAGCTCGAGGCGATCCGCTGCCTGCCGCCCGATCCAGGTGCCGCGGAGAGGGACTCGTGAGCGAGTCCGGTGGAGCGCCGCTGCTCGAGGCGCGCGGCATCGTCAAGAGCTTCGGCAAGGTGCAGGCGCTGCGCGGCGCCAACTTCACCGTGCGCCCGAACGAGGTGGTGGCGCTCGTCGGCGACAACGGCGCCGGCAAGAGCACGCTCGTCAAGACGCTCGCCGGGGTGCATCAGGCAGACGGTGGCGAAGTCCTGTTCGAAGGCCGCCCGGTCACGATCGGGTCGCCGCTCGACGCGCGCGCGCTCGGCATCGAGACCGTCTACCAGGACCTGGCGCTCGCGGCCGAGCTCGATCCCGCCTCCAACCTCTTCCTCGGGCGCGAACTGTTGCGCGCGGGACCGCTCGGGCGGCTCGGGTTCCTCGACAAGCGCGCGATGCGGCGCCAGAGCGACGAGGCGTTCGAGCGCCTGAGCGTCGCGATCCAGGACGTCGACGCGCCCGTCGCGACGATGTCCGGTGGCCAGCGCCAGGGCATCGCGGTCAGCCGCGCCGTGATGTGGGCGAGCAAGGTCGTGTTCATGGACGAGCCGACAGCCGCACTCGGCGTCGTCCAGACCCGCAACGTGCTCGACCTGATCGGGCGCGTCAAGGAGCAGGGCCTGTCGGTCGTGCTGATCAGCCACAACATGCCCGAGGTGCTCGAGGTCGCCGACCGCGTCGAGGTCCTGCGGCTCGGCGAGCGTGTCGCGCAATTCGAGCGCGGCGATGTCTCGATGGAGGAGATCGTCGGCGCGATGACCGGCGCGCTCCGGCGCAGGGACGGGCGATGAGCGCGCAGGGAGCTCCGTCCGCCGCGGTCGAGCCCGAGCCGCCCGCGCGGCGGGTGCCGTGGTGGCAGCGCTTCGTGACCGGCTCCAGCGCGCCGATCGGCCTGATCCTGATCGGCCTGATCGTCGTGTTCTCCCTGCTCGAGTACGAGAACTTCGTGTCGATCTCCAACGGCCGCAACATCGCGACGGACGCCGCTGTGCTGCTCGTTCTGGCAGTCGGCTCGACCTTCGTGATCGTGACTGCCGGGATCGACCTCTCCGTCGGCTCCGTGCTCGTGTTCGCGGGCGTCGCCGCGGCGAAGGCGATGGAGGCGGTCGGCGGCGAGAGCGTCGGCACGCTGCTCGTCGGGCTCGCGGCCGCGCTGCTGTCGGGGCTCGCCTGGGGCGCGTTGAACGGCTTCCTGATCGCGAAGGCGAAGATCCCCGCGCTGATCGTCACGCTCGGGACGCTGGGCATGGCGCTCGGCGCGGCGCTGCTGATCACCGGCGGCGTCGACCAGCGGGACGTCCCCTTCAAGCTCGTCGAGACGGTCGGCTCGGGGCGCCTGTTCGGTGAGTTGCCGTATCTCGTGCTGATCGCCTTCGCCGTCGCGCTCGCCGGCGGCATCCTGCTGGCCGCCACCCGCTTCGGCCGCTACACCTACGCGATCGGCTCCAACGAAGAGGGCGCGCGCCGCGCCGGCGTCGCCGTCGATCGCCATCTGATCAAGGTCTACGCGCTCGCCGGCACGCTCTCGGGGCTTGCGGGCTTCCTGTCGCTGGCGCGCTTCGCGACCACGACGATCGGCGGGCACTCGACCGATAACCTGCAGGCGATCGCCGCGATCGTGATCGGTGGCACCAGCCTGTTCGGCGGGGTCGGGACGATGCTGGGAACGGTCTTCGGCGTCTTCATCCCTGCCGTGCTGCAGAACGGCTTCGTGATCGTCGGCCTGCAGCCCTTCTGGCAGCAGGTCGCAGTTGGGGCGGTGCTGATCATCGCCGTCTACCTCGACCAGCTGCGGCGCCGCTCGAACTACCAGCGATGAGCCGCCGAAGTTCCCACCAACGAGGAGGTCTGTCCATGCGGCACCACAGGTTCAAGGCGGCGTGCGTCGCGCTCGCCGTCGGGTTGTCGGCCGCCACCGTCGCGGCCTGCGGCGGCGACGAGGAGGAGCCGGCCGCCGGCGGAGGCGGCGCGAGCGGCGAGAAGCAGGACTACAGCCTGGCGCTGATCGCCGGGGTCAAGGGCGACGAGTTCTACATCACGATGAACTGCGGAGCCCAGGCGAAGGCGGAGGAGCTCGGCGTCAGCCTCGAGTTCCAGGGACCGGATCAGTTCGATCCATCGCTGCAGACGCCGATCGTCAACGCGGTCGCTGCCAAGAAGCCGGACGCGATCCTGATCGCGCCGACCGACACCAAGGCGATGTACGCGCCGATCAAGCAGGCGGCCGACGCGGGCTCGAAGATCGTCTTCGTCGACACCACGCTCGAGCAGGCCGACATCGCCGAGTCGCAGATCGCCTCCGACAACGAGGCCGGCGGCCGCGAGGCCGCGCGCGCGCTCGCCGAGCAGATGGGCGGCTCGGGCAAGGTCTTCGTCGTCAACGTCAAGCCGGGGATCTCGACCACCGACGCGCGTGCGAAGGGCTTCGAGGAGGGCGCCAAGGAGGCCGGGCTCGAGTACCTGGGCCAGGACTTCTCCAACAACGAGCCGGCGAAGGCCGCCTCGATCATCAAGGCGCAGCTCGCCAAGAACCCCGACCTGAAGGGCGTCTTCGCGACGAACCTGTTCTCAGCCGAGGGCACCGCCAACGGCGTGCGCGAGGCCGGCAAGGGCGGCGACGTGAAGATCGTCGGCTTCGACGCCGGCCCGGCGCAGGTCGAGCAGCTCGAGAAGGGCGACGTCCAGGCGCTGGTCGCCCAGAAGCCGGCCGACATCGGCGCCCAGGGGGTCGAGCAGGCCGTCAAGGCGCTCAACGGCGAGCCGACCGAGCCGGAGATCGGCACCGAGTCGGTCACGATCACCAAGGAGAACCTCGCCGACAGCCAGGACTCGCTCTACAAGTCCAGCTGCTAGACACACCCGGGTGGAGCCGCTGCTGCTCGGACTCGACCTGGGAACCACCTCCTGCAAGGCCGCCGTGGTCAGCCACGGCGGCCAGGAGGTGGGGCACGGACGGGCTCCCGTGCCGTGGGAGCGCGTCGCGACCGGTGCGGAGATCGATCCGGAGCTGCTTTTCGAGGCGGCGCTCGCGGCCGCGCGCCACGCGCTCGCCGCGGCGCCGGACGGGCCGGTCGGCGCGATCGGGGTGGCGAGCATCGCCGAGACCGGGGTGCTGCTCGACGCGCGCGGCGCGCCGGTGGCGCCGGCGATCGCCTGGCACGACTCGCGCGGCAGCGAGCAGGCCGAGCGGATGGCGGCCGAGCTCGGCTCGGCGCGCTTCGCCGAGCGCACCGGCCTGGCGCCGCGCGCCCTGTGCTCGCTGGCGAAGTACCGCTGGCTGCGTGATTGCCACGAGCCCGCGGCGCGCGGGGCCCGGTGGCTCAGCGTCGGCGAGTGGATAGTCCACCGCCTCGGCGGCGAGCAGGTCGCGGAGCTCTCGCTCGCCTCGCGCACGGGCTGGCTCGACATCCATGCACGCGACTGGTGGGACGACGCGCTCGCGTGGTCGGGCGCCCCGGCCGGCCTGCTCCCCGACCCGGCGCCGGCGACGACCCCGGCGGGCTTTGCAGGTGATGTGCTCCCGCGTGCCCGCGGCGCCGTGCTGGCAGTCGGCGGTCACGACCACCTGAGCGCCGCCGTCGGCGCCGGCGCGACCGGCGAGGGCGACGTGCTCGTATCGTGGGGCACCGCGCAGGCGTTCATCCGCGCGGTCGCGCCGCTCGATCCTGCCGGCGCGCTCGCGGCGGTGGCGGCGCAGATCAATGTCGGCTGGCACGCGGTCGGAGAGCGCCAGTGCCTGCTCGGCGCGATGCGCTCCGGTGCCGCCTTGCAGCGGGTGCTCGACCTGCTCGGCATCGGCCCGGGGGACCGCGCGGAGCTCGAGCGCGCCGCGCTGAGAGCGCCCGCCGCGGCCGGCGGGATCGAGCTGCACGGGCTCAACGAGGATCGCGTGACGCTGACCGGCGTCGGCGACGGCGTCTCGCCGGCGCTCGTGTGGCGCGCGGCGCTCGAGTCGACCGGCCGCGCGTCACTCGAGATCCTCGAGCGGATGGCCGGCATCGCCGGCCCGCAGCGCCGGATCGTGATGGCGGGAGGCTGGGCCGAGGGGCCGGTGGCACAGGCGGTCATCGCCGCGCACCTCGGCCCCTTCGAGCTCACGGGCGCTGTCTACATGGGCGCCCGCGGCGCCGCGCTGACCGCCGGCCGTGCGGCGGGCCTCGCGGCGTAGCGGATCACGGCTTCGCCGTGGCCGACGTCACGGATCCGGTTTCCAGCCCCGGTTGCGCTTGACGTCGCCGCGGCGCTTCTTCGCGTCCAGCCGGCGGCGCCTGCTCGCCTTCGTCGGCCGCGTCGCGGTCCGCGGGCGGCGGACCTCGAGCGCGTGGGCGAGCCGGGCCGCGAGCCGCTCGAGCGCCAGCTCGCGGTTGCGCAGCTGTGAGCGCGTGTCCTGCGCGGAGGCGGTCACGCGGGGACCCAGGCGGGCGGTCACGCGCGCCTTCTGCGCATCGCTGAGCGCCCCGGACGCGGCGACGTCGAAGACCGCCTCCACGCGCGAGGCGGTGACGTTGGCGTGCTGGCCGCCCGGGCCGGACGAGCGGCTCGTGCGCAGCTCGATCTCGGCGAGCGGGATCGCCAGCCCGGCGCGCACTGGCAGCTCGTGGGCCACGCCTTGAACCAGATCACATCCAAGCGCGGCACGACGGCGTGACTCACGCCGCCATTCGGGTTAGGGTTCGCCAGAGAGAATCGCAAGTCGAGGAGTCGGTGAGCCCGTGGAAGCGTCTGCCCTGCATGCACCAGTCCGGCTGAGCCGGCTCCCGCTTCCCACCCCGCTGCTGCGCCTGCGCTCGGACGAGCAGCTTGTCGCGCTGTTCCGCGCGGGCTCGGACGAGGCGTTCGGGGTGCTGCACGACCGCTATCGCCAGCGCCTGTTCGCCTATGTGCGCCAGATGCTCTCGAGCCACGCCCGCCAGGACGCCGAGGACGTGTTGCAGGACGTGTTCGTGCGGGCGTTCGCGGCGCTGCGGCGCGACAGCCGTACGATCAACGTCAAAGCCTGGCTCTATCGCGTGGCGCACAACCGCTGCATCGACCACCTCCGGCGGCCGCAGCCGCCCGCCGCCGAGATCTTCGAGATGTCGCGCAAACCGCTGCTCGACCCGGTCGACGAGGCTCAACGTCGCGACGACCTGAGGCGACTGGTCGGAGACGTCGGCCGCCTGCCCGAGCAGCAGCGCTCGGCGCTGCTGATGCGCGAGATCGACGGCCTCAGCTACGTGGAGCTCGCCGGCGCGCTCGACGTCACTGTGCCTGCCGTGAAGTCGCTGCTGGTGCGCGCGCGTGTCGGCCTGGTCGCAGCCCAGGAGTCGCGCGATGCCGATTGCAGCGAGATCCGGCGTGACCTGATGGCCTCCTACGATCGCGGCACCAAGGCCTCGGGACGCGCGCGCCGGCACATGCGCGAGTGCGACGGCTGCCGCGAGTACCGAGGGGCGCTGCGCGGCGTGCGGCGCTCGTTCGCCGCGCTCACGCCGGCCGCCGCCGGGCCGGCCGCGCTGCTCGCAAAGCTGATCGGTGTCGGCGGGGCGGGAGGCGGAGCCGCCGCGGCCGGCGGCGGGGGCGGTGCTCTGCTCGCGGGGGGCGCCGCCACCGCGACGGCGTGCAAGGTCGCCGCCGTGGTCTGCGCCACCGCGATCACCGCCGGGGGTGCCGTGGAGGTCCGCAGGCTGGCGGACGAGCCCGCGCCCGCACGGGAGCGCGCGGCGTCGGCCCGGGCTACCACGCCCGCTCGCACAGCCGCGCAGCCGCCTATCGCGCGCGCGCTGCTCCCGGTGCAACAAGCCATGTACCCCGCCCCCGTCACGCCCGCGCCGGCGCTGCACCAGCGCACCGTGCACCGGCCCGCGCCGGTGGTCGTCCACGAGCCGATCGCGGCGCCCCCGCCGGCGGCGGTGCCGTTCGTCCGCCACGACGAGCCGCCGGTGCTGATCGACGACGCGCCGCAGATCTCGTCCGGCGGCACTGCCGCGCCGAAGGACGAGCACCCGCAGCCGCCAGGCGAGCCCGGAATCGCGTTCGAGCCGGTTCCCGGCACGCCCCCGGCCGGGACTGGGGCCGGGGCCGCGGCGCCGCTCGGGGCGGCTCAGGCCCCGGGCACGGACGTCTCGGCAGCCGAGACTGCTGCGCCCATGGGCGAGGCCGCGGGCGCGGTCTCGCCGACGCCGGCCGTTCCCTGACCGGCCGAGGCCCCGGGGGCGGTCTCGCCGCGGCCGACCGTTCCCTGACCGGCCGTGGAAGTCTCCTCGCGTCGACCGCCCCAGTCGAGCGCTGCGCGGCTCCGTCCGCAGTAGTCTCGACGCCCATCGACCGCTATCCCGAGACGCTCGAGCACGAGGAGCTACTCGTGCGCCGCGGCCGGCGCTCCGGTCTCTACAGCGTGATCGCCGTGCACTCGACCGCGCGCGGGCCGTCGTTGGGCGGCTGCCGGATGTGGGGCTACGAGGACTCGCGCGCCGCGGTGCGCGACGCGCTGCGGCTCTCGCGGGCGATGACGTCGAAGTCGGCGGTGGCGGGGCTGCCGCTGGGCGGCGGCAAGGGCGTGATCATGTTGCCCGCAGGCGCGCCCGCACCCGGGCCGGCGCTGCGGCGCGACGCGCTGCTGGACTTCGGCGCGAGCGTGGACCAGCTCGGCGGCCGCTACGTGACCGCGGAGGACGTCGGCACCTCGGCTGCGGACATGACCGTGATCGCCGAGCAGACCGAGCACGTCGCAGGGCTCGGGCACGAGCGCGGCGGTTCGGGAGATCCCAGCTCATGGACCGCGCTCGGCGTCGAGATCGCGATCCGGGTCACGTGCGAGCGCATCTGGGGAACCGCTGACCTCACGGACCGCAGCGTCGCCGTGATCGGGCTCGGCAACGTCGGCGGCGCGCTCGCGCGCGAGCTCGCGGCCGGCGGCGCCTCGCTCGTGCTCGCCGACCTCGCGCCCGGCAAGCGCGCGCTCGCCGGCGAGCTCGGCGCGACCTGGGCCGAGCCGGGGGCAGCCCTGCGCGCGGACGTCGACCTCGTCGCCCCATGCGCGCTGGGCGGGCTGCTCGACCACACCTCCGTGCCGCTGCTGTGCTGCCGCGCGATCGCGGGCGCCGCGAACAATCAGCTGGCATCGGACGCGATCGCGGCCGAGCTGCACGCACGCGGGATCCTTTGGACGCCGGACTTCGTCGCGAATGCGGGCGGCATCATCAACATCGCCGTGGAGTTGGAGCCGGAGGGCTACTCGGCCGAGCGCGCGCGAGCACGCGTGGTCGCGATCGGCACGACCATCGGCACCGTGCTCGATATGGCCGCGAGCACCGGCACGACGCCGCTGGCGGCGGCGCAGGAGCTCGCGCGGCAGCGTCTGGAGGAGTCACTCTTCGGCGGCGAGGGTGCTCCGGAACCGCAGCATTGATGTACGCAAGCGCGCGACGTCACGCCCCGCCCGCACCCACGCCGTCGGGCAGCCGTCCCTCCTCGCGCAGCTTCTCCAGATGCGCCTCCAGCGTCCAGGTCGCCGGCAACCGCAGCCCCGCCGGCACGTCGTCCCAGGCCGCCGCGAGCAGATCGTCGTGCGAGCGCGCGCCCGCTTCCAGCGCGCCCACGATCCGGCGCTCGCGCTCGAGCCGGTGGGCGATGTACCCGTCGAGCTTCGCCGCCGGGTCCTCGACGATCGGCCCGTGACCGGGGTGGAGTCGCTCGAGGCCGAGCGCCCGCAGCCGGCGCAGGCCGTCGAGGTACGCCGCCAGCGAGCCACCGCCCGGGGCGATGAAGACGCTGCCCTCGCCCAGCACCGCGTCTCCCGTGAACGCGAGCCGGCCGGCGACGAACACGAGATGGTCGGCGGCGTGGCCGGGTACGTGCAGTGCCGTGAACGGGCCGAAGCGATCGCCGTCGGAGAGCGCGGGCATCGCCCCGACGGGAGCGCCGTCGAGTCGCGACCGCAGCGCCGCCAGGCCCTCGGCGTGGTCGGGATGGTCGTGCGTGAGCGCGATCCCGCCCGCGCCGCCGCGCGCAGCGAGCGCGGCGGCGACGGCGTCGATGTGCTGCTCGAGCGCCGGTCCCGGGTCGACGACCCACGCCGGGTCGCGCCCGACCACCCAGGTGTTCGTCCCGTCGAGCGTGTAGGGCGAAGGATTTGCCGCCCTGACGAGCAGCACCTCCATCGTGCTCAGCGCGGCACGATCCGGTACACCGGCCCGCCGAGCGATGTCACGTACACGCGTCCCTGCGCGTCCTCCCCGAACGAGGACAGGCCGTCGACCTTGAGCGAGGTCTGCCGCACGCCGCGCGCGCGGCCGCGCGACAGCCGCGCCGACTCGATCCGGCCCTCGCAGAAGTCTCCCCACACGTAGCGCCCGCGCAGCCCGCGCAGGCGCGCGTCGCGTACCACCACGCCGCCCGTGACCGAGCAGAAGCCGTCGGAGTGCGAGCGCACGATCACCGGCTTCACATGGCCGGGCGCCGACTCACCATCGGCGTAACGCGAGCGGCCCTCGTACGGGCGCCAGCCGAAGTTGGCTCCGCGGCCCGCGCCGCGCCGCACGAAGTCGATCTCCTCGAACGCGTTCTGGCCGACGTCGCCGATGCTCAGGTCACCGCGCTTGCGGTCGAAGGAGAAGCGCCACGGATTGCGCAGCCCGTAGGCGTAGATCTCGCCGCGCGCGCCCGCGCGACCTACGAACGGGTTGCGGGCCGGGATCGAGTAAGCGCGCCCGCCGGAGGCACGCGGGTCGATGCGCAGCAGCTTGCCGAGCAGCGACCCGAGGTTCTGGGCGTTGCCGCGCGCGCCGTGCTGGTCCCCGCCCCCACCGCCGTCCCCCGTCCCCACGTAGAGCAGGCCATCGGGCCCGAACAGCAGCAACCCGCCGTTGTGGTTGGACTCCGGGTCCTCCATGCGCAGCACCAGCCGGGCGGACCCGGGGTCGCCCCGATCGGCGTCGCGCCGGCGGAACTCCACGATGCGCTGATCGCCGTCCGTGTCGGTGAAGTAGACGTAGAAGAGGCCGCTGTCGGCATAGTCCGGGGCGAACGCGAGCGACAGGAGGCCCTGCTCGCTGCCCGTGGTCACCTGCTCGCGCAGGTCGAGGAACGGCGTGCCGAGCTTGCGCCCGTCGCGTAGGACCATGATCCGTCCGCCCTGCTCGACCACGAGCTGGCGCGTCCGGTCGCCGGGCGGGGCGGTGACGAAGACGGGCGCGTCGAAGCTGCCGACCCGCTTGAGCTTCACGCCGCGAGCGGTGGCGGTGGCTGCGGGCGTCTCGTCGGTTCCCCGACCCGCGGACGTCCCCGCGCCGGCACGCCCGTCGGCGTCGTCCCCGCCGCCGCAGCTCGCCACGGCCAGCGCTAGGAGGAGCGCCGCGGCAGCGCGGCTCGTCGAGCCCATCGACCCAGGATGTCATAGCCCACACGTGGGCCGCCCCGGTAGGGTCGCCGCGGAGCGGACCGTGCAAGCCCCGCGCCACGTGACCGCGTTGCGTGAGGGCGGCTCGATGCCGGTGCACACCGGCCTGAGCGACGATCCGGCGCGCGAGCTGGAGCGGCTGGTCGAGCGCCTCGTGCGCTGACCACGCTCCCGGGCGACTAGAGTCCGGAGCGGTACCTCATCTCCCGCAAAGGACTCCCGTGACCCGCTTTCTGCTCGCGCTCCTGATAGGCCTGCTCGCTCTCGCCGGCGCCGGCTGCGGCTCGGACGACGACGAGGAGCCCGCCGGCTCCGCGAACGCCACGGCCACCGCCGAGCCCGCCGACGCCTGCGCGACCGACCAGCTGCCGCTGATCTCAGCCGGCACGCTGACCGTCGGGACCGACAAGCCCGCCTACCCGCCGTACTTCGAGGACGACGACCCGACCAACGGCAAAGGCTTCGAGAGCGCCGTCGCCTACGCGATCGCCGACAAGCTCGGACTCGCCGACAAGGTCGAGTGGACGGTCGTGCCGTTCAACTCCTCCTATGCCCCCGGGCCAAAGAAGTTCGACTTCGACATCAACCAGATCTCGATCAACCCCAAGCGCGCCGAGCGCGTCGACTTCTCCGAGCCGTACTACACCGCCCCGCAGGCGGTGCTTGCGCTGAAGTCCTCCCCGGCCGCGTCCGCCGGGTCGCTGGCGGATCTCGCCGATGCCAAGCTCGGCGTCCAGGTCGGCACGACCAGCCTCGACGCCGTCGCCGAGGTGATCAAGCCCTCCGAGCAGCCGCAGGTGTTCAACGACTCCAACGACACGGTCCGCGCGCTCAAGGCCAAGCGCGTCGACGCGATCGTCACCGACCTCCCGACCGCGTTCTACCTGAGCGCGGCCGAGGTGCCCGAGGCCAAGATCGCGGGTCAGTTCGATGCTCCCGGCGGCGATGACTGGGGCCTCGTGCTCGCGAAGGACTCCGAGCTGACGGCGTGCGTGGACAAGGCGCTCGCGGAGCTCGAGAGCTCGGGCGAGCTCAAGCAGATCACCGACGAGTGGATGGGCGGCCAGGCCGGCGCGCCCGAGCTGCAATAGCCGCGGCGCTTCCCCAGCCCTCCGAGCGCCGCCTCGCGCGCGAGGCGGCGCGCCGCGCGCGCTCGCGCCGCCAGACCGCGGTCGCGGTGACTTCGACGGTCGCGGTGCTGGGCCTGCTCGTCACCGTCGTGGTGACGAGCGAGGGCTGGTCCAACGTGCGCGAGACGTTCTTCTCGCCGACGGACTTCGCCGACGCCTTTCCGGCAGTTCTCGACGGCTTCTGGCTCGACGTCAAGCTGTTCGTGATCGTCGAGATCGCCGTGCTCGTGCTCGGGCTCGCGGTCGCGCTCGCGCGGCTCTCGCGCACCCCTGCCCTGTTCCCGCTGCGGCTGCTCTCGGCCATCTTCGTCGACGTGCTCCGCGGCGTGCCGACGATCCTGGTCGTGTACCTGATCGGCTTCGGCATCCCCGCGCTGATGCTCTCCGGCCTGCCGACGGACCCGGTCGTGCTCGGGGGGATCGCGCTCACGCTCGCCTACTCCGCCTACGTCGGCGAGGTCTACCGGGCGGGCATCGAGTCCGTGCACCCGGGCCAGCGCTCGGCGGCGCTGGCAGTCGGGCTGACCGAGGGCCAGGCGCTGCGCCATGTGGTATTGCCGCAGGCGGTGCGCCGCGTCGCACCGCCGCTGCTCAACGACTTCATCTCGCTCCAGAAGGACGTCGCGCTGGTCTCGATCCTCGGCCCGCTTGAGGCGTTCCGCGTCGCCCAGATCGAGGCGTCGTCGAACTTCGTCTATACGCCGCTCGTGGCCGCGGCGCTGCTCTACCTCTGCGTGACCGTCCCGCTCGCGCGGCTGCTCGACCGCTGGGAGCGTTCGCGCCGGCGATGAGCGCGGTGCTCGAGATCCGCGGGGTCACCAAGGCCTACGGCGAGCGGACGGTGCTGCGCGGGGTCGACCTCGAGGTCGCCGAGCACGCGGCCGTCGCGCTGATCGGCGCGTCCGGGTCGGGCAAGTCGACGCTGCTGCGCTGCATCGACCTGCTGGAGGAGATCGACGACGGCGACGTGCTGCTCGACGGCGAGGTGGTCACCGACCCGTCGGTCGAGCCGGTCGCCGTGCGGCGCAGGCTCGGCATGGTATTCCAGGCGTTCAACCTCTTCCCGCACCTGACCGCGCTCCAGAACGTCGCGCTGGCACCGGTGCGCGGTCATGGGGCGAACCGCGCGGAGACCGAGGCGCATGCGCGCGAGCTGCTCGTCCGCTTCGGGCTGGAGGGGCGCGAGGACGAGCATCCCGACCGCCTCTCCGGCGGCCAGCAGCAGCGCGTGGCGATCGCGCGTGCGCTGGCGACCCGCCCGCGCGCGCTGCTGCTCGACGAGGTCACGAGCGCGCTCGATCCGGAGCTTGTGGGCGAGGTCCTGGAGGCGATCCGCGAGCTCAAGGCCGAGGGCATGACGATGCTGATCGCGACCCACGAGATGAGCTTCGCGCGCGAGGTCGCCGACGAGGTCTGCTTTCTGCACGACGGCCTGATCGTCGAGCGCGGCGAACCCGACCGCATCTTCACCGCGCCCTCTCAGCCCGAGACGCAGCGCTTCCTGCGCCGCCTGCTGCAGGCCGGGCGGCTGTAGGATCCGCCCCGTGCCGCCCACCCATGCGCAGATCGACGCATACCGCCGCGACGGCTTCCTAGTCGTCGAGGACTGGCTCGACGAGCACGAGGTCGAGCGCGTGCGCGAGCGCTTCCACCGCTGCTTCGAGCACGAGTGGGAGACCGGGCTGGCGCCCGACGAGGTCAACTACGACCCCGCGACGACGCCGCCCGACCGCACGCGCCAGCTCTGCAACGTCTGGAAGGCCGACCGGACGCTCGCCGGCACGGTGCTGGCCGAGCGCAACGCGGCCTTCGGCTCGGCGCTGGCCGGACTTCCGGGCCTGCGGCTGATCCAGGACAACATGATCTGGAAGCCGCCGTCGGGCAAGGCGCTGCTCTGCCACCAGGACGCGGCCTACCTCGAGTTCCTGGCGCCGAAGAACATGACGACGTGCTGGATGGCGCTCGACGACACGCGCGCCGACAGCGGCACGATCTTCTACGTGCGCGGCTCCAACCACTGGCCGCGTGCCGGCCAGGGCGGCAGCTTCCACGCGCCGGAGGACTGGCTCGGGCATGCGCGCGATTCGATGCCGGCGGGCGCGGAGCTCGACCTCGTGCCTATCGAGGTGCCCGCCGGCGGCGCGGCGTTCCACGACGGCTGGACCTTTCACGGCAGCCCGCCGAACGAGCGCGCCGACACCGAGCGCCGCTCGATCATCTCGCACATGGTCTCGACCGCCACGACCTGGGGCGACGGCGCGCCGCACCCGATCTACTCGCGCTACCGGCGCCCGGGCGAGAGTGAGCTCGACGAGGCGTTCTTCCCAGTGCTCTGGCGCGAGGACGGTGCCCGCAGCGCCTGGCTCGAGGACTGGGTGGATCAGCCCACCAGCTCGCGCAGGTAGCCGCGCGTGGCGACCGCCGCGCGCGCTGGTAGCCAGCGCGGTGGGCCGCCATGCGGCCAACAGCGAAGTGGTTTACGCTCGCGCCTCGTTCGCGGGAGAAGGTCGGAGGAGGCGGTGGCAGTGGCCCGGGCGCTGGTGCTCGAAGGACCGCGCAGATTGCGGCTACGGGACGCGGACGTCCCGACCCGCGAGCCGCAGGATATCCGGGTCCGGGCGTTGCTCAGCAGCATCAGCCACGGCACCGGGCTGAACCTCTACCGCGGCAGCTTCCCTTCGATTAGGCCGTGGACGGCTCCAACACAGAAGTAGGAGGAGACAGTGATCAAGCGGCGTGCATTTCTGGCCTCGGTCGCAGTCGTCGCCGCGGTGGCGGCCGGCTGCGGCGGTGACGACGGCGAGGACGGGGGCGGCGGAGGCGGTGGGGAGTCCGCGAGCAAGGAGACGCTGACCGTCTGGAACAACGAGTCCCAGCCTGACCGCATGGCTGCGACGCAAGTGATCCTGGACGAGTTCACCGAGAAGACGGGCGTCAAGACCAAGCTGGTGGGGGTGCCCGAGGACCAGCTCTCCACCCTGATGACGAACGCAGCGGCCGGCGGTGACCTGCCGGACGTCGTGCTCGCGACGCCGGCCGCGCAGTCGCACCAGTACGCGGTCGAGGAGATCTTCGACTCCGAGGCCGCCCAGGCGGTCGTGGACAAGCTCGGCCCCGATACCTTCTCCGAGGCCGCGATCGAGATCGTGAGCCGGGAGGGCGTGGCCACCGGGGTGCCGAGCGACGGCTGGGGCCAGCTGCTGATCTATCGCAAGGACCTGTTCGACAAGGCGGGACTCGATGCGCCGGCGTCGCTCGAGGACGTGACCGACGCCGCCAAGCAGCTGAACGGCGACGGCTTGGCCGGCATCACGCTGGCGACCGCGCCCGGCGACGGGTTCACCGCCGAGACGTTCGAGCACATCGCGCTGGCCAAGGGCTGCCAGCTCGTGGACGATGCGGGTGAGGTGAGCTTCGACTCGCCTGAGTGCGTGGATTCGCTCAGTTACTACGCCGACCTCGCGAAGAACTACTCCGTCCAGGGCAACCAGGACGTCGACTCCACGCGCGGCACGTACTTCGCCGGCCAGGCGGCGATGATGTTCTGGTCGCCGTTCCTGCTCGACGGCATGGCGGGCCTGCGCAGCGACACGAAGCCGTCGTGCAAGGAGTGCAAGAAGGACCCGGCGTATCTGGCCAAGAACAGCGGCCTGGTCGGACCGCTCTCCGGCGCCGGTGGCGAGCCGAGTCAGTTCGGCTCGGTCTCGACGTTCAACATCACCACCGAAGCGCCGACCGAGGACGCCAAGGCGCTCGTCGAGTTCATGATGAGCGACGGCTACGTGCGCTGGCTCGGGCTCTCGCCGCAGGGCAAGTACCCCGTGCGGTCCGGCGACTCCGACGACCCGGAGAAGTTCAAGACGGCATGGGCGGAGCTCGAGAGCGGCGTCGACAAGAAGGCGCCGTTGAGCAAGGCCTACTCCCAGGAGTCGATCGACTCGCTCGGCGAAGGCGTCGACAACTTCCAGCGCTGGGCATTCGCACAGGGTCAGGGCGCGCTGGTCGGCGCGCTCAGCGGTGAGCAGCCGGTCGCGAACGCCGTCGCCGACGTGATCGGGGGCAAGGATCCGGCCGAGGCGGCCAAGGAGGTCCAGGCCACCGCCGAGGATCTCAAGGCGAGCCTCGAGTAGCAGCGATGACGGACGCTCCGGTCCCTGCCCCGGCTCCCCAGCCGAGCCGTCGCCGCGCGCGGGACACCCGCGCGCGGCGCGACTCGCGCGCCGGCATGGCGCTCGTCTCACCGACCGTCATCGTCGTGATCGTGATGGTGGTGCTGCCGGTGCTGTGGGCGCTGCTGCTCTCGTTCCAGCGCATCCGGCTGCTCCAGATCCGCCGCCTGGACCTGCTCGGCAGCGAGTACACGTTCCGCAACTACGACCAGCTGCTGTCCTCGTCGGAGTTCTTCGAGACGGCGCGCACGACGCTCTACTACTCCGTCTTCGGCACGCTCGGGGCGATCGGGCTCGGCCTGGCCGCGGCACTGCTCGTGCGCCGTTCCTTCCGTGGCCGCGGCATCGTGCGCGGCCTGCTGCTGCTGCCCTGGGTCGCGCCCGTGGTCGCGATCACGTTCATCTGGACGGTGCTGCTCTCCCCCCAGCTCGGGTTCGTCAACGCGGTCGGCACGGACGTGCTCGGATGGGACGCCCCGATCCCGTTCCTGAGCCAGGAGAAGGGCACGGTCAGCCTCTTCGGGCTGAGCATCGGAGTTCCGACGGCGCTGCTGATGGTGATCATCTTCGAGTCCTGGAAGTCGTTCCCGTTCGCGTTCCTGTTCCTGCTCGCGCGGCTGCAGGCCGTCCCGGGCGAGCTCGAGGAGGCCGCCAAGGTCGACGGCGCGACACCCACGCAGATCTTCCGCCACATCCTGCTGCCGCAGCTCGCCGGGGTGATCGCGCTGATCGCGGTGCTGCGCTTCATCTTCACCTTCAACGCGTTCGACGAGATCTACCTGCTCACGGGCGGCGGCGCGGGCACCGAGGTGCTCGCGACCCAGGTCTACTCGTTCCTGACCGCGCGCAATGACGTCGGCGCCTCGGCCGCGGTCGCGATGTTCATGGCGGCGGTGCTCGCGGTGCTGCTGCTCTTCTACCTCAAGTTCTTCGGCGACCGGGACCGGCCGGCATGAGCGCTCCCCGCAAGAAGTGGTCGCGCTACGCGATCGAGGTGCAGGCGCTGAAGCTGCTGCGACCGCTGGGGATCGCGTTCTTCGTGATCATCACGGTCTTCCCCTTCTACTACATGGTCATGCTGTCGCTGCGCGACATCTCGGCGGTGATCGACGCGCCTGGGGCGCTGTTCCCGTCCTTCAGTGAGCTCTCGACGGCAGCGTACGAGCGGGTGCTCAAGTCGAGCGACGACGGCGGCGAGGGCTTTCTGCGCTTTCTGGTCAACTCGGCAGTGCTGGCCGCCGCCACGGTGGTCGTGACGCTGGCGGTCTCGATCCTCGGCGCCTACGCGGTCTCGCGGCTGGATTTCTTCGGCCGCCGCACCGTGCACTTCCTGTTTCTCTCGGTCTACCTGTTCCCGCCGATCCTGCTTGCGATCCCGCTGTTCGTGGCCTTCTCCAAGCTCGGGTTGCGCGGCCAGCTACCCGTGCTGGTGATCGTCTATGTGGCCCAGACGCTCCCGATCTGCGTGTACATGCTGCGCAACTACTTCGAGACCGTGCCGGTCTCGCTCGAGGAGGCGGGCGAGGTCGACGGGGCCACGCGGCTGCAGGTGATCCGCAAGATCACGCTGCCGCTGGCGGTGCCGGCGATCGCCGCCACCGGCCTGTTCGTGTTCATGATCGCGTGGAACGAGTTCCTCTTCGCGCTGCTCTTCCTGGTCGAGGAGCGCCAGAACTGGACCGTCTCGCTCGGTGTGTCACAGCTCACGAACATCGAGACCCCGGCAACGACGCTGATGGCGGGCTCGGTGATCCTGACCGTGCCGATCATCGTGTTGTTCCTGTTCGCCGAGCGACTGATGACGGAGGGCCTCACGCGAGGCGCCGAGAAGGGATGAACCCGGCGCTGGTGAGCGCCGCCGAGGCGGTCCTGGCGAAGAACTGGACGGGCCATTCGACGGTGCCGTCGCGCCGGCAGTACCCGCACCAGTGGGGCTGGGACGCGGCCTACATCGCCATCGGCTGGTCGTGGGTGGACCCGTCCCGGGCTGCCACGGAGCTCGAGTCGTTGCTGCGCGGCCAGTGGGCCGACGGCCGTGTCCCGCACATCGTCTTTCACCCAGAGGTGCCGGAGGACGCCTACTTCCCGGGTCCCGCCTTCTGGGCCGGCGGTCCCGACGGCGTCGCCACGTCGGGGCTGACGCAGCCGCCGCTGCACGCCCGCGCCGCGCTCGAGGTGGCCCGGCGCACGCCTGACGGGGACACAGCGCGCGCGTTCTTGCAGCGGGTGTTCGGGCGCCTGGCCGCCCAGCACGGCTACCTCGCAAAGCGGCGTGACGCCGGCGGCGCGGGCCTGGCGGCGATCGTCCATCCATGGGAGTCGGGCCTCGACGACAGCCCGGCGTGGGACGGCCCGCTGGCCGCGGTCGCGCTGCCACCCGAGGGCGTCGCGCCCTACGAGCGGCGCGACCGGCTGCACGTCGAACCGGAGGAGCGTCCCAGCGACGCCGCCTATGACCGCTTCGTGTTCCTCGCACGCGCCTACCGCGACGCGGGCTACGACGACCACCGGCTCGCGCAGGAGAGCGCCTTCCTGATCGAGGATCCGCTCTTCAACTCGATCTGGCTGTGGTCCACCCATGCGCTGGCAGAGATCGCGGAGCTGATCGGCGAGGACCCCGGGTCGTTCCGCGAATCCGCAGCCGGGATCCACGCAGCGCTCGCCGCGCGGCTCTGGGACGGCGAGCGCTTCCGGCCGCGCGACCTGCGCGCGGGCCGGCTCGTCGAGCCGCGCACGATCCTGTCACTGGCGCCGCTGCTGGACCCGGACCTGCCGGAAGAGACGGCGCGGCTGCTCGCCGCCGAGCTCGAGTCGCCGCACTTCCGCGGCGGGGAAGGGCTGGGCGTCGCTTCCTCGGACCTGCGCGCGCCGGAGTTCGACCGCCGCCGCTACTGGCGTGGGCCGGTATGGGCCAACCTCAACTGGCTGCTCGCGCGCGGCCTGCGCTGTCACCGGCTCGACGAGCAGGCCGAGACGCTCGAGCGCGCGACGCTCGCGCTGGTGAGCGGCGCCGGGATGCGCGAGTACTTCGACCCGCTGACCGGCGACGGCCTCGGCGCCGACGAGTTCTCCTGGACCGCCGCGGTGCTGCTGGACATCCTGCACGCGCGCGGGTGATCGGTCCAGGACGCGAAAGCCCCGCCGAGAGCGGGGCTTCCGTGGACTCTTGCAATCGGGGCGCCGAGATTCGAACTCGGGACCTCACCGACCCGAACGGTGCGCGCTACCAGGCTGCGCTACGCCCCGAAGCAACGTCGAAGCTTAGCCGCTCGCTCAGGGGAGCAGACCGCCCGTCCCGGGCACTTCCGGGACGACGGGTGGCGGGTTCGGCACGTTCACCGGCGGCGCCGGCACGTTGGGCACGTTCACCGGCGGCGCCGGCACGGTCGGTACCTCTACGGGCGGCGCGGGCACGTTCGGGACGTTCGCGGGCGGGTCTGGCAGGTTCGGCGAGACGGTGTCGTCGACGTCGGGGAGCGCCCCCCTGACGTCGTCGGCCAGCTTGTTCACGTCGGGCTTGCTCGGCGCATCGATCGCAGGGATCTTCGGTGCGTTCACGTTCGGCGTGTTCAGCCCCGGAGCCGAGCCGGGCGAGTCGCCCGCACCGGCCGAGCCGCCGCCGCCGGCTGCAGCGTTGCCGCCGGCGCCTTGGCCCGCACCGGGGTTGGCAGCGCCCTTGCCGCCGCCGTTGCCGCCGGCACCCTTGCGCGCGGTCCCGCCGGCGCGCTGCGCGGCAGCCGTGCTACCGCGCGCGTCCGCCGTCGGGCCGGCCTGCGCGCGGTCGCTCGTCGCGACGCTCCCGCCGCCCCCGGCGCCGGCGGCCACCCGCGCAGCCGGCGTGCGCTTCTCGGCGCCGGACTCATCGCTC
>Ga0136618_10000180_pt1 | contig 18867 bp, 23 predicted proteins | sample AntDrymUQ3302106_2_FD_104805 | JGI IMG/M metagenome (GOLD analysis project Ga0136618, IMG submission 104805) | Polar desert sand microbial communities from Dry Valleys, Antarctica - metaG UQ330 (21.06) | ecosystem: Environmental > Terrestrial > Soil > Desert | place: Antarctica: Dry Valley... | reverse complement strand
TCTCGCCCTCTACCTCATACCCCGCACGTCGGTGCTGGGGGCGATCCTGTTGACCGGCTACCTCGGCGGAGCGGTCGCAGCGCAGGTGCGCATCGAGGCGCCGGTGTTCTCCACGCTGCTCTTCCCGGTGTATACCGGGGTGCTGCTCTGGGTCGGGCTCTACCTGCGCGACGCCGACCTGCGCGAGCTCGTCCCGCCGCGTCGCGCCTCGCGGTCGCTGCCCGCCGCGGCCGGAAGTTCCGCAGAGCGGACGGCTGCCCGATAGCCGGCGAGCGTGTGGACGCGACACGGCGCGGCGGACGATACTCGGGGACGTGGAGTTCTCGAGTGTCCGGGCCGGCGACGCCGAACGCATGGCCGCGGTCGACCAGATCAACGAGCAGCACGCTCTCGGCCGGCTCGACGTCACCGAGGCAGATGTGCGGGTGACCGCCGCACTTGCCGCCCAGACCCTCGGAGAGCTCCATCTGCTCACGTCCGACCTGCCGCGAAGGACGGGGGCGGTCGTCCCCCGGGACCGTGGTGGTTGGTGGGACAAGCACGGGGTACGCGTGGCGTTCCCCGCCTTCTGCCTGGCCGCCGGCACCGTTGCGACGGTGGGCGCGACCGACAGCCTGGTGGTGGGCGCGATCGCGCTGACAGCGGGCATCTGTGGAGTCGTCCTCGGCCGCTTCTCCAAGGGAGAGAGCTGAGGCTGCTACAGAGAGGCTGAGTCGACCAGGCGGCGCCGTTGGCGGAACAGCGGCGGGAGGTAGCGCAGCATCAGGACAGACCAGGTCACGTGCGTGAGTATCGGTGCCTGGATCCCGCCTGAGGCCCGACGCTGGAGACCGAACAGCGTGCCCATGACGCCCGCTGCGAGGACCAGCGCGGGGTTACGGGTCGTCACCGTGGTGACCGTGTACACCGCCGTCGAGAGAGCCACCGGATGCGCCTCGCCGAGCGCCGCGTACAGCGCGCCGCGGAAGAACACCTCCTCTGCAACGCCGTTCGCGCAGGTGGTGAGCGTCACCAGCGGCGTGGCACCCTGGTCGGCGAACTGCAGGATGCGAGCGATCGCGTCGTTGAGCCGGGGGATCCTGGTCGCCACCAGGGCGCATCCGTAGAAGAACCCGAAGGCCGCGACGCCGGTCGCGATCGGTGTCGCCACCGGCCGGCGTAGCATCTCGTCGCGGCTCTGGACCCACCCCAGGTGCAGGGGGCCGGACGCCAGGCCACCGGCGACCCAGGTCGCGGCGACGCCCAGCGTCGAGACGTAGAACGCCGTCGAGGCCGGACGTGTCGACAACGACGCCCCGAGCAGGCCGGCTCCGGCGACGGAGAAGGCCGCTACCACCTGTCGGCGGCGACGAAAGACCTCGTCGGGGTCCCGATGGTCGCGAGGGACCTGGTGGGACAGCCGCATAGGCAGGCGACCGACGATTTGGTCGAGGAGAGGTCGGCCGGCAACGCGGGGGGTCACGACGACGTCCGCGCTTGCTTGGCTCGCTCTCCGAGTGCGGCGAGCACTGCCTCGTCGTATCCCATCGGCTCGAACGGGACGAGCGAGCGGATCGCATCGTCGCGGACGATCACCTCGTTGCTCATCGAGTCGATGAGGGAGCGTCCGGTCTGGGTGTCGACATCGGTGACGAGCGACAACCATCGCGACGACAGCTGAGGTGTCAGCAGGGGGACCGGCACCACCAACATCCTGCGGCCCTGGATGACGGCGAGGCGCCGCATCATCGTGAGGTACTCCAGCACCTCGGGCCCGCCGATGTCCAGCGCGCGCCCGGCAGCCTCAGGAACCTCCAGCACCCCCACGAGGTAGCGCACGACATCGGCGACGGCGATGGGCTGCGTCCTCGTCCGTACCCACGTCGGAGTGACCATGGCCGGCAGGTGCTCGACGAGCTGTCGGGTCAGCTCCCAGGAGACGCCGCCATGACCGACGATGATCCCGGCCCGAAGACTGGTCACGGGTACGCCGTCAGAGCCGAGCAGCTCCTCGACCTGACGACGGCTGCGCAGGTGGGGAGACAGGTCGTCGCTGTCGTCGCCGAGCCCGCCGAGGTAGACGATCCGCTGCAGGCCCTCCTCGGCCGCGGCGCCCCCGAACGCCCGTGCCGCGTCGGCATCCAGGGTCTCGAAGTCCGCAGAGCCCAGCGAGTGCACCAGGTAGTACGCAGCGTCGGCTCCGCGAAGCGCCTTGCCCAAGGTGGAGGCGTCGTGCACGTCGCCGGGTACGGCCTCGCCTGCACCGGTGTACCCCTCGGGTCGGCGCGTCATCGCGAGCACCTCGTGCCCCGCCTCGGTCAGCGCCGGGCACAGTCGTCTGCCCACGAACCCGGTCGCTCCAGCCACGACAACACGCATGTGCGCAGCCTCGCAGTCCCGTCGGTCCGGCGCGACCTGAGAATCACCATGGTTCGAGCTACAGACGCCGGTACATCACGTGCAGCCCGACCAGGCCGTTCTGGGGATGATCGAACGCCTCGGGCACGGTGCCGAGGATCTGAAAACCGAGCGATCTCCACAGGTGCACGGCAGCGGTGTTGGACTCGACGACCGCGTTGAACTGCATGCTGTGGAAGCCGGCGGCACGTGCCCATCCGATCGCGTACTCACCCAGTGCGCGTCCTAGTCCGCGCCCCTGGGCGGCCGGATCGATCATGAAGCTCGCCGTCGACACGTGAGCCCCGCGTCCGGGGCGGTTCGGCCTCATCTTGGCTGAGCCGAGGACCACGTCGCCGTCGACCGCCACGACTGTCTGTGCGGGCGCTTCTTCCATCCACAGCTGTCTGGCCGCGATCAGGGAAAGGTCCTCGGGGTAGGCGTACGTCTGTCCTGCGGCGACGATCTGGGAGAAGATCGGCCAGATCTTGACCCAGTCCTCGTCGACGGCGGCTCTGATGATCACAGCTGCGCAGGTACGTCGCCCTGGTGCGCGGCCAAAATCGCTACTGAGGGGTCCGCAAGCTCTTAGCAATATGTTCACGCGCGAGACGGTTGCCTTGACCTGCGGCGTTGTTAGGCTCACCGCGATCTACCCCCTCTCCTGCCTGGAGCACCATGAAGCGTTCGTCCCACCTCCGGCTCGGCGTCGTGGCCTCAGCCCTCGCACTGCTCTCCCCGCGCTCGTCGGTAGCGTCGCGAGCTCGACCGCGGGTGCTGCTGCCCGCGGCTCTGACGAGCCGCTGGTCGAAGCGTTCGGCGAGCTCGACCGTACGACGGCCTGGGAGCTGAGAAAACGGATCGCTCTCGACTTCCCGACCTACCATCCGCAGGGCTTCGCCCTCGTCGACAAGCGGATCTTCATGTCAACGGTGGAGATCATCGAGAATCCCGTGAAGTTCCCGGAGCCGCAGAACGGCTTCGACCGCACCCCGGGCAAGGGCGTCGGCCACGTGCTGGTGATGACGCGCAGCGGCAAGCTGCTGAAGGACATCACGCTCGGCAAGGGCCACATGTACCACCCCGGCGGGATCGACTTCGACGGACACAACGTGTGTGGGTCCCGGTCGCGCAGTACCGGCCCGACAGCCGCGGCATCGTCTACACCGTCGACCCGACCACGTACGAGGTTCGCAAGCGGTTCAGCTATGAGGACCACATCGGCGGCGTCGTGCACAGCTCTGAGACAGGTGACGTGCACGGTGTGAGCTGGGGATCGCGCAGAATGTTCCGTTGGGACACTTCCGGCCAGCTCGAGGACCTGAGCGCCAACCGCAGCCACTTCATCGACTACCAGGACTGCGCGTACGTCCGTGTAGGCAAGCAGATCTGCAGTGGCGTCACGGAGCTGCCGACGGCCGACGGGGGCAAGTACGAGCTGGGCGGCCTTGCGTTGTTGAACCTGGAGACCAACAAGATCCTGCACGAGGTGCCGTTCCAGTACTTCTCGGCGGCCGGTCACGTCGCGACCCGCAACCCAGTTGCCCTCGAGGTCGGCGGCGACACCGTACGCCTGCTCGCGGCTCCCGACGACGGTGAGGAAGGCGCGGGCACCGAGCTGCTCGTCTACGAGGCGCCGCGCGGCTGATCTCCGCCCCGGCTTGGCACGAAGTTGAGGGTGCCAAGGGCGTCACATCCTCAACTTCGTCCCAACTATTGGCCTGGCCCTTGTCGCCAGACCGCGGCCGGTATTGCCCGCTCCGACACCTAGGCGAGCTCGACTTCGCCTGAGGCGTCTGTGGCGAAAACCAGCACCTCGCCGAGCGGCGTACGCCCGCCTGCCTGAGAAGGTGACCCTATGACGGTGCGGGCAACGACATGAGCGTCGCTGCCGTGGTGGGAGCGCTTGGTGTGCTGCTGAACCAGGTCTTCATCTGGCCCCAGGTGCGGCGCGCTGTCACGACGGTCGAGGGTGTCGCCGCGCTCACGGTGCTGGGTGGGCTGTTGGCCCGCACCGCATGGACGGCGTTCGGCGCAAGCCTTGGAGACGTGCCGCTGATTCTGGGCAATGTCACCGTGGCCACTGGTTTTCTGGTGATCCTGCTATTGATGCTGCGACACGCACGACGGCCACTGGCACTTCTCGCGGGGGCAGCAGGTGTTGGCGCGATAGTCCTCGCCGCCGCGCTAGCCGGAGACCTCGTGCTCGGTTGGATGGCGGTGGTCTCCGCCGCCGTGGTCAACCTTCCGCAGATGCTACGTGCGCTGACCGATCGCGAGCGCCTTGCCGGCGTCTCGGTTCTCACCTACGTCCTCATTGCTGCGGCGTCGACGTGCTGGCTCATCTATGGAGTTCTCGTGGACGAGCCGCTGATCAGCGCCCCGCACCTGTTGCTGCTTCCGACGGCGCTGATCACCGCCGCGATTGCCTCGCGCAACCACTGATTGCCCTGGAGACCAGCACACGACGAGGACCGGCCGGTCGAATGCGAACATCTGGTCTGCAGGCTGGGGAATCGATGCGGCAACCGCGCGGTCGCTCGTCATCTCGCTCATCATGACGTTGGAGGGCGCGTTCGCCCTGAGCCGGGCACAGCGCAGCACCGAGCCACTGGAGGTCGCCGGCGAGGCGATGGTGCTGCTCACGCAACCCGCGCTCGACGGGTTAAATGGCACGAGTAGCGGCCGTCAGTGATCGGGCTCGTCCGGTACCGTTCGAGGGTCGCCGTCACGAGGGACGCGCCACCAGCGTCGATGCTGCGGAAGGCACCGTAGATGCGGTCGTACTGGTAGGGGTCGACCGCCGCGAGCACACGCCGTACGGCGCGCTCGGGCAGCGGAATGTTGTTGACGTAGCTGCGCATGAGATTGACCGACGCCAGGTCCGCCCCTATCGCGATGGTGTCACCAGTGAGCAGCGCCCCACGGCCGTCCGCGCCGGCCGCCCAGTGGGCGACACTGCTACGTCGCTGCTCTCGTACTGCGCTCACCTTGTGGACAACGCGCGAAGCACGGTGAAGCCGTACCGATCTCATGATGGACCTCCTCGCCCGGCTGCACTGCCTCGACCCGGAGCAGAAGAGGGTCAGCACAGGATCAGGCTAGACAACGGGCGCGATCGCCGAGACGGCGAGGCCGAGGAAAGCCTTGACATCGACGCGGGGCAGGACGATGATTCCTAATCATGTTAGGACAGCCGATTCGTAATAGGCAGACCGAACGACGAGAGGCCACGCGTCGGGAAGTGCTCGACGCGGCCTGGGCGGTGGCTCGCGAGAAGGGTTTGGCTCAGCTGACACTGCGGGACGTGGCTTCTCGGATCGGGATGCAGGCGCCGTCGTTGTACTCCTACTTCAATTCCAAGAACGCCATCTACGACGCGATGTTCGGGCAGGCTTGGACCGACTACCTCGCTCTCGTGGACAAGACCGAACCGACGCTTCCGCGCGACCCGCGTGCAGCGCTGAAGGCCATCGCGCGGACCTTCTTCGACTACGCGGTCGCTGACCTCGCTCGCAATCAGCTGATGAACCTTCGCACAATCCCGGGGTTCGAGCCGAGCGCTGAGTCCTACGCCCCCGCCGTGGAGGTGTTGGAGCGAGGACGCGCGCATCTTGCCCGCTTGGGTGTCGAGGACCCCGACGAGTTCGACCTGTTCGTCGCCCTGGTCGGCGGCCTCGTCGACAGCCAACAAGCCAACGACCCCGCTGGACAGCGGTGGGCCCGGCTGCTCGACCAGGCAATGGACATGTTCGCCGACTACGTCGGCCTACCCAAGTAGAAAGGCACGAGAATGACCCAAACCGATCGCACAGCTACCGAGACGAAGCCTCGGAGCTCGACCCTCGACAGAACCACCCTCATGCGTCTGGCTGGGACCGAGTACCACCGATTCGCCTCCCTGTTGTGTGGCTTGAACGATGACGACTGGGCCCTCCCCACCGACTGTCCCGAGTGGGACGTGCGGGCGATGGCGGGCCACGTGCTCGGAATGGCGGAGATGGCTGCTTCACTTCGAGAGGGAAGCCGCCAGCAGAAGGCCGCGAAGAAGCGGGGCGGCGTGTTCATCGACGCCCTCACGGGGCTTCAGGTCCAGGAGCGAGCCGGACTCTCGACCAATGAGCTGACCGCCCGGTTCGTGGTCGTCGGCCCGCGCGCCGCTCGCGCCCGACGTCGCACACCGGGATTCATCCGGCGCCGCCGCATGCCGGGGGATGAGCTGGTCGGCGGCAGGTTGGAGGCGTGGACGCTGGGATACATGATCGACACGATTCTCACCCGCGACCCGTGGATGCACCGGGTCGACATCTCTCGCGCGACCGGAAGATCAATGGGTTTGACCGCCGAGCACGACGGCGTGCTGGTTGCTGACGTGGTGACGGAGTGGGCGGCCCGGCACGGTGAACCCTGCCGGCTCAACCTCACCGGGGTGGCAGGCGGGAGCTGGGACTTCGGCGCAGACGGCCCGGTGCTCGAGCTCGACGCGATCGACTTCTGCCGTACCTTGTCCGGGCGCGAGCCCGCGACCGGCCTGCTCAAGGCGGCGGTTCCGTTCTGAGTCGTTTCGAGGTGCGTACGGCTCGGCTCGTGCTGCGACGGTGGCGTGCCTCGGACCGCGATCCGTTCGCGGTGATGAACGCCGATCCCGAGGTCATGCGCTACTTCCCCGCTCCGCTGGACCGTACAGCGAGCGACGCCCTGGCCGAGCGCATCGACGGCCGGTTCGACGCCCTCGGGTACGGCTTGTGGGCACTGGAGGTCGCCGAGTCGCGGGACTTCATCGGCTTCACCGGCCTCAACCCGATGCCTGAAGGAGTCCCTGGCGAAGGCGGGGTCGAGGTGGGGTGGCGCCTGGCCGCCCAGGCGTGGGGCCATGGGTACGCCACCGAGGCCGCGCGAGCAGCCCTCACCTTCGGGTTCGATGTCGCGGGCCTGCCAGAGATCCACTCCATCACCGCCGTGGCCAACCTCGCATCACAACGAGTGATGCAGCGGATCGGCATGACGTACGCCGACGAGTTCGATCACCCGAAGCTGGCGAGCGACTCACCACTGCGCCGCCACGTCCGCTACACGATCACCGCCCCGTCTCCTCCCCACTGAGCCTTACGCGCCGCGCGCTGGCACTTGCCGATTGGGCGCGACACGCCGCCTTGTGAACGAGCCCGCGTAAGTCTCACGGCGGAGACTCGAGGTTTGCGGCTAAGAGGAAGATGGGCATGTGCTCAGCTCCCTGTCGACCGCGCGCCGCCGCTTCGTGCTCGGGGTGTGCGCCGTCGGCGTGGTCGCGGTGCTCGTGGTCGCCGCTGTCGTCGTGACCAAGGTCGCCGACACCGCCGATCCGGTGGCCCAGGACGAGCCAGGACCGGTGCTGCTCATCTCGGGGTACGGCGGTGGTACGACGGGGCTCGACGTCCTCGCGCGGGCGCTGCGCGACCAGGGGCGCAGTGTCACGATCGTGCCGTCGGTGGGCAACGGCACCGTCGACCTGCGTACCCAGGCCGAGCGGTTGGCCGAGGCGGCTGATGCCGCGCGCGACGCCACAGGCGCTGAGTCGGTCGACGTGATCGGCTACTCCGCTGGCGGCGTAGTCGCACGCCTGTGGGTCCGCGACTTCGGCGGCGACAGCGTCGCGCGGCGCGTGGTCACCCTGGCCTCACCACATCACGGGACCGACCTGGCTGCTCTCGCCGAGGCGACAGTGCCCGGTCAGTGCCCGGTCGCGTGCAAGCAGCTGGCCACCGACAGCGCGTTCCTCACCGCGCTCAACGCGGGTGACGAGACGCCCGACGGTCCTGAGTTCGTGTCGATCTGGTCGACGTCCGACACCGTTGTCACGCCGGCCGACTCAGCACGGCTCGACGGCGCACTCGACTTCACCGTGCAGAGCATCTGCGGCGCCGGCGAGGTCTCGCACGGCCAGATGCCCAGCAGCCCGGCCGTTCTCGGCTCGGTCCCGCTGCTGCTCGGGCCCACCCCACCGACGCTGCCCACCGCCAAGGTCTGCGCTGCCTGACGGCATCGGCGCGCTCAGCTGGTGATGTCCTTGCTGGTGAAGTTAGCCCACGCCGCGCCGAGGAAGACGACGAGGTAGACCCCTTGCAGGAGCAGCCCGCGCACCAGGTCTCTCCACAGGATCGGGTCGCGGAACAGGTCGACGAACGCCAGCCAGTAGCGCGTCGGGAGGTACGGCTGCAGCGCCGCAGCCGCGTCGAGGGTGAGCAGCAGGGTCGAGGCGATCAGGAACGCCAGCGCCCCCAGTGCCGCACCGAGCGCGGAGTCGGTGAAGGTGGACAGCAGCAGCGCGAGTGCGGCGACACCGAGCATCGACAACGTCACGTACGCCACCGCCATCATGGTTCGCTGTGCGATCTGCGTGCCGGTCAGCGACGTACCCGACACCCCGCTCACCAGGCCGGAGGAGTCCCCGTCGCCGAGGAGCAGCATCCCCACGACGTACCCCAAGACGGCGACGATGACAACCGTCAGCAGCACGAACATCACGATGCTGATCAGCTTGGCGACCAGCAAGCGGGTGCGGCCGACCGGACGCACCAACAGGTATCGCAGCGTCCCGGCCTGCGCCTCGCCGGCCACAGCCTCCCCGGCCATCATCGCGACCGCCACCGGCAGGAACAGCGGCAGCACGATCGCCAGCGCCGCAAGCGGGTAGAGCGTGCCGTCGGTCAACACCGCCGACAGGAATGCTGGACCGGTGCCCGATCGAGGACCTACGTCGGTCACGGCGAGCAGGATCGCCACGAGCGTGGGAAGCGCGTTGAGCATCGCGATGGTCACCCAGGTGCGCGGGCGGCGCAGCATCTTGACCAGCTCGACGCGGATCACCGTAGGACTCCGGTCGATCCGGCACGTTCGGCCGCCTCGAGCACCACCTGCTCGAGCGTGCGCCGCTCGGGTCCGAGCTCGCTGACCCGCAGGCCCGCCTTGACCAGCTCGGCGTTGAGCGTCGGGGCATCGAGCCCCTCGACCACGACGACATCACTGTCGCGGTGTACGACGCCGCGACCGATCACGCCCGCAACCTGGTCGGCGTCCGGCGTGCGCACGACCACCCGGCCGGTGGGGGCGCGGACGGTGGCGAGCTCGTCCTGCATCACCAACCGTCCCCGGTCCAGAACACCGACCCGGGTGCAGAGCTGTTCGACCTCGGCGAGCAGGTGGCTGGACAGGAAGACCGTGGTGCCGCGCGCGTTGAGAGCGAGCAGCAGCTCACGAATCTCGCGGATGCCTTGGGGGTCCAGGCCGTTCGTCGGCTCGTCGAGCACGAGCAGCCGTGGCTCCCGCAGCAGCGCGGCCGCGAGCCCCAGGCGCTGGCGCATGCCGAGCGAGTACGCCCTGACTGGCCGTCGCCCGACGGCCGACAAGCCGACACGTTCGAGTGCCTCGCCGACCCGCCGCTTGCGCGTCGACCGGGAGCTTCCTCCGCCGGAGGCGTCCAGGAGCATCAGGTTGGTGCGCCCCGACAGGTGGCCGTACGCCGCAGGCCCCTCGACGAGTGCGCCGACCCGCGGCAGCACGCGCGCGGCGGCGCCGGGCATCACCTCGCCGTCGACCTCGATGTCGCCCGAGGTCGCCAGGACCAGCCCGAGCAGCATCCGCACCGTCGTCGTCTTGCCTGAGCCGTTGGCGCCCAGGAACCCGTAGACGTCGCCCTCGCGCACGTCCAGGTCGAGGCCGTCCACCGCCGTGAGGGCGCCGAACCGCTTGGTGAGCCCACGGGTCTTGATCATCCGAATCCGCCCGACGCCGCCAGCTCCGCGGCTGCCCGTTCGAGGGTCGCCGGGGTCACCGTCCCGGTGAGCAGCCAGCTCGTGCCGAAGGCGTCCTCGTCGGTGAGGAGCACACCGAGCGGGCCGGTCCCGACGAAGTGTCCGGACGTGGTGTGTCGCATCCCGGCGGTGGAGTTCAGCTGCTCACGGATCGGGTCGGCGGCGCGGTCCCACAGCGGTACGCCGACGAGAAGTGTCGGTCCCCGCCCGTAGACCGCGACGGCGCCGACCGCGGAGGTACGTCGCCCGCCGAGCCCGGCGAGGTTGGCCGGAGGCTCCTGGGGTGCAAACGCATCAGCGGCACTGGCGAAGTCGAGGACCCGTTCGAACCGGGTGGTCGAGCCCGGCGGTGGCTCGAAGCGGGTGATCGATGCGGCCGGCAGCTCGGAGGAGAAGCTGGAGAACGCCGTCGTCATGGCAACCTGACCCGGCTGGTCCGTCGGACCGTACGAGTCGCCGTAGACCTCGACCCGCAACGGCACCGCCGTCTCGGGGTCCGCCCACACCTCGACCCGGTCGATGCTGGACTGCTGATCGGACGGACGCAGCCGTACGCCCAAGGCGTCGCGACCCGCGATGCGCTCGGCCGGCAAGCGAGACAGCTCGTCGGGTCGGGCGCCGTCGAGCAGGCGCCGCCCGAGGATGGGCGGAAGCAGGTCGGAGGCGTCGGGGATCCGAACGAAGACGTTCGGTGTCCGGGTCGCAGTCAGCGACTCATAGACCCACCGGGTGGTACCGCTCTCGTCGTGGAACAGGTCCGACTCTCCGGTGGTGCGTACGGTGTCGACCCGCCAGTCGTCCGCGCTACGCCACCACGTGCGCAAGCGGGTGCGCTCGCCGAGCAGGTCACCGAGCGCACCGAACTGCGTGGAGGCGGGCAGCTGCAGCGTTCCGGTCGACTCGGCGCTCCCCGAGTAGGGGACGTCGTGTGACTGTTGAATCCGTGCGGCCAGAGAGGTAGCGCTCTCCGCCGAGTCCTCGACGGGCAGCGCGTGCACGAGTAGCGGCGCCGCCAGCAGAGCCAGGACACCGATGGCGACGATCCACCATCGCCGCGCGGTCGTCATCGGCTCGAGCGTACCGTCCGAGTGCGAACAATCACTCAGGATGCGACGGCCCGGACGCGGTGCTTGACTCAACCGATGGTGGACTTCGGCTACACGCTCATGACGGAGCAGACCGGACCGCGAGAGCTCGTCGGCCACGCCGCTGCGGCCGAACGGGCAGGTTTCGACTTCGAGGTCTGCAGTGATCACTACTTCCCCTGGCTGGACGCGATGGGTCACGCGCCCTATGCGTGGAGCGTGCTCGGTGCGGTGACCCAGGTCACCGACGGGTCGAGCTGATGGCGGACAGCACTTCCGGGTCGACTCCGCAAAGGTCTGGGACCTGCCAGAACACGGTGTTCCGCTTGCCATCGCCGTCTCCGGTCAGCAGTCGGTCAAGGCCTTCGCGCCGAGGGCCGACGTGATTATCGCGGTCGAGCCTGAAGCCGAGCTGTGCGCTGCGTGGGACGCCGCGGGTCCCAAGGGGCACCGCAAGGTCGGTCAGATCCCGATCAGCTGGGACCACGACCGGGACGCCGCGGTGACGCGTGCGCACGACCTGTTCCGTTGGTTCGGCGGCGGTTGGAAGGTCAACGCCGAGCTGCCCGGTGCGTCGGGTTTCGCGGCGGCGAGCGCGTTCGTACGCCCCGAGGACGTTGCTGAGTCAATCCCCTGTGGGGACGACCTAGACGCAGTGGTCGAGGCGGTGAAGCCGTTCTGGAAGGCCGGTTTCAGCGACGTCGCTCTCGTGCAGGTCGGCGGCGACCAGCAGGACTCGTTCTTCGACGCGGCCTCTGCCGAGATCCTGCCGGCGCTGCGCCAGGCAGCGGCACGGTAGGCGCGGTGCCGACCCCGGCATCTGCCGGCGACGAGCACGGCGTCGAGCCGATGCTCGCCACCCTCACCCGGGAACCTTTCTCGCGGCCCGGTTGGCTCTTCGAGCGCAAGCTCGATGGTGTAAGGGCTCTTGCGGTTCGCGACGGGGGCCGGACCCGGTTGTTCTCGCGTACCCACAAGCCGATGGGAGCGAGCTACCCAGAGATCGTCGACGCGCTGGAGGTCGTCGCGGATGGCGACTTCGCCACCGACGGCGAGATCGTCGCCTTCGACGGGGACCAGACCAGCTTCGCCATGCTGCAGAAGCGCATCCACCAGACCAACCCGGTGCTGATCAGGTCGTCGGGCGTCGCGGTGTTCTACTACGTCTTCGACATGTTGTCGTGGGACGGGCACGACATGCGCCGGCTGCCACTGCGAGACCGCAAGACGATCCTGCGTGAGGCGATCGACTTCGCCGACCCGTTGCGCTACTCCGCCCACCGTGACGATGACGGTGCGCAGATGTACGCCGATGCCTGTGCCCGCGGCTGGGAGGGCGTCATCGCCAAGCGGGCCGACAGCGCGTACCGCGGCGGGCGGTCCCCCGACTGGCTGAAGTTCAAGTGCGTGCGCGACCAGGAGGTCGTCATCGGTGGCTCCACCGACCCCAGCGGCTCCCGATCGGCGCTCGGGGCGCTGCTGGTCGGCTACCACGACGACAGCGGGCTGAGGTACGCCGGCAAGGTCGGCACCGGATTCGACGAGGCGACACTGCGCCGACTGCGCGACCTGCTCGGGCCGTTGGAGCAGCCCGCCTCCCCGTTCGTGGACCAGGTGCGCGAGAAGGGTGCGCACTGGGTGGCTGCGCAGGTGGTGGCCCAGGTCGGCTTCGCCGAGTGGACCACGGCTGGACGCCTGCGACACCCCACGTACCGGGGCCTGCGCGACGACAGGAGCGCCGCTGACGTCGTACGGGAAGCGCCCGCTGGCGGCAGCTGAGCCAGGCGCCCGCACGTTCACGGTCGGCGTTGGTGCGCCGGTCAGCACCGACGCGAGCCGGGTACGCGCCGGCTTGCGGCGTCAGTCGGCCTGTGTTGTCCGGTTCTCGTACGTGCCGGCGTCCCACACGGTCACAGTGCCGACGCCGTACTCACCAGCGGCGATGCGACCCTCGAATGCCCGTAGTCGAGCGGAACGCTTCAGCGACAGCTACTCGCCGGTCTCGCCGTCGATGAGCTGGCGGGCGATGTCGAGGTGGCCGGCATGCCGGGCGTACTCCTGCAGCAGGTGGAACAAGATTCGGATGAGCGGGGGCGCCTGCTCCGACGTCGCGAACCGGCCGCCGGTCGCGGAGCACTGGTGCAGGTCAGCCTTCGCCACAATGGCTGACGAGTGTGCCACCGCCGCGGCGTGGCCGGCGAAAACGGCCTCGGTCGACGTCTCGGCTGTGATCGTCCACTCCTCGACGTCGCCACCGGCGGGCCATGGTTCGCCGATGTCCTCGCCAAGGAAGCCCCAGTGCATCCACCGGCGTTCGACCCAGGTCAGGTGTTGGAGGAGTCCCAGCGGCGACCAGCCCAGGGGGTCGAGCGGTGTGCGCAGATCGTGGTCGGAAAGTCCGGCGAGCTTGCGTGCCAGGGTTTGGCGGTACCAGTCGAGGTAACCGACCGAGAGCTCCTCGGGATCGGAAACCGCGACACCGGGGCCATCGAGCGGGGCGCCTTCTGGCCCGGATGTGGTCGACACGCACCGACTATGACACGGCACATCCGGTGAGCCTTACGTCGATCGCGCTGGGACTTACCCATTCGGGGCGACACGCCGCCTTGTGAACGAAGGTGCGTAAGTGTCAGCGGGTGGTCGGGTCAGTGGTGGCGGTGGTCCTGACGGGTCAGGCGTGGTCCGCGTCGCGGCTTGACGAGCGTCCGGTCGGCCTCGAGCAGCCTGATGACGCGTCCGCGGTGCGGTCGCCACGGCTCCAGGATCTGTAGCATCTCCGCGTCATCCACGGCATGACCGACGAACGTCCAGCCGACGGCGGCGGCCAGGTGGTAGTCGCCCACGGAGATGGCGTCGGCATCTCCGAGTGCGCGCTGTGCGACCTCGGCCGCCGTCCACGGGCCCACACCGGGCACCGCCCGCAGCCGACGTGTGGCGGCAGCCGGCTCGAGCCCGGCCGCGGCTTGGAGCTGGCGCGCCAGCGACGCGCACCGTACCGCTGTCGCGGCGCGACCCGGGTCGACACCGGCTCGATGCCAGTCCCACGACGGGACCTTCGGCCAGGTGTGCGCCGCCGGCGGCACCCGCATCCCGTTCGGCGTCGGGCCTGGCGCCGGGTCCCCGTACTTGCGCACGAGGCGCCGCCAGGATGCGAACGCCTCCGCGCCGATCACCCGCTGCTCGAGCACCGCTGGCAACAGCGACTCCAGCACCCGGGTCGTACGCGGGATGCGGAGCCCTGGATGCCGCTGCTGCGCCCTCGCCACCAACGGCAGCCGTGGGTCGAATCCGCTCTGGTCGTCGGCTGCTCCGAGCAGTTCTGGCAGCTGGGTGACGACCTCGCTAGCGCCGTCACCCCAGGCATCACAGCGCACCTCGCGCGGCCCGTGCTGCACGAGCCGGTACGCCGCGGCGCCCGACGCCATCTGGGTCGTGCGCCACACGGCGCCGTCGCCGGAGACCTGGAAGCACGGGTCGTGCGGCCCGCGCCGCAGCAGGCCCAGCGTTCGGAGGACGTCGATCGCGAACGCGGGTCGCCACACGGTCGAGGCACATGGCCCCAGGCCCACCCGAGCGGTCACGCGCGCCCACCTCCTCAGCAGGCCCCCGCTGAGATCGACGCATCGGGGGCGACACGCCGTACCGAAGAGCCTAAACCGTCAATCTCAGCGGCGGAGGCGCGCGGGGGCGGAATAAGCCGGGGGTGGCGGCGTTGTCACCGCCATGGCACGTATCGCGATAGTCGGTGGCCACGGCAAGGTCGCCCAGCAGCTCATCGAGCAGCTCACCGCCCAGGGCGACTCCCCGGTGGCGCTCGTCCGCAAGCAGGAGTACGAGGCCGAGCTCGTGGCGCTGGGCGCCGAGACTCAGCTCGTCGACATCGAGAGTGACGGCGAGGACGCCTTCGCGCGCGCGTTCGCGAGCGCTGATGCCGTCGTGTTCACCGCCGGCGGCGGTGCCGACGGCAACAAGGAGCGCAAGTGGACCGTCGACTACGCCGGTTCGGTGAAGTCCGCCGCAGGCGCCGTCCGCGCCGGCGTATCCCGGTTCGTGCAGGTCTCGGCGATAGCGGTCGACCAACCGCTTGCTGAGGACACGACGGAGGTCTGGCGTGCCTACGTCGAGGCGAAGCGGGACGCCGACGCCGCCCTGCGCGCTTCTGACCTGCGGTGGACCATCCTGCGACCCGGCGGGCTCACTGACGACGCCGGCACCGGTACGGTGACGCTCGGCGCCACCGTCGAGCGCGCGCAGATCCCGCGCGCAGACGTCGCCGCGCTGATCGTCGCCGTCCTGGCCGACGACCGCACGGTCGGACAGCAGTGGGAGGTCGTCGGCGGTGACCAGCCGATCGCCGAGGCGATCGACGCAGCCGTCACCTGAGCGCAGCCGAGCCCCGCTCAGCGCGGCGCCATCCGGAGCGCGCCGTCCATCCGGATCGTCTCGCCGTTGAGGTAGTCGTGCTCGACGATCATCGTCACGAGCCGCGCGTACTCCGCCGGTGTGCCGAGGCGAGGAGGAAACGGTACGCCGTCCGCGAGCGCCTGGCGGAACCCCTCGCTCACGCTCGACAGCATCGGCGTGTCGATGACTCCCGGCGCGATCGTGCAGACGCGGATGCCTTGGCTCGCGAGGTCACGTGCCGCGGCGAGCGTCAGGGAGACGACGCCGCCCTTGGACGCGGCGTACGCCGCTTGGCCCACCTGGCCGTCGTAGGCGGCGATCGAGGCGGTGTTGACAACGACGCCACGCTGACCTGACTCGTCCGGTGCGGTGGCCGCCATCGCCGCGGCGCCGAGCGTCATGACGTTGAAGGTGCCGCAGAGGTTGACCTGGACGACGCGGGCGAACACGTCGAGATCGTGCGGACCAGAGCGGCCGAGGATGCGCATCGAGGGCGCGATGCCGGCGCAGCTCACCACCGTGCGCAGCGGAACACCGCCGGCCACCGCCTGGTCCACGGCCCACTGCACCTGTGCGCCGTCGGTGACGTCAGCCGCGACGTAGGTCACGCCGTCGACAAGCGCGGCGTCATCGAGCGCCGACGGCAGATCGACGGCGTAGACCGCGCTCCCCGCCGCGGCGAGCGTCTCCGCTGTCGCGGCGCCGAGTCCGGAGGCGCCACCGGTGACGAGCGCGGCGGTGTGAGTGATCAGCATGCTGCCATCTTCGCTGACATCTGACAGCGCACGACCGCGAGGTGTAGACCTGTGCCATGGCATCTGGTCCTCTCGTTCTCGGCCCACTGCTCCGCTACGTCGACGCGACCTCTGCGGTCGTCTGGGTCGAGGTGGCCGCCCCGGCCATTGTCTCGGTCCACGCGGACGGCAGATCGTGGACGTCGCCGACGTTCAGTGCCCACGAGCACCACTTCGCGATCGTCGACGTCGACGACCTGGAGCCCGGCTCGTCGCAGGAGTACACGGTCGCCGTCGACGGCGCGCCGGTGTGGCCGCCGACCGAGGGCGATGGTGCCGCGCTGCCGCCGAGCCGCATCCGTACCATCGACCCGGACCGGCCGTTGCACTTCGCGTTCGGCTCCTGCCGTACGAGCGTGCCCCACGATGCCGAGCACGACGACAGCCATGGCATCGACGTGCTGCGGGCTTTCGCGTTGCGGATGATGAGCACCGACGGCCAGGAGTCCTGGCCGGACTTCGTCCTGTTCCTCGGTGACCAGGTCTACGCGGACATCACGTCGGACACGATGCAGGAGTTCATCGCCGCGCGGCGCAGCCTCGACGAGCCGCCGGGCACCGAGCTCAAGGACTTCGAGGAGTACGCGTACCTGTACGAGCTCGCCTGGAGCGACCCGGTCAACCGGTGGCTGCTGTCGACGCTGCCGAGTTTGATGATCTTCGACGACCACGACATCCGTGACGACTGGAACACCTCGGCTGCGTGGCGTGCGGAGATGAACGCGACGTCGTGGTGGCACGGTCGCATCATGGGCGGCCTCGCGTCGTACTGGGTCTATCAGCATCTGGGCAACCTCTCGCCGGCCGACCGCGCCGAGGACGAGCTCTGGCAGCTCGTGCTGGAACGCCGCGAGCGCGGCGAGGACGACATCACCGCCGCCGTGGACGAGCTCGCCGCGAGAGCCGACGCCAACCCGGACAGCTACCGCTGGAGCCACGCGCGGGACGTCAACGGTTGTCGGGTCATCGTCGTGGACTCCCGTGCCGCGCGGATCCTGGAGCCGGGGGCTCGCAGGATCCTCGACCCGGTCGAGACACAGTGGTTGGACAGACAGCTTCGCGGCGGTGTGGAGCACGTCTTCATCGGGACATCGCTGCCATACCTGTTGCCGATGGGTCTACACGAGGCGGAGGCGTGGAACGAGGCCGTCGCCGACGGTGCGTGGGGCAGTCGGGCGCGAGGTTTCGGCGAAAAGGTCCGTCAAGGGGTGGACCTCGAGCACTGGGCAGCCTTCCAGGACTCCTTCCGCGAGCTCGCCGCGACCGTCACCGACCTGGCCTCTGGTCGTCGAGGAGACGCACCCGCCACCGTGACGTTTCTGTCCGGCGACGTCCACAACTCCTATGTCGCCGAGGTCGACCGCGGTCCACGGGCGTACGGAGACACCCGCATCCTGCAGGCGGTCTGCTCGCCGATCCGCAACCCGTTGCCGCGGGTGATCCGGATGGCGCAGTCGCTGACGTCTCGACGCGGACCGGTCGCGTTCACGCGGTGGCTGGCCCGCCGTGCTCAGGTGCCCGAACCCCCTTTCACCTGGTCACTGGTGCGCGGACCGTGGTTCGACAACATGCTCGCCACCGTCCGGGTGGACGGTCGCGAGCTCGTCCTGTCCTGGGAGGCTGCCGACCAGGATGACGAGCGTTCGGGGCCGGTGTTGCGAGAGGTCGCGTGCTTCGAGGTCTGAGCCGCTGATCGTTCGACAAGCGGTGACGGGACCGCGCCCCGCTTGCCGGACGACGCGCCCGGGTCGGCCTCGATGTGCGAAATCGTCGGCGAACTGAGAGGCTCATCACCGGAGCGCACACCACCATGTGCGCCTGACCGCACAATGAGGGAGCATCAACATGGCAACAATACTTTGGATCCTGGCCGTCATCCTGGTGGTCGCGGGCATCGTCGCGATCGTCCGGAAGCAGCTCCTGTGGGGCGTCGTCCTGATCATCGTCGGACTGCTCGTCGGCCCCGGCGGCGTCAGCATCTTCGCATCGGGGAAGTAGCACATTCTTCCTCGGGGACTTTGCGCGAGAGGCTTGGACCGACACGGTCCGGGCTTCTCGCGCTCTTCGTTCACGATCAGCGTTGACGGCCCGGCGGCTACGCTCAGGACGTGAGCGGCGCCGGACGATACGCCCCGAGCCCGTCCGGTGACCTGCACCTGGGCAACCTGCGTACCGCACTGCTCGCGTGGCTGTTCGCACGGTCCACCGGTCGCGATGTCGTGCTGCGCGTGGAGGACCTGGACCGCGTACGCCCGGGCGCCGAACAACGCCAGCTAGCTAATCTCGCCGCCCTCGGCCTGGACTGGGACGGCCCGCTCGTACACCAGTCCGAGCGGCTGCAGGTCTACGCCGAGTCCGTTCGCCGGCTGGACACCGAAGGGCTCGTGTACGAGTGCTTCTACAGCCGGCGTGAGATCC
>Ga0136618_10000179_pt1 | contig 18870 bp, 18 predicted proteins | sample AntDrymUQ3302106_2_FD_104805 | JGI IMG/M metagenome (GOLD analysis project Ga0136618, IMG submission 104805) | Polar desert sand microbial communities from Dry Valleys, Antarctica - metaG UQ330 (21.06) | ecosystem: Environmental > Terrestrial > Soil > Desert | place: Antarctica: Dry Valley... | reverse complement strand
TCCTCCTCGACCTCCCGACCGTCGATCCGATCGATCCTCGCCAGCTGGCCCTCATGGCCCGCAACCGACTGCCCTTCCCACTACCCGACGTCGCCTTCTCTCCGCCCCTCGATGCCCCCGACGACTTCTTGCTTGTCCAGCTCCCTGCCTGGATCTGGGTCGAGAACTGGGCGCCCGAATCGCGCAGCGTCGGGGCGGGAGGAGTCACGGCCACCGTCACCGCCCGTCCGGTGCGACAGGCGTGGGACTTCACACCCGATCGGGTCGACCCGGAGACGGATGGCGGGTGCGCGGGGCCTGGCGTTCGCTACGACCCATCGCGGCGGCCCGAGGTGCAGTCCACGCCGTGCAGCGTCACCTTCCGGCACAGCTCGGCCGCCGAGTCGGGCGCGGCATACGAGGGTCATCTGACCGTCGTCTACGAGGTGTCCTGGACCTCGAACATCGGTGTCGGAGGATCCCTCGGCACGGTCGCCAGGACGACGGTCGTGCCTGTGCGTGTCGCCGAGCAGCAGGCGCTCAACGAGTCGGGAGGCACCAGCCAATGACCGTCACCTCTCCTGTGTCGTCCACGTCTCGGCTCCGGTCGAACGGATCGGCCGCGGTTCGAGTCAAGGCGGCCCACGACCGGCGCCTCCCATGGGTCGCGCTGGCCTTGCTCCTGGTCGTCGGCGGTGGACTGCTGGCCACGTTGCTCGTCCAGTCGGCCGGCGAGCGCACCGCCGTCTTTGCGGCGTCACGGCCCATCGCTGCGGGGCAGGTGATCACCCCTGAGGACCTCACGGTGGTCGAGGTCGGCATCGATGGCGAGGCGTCGATCATTGCGGCGACGAGCCGGGACTCGGTGATCGGACAGGTCGCGGTGGTGGGCATACCGAGAGGTGCCCTGCTCGCGGCAGGCCAGATCGGTTCCGACGCGGGCTTGCGTAACGGTGAGGTCGTCCTCGGCGCGCTACTCGGTCCCGGCGAACTACCGGTGCCGTCGCTTCGCCCAGGGGACGTCGTACGACTCGTCGCCGTGACGGGTGGTCAGGCAGCTGAACGGGAGATGCTCGGCACGGCCGAGGTGTTCGCCGCCTCCCCCGGAACGCAATCGGGCTTCGTCTTCATCTCACTGGTCGTCGACGAGTCGATCGCCGATGCAGTGGCCGATGTCGCCGCGCAGCAGCGACTCCGCCTTCTGCTGTTACCGGCGAGCGAAGGGGGTGGCGAGTGACGATCTGGGCGGTAGGTTCGCTCGCCGGGGCGCCCGGTGCCACGTCTGTGGCGGTCGGCCTCGGCGCGTCCTGGCCCGCGGGCAATGGAAGGTCTCGCGTCGTGATCGAGGCCAACCCGGATGGCGGCGTGCTCGCAGCGCGCTTCGACGACTTGCGCGCCGACCGAACGGTGGCCGACGTTGCCGTCGCGCTGCGACGTGAGTTCGACCCCGCCACGTTGCTCGCCCTCGCACGCAACCTGTGGGGTTCGCTCCCGGTCATTCCTGGTCACCCGTCGGCCGACCAGTCGACATCTGTACTGCTCAACGCCGGCGACCGCCTCGCCACCGCGCTCGCATCGGCCACCGACCTTGACGCCATCGTCGACGTTGGGCGGCTCACCGCCAGATCGCCGGCCGTACCACTCGCTCACCGCGCCGCAGCGGTGCTGCTCGTCGCCCGAACCCGCTTCGAAGACGTGGCCATGCTGACCTGTCGCGTCCGCGAGCTGCGCTCCGTGGGCGTTGAACCGTGCTTGGTCGCCGTGGGTTCTCGCCCTTACGAACCCACCACCGTCGCAGGCGAAGCCGGTCTGCCTCTGCTCGCGGTCCTTCCGGATGACCCAGCTTCGGCTGCGGTGCTTGCCGGCGAGGGACGGGCCGACGGCCGACTTCGTCGGTCTCTCCTGTGGCGGATGCTCTGCGACATCTCGTCGCGGCTTCCTGGGTACGAGGCGCCGCCGGTGAACCCGTCCGCTGCCGCGGCAACAGCAACGCCGGACACTCGACCACCGTCGTGGCCAGACCGAGTCGAGGTGGCTGGGTCATGAGCATCACCAGCAACGGCGACCGCCGGCTGGCCGCGGCTGACCTCGATTCAATCGCAGCTCGCCTGGCCAGCGACGTGGCCGCCCAGCTCGCTGCCTCGGACGGAGACGCCCCGTCACTGGTGGTTGATCCAGCCCGAGAGGCGCTCGCCCACAAGCTGATCATCGAGCAGATCGACCGTCTCCGTCGCCAGCTCATCGCGCAAGGCCACGACGTATCGGACTCCGACGAGGATGAACTGACCGACCGCATCCGCGCCCACTTGTTTGGTCTCGGCGAGCTCGACCGACTCGTCCGCGACACGTCGATCGAGAACGTCTACTGCAACGGCTGGGACCAGGTGCTGGTTGTCCGTGCGGAGGGCATCAAGGAGCGCGTTGAGCCGATCGTCTCCAGTGACGAAGCGCTGGCTGAGCTCATCCGTCAGGCTGCGGCGCGTGAGGGTCGTAGCGAGCGACGGTTCGACCGAGGGCAGCCCTGGGTGTCGTTCCGACTCGCCGACGGTTCACGGCTCACCGCGGTGCGCGACGTGTCGGGTCGCACGGTGTTCGCCCTACGACGACACCGCCACACTGACACCGACCTGGACGAGCTCCACCACCTCGGAACGCTCGGACGAACCCTGGCCGCCGTGCTGGCCGCGGCGGTACGTGCTCGGTTCAACATGCTCATCGTCGGTGGCACCGACGCTGGCAAGACCACGCTTCTGCGGGCCCTCATCAACGCCATCGGTCCTGAGGAGCGCCTCGTCACCGTGGAGGATGCCCTCGAGCTCCAACTGACACGGCACCCCGACCGGCACCACGACGTCATCGAGCTCGAGTGTCGTGAGCAGAACATCGAGGGCCAAGGCGAGGTGACGATGCGCGATCTCACCCGTCTTGCCCTTCGGCTGTCACCGGATCGGGTCATCGTCGGTGAGGCGCGGGGCCCAGAGATCCTCGACATGTTCCAAGCGATGTCCCAGGGCAACGACGGTTCCATGGGGACGCTGCACGCCCGCTCCTCGGCAGATGCCTTCGTGCAGATCACCCGGTACGCGCTGAAGGCACCGGAGCACCTGACCCCCGAAGCGGTTGCCGTTGACATCGCCGCCTCGCTCGATCTGGTCCTCCATGTGCACAAGCTCCGCGACGGCCGACGGGTGGTGTCTTCACTCCGGGAGATCACCGGCTACGACGGGTCGAGGATCCTCTCCAACGAGGTGTTCGCGCCCGACGACATCGGCCGGGCGGTATATCGCACGCCATGGCAGGACCGATCGCTCGACCGGCTCATCGACTACGGATTCGATCCCTCGCTGCTCGACGTGCCGGGTGGGGGGTGGCCCTGGTGACGACGCTGCTGGCTGCCGCGGCTGGAGCCCTGGTTGGGCTCGGAGCCTTCGCCGTCGTGGCAGGCCTGTTCGGCCGGCTCGGACGGACCATGCGTGCTCCTCGACCCGCTCTACCAATGTGGCTCCGGGACCGACTGCTCCTACGAGCATCGGGAGCCGCCGCCGGGACCGCGCTCGTCTGGGCGGCCACTGGGTGGCCCGCCGGGGGCACCCTTGCGGGGCTCGGGGCGTTCTCGGCGCCCAGCCTGGTCGGTGCCAAGGCCCGCAGGCAGGCCGAGGTGGCTCGAATCGAAGCGATCGCCGGATGGGCCGAGCAGTTGCGCGACGTGATGGCCGCCGCGGACGGTATCCAGTCCGCAATCCTGGCGACCGCCCCACTGGCCCCACCTCCCATCCGCCCCCAGGTTCAGCGGCTGGCCGATCGACTCACCCACCGAGAGAGGCTCGGCGACTCGTTGCGACGTTTCGCTGACGAGGTCTCTCATCCGCTGTCCGACATGGTCGTGACCTCGCTCGTCATAGCCAGTGAGCGGCAAGGAACCCTCGGGAGTCTGCTCGGCGAGGTGGCGACGTCGGCGCGGGCGACAGCCACCATGCGTCTCCGAGTCGAGGCCGCCCGTGCTCGCACCTATGTGACCACTCGGCTGATCATCGGCATCACCATCGGGATCGCCGCCTGGCTCGTGCTGCTGCGTCGGGACTATCTCGAGCCGTTCGACTCGCTTGGCGGCCAGGCAATGCTCCTCGTCATCGGCGCGACCTTCGCCGTCTCGGGTGTCCTGATGCACCGGATGGCGCGGCCGGATGAGCCGGCGCGGCTTCTCGCACCTCTCGAGCACCCAGGAGGCTTGGGGTGATCGCACCGCCGTTGCTGGCCGGCGGTCTGGTGGGGCTCGGGCTGCTCGTCGTGACCCGCGTCGTTGTCGAGCCCCCCCAGCCGAGCCTTTCCCGCCGGCTTCATGAGCTGTACGAGCCCCCTCCCGGTGAGGGACTCGACATCATGCGCTCCCGGTGGCGGTCATGGAGCGTGCGTGCTCTCGTGATCGGCGGCACGGACCTGTCCACATTGCGCCGAGACCTCGCAGTGTGCGATCTCACGATGGAGCGCCATGCGCTGGCCAAGCTCGGTTTCGCCGTCGGCGGCTCCGTCGTTCCACTGTTCGTCGGACTCGTGTGGAGGATGGCCGGGATCTCCCTGCCACCGGCCGTGGTGCTCCTGCTGGCCGCCGCGGCTGCCGCGCTCGGCTTCCTGCTGCCGGACCTCATGTTGGCCAGACAGGCAGCAAGCCGACGGCGTGACTTCCGCTACGCCCTCAGCCTCTACCTCGAGCTCGTCGTCATCGTCCTCGCCGGGGGCGGAGGAATCACCACTGCCCTTTACGACGCGGCCGACGCTGGTACGGGCTGGGGCTTCGTCGAGCTTCGCAAGACACTCCACACCGCGCGGCTCCAGCGCCGATCTCCGTGGGCGGCACTCACCGATCTTGCTGACCGGATCGGCTCAATCGAACTGCGGGAGCTGTCGTCGTCCGTTGAGCTGGCAGGCAACTCCGGCGCACGCGTCCGTGAGTCACTGTGCGCCAAGGCGACCAGCGTGCGAGATCGCGAGCTCGCCGAGGCCGAGGCCGAGGCGCTGGCGGCTTCAGAACGGATGGGCGGCCCGATGGTCGGGATGTTCGTCGGGCTGATCCTGCTCATCGGCTATCCGGCTATGGCGACCGTCATCGCTCTCTGACCCAGGAGGAGAACCCATGCTGCTGAAGACCCAGGTCCAGGTCCAGATGCTCTGGTGGCGTGCGAGGCGCCACGCCATCGAGAGGGACTGGCGATCCGAGCGAGGCGACGCCTACACCTCCACCATCATGATCGCCGTCGGCGTGGTCATCGCGATCACGGTCGGCGGCATTCTCCTCTACAAGTTCACCGGCAAGGCCGAGAGCATCGACACCGACACGCCGATCGCACCGTCGGCGCCGGCTGGACCTTGAGGGCGAGCTCGATGACGGCCCGGCAGCCTGATCCGGAGAAGGCGCGAGGTCCCACTCTGGCGGGGCGCGAACGGGGTACGGCAACGGCGAGCTTCGTGATCGTCTTCCCGCTCTTCGTCTTCATGTTCATGGCATTGGTGCAGTGGGGCCTCTACTTCCACGCCCAGAGTCAGGTGGCTGCCGCCGCTCAGGACGGCGCCCGCGCAACCCAAGGGGTCGATGGCAGCCCCGAGGATGGACAGGCCGTCGCTGAGAGCCTGCTGGAGGAGGCGACCGGGAGCGGGCTCCTGCGAGACGTCACCGTCGAGATCACCCGCGGCGACGGCCTCGTCCGCGCACAGGTCGACGCCGACGTTCGTGCCCTCGTTCCGCTACCGGGCTTCGAGGTCCATGTCAGCAGCGTCAGTGAGGGCATTGCCGAGGAGTTCGTGCCCGAGAACGAGCGCCAGTGATGCGCACTGCTGACGATCGCGGGCTTGCCACGATCGAGCTGGTGCTCATGACCCCCGTCCTGCTCATGGTTTTGAGCTTCCTCGTCGTCGCGGGACGGCTCACCACGGTCCGAGGTGACATCGCAAGCTCGACGCGCGACTCGGCTCGAGCGGCGTCGACGGCGGGCACCTACGAACAGGCGCTCGTCGAAGCCCGTTCCACGGCAGAGGCGAGCCTCGGGGGACGCGACGTCACGTGTCGCAACCTCACCGTGACGCTGGGCGATCCAGCGACGTTCGTGCCTGGCGGCACCGTGGCAGTGACGGTTACCTGTGAGGTATCTCTGGCCGATGTGGCGATCCCTGGGCTGCCGGGAACCCGTCGTATTTCGGACTCCAGCGTTGAGGTCATCGATCGGTACCGGGGCTCATGACCCGCCCAGAGGATGACCGCGGTCAGGTGACCCCGATGGTAGCGGTCCTGGCCGTAGCCCTTCTCGTTCTCGGCGCCCTGGTGTTCGACGGCGGGCAGATCCTCACGGCCCGTCGCGAGGCAAACAACCTCGCTCGGCAAGCGGCCCGGGCCGGAGCGCAGCAACTCGACGTCGCCCAGGCTCGCGTCGGGGATTTCACGCTCGATCCGGTCGCCGCCGAGCAGACCGCCCGCACCTTCCTCGCCGACCAAGGCGTGACGCCGACCGCCGTCCGGGTCCTTGGCGATCGAGTTGAGGTGACCATCACACTCACCCAACCGACTCCGCTGCTTTCCATCGTCGGCATCGACGAACGAACGGTGACCGCGACTGCGAGCGCCCGCGCCGTTCGCGGGGTCACCGGAGACGGCACGTGATGGGCACCCTCGCCCGCGTCACCCGTGGGCTGGCCGCCACGGTGCTGCTGGCGCTGCTGCTTCTGGGCGTCCCCGTCCTCCTTGCCGTCGGCGTCGGCTGGCCCCTGCCTCGATCGATACCGGCATGGGGTGACATCACGGCCACGGCGGTCGGGAACCTTCCCCTGGATTCCCACGCCGTCCTCAAGACCCTGGCTTGCGTCATGTGGGTTGCCTGGGGGCAAGTCGTCATAGCGACAGTTGTCGAGGCGGGAGCCCTCGCTCGCGGCAGGGTGGCGACCCCGCTCAGAGGTTTCGGCCCCATGCACCAGTTCGCCGGGCCCCTCATCAGTGCCGTCGCGCTGCTGCTTCCGAGTGGCCTCCCGCTCGGCGCTGTCGACGCCGCTGCCAAGACCACGAGTGACGCCCGGCCGCTGGCGGCGGCGAGCGGCGAACCTCGACGTGCCACAGGGGCGCCGCCGAACCTCGGGGCGAGCCAGTCCGACGAGCAGCCTGCGCCTGCAGTGATGCTCGAGCACATCGTGGTCCGTCGAGACACCCTCTGGGATCTCGCCGAGCGCTACATGAGTCCGGGAGGAAGTGCCGCACAGATCTCGGCGGCCGTGCAGCAGCTCTACGATCTGAACGCAGGTCGGCCGCAACCTGCCGGCGACACTCTCACCGACGCAAGCCTGATCCGGCCAGGCTGGTTGCTTCAGATTCCGATCGGCACGACCGACTCAAGCATTCCGGTGAACGGATCCGTGGTAGTCCAGCCCGGAGACACGCTCTGGGATCTCGCCGAGGACCACCTGGGCGACGGCCATCGCTACGTGGAGCTCCTCGATCTGAACGCGGGGCAACCTCAGCCGGATGGCGCGGCTTTGAGCGACCCGTCGCTGATCCATCCCGGATGGATCCTGCGACTATCGGGGGAGGGTGAGAGCTCGGCCCTGGCTCCAGCTCAGGCCTCACCCGAAGTGGACGCGGGTGCTCCGGCTGTGGACCCTCCAGCCGGAGCCGTCGAGCCCCCACCCTCACCGACGAGTCCGGCGGTCTCGCTGCCGCCCGGCACCGAGGCTCCCGACGTAGCTGCGGTCGCACCACGCGAGGCTGATCCAGCAGAAACGACTGAAGTAGTCCCGCAGGAAGACGCGGAGTCCGACCCGGCCCGCGATGCCGCGGATCGTGTCGGGCCCCTTGGCGTCGCTGGCGGCGTCCTCGGTCTGGGGCTGATGGTCGCCGCCGGGGCAAGGAGACGTCGGAGTCGAATGAGGCGCCAGCCAGGAAGTGAGCTCCCCGCCTTCTCACCCGAGGCGGCGGCACTCGTCGGTGACCTGGCCGAGGAGGAACTCGACTGGGCGGCTGCGACGAGCGCCGCGCTCAGGCAGTTGACAAGCGCTGTCGCGACGCTCGATCAGATACCGGTGCCGATCCTCGCGACGGTCAACGGCGACCAGCTCGAGCTGTTGCTCGACCGAGACGAGCCGAGCACACCACCGGGATGGATTGCAGACGCCAGCGGACGAATCTGGAGGGTCGATCTCAACTCGATGTCACCCGAGTCGGAGGTGGGACCTAACGGACTGCCTGCCCTCGCCTCGATCGGACGCGTCGACGATGGCGGACTGCTTCTCAACCTTGAGGCCCTCGGCGCGGTCGGCCTCGTCGGCGACGCAGCAGCGACCATTGGTCTGGCCTCCAGCCTGGCCGTCGAGCTCGCCGTGTCACCCCTCGCCGAGGTTCAGGAGGTGCATCTCGTCGGTGACGCCTTCGCAGCGTCCGTGCCCTCCGAGATGCTCGGGATCAGTCGTCACGCTTCCGTGGCCGAGGCGATAGAGGCCAGCAAGGATTGCGGCGCGACCATCGGCGCGGCCCTCACCGAGATGGGACTGGACAGTCCCTTCGCACTGAGATCCCGGGCACCCGAGGAAGCGTGGCCGGTGGCGGTCGTGATCGCGGACGCCGGATCCGAGGACATCGACGATGACTCTCTCGACCGGCTCGTTGCGACATGCCGGGAGCGACCAGGTCTGGTGGCCATCATCGTGGGCGCGTGTCCTGCGGGCGCGACCGCCGTGACGGTCGGAGACGGTCAAGCCCACATCGAGGACCTGGACCTGCGCTGCCAGCTGCAGATGCTCGAGCCGTCCGCGGTCGCGGCGGTCGAGTCGCTACTCGCTGGCGCCTCAGCCCCCGCGGGAGCCGTGGAGCTCGCGACGGAGCCCGCTCCGCTCACCCTCTTTCAGACTGACCAGCCAGCCGTCGAAGCTATAGCGCCGGAGGCCGAGCACGACATCGCCCCGCTACGCCTCCAGCTCCTCGGGCCGCTCTCCTTCGAGGGTGACGTGGGACCCCAGCAGCTGGCCCTCCTGACCTACCTTGTCCTTCACCCCGGAGCGACAGCCGACGCGATCCGGGACGCAATGTGGGGAGGGCAGGCTCCCACACGGGAGCGGTTCCTCAACACGATCCACGGGTTGCGACGGGTCGTCGGCAGCGAGCGGATGCCGGCCTCCACCGACAGCCGTTACCGACTCCAGGGCATCGCCTGCGACGCGTTGGCCGCCCAGCATCACATCGAGGCAGCCGCGGCCACTCCCGAACGTGCTGTAGCGGAGCTGCGGGCCGCGCTCGAGCTTGTCAACGGTCCACCGCTCACCTACGACAGCCGCAGTCGCCGTCACTTCCGATGGGTCGATCTCGGCAACCACGCCAACCGTTGGGAGCGCATCCTCGGGGACGCCGCGCACGACCTGGCGTCCTTGGCGCTCGCTGCTGACGATGCGCCTCTCGCTGTGTGGGCCGCTGAGCAGGGCCTGCTCGCGTCGCCCGGCAACGAGACGATCACGTCCGATCTTGTGTCAGCCCACGTCGCCGCCGGGGACCGCCGCGCGGCGGAGACGGTGGTGGACAGCTATGAGCAGACATTGGAGGAGCTCGGGCTAGATGAGGGTGCAGAGGCCCTTCACGACATTCTCGAGCCTCGCCGCGCCTCGTGACATGGTCGCCTTCATCAGATGGACTCGCGCTACTGATCCCAGCCGATGTGGATGTGGTCGGCGTGGAGGGTGTTCGTGAACACACCGGGTTGGCCGGTGTCGATGGGGCCGCCGATCTCGTCAGGGCGGTAGGGCACCGGAAGCTCAGCGAGCTGATTCATCAACACTGCGACGTCGGGGTGGCGGGACGAGATCGGGATGCCGTCGACAAGGGCGATGTCGGCGCCGCGGCCGAGATAGTGGTTCGACACCAGACAGCCGGGTCCGTGGGCCTGGCCGGTCACGGCGCATCGCGGGTGGCCGGCCACCAGTGACGTGACGACGATCGTGTGCTCCTGAGCCAAGGCCGCCAGGACCGCCACGACCCGAGCATCAACCCGCCCCGAGGCGAGGTCCTCACGGCCACCGGTGTAGATCTCGACGTGCGGGTTGGCCAGCAGCGCGCCGGCGTCGGTGCTCCCCGTGACTACCAGCGGTGGCGACGCTGCGTAGCGCTCAGCCCAGAGGAGCACCTCCTCGACGTACGCGTCCGAGGCGTTGTACCTCCGCACGGCTGACCGTTCGTCGGTGATCTCGCCGGATGACCCGCATAGGTAGGCAGCCGCGGTTGCTACCGCGTCGTCGATGTCGTGGGGGTCGACGACCCCGTCGGCGTCACCGTCGACAGCCCACGCGTTGAAGGTGGGAGGGAGGAACTGCATGGGCCCGACCGCCTGTAGCCACGGCCCGGCGACACCCCACTGGCCGGTCCATTGCCCGGCTGTCAGCGGCGTGGTGTTCCCCCCGAGGCCAGTCCCGTCCAGTGGCGGGCCGAGGATCAGCGGCGCCACGCGCCCCGACGGTTCTGCGGTAGCACCGCCGGTGGTTCCGTGGCCTGACTCGACCATGCCGATGCCGGCGAGGAGTTGCCACCGCAGACCAGGGCAGGCACCGTCGGTGCGCTGGTAAGCGGCTAGGACCACCGCAGGGACACCCGTCCCGACGGGGCCCAGGGGCTGCGGGACGTCGCCTGGCGCGAACGCGATCGGGATGCCGACGAAGAACGTCGCCAGACCACACGCGACCAGAGCGAGGGCTCGATGCATAGCCCCGCAAGCCCAATCCAGCGCCGCACGGCGACATGTCGCCGATCCCGCCCTACTCGGGCTTGCAGAGGGTGCCCCCCGCCGGACCTACGGCGAGGACGGCGACCCATGCACTGGCCGAACGAGGAGGACGCTGTGTTTGTAGGACCGTACGGAGTCGGGAGGTTCACACGGCTCACCCAGAACGTGGACGTCCGGCCGGACGCCACCGGCATGCCCGGAGGCGAGCTCGTCCAGCAGCTTCTCAACTGGGCGCAGATGCTCGCCCTGTGGGGCTCACTCGGAGCGATCCTCATCGGAGCCGCCCAGTTCGGACTCGCGCAGCACAACACCTCCTACGCGGGGGCGTCGAAGGGCAAGACGCTGGCCATGGGCGGCGTGATGGGAGCGATCCTCGCCGGCCTGGCACCCTCGGCCGTCAACCTTCTCTTCGAAGCGGCGAGCGGGTGACATGGCGGCCACCCAGGATCGATCGAAGCTGGCCCGCCACCGCTCACCGGCCGTCGCAGGTGCGGCGGCCCTGGTTTTCCTCACGGGCATGGCGGCCCGTGGCGCGATCGATGATCGGCCGCCCGAAGCGCCCCCGCCGCCCCTCGTCGAGAAAGCCGCTCGCCCGCTCGGTCCCGGTCCGACGGGCGAGGTCAACGGGGCACCTGCCGGTTTCGCCCACACCCAGGACGGCGCCCGATCGGCCGCGATCTCCTTCACCGCCACCCTGTCTCAGCGCCTGCTCTACCTCGATCCCGCCGACGGCGAGGCGGCTGTCACCGCAGCGGCTGCGAAGGCATCAGCAGACACGCTCGCCGCTGACGCCGCCACTGCTCTGGCCGCGGCGCGTGAACCGCTCGGGAACGGGGAGGGAACCACGTGGTGGGTTGTTGCGCCACTGGCCACGAAGATTGAGGCCTACGACCTCGACCGAGCCCGTGTCTCGGTCTGGCTGGTTCGTGTTCTGTCGCAGCCCGGCGTGGTCGTGCCGCAGTCGTCGTGGGTGACCGACACGGTTGAGCTCGTCTGGGAACGCGGGGACTGGCATCTCTGGGCGGACGACTCCGCGGCCGGCCCGACACCCGTGCTGGACGGCTCAGACCTTCCTGCGTCGGCGGGCGAACTCGATAGCGAGCTCTCCGGCTTCGAGCTCGTCGACCCGGCGAGGACGGAGCCAGAATGATCCTGGCGATCGGCTTCCCCAATCCCATCAGCTGGGTCTGGGACAAGGCCACCGGGCTCATCGGCGGCGCGGCCAGCGCCGCCCTGGGCTGGTCCTTCGAGAAGGTCATCGGCGGCCTCGTCGCATGGGTCCTCGATGGCGTGACCTGGGTCGTCGGCGCCGTCTTCGGCTTCATCGACACGTCGACCTCGCCGGACGTCACCGCCCCTTGGTTCCTTGGTGACGGCACCCGCGGCGGCCCCTACGGCGTGATGCTCGGCATTGCCGTCCCACTCCTGCTGCTGTTCGTGTTCGCCGGGCTCATCCAAGGCGTGGTCACCGGTGACACCGCAGGCATGGCGAGACGAATGCTGCTGGACCTGCCCACCGCCGTCGGCGGCATGGTCGCCACCGTCGCTATCACCCAGGTGCTGATCGACCTAACCGACGCCATAAGCGAATCGATCCTCGGAGGATTCGGCACCGACATCCAGTCCTTCATGGCTCGGATCGCAACAGTCGGCCAACTCACCGGCGGAGTCGCCACCGCCCTAGTCGTCTTCCTCCTCGGGCTGTTCGCGCTCCTGGCCGCCCTGGTGATCTTCATCGAGCTCGTCATCCGCTCGGCGCTGATCTACCTCGTCGTCGGCCTGTGTCCGCTCGCCTTCGCCGCACTCCTCTGGCCTGCGACTCGCGGCGTCCTGCGGCGCACGCTCGAGCTCCTCTGCGCCCTCATCCTCTCCAAGGTGGTGGTCACCCTCGCCCTCGCCATCGGGGCGGCCGCACTCGGCGGCGCCGACAACGAGCCCAGCCCGGCACCGGGACCCGGCCTCGAGGCACCCGCGACGATCGTCGATGCCGGGACTCCCGAGGAATCCGACGCTGCCTCGGTCACCGCCGCGGCAGGCGTGCTGCTCGCCGGCCTCGCCACCTTCGCCGTCGCCTGCTTCAGCCCGTTCGTCCTTCTGCGGCTGTTCCCGATGGTGGAGGGTGCGGTCGTCGCGCAGGGCCTGCGCAGCGGACCGATGCGAGCCGCCCAGACGGCCATGTCGACCAAGTCACAGCTCGACATCTCTCGCCGATTCGGGTCCGGGTCGAGCGGAGCCGCTGCGGGCGAGGGCGCCGGCGGCGCCTCGGCAGCCGGTGGTGCCGGTGCCGGTGCGGCTGCACCCGCTGCGGCTGCGGGTCCTGCCGTTGCTGCCGTTGCCGTCACCAGCGCAGGGTCCACGGCCGTCCGAACTGCGGGTGCGGCCGCTGAGAGGCAGAGCAGCGCCCCGGGTCCATCACGTGCTCGGCGGTCCGCGCCCCCGAATCAGACGAAGGGAGCCGGCGATGACTAGCAAGGACGACCAGCGGATGTACCGCTTCGACCTACTCGACCGAACCGGAGTGTTCCTCGGCTTCGGCATCGCCCAACTCGCCGTGCTGGCGGTCGGTGGCCTGGCATCGACGCTCGCCATCACGGCTTCGGCACCGCTACCGATCGCGGCAGCGCCACTCATGCTCGCGGCGACGGTCGCCATGACCCGGGTTGGTGGCGCGCGGCTCATCGACTGGCTACCGATCCTCTACCACTGGATTGCCGGTCGGCGGAATCGACAGTGGTTCGCACCGCTCCATCTCCTCGCCCCGACCGACGAGTCACACAGCAGTCCGACGCTTCCCCCGTTCCTGGCTGGCCTTGAGCTCGTGGAGGCGCCTAACGACTGGGGACGACTCGCAGGTTCTGGTGTCGTGCACGACTCCACGCTCGGGTCGATGAGCGCGGTTGTCCGTGTTCGCTCACAAGGCTTTGCTCTGGCTCCCCGCGACGAGCAGGTGCGTCTGCTGGCCGGCTGGGGAGACGTGCTCTCGGGATTCGCCACCGAGCGGGGCACGGTCGCCTGGCTGACCTGGTCGGACTTCGCGTCCCCGACCGGCATGCGAGACCACGAGACATGGTTGGCGACCCTCCCCGGCCAGCCCACAGCGGCCGCCGCCTCCTACCAAGCGCTGCTCGACGGCACCGGAGCGGTCGCAGCCGGGCACGACGTGCTCGTGAGCATCACCGTCGTGGCCGACCGGCTCACCCGTGGCCCGGCACGAGTCGACGCCCGCGCCCGCCTCATGTCTGCGCTCGGCAAGGCAACCGACAGCCTGCTTCGCGGATTGAGGACGGCCAGTCTCCTCGCCGACGATCCTCTGACCGTCGGCGAGATCGCGACGGTCCTACGCACCCGACTCGACCCGAGGGCGATGCACCGTGCCGGTGGAGCCTCCCTCGCCGCTCGGTTGGGCCTGACCGATCCGAGCAATGCCGGCCCGCTCGCGGTCGAGTCCCGCTGGGGACAGCTGCGCACCGATGGTGCCTGTCACCGGACCTACGTCATTTCAGAATGGCCGCGGCTCACCCAGCACCCGGACTGGATGGAACCGATGCTCGGCTTCGGGTCTGGCTGTCGGTCCATCACCGTCGTCTTCGAGCCGGTCGCCCCGTCCGCGTCGAGGCGCCGCATCGACCGAGACTCCATCAAGCTCGACACCGATGCGGTTGCTCGGGCGGAGAAGGGCCGCCGCGTCGACGCATCCCATCGGCGGTTGCAAGCCGCAGTTGTCGAGCGGGAGGCCGAGCTCCTCGCCGGGTACGCCGAGAATGCGTACACGGGACTGGTCACGGTCACCGCTGACTCGGAGGAGCGGCTGCAAGCTGCTTGCGACGAGACCCAGCAGGTAGCCCGGGAGCATGGGCTCGAGTTGCGGGCGCTCGACGGGCGGCAGGACCTCGCCTTCGCAGCGGCGCTTCCACTCGGCCTTGGTCTGAGCAGGGTTGGCGTCCTGTGACGCGTCGTCGCCGGCTACGTCTCGCCCGGCACCGAGGGACAACCGCGAACGTCTGCTCCGTGTACCCCTTCAGCTTGTCGGCTGGACTCGGACACCGGGGCGTATACATCGGCACCGACCTCATGACCGGCGGCGGCGGGTTCTGTTGGGACCCGTTCGAGGCCTACGACCAGCACCTCACCACCAATCCGAACACATGGGTCCTCGGTGAGCCGGGCAACGGCAAGTCGGCGCTCGTCAAGGCGCTGCTCTACCGGATGGCCGGCATCTGGGGGCTCGGCCCCGCCGGACGCTTCCTCACGATCGTCGACCCGAAGGGCGAGTACCAGTCGCTTGCCGCCGCGCTCGATCTGCCGATCATCCGGCTGGCTCCGGGTGGCCGTACCCGCCTGAACCCTCTTGATCCCGGCCCCGCGATCGACGCCAACGATCTCGAACCGCGGATCCTGCATCAGGCCGCCATGGTCGGCGCACTCGTGGCCACCATCCTTGGTCGACCCCTCGGCCCGCTCGAGGATGCGGTCACCTTCGCCGCCGTCGACCACCTCGCTCGGCGGCCGACGACGCCCACACTCGCCGACCTGGCCGCCGTGCTGTCTGACCCGCCGGAGGCGATCGGCCAGCGGGTCAACCGGCCCGTCTCGCAGCTCGCCCGAGACAACGAGACCGTCATCTACGCCCTGGACAAGCTGCTGACCCGTTCTCTACGGGGCATGTTCGACGGGCCATCCACGATTCACGTCGACTGGGATGGCCCGGGCTTGGTGCTCGACCTCTCCGCGGTCCACCACGACCCCGACGCACTGCCCCTTGTGATGGTCGCCGCAACCGCGTGGCTCCAGGCTCTCATGACCTCCGGCCGGGGTCGGCAGCGTGTCCAGGTTCTCGATGAGGCATGGTGCCTGCTCGGCACCCGCCACACCGCCAGCTACCTCCAGGCGTGCTGGAAGCTGGGCCGCACCTATGGCGTGGCCAACATTGCGATCGCCCATCGACCGAGCGACCTCGCTGCCCAGGCAGACGACGGGACGTCCACCGCCAAGATCGCCGCGGGGCTCCTCGCTGACACAGCTACCAAGGTCGTTCTGCGTCAAGCCCCTGACCAACTCGCTCCGGCCGCGGAGCTGCTCGGGTTCACTCCAGCCGAGCAGGCCGTCGTCGGTCACCTCGTCCGTGGACGGGCGCTGTGGAAGGTCGGCGCGCACACCGCCGTCGTGCACCACCACCTCGCGCCGGGCGAGATGAGCCTGTGCGACACAGACCAGTCGATGCGCGGGAACCCTTCCGCGTTGCCGGAGGCTGTGCATGTACTACGACCGTGACGATCTGCTCGCGCGGACCGACCTCGCTGCACTGGCCGATGACCTCCTGGGATGGCATGCCGGCAACGGCCGCAGCGCTCGCTGGCCGAGCCCAGTGCCGGATCATTCCCAGACCGGACGGACGCCGCCCATGAGCATCTTTACCGACCGCCGTGGCGTAGAGCGCTGGACATGCTTCGCGACGGGCACCGGGGGCACTGCGATCGATCTGGTCACGGTGGCGACCGGCAGACGCGTGGCTGAGGCGATGGCGTGGCTCGCCGACCGAGCCCACCTTCAGCCCGAAACGCGCGATCGCGTGGCGCCTCGGCCACGCCCCGGTCCAGCCCCGGAGCCGCCCGTCGTTCTGCCCTCCGACGCCTTGCGCACCTACGTCGACTCGTGCGCTCGGATTCTCTGGCAGCCAGCCGGCGACCGCATCCTACGGTGGCTCACCGACGAGCGGCTCCTTGACCCGGACGTCCTACGCCTCAACCGCGTTGGCGCCGATCCTGGCCCTGTGAAATTGCCCCGCGCTGCGGGGTTGCCGCGCCAGGGCCCGGCCGCTGTCTTCCCAGCGCTCGACGCCGCTGCTCAACCCGTCTACCTCCAGGCCCGCTACCTGCATCCACCAACGGGCCGAGGCAAGTACGACAACCCGACGTCCGCCCATGGAAGCAACAGCCGCCTTGCCGTAATCGAACCGGCGTGCCCGAACGACGGTCCCACCATCATCGCGGAGGGGGTCCCCGACGCACTCACCGCGGCGGGAGCCGGGTACCGCTCGATTGCCGTTTTGGGCGCGGCGCTCCCCGATCGTCGCGTCGCCGAGCGAATCGCCAACCGCGAGGGGCTCCTCGTGGTCGCCTTCGACGCCGATCAGGCTGGACGGACAGGCTCAGGGCGGCTGCGGGACCTGCTCGCGCACGCAGGCCGCACAGACGTCCTCGACATCGTGCCACCCGTTGCCGACATCAACACGTGGGTGATCGACCAGGGCGATGAGTCGTTTGCCCTCCAGCTGCGAATGACGATCGGCCTCGCCGCCTCGGGTCGCGGGCGCGGTCACGGTCGTTCTATCGCCTGAGGGTGCCAGGTTCACGGCTCAATTCCCCCGGCGAAGCGACTGGCTCAGTTCCTCCATTGGGGTTCGTGCTGTGGCACCGTCACCGCCGGGGCCGTCGATGCGCCAACGGATCTCGTCCGTGCCGGCCACCCGCTTCCCGACGTCTGCCATCTGATGACATCTCCCCCAAATTTCAAGGGATATGCCAACGCGTGTAGCTGGAAAGTCTTCGCCTATTGCCCGGCGTCGTGGGTCGACGTTGATCCCGTCGAAGCGATCTCAACCAGCGCTCGCGCCAGTTGTTCGAGGTCGGGTTCCGCGCGCTGGATGGCCTTGAGCCGTAGCCGTCGGCCGCTTGGTGAGACGTCGACGGACTCGGGTGACGTGGCCGCCGGTGCGCAGTGGATAGCTTGCTCTTGGGACGACGGCTCGTCTGACGGTACTTGCGATGACTCCGCAGAGCGGTGGACAAGACCGATCGAGCGATCCGAGATCAATTCACGCCCTAGTGACGTTCGCTATCGCTCGAGGCCAACGCACCTACAAGGGGTGAGCTGAGCGCCCAAGGTCGGAGCCCACTTCTAGCCGAGGTGTCACACCTCCATGGGAGACTGTGGGTGTCCAGACATACCGACCGAGGGCTACATCGTGAAGATCACGCACCTACACGTCCGGTTCTACAAGGCGTTCAACTTCGACTACCTGCGCAAGTACCACCGCATCGCTGAACACCTCCCGTGGGAGGTCATGGACGACGACTCGTGGTACCCGTTCGTGACCGTGCCGCTCGAGCCCGGAATCTCAACGGTGGTGGGCGCGAACGAGTCCGGCAAGACACAGGTGCTGGATGCAATCGAGGTGGCACTCACCGGCAACGGGGTACACCGGACCGACTTCTGTCGCTACTCCCGGTTCTTTCTCGTCGACAAGTCCAAGCGGAAGCCGGACTTCGGAGCCACCTTCGCCGAGCTCACCGACGCCCAGGCGGACGAAGTCGGGAAGGCCTGCAGTCGAGACGGCGAGCTGCCCTCGATCTCTACGTTCACCCTCATCCGCGGAGGCAACGGCACCAACACGATCTACGTCCACGAAGGACAGGACTGGAGCGCCTGCCCGTTGAGTGCCAAGGCACTCAAGCAGGTCGATGCAGTGCTTCCCTATGCATTCCGTCTGGATCCGAAGATTCCGCTCCCGGATGCGGTACCGCTGGCGTTCCTGGCCCAGGGGAGCGCCATCAGCTCGCGGGCTTCTCGGATCAGCCTCCTCACCCGCCTAGCCGGCTTTGCATCCAGCCTCGTCGAATCGACAGAGGCTGTAACGGCCAACGCTGCGGCCGTCGCGGAGTTGTTCCTACCGGTAGCCGAGGAGGGCGACAGAGATGCTGAGGCGAAGTTCCGCCTCGCTGATGACCTCTTGGTGAACATCACGGGAGTCGACCGAGACCACTTCGCCGATCTCCTTAAGACGATCAGCGACGGCCGAGACGGCTACGTCGATGGAGTCGAGGAACTGATCAACCGGTCCCTAGCGACCCGCCTGAACTTCCGCCGCTGGTGGACACAGGACAGCAGCTTCCAGCTGCGAGTCACCATCCGCGAGGCGGACATTGCCTTCATCATCAGAGATCGAACCGGGACGCACTACTCATTCGGCGAGCGCAGCGGAGGCCTGAGCTACTTTCTGAGCTACTTCGTCCAGTACCTATCTCACCGGTCCGTCGAGGGGCGCGACGAGATCCTCCTGATGGACGAACCAGACACGTTCCTGTCGAGTCAGGGCCAGAAGGACCTACTGAGGATCTTCGACGCGTTCGCTCACCCGGAGGATGGTTCGCCCGGA
>Ga0136618_10000178_pt1 | contig 18884 bp, 22 predicted proteins | sample AntDrymUQ3302106_2_FD_104805 | JGI IMG/M metagenome (GOLD analysis project Ga0136618, IMG submission 104805) | Polar desert sand microbial communities from Dry Valleys, Antarctica - metaG UQ330 (21.06) | ecosystem: Environmental > Terrestrial > Soil > Desert | place: Antarctica: Dry Valley... | reverse complement strand
GTGCTCGGCCCGCACGACGATCCGGTCGAGCACGAGGCCGGCGGCCAGCACCGCCGGCACCTCCACCTTCACCACGTCGAGCTCGCCCCGCAGGACACCCTGGGGGGTGGCCTTCACGCGCGGGCGGATCGGGTGGTCGACGATCCGGGAGGCGGCGTCGTCGACCAGCGCCAGGAAGGAGGCGAGCAGGGGCGGGTCGGCGCGGGCCTCGTCGTTGGCGGCGACGGCCGCCGCCAACGCATCCGGATCGTCGAGGAGCCCCCAAGGCACCGTCGCCGCGTCCAGGACGGGCTCGTGGACCTCGTCGTCGGGGGGTGGAGCGATGCGCTCAGGTTACGGCGACTCCGACGTCTCGCCGTGCCATGGCGTCGGCTACAGGCGCAGGGCGGCCAGCGACGCCACCTCGGAGCGCTCGCAGTGCGACAGCCGGATGTGACCGAAGCACCGCTCGCCCTCGAAGGCATCGATGAGCACGGACACCGCGTTGTTGTGCTCGGACAGGTAGGGGGCGTCGATCTGGCTGGTGTCGCCGGTGAAGACGACCTTGGTGCCCTCACCCACCCGGGTGAGGATCGTCTTGAGGGTGGTGGGCTCGAGGTTCTGGGCCTCGTCGACCAGCACGAACGTGCCCTGCAGAGACCGGCCTCGAAGGTACGTGACCGCCTCCATGGTGAGCTTCTCCCGTTCCGTCAGCTCGTCGAGCATCGCCCGCGCATCAGCGTGGCTGCGTCGCTCGGTGAGGGCCACCAGCGCGTCGTGCACCGCGGTCATCCACGGGTTCAGCTTCTCGTCCAGGGTGCCGGGCAGGAAGCCCAGCTCGGCCTTGCCGACGGGCACGACCGGCCGGTACACGGCGACCTTGTCGTACAGGCTCGCCTCCATCACCTGCTCGAGGCCGGCAGCCAGCGCCAGGATCGTCTTGCCGGTCCCGGCCATCCCGTCGAGGGCGATGACGCGCACCTCGGGATCGAGGAGGAGGTCGAGGGCGAACTGCTGCTCCTTGGAGCGGGGGCGCAGACCCCACGGCTCGGGCACCCGGAGCATCGGCTCCAGCCCACCATCGCGGTGGCGCACCAGCGCGGACTGGCTGCCCGCCCGCAGCACCGCGTAGCGATCGACCAGCTCCTCCTGCAGGACGGCGACATCACGGACGTCGAGCTCGTCGACCCCGATGCCCGTCGGGTTGCCGTAGAGCAGGTCGATGGAGGCTGGTGTCACCTCGATGGTGGCCCATCCCATCGGACGCTCGACGGCGTTGCGGCCCCGCAGGCGCTGGTGCTCCATGGCCTCGAGGCCGAGCTGAGCCGCCTTGATGCGCAGGGCGGCGTCATTGGACACGACGACGGTCCGCCCGTGCACGGCCTGCCCGAGCGAGGCGGCCAGGATGCGGTTGTCGTTCTTGGCGGGGTCGAGGCCGTGCTCGCGGATCTCGTTGAGGTGGAGCCCGTTGGTCTCGATGCGCAGGGTGCCGCCGTTGGGCAGATCGACCGGCGTGCGGATGTCGCCACCGTTGGCGACCCGCAGCTCCTCGATGGACCGGATCACGGCGCGGGCGGCGCGCCCGACGTCGTCCATGCGTCCCTTGTGCTGGTCGAGCTCCTCCACCACGACGAGCGGGATCACCGCGTCGGCCCCGGGGAAGGCGGTGATGCAGTCCGGATCGGAGATGAGCACCGACGTGTCGAGCACCATCCGGGTGGCGGTGGTGAGCTCGGACGCGCCAGCGCGCGCCGGGTCGGCGAGGAGATCGGTCAAGGGGCCCCCAAGGGGTGGGAAGGTGCGGTGGACGGCACGGGCTGGTGGCGGGCGTTCGACCGGTGCGCCGGACGAAGCCCGATCGCATGCGCCTCGAAGGTGTGGAGAGCCCGCTGGGTCACCGTCGCCCAGTCAACCCGACGACCCGACCGCGGTGGGGGATGGTCCCCGACGTCAGGCCGGCGGGTCCTTGGGCGTCTCCGGTTCGCCGTCGCCGTCGGGATCGACCCAGCTCGGATCAGGCTCCGAGTCAGGGATCGAGCCGTGGTCCTCGGCCTGACGACGAGCGTCGTCGATGGTCTTCTCGAGCTCGTCGATCGGCTTGTCATCGGGGGTGTCGCTCATGCTCGCCGCCCTACCCGACCCGGGCGGCGGTCAGCCGAGCGACGCCAGGGCGGCGTTCATCTCGGCGCTGTCGAAGTAGTCGCGCCAGAACGAGATCTTGCCGTCGCGCAGCTCGAAGATGCCGACGACCTTCACGCCGACCCAGATCTCGCCGAACTTGAAGCGGTCGGTCCGCTCGTTCATCACCGTGTCGCCGGTGGCGGTCTGACGGTGCACGATCCACTCGACCTCGGAGGTGCCGGCGACGAAACCCCCCAGGAAGTCAAGGGTGGCCTGCTTGCTCTCATGGGCGGGCGGCATCGGCACGTTCTCGTAGTAGAGGTCGTCGGTGCAGAGCTCCAACGCGCCCGCCACATCACGCGCTTCGATCCGGTGGATGAGCTCGGTCACGGTCTCGTCAGGGGTCACAGGCCAGAAGCCTCGCGCGTGGATGGACCGCATGCTCAGCCGACGCGGTGAGGTCGTGTGCCCAGCCCGGCGCCCGTAGCCTCCGCCGTGATGACGTCGTGCGTGTTCTGCGAGATCGTGGCGGGGGAGCGACCGGCGCACCTCGTGCTCGACGACGACACCTTCGTCGGGTTCCTGGACACCCGACCGCTGTTCCATGGGCACGTGCTCGTGGTGCCGCGTGCGCACCACGAGACGCTCACCGACCTGCCCGCCGAGCTGGTCGCGCCGCTGTTCGAGCGGGTGCAGGCGATGGCGGCCACCATGGGCGCGGCAATGGGGGCGCAGGGCACCTTCGTCGCCATGAACAACATCGTCAGCCAGAGCGTGCCTCACCTCCACGTGCACGTGGTGCCCCGCACCAAGGGTGACGGCCTCAAGGGGTTCTTCTGGCCCCGCACCCGCTACGCCAGCGAGGAGGAGGCGGCGACGGTGGCCGAGCGGATCAGGCGGAGCGGCTGAGCTTGCGAACCTGGGCCGGCTTCACGCCGGTGGCGACCACCAGCTCGTCAAGGGCCAGCTCGAGGCCCTCGGCCAACGACCAGATGTCTGGGAGGACGTCCGGGCAGGCCTGCAGGCCGAAGTCGAGCTGATCGAGGTAGCTCATCACCGTCATGTTGAGGCCGCCGCCGTCCATGATCGGGCCCACCGGGAAGTTCGAGACCATGCGGGCGCCGATGGAGTACAGCGGGAAGGCGGGGCCGGGCACGTTGGAGATGGTGACGTTGAACAGCGGTCGGTGGCGATCGGCCATCTTGGTGCGGGAGTAGAGGCGGGCGGCCCGGCCGGCGAGGGCAGGGGCGGCGAACTCGGCCCAGTCGCCGAGGGTGTCGGCGCCAAGGGCCTTCTGCTGCACCTTCACCTCGGCCATGCACTCGTGGATCACCGTCAGCCGCTCCACCGGATCGTCGATGTCGGTGGCCAGCGAGGCGAACATCGAGGTCACCTGGTTCCCCATGGCGCCCTTCTGGTCCTCGGTGCGCACCGACACCGGCACCATGGCCACGAGCGGCGCGTCGGGCTGCTCCCCCTGGTCGTCGAGGTACCGCCGCAGGGCTCCGGCGCACAGCGCCAGGACGACGTCGTTGACGGTGGCGCCGGTGGCGTTCTTGACCGCCTTGGCGGTGGGAAGCGACAGGCTCGTGAAGGCGAAGCTGCGGCGCGGTGTGATCGCTGTGTTGAACGAGGTGCGCGGCGCCGAGAACGGCGACGGCGGCGGCGCCAGATCGGGCACCTCCCGGTTGCGGCGACGCAGGGCCAGGGCGGCTCCGGCTGTCTTGCCGAGGGCCTTGGCCACCCGCAACGGCTGGCGGGCCAGCGAGCTGCCGGCGTAGCTGAGGAGCTCCACGTCGCTGGGGATGCGATCGGCCACCCACTCCTGCTCCGGGACGTGGTCGGCGATCTCGGCGGTCAGGTCGAGGAGGGCCACGGTGAGCTCGTTGCCGGCAGCCCCGTCGATGGCGGCGTGGTGCACCTTGGTGAGCACGGCGACGTTGCCGTCGGCCAGACCCTCGATCACCCACACCTCCCACAGCGGGCGCGACCGGTCGAGCGGGATGGCCGACAGCCGTCCGACCAGCGTGGCGAGCTGCTCCGGGCCGCCAGGCGACGGGAGCCCCGTGGCCCGGATGTGGTAGTCGATGTCGAAGTCGGGATCCTCGATCCAGAGTGGGTGGTGCAGGCCGAAGGGCACCTCCACGAGCCGCCGCCGGAAGGGGGGAGCCAGGTGCAGGCGGGAGCCGTAGACCTCCTTCACCTTCTCGAGCGTGACGCCCTTGGCGACCGACGACGGGTCGAGGATCATCAGGCCGGCGACGTGCATGTGCGAGGACGGCGTCTCCAGGTAGAGGAAGGACGCGTCGAGACCGGTGAGGCGTTGCATCGCGTCCCTTCCTACTACTCCAGGCGGAGCGATGGATCGCCGCCGCGCACCGTCAGCGTGCCGGGCATGCCCAGAGCGTCGACCTCGCCCACGCCGAGGCCCTCGGCTCGCGTCGACACCAGCTCACCCTTGTGCTCACCCGCCAAGATGGTGAGGTCGAGGCGGAGGGCGCCGCCCTGACCGTCGGCGGCCGCGTCCACCACGAAGACGTCGTAGGTGCCGTCGGGGAGCATGCCGCCACCGTAGGCCCGCGGCGCAGCGCGAGACTCTCGAGGTGTTCGCCACCACCGGCCGCCTCCTCGTCGCCGAGCCGATGCTGGGCGACTCCAACTTCGACCGCACCGTGGTGCTGGTCATCCAGCACACTGCTGAGGGCGCCCTGGGTCTCGTGCTCAACCGACCCACCGACGTGCTCGTCGCCGAGGCCCTGCCCGGCTGGGAGGTGCCCGCCACCGATCCTGGTCTGCTGCACATCGGCGGACCGGTGCAGGAGCAGAGCGGGTGGTGCCTGGCTCGAGCCCGCCAGCCGGCCGGACGAGCGGGCTTCGCCCCAATCGTGGGCGACCTGGGCCTCGTCGACCTCGACGTCGACCCCCTCGAGGCGGCCACGGCGTTCCACGCCACGAGGTTGTACGCCGGCTACTCCGGCTGGGGCGCCGGCCAGCTGGAGCAGGAGCTGGCCCAAGACGTCTGGTTCGTGGTCGACGCCACTCCTGACGACGCCTTCCAGCCGGACGGCGCCGCGCTCTGGAAGCGGATCCTGGCTCGCCAGGGCGGCCCGCTGGCCCGCCTCGCCCACTTCCCACCCGACCCCAGCCTCAACTGATGCGCAGGTTGCGTGCGGTGCTCACGGTGATGTTGCTGGCGGCCGCATGCGGTGACGGCGACGACGCCCTCGCCCCACAGGGATCCGGGGCGCCGAGCACGACGTCGTCGACGGAGGCGGCGCCCTCCGGCGTGGGGCCCGGAGCGGTCGACCCCGGCGCGACCTCGACGACCGCCGCCGGACCCGGGGCCACCGGCGTCGGCCCGGCCACGACGGTGCCGCCCGCCGCCACCACGCCCCCGGCGGCGCCGGCGCCCGGCGCGACCATCGAGCCCCAGTCGTTGGGTCGACTGGCGCCGTTCCTGCTCCGCGCCGGTCACGGGAACCGCATCGTGGTGGAGGTACGGGCCCAGGCCGGCGCCGAACCACGGCGGGCGACCCTCGATCACCTGGCGCGGGTCCTGCGCGACGCGTCAGGCAAGCCGGTGCTGGTCGATGGCCCCGACCCCGTCGGCGGCGCGGGGGAGGCGTGGACGGCGGCATCGCTGAGCGCTCTGGCCGACCGGGCGGCCGAGCTGCCTCAGGGCGGCCAGCAGGTGGTGCTGCGCCTCCTGTTCCTGCGGGGATCCTTCGAGGGCAACGGCGGCGTGCTGGGGGTCGCGGTGCGGGGCGACGTGGCCGCCGTGTTCTCCGACCAGGTCGACGCGGCCGGCGGGCCGCTCGTCGATCCGGCGGTGGTGGAGGATGCCGTGAGCGTCCATGAGGTCGGCCACCTCTTGGGCCTCGTGGACATCATCGTGGGTTCGGGGCGGGGAGATCCTGAGCATCCCGGCCACTCCCGCAACCGGGACTCGGTCATGTACTGGGCAGTGGAGAGCGACGCCATCTCCCAGCTCCTCAGCGGCGGCATCCCCAACGAGCTCGACGCCGACGACCGCGCCGAGCTGGCTGCGATCCGGCGAGGCTGACACCGGCTCAGACGTCGGGTCAGAGGTCGGTGATGAGCTTGAAGGCCTCGCCCTCGGCCACACCCACAGATGCGCCGTCCTCGGCCAGGACGGCGAGGATGCGGTCGTCGAAGGCCTGCCGCTGACCCTCGAGCTCGCGCCCGCTGGCCGTCTGGTCGATGTGCATGGTGGAGAGGAGCTGGCTGGTGTGGGCGTGCAGGGCGGAGAGCTTGGCCCCGGCGTGGCCGCTGACGTCCTCGACGTGGTCGGGCTCGTCGGCCTCGAAGAGCAGCAGCGCCTCGGGACGGTGGTGGGCCAGCTCCTGTTCGGGGAAGTAGTGCGGATCTCGTGCCGCCACCACGCCCTCCACGGCCAGCAGGCCGGCGTGGCGATGGTCGGGGTGGAGCCGGTACCGCCGCCACGGATCGTGGCCGAGCACCACGGTGGGCTGCAGCTTCCGGATCCAGTAGGCCACCTCCCATCGCTGGCGGAGACCGGAGTCGAGCTCGCCGTCGGGCCAGCCGAGGAAGACGCAGCGCCCGGTGGCGCCCACGGCCTGCGCGGCGGCCCGCTGCTCGCCCTGACGGGTGATCACCAGCGCCGCCGTGTCGGCGGTGGCATCCCAGCTGCCCTTCGACCCATCGGTGCAGATCAGGTGGTGGATCACCGCTCCCGCCTCCGACCACTTGGCGAGGGTGGCGCCACAGCCGAACTCGACGTCGTCCGGATGGGCCCCGATGGCCAACGCCACCGCCGGGGTGGCCAGGTTCACCGACATGGCACCGGCGAGGTGAGGTAGGCCGGCGGTCGGAGGTCCGTCGGGATGGCGAGGTCCGCCGGCACGTCGACGTCCCAGCTCAGCTGTCGGTCGGGGACCAGGCGCAGGGTCAGTCCCAAGCGGGACGCCTCCGCCCGGTGCGCAGTGAAGCTGGCGGCTCCGTAGGCGAAGCTGAACCCGGCGACGGCCGGCACGCACGCCACGTTGGTGCCGTCGCCGTGGCGGTCGGGCACGAGGGCGACGCCGTCGCCGTCGGCCAGCCAGGCCAGATCGGTGGCGAGGGGCAGGTCAGCATGGGCCACGACGACCCGCTCGACGCCCCGGCGGGCCAGGTGGGCCACGCCCGCCTCGACGGCGCCGTTGAGGCCGAGGCCAGGCGTCCAGATCGCCTCGGCCCCCTGCCTCTCGGCCCAGCTCCGCACCTCCTCGTCGTCGCACACCACTGCGGTGCGGAGGGGACCGGCCGCCGCCAGCACCGTGGCCGCCATGGCCTCGGCCAGCGCTCGTCGGGTCGGGGGGTCGAGCACCGGGGCCAGGCGCTGCTTGGCTTGCACGAAGGCCTTGACCGGCACGAGGACCGCCGCGGTCGCGGAGGGCCATCTCGGGATCGTGCCCACCACCATCGCCTCAACCTATCCAGACCCTCGCCGCCTAGTGTCCCGACCCATGCCGATGCAGGTCGCCGTGATCGGGGCGGGATCGTGGGGGACCACGGTCGCCCACCTCTGTGCCAAGAACGCTCCCACCACGCTGTGGGCCCGCCGAGACGTCGTCGCCGTCCAGGTGCGGGACGACCATGTGAACCGCCAGTACCTCGACGGCTTCGACCTCACGCCCGCCCTCCACGCCACCTCCTCCATCGAGGAGGCGGTGTCGGCCGCCGACGTGCTCGTGATGGGCGTGCCCTCACACGGCATGCGGCAGGCGGCCGAGGAGCTGGCCCCCTTCCTGCGCCCGTGGGTGCCTGTGGTGAGCCTGGCGAAGGGCCTCGAGCAGGGCACGCGCCTGCGCATGACCCAGGTGCTCGAGTCCGAGCTCCCCGGTCATCCCTGCGGCGTGCTCACGGGCCCCAACCTGGCCAAGGAGATCCTGGCCGGCGGGGCGGCTGCGTCCGTCATCGCCATGGACGACCCGGTCATCGCCGAGGCACTGCAGGACGTCTTCACCAACGACGTCTTCCGCGTCTACACGAACCCCGACGTCATCGGCTGCGAGGTGGCCGGTGCCCTCAAGAACGTGATGGCCATCGCCTCGGGCATGGCCGACGGGCTGGGCACCGGCGACAACACCCGCTCGGCGGTCATCACGCGCGGCCTGGCCGAGCTCACTCGACTGGGGTGCGCAATGGGCGGCCAGCAGGTCACCTTCGCGGGGCTGGCCGGCATGGGTGACCTCATCGCCACGTGCATCTCGCCGCAGAGCCGCAACCGGTACGTGGGTGAGCAGCTCGGCCGGGGCCGCACCATCGACGAGGTCATCGAGGAGATGCACATGGTGGCCGAGGGGGTGAAGACGTCGGCGGTGGTCATGGAGCTGGCCCGGGAGCACGGGGTGGACCTCCCCATCGCCGAGGAGGTCTACGGCGTCGTCCACGGAGGCCGCCCGGCGTCGGACGCCTACCGGGGCCTGCTCGGTCGCCACGTCCGCTCGGAGATGCAAGGGATGCCTAGCTCCTGAGCTGTCTCGAGGCTCGGGGATGGCGGAGCCACCCCGTCGCCTGGTTCGATGGCGCGCGTGCGCCTCCGGTCCCGTCCCCCCCGCCGGCCGCCAGAGGACTGGTTGCTCCCGGGTGGCTCCGGGCGTTGGACCACCGTCGGGAACCTCGACTCCCCCGAACGGGCCGTCGTAGACGACCGCGGCCTGGTCGCCATCGCCGGTCGATGCTGGTCGCTCGACTGGTGGATCGGTGCCGAGGACCGCTGGCACGTACCCTCCCGAGAGGTGGCCGTCCGCCAGACGCTCGTCGGCGACAGCCCGGTGGTGACGACCCGGTGGCGGGTGCCGAGCGGCGATGCGGTCCAACGGGTATACGGCGCCCGGGGCCCGGCGGGCGAGGACGTGCTCGTGGTCGAGGTGCACAACGACACCAAGGTGCCATTCGCGTTGACGCTGGCCGTGCGCCCCTACGACCTGACCGGCGAGGGCAGGATCGACGCCGTCGGGCTCGAGGGCACCACCGTGATGGTCGACGATGCGCCGGTCATCAGGCTGCCCCGCTCGCCAGGGCGCATGGTGCTCTCCGCCGACGGCGGCGACGCGGCCAGCGTGGTCTTCGCCGGCGATGCACAGCCGGTGGCCGCCGCCGCCGTCCGGGATCCCGACGGGCTGGCCAACGCCGCCCTGCTGTTCCCGCTCGCCCACACCGCCACGTTGCGGGTGGTGCTACCGATGTCTCCGGCGTCCGGCGTCGACCCAGCCCAGATGCCGAGCGCCGCCCAGGTGGCGTCCGGCTGGGCCGTCCACGCCCGCCGGGCGGCCCGCTTCGAGGTGCCGAACCGGAAGCTCCGCGAGGCCGTCACCGCCAGCATCCGGTACCTGCTCCTTGCGGCCGGGGACCCGCGGGTCGGGGCCGGCCTCGACGTTGCGGGCCTGGCCGACGAAGCCGCTGCGTCCCTCCTGGCCGACCCGACCGCTCTGGCCCGGACGACCCAACCCGGGGCCGCGCTCCATGCGCTCGGTCAGCACTGGGCGCTGACCCGTGACCTCGACGCCGCCAAGGGATCGGTGCCGATCGTGGCGGCGCTGGTCCCACGGCTCCACCGGGCTGGACCGCATGACGAGCCTGACCGCGAGGTGGGCCGAAGGGCGCTGGGATGGATCGCCGACCTGCTCGACGGCGCCGGCGAGGCGCGTGCCGCCAGGGACGTCCGCACCCTGCTGACCCCGACCCCGTTGGCCCCCACTCCTCCGCTCGAACCGAGCCTGGATGCCATCGATGCCCTGCTGCGATCGGCCAGCCCCACCTGGACCTGGGCGTCGGGTCTCGTCGGCCACGACCTCACGAGGAACGCCGACCTGGTCGCGTGCCTGCGCCACCTGCTGCTCCGAGACGTGGACGGGGGCCTGGCCCTGAGCCCGGTCGTACCCGAAGCGTGGCTGGGTCAGGGGTGGGAGGTCCACGATGCCCCCACCGAGCGGGGGCGCCTGTCCTACGCCATCCGCTGGCACGGAGATCGGCCGGCGCTGCTCTGGGAGCTCGATCCGCATCCCGAGCTCGGCGCGGCTCGCATCACCGTCCCCGGGCTCGACGTCGCCTGGTCCACCACCGAGCCTCGGGGCGAGGTCCTCCTCGCGCCGGTGGCGGTGCCAGAGCGGCCGAGCCCCCGTCGCGGTCTCAGCATCCCGGTCACGGTCGAACCCATGCGCCGGCCGCCTCCGTGAGCCCGGGGACCCCACCCATCCAGGAGCTCGTCTCGCTCCTGCGCGCCCTCGGCGTCTCGACCCAGGAGGTCAGGCAGGCGCAACAGGACGGCACCCTCGTGCTGCTCGCCATCGACAAGCTGGCCCTCGGGCAGGACCTCCGCTACGACCTCGACGATGCCTGCCAGGGCACCGGCCTCCCGGAGGAGGAGCTGCGCCACATCTGGCGCTCCCTCGGCTTCCCCGATCCGCAAGCGGGGGAGGTGCTGTTCTCCGACGTCGACCTCACCAACTTCGCCGCTGTGGCCGACCTCATGCACAGCGGCGTGGTCAGCCCAGAGGTCACCTACGGCATGACGCGCGTGATCGGGTCCTCGATGGCTCGGGTGGCCTCGGCCCTCATCGACGCCGTGAGCTCGCGCGCTGAGGTGGTGCTGTCCGCACCCGGCGACGACGGGGCCTCCGCCGTGCTGGAGCCGATCGCCAGCCAGGCGGGCGGCTTCCTCCCCATCTTCCCGGCCGTGCTCGAGCAGGTCTGGCGGCGTCACCTCCAGGCGGCCGCCCGCCGGCGGCTCCTGCGCGGCGATGCCGAGCTGGGACCCGGCCAGGTGGTGGGCTTCGCCGACCTCGTGGGCTTCACTGCCCTCGCCCAGCAGGTGAGTGACGAGGAGCTGGCCGGGGTCGTCGACCAGTTCGAGCGGCTCGCCTACGACATCGTCGTGGCCGGCGGCGGGCGCGTGGTCAAGATGATCGGTGACGAGGTCATGTTCCTCGTCGACGACCCCGTCTCGGCCGCGGCGATCGCGCTCGGGATGGCCGATGCCTCCCACGACGCCGCCGGGTTGTCGGACGTGCGGGTCGGCATGGCCATCGGCCCCGTGGTCGAGCGGGAGGGAGACGCCTTCGGGGCCACCGTCAACCTGGCCAGTCGGGCGACCTCGATCGCCTACCCGGGCACGGTGGTGGTGGCGCCGAACCTGCGGGAGGCGTTGGAGGACCGGCCGGAGCTGGCCTTCAAGAGCATGCGCCAGCGCTACCTGAAGAACATCGGTCGCGTCTCGTTGTCGGTGCTGTCCCACGCCAGCGACGCCCCGAACACCATCCGCGAGACGATCGACGAGCGCCGCCGCCAGATGCGCGAGGTCGTACGGGAGAAGCTCGCCGTCCGAGCGTCCGTGGAGGACCCCCCAGGGGCCCCTAGCTGACGAGGGCCAGCTCGGAGGCTCGGACGAGGCGGTGGTGGCCGTCCTCGGTGACGCACCAGTAGGTGTCGAAGCCGTGGTCGAGCAGGTCCGGCGAGAGCCGTCCTGCGCACACCGCCGCCATCACGGTGTCCTCGATGGTGAGGTCCTCACCGTCGACCACCACGTGCGCCCCTCGCATCCCGTTCGTGTCATGCTCCATGTCGCCCTCCTGGTCTCCCCTCATGGTTCGGAAGAGCCGAGCCGGTCCTGTAGGGGAGCGAGTCGCCGCGAGCCGGAGGAACCGGCCGCTTTCCGACATCGTCCACCATCTCGGCCGCCTCGTACACCACCCGAACGGGTCATTTGGGCATGGTCCGTTCGGGCATGGCCAGCGTGGCGATCTGCCACGGCCCCAGCTCCACAGAGCCCTCGAACGGCTCCATGGGCCGACCCCGCAGGTCGACCAGCCAGCCCTGGCGACCCTCGAGGCTGACGGTGCTCGGGGTCGGGCGGGGGTTGAACAGCCGGACGTGCAGGACGCCGGCCTCCCGCACGATGGCGCTGACCTCGGCACCGTCGACCGACAGGGCCTGCCCCGCCGTCGCCGCCGTCGCCTCGGACCCCCCGCCCCGGGTGACGAGGAGCGGAACCAGGGCGTCATCGGCGACGGCATACGGGTCGCGCCCGCCGAGGTGGAGGGCGAAGCGGGCACCGGCTCTGCCTTGGGACTGTGGGCCCTCCATCGGGGTGAGCGGGCCAGCGGGTAGCGGTCGAGTGGCCATCGGCCCCTGCGAGAGCATGCCGGTGCACCGAAGCAGCGTGACGGCCAGGGTGCTGGCCGTCACGCCGTCGAGATCGACCAGCTCGTACTCGAGCAGGCCCTCGTGGGCGACGGTCAGCCCGCCGGCGCACACGAAGCGGCGGGATGGATAGGTGGCCAGACCGACCTCGGTGGGGCCACCCTCGGCGGTGAGGCCGCGCTCGACGGTGGCGAAGGCGCACTCGGCCACCGAGGTGGCGGCCGGCTGCGGCAGGGGGAGGTGCACCCGGAGCCGATGGTCGCGGACGCCGTGGTTGTCGAGCTCGACGTGGACCCGGAGCAGGTCGTCGCCGGCCCGCAGCTCCAACGTCGTCCGCACCTCGACGGCCATGGCGCCGGCCCGCGCCGCCCCCTCGACGTGGGTCGGCAGGTCGTAGGTGCGGCACACCTCGAGGCGGGCCCGCACCGGTCCGTTCTCCACGACCTTCGAGCGCACCGCGATCGGCCGGTCCACCAGCGTGTCGGTGAGGGGCGGGCACCAGTTGTAGGTGTCACCCACGTCGCCGCCGTCGACGAGCCGGCCCAGGCCGGTGAGCCCGTTCACCGAGAAGGTGCCGTCATCGGGATCGACCTCGACGCTCAGGATGCCGTTGGCCAGTGAAGCTTCGTCGGCCGTCACCCCCTCGACGGCTGCGCCCGCTCCTGTCCAGGCCTGCCAGCCGTAGCCGGCCACGTCGGCCACGAACGCGAGCACCGTGACGGCGGGTGGGTTCGTGATCCGCACCCGCACCGACTCGCCCGCTCGGGCCGCCCGCAGCTCAGCGAGCCGCTGCCGCACCAGCGGCGTGACGAGCGTGCCGGCCGCCTCTCGCTCCACGTGCAGGAGCTCGGTGCCGTCGACGGCGTCGATCGAGAACGACCGTACGTTGCGGGCGTACTCGAGCTCGCTGACCATCACGGTGGCCACCTCGATGGCGGTGTCCTCGAGCAGCACCCGCTCGGCCAGGCGCTCGGAGACCAGCTGGCCGCCGGAGGGCACCTCGTTGCCGGGTAGCCGCAGCTCCACCACCCCGCTCCTCGTGCGCGGGGCGGGGTTGACGACCACCGGGGTGCGACCGTCGACCGCCACCGTCGCGCCCAGCGCCCGCAGGGCGCGGTCGGCCAGGCCGGTGGCGATGTCGGTCACCTCGGCGAAGCGGTGGAGGACGGCGGCGCAGACCTCGTCCACCGAGCAGCCGCAGATGGAGTCGTGGGCACTGTTGCGGATCACCTCGAGCCAGGCCGTGTCCAGCAGGGCACCGGGCCACTCGGCGGCCGGGAGGAAGAGGGCGGACAGCGGCTCGGCCAGGCGCTCGAGGGTGCGCTCGGCGACGGCGGCCGCCTGCTTCACGTCGACGCGGTTGGAGGCCACGCCCATCAGCAGGTTGGCCCGCGCCCCGGACCGCAGCTCGCCGGTCCACGACGGCAGCCCTTCGGTGGGGGCGTCCTGCACGTGCTCGGCCAGCGAGCAGATCCGGAGCTCATAGCCGAGCTCCAGGGCGTTGGCCTCGGCCACCACCTGCCCAAGCCACGGTTGGGGGAGCAGGTGGTCGGTGCCGTTCATCCAGAGGATGGGACCGGCGAGGAGGTCGCCCTGCTCCTCCTCGAACTCGCCGATGCGCCGCAGGAGGGCCTTGGCGTCCTTGGGCAGCCGCGCGCCGTTGCCGTAGCCCTGCGGCAGGTACTCGGCCCGCACTGTCGAGCCGTCGGGCGATGACCACCAGAAGCCGCTGCGGTCGACGGCGGACGGCACCCCGCGCCACACCACGGCGTGGTCGAACCCGAACAGGCGCAGGAGCTGGGGCATCTGGGCCACGTGCCCGAACATGTCGGGGAGGTAGCCGACTTCCATGGCGCCGCCGAATCGGCCGGCCACCCGGAGGCCGCGCTGCAGGTTGCGCACGAGCGTCTCGCCCGAGACGAGGAACTCGTCCGGCAGGGCGTACCACGGGCCCATGGCCATCCGCCCCGAGGTGGCCAACGCCCGGATGCGCTCCTCCGCGTCCGGCCGCACCGCCAGGTAGTCCTCGACGACCGCCATCTGCCCGTCGAGGAGGAAGTGGGCGTAGGACGGATCCACCTCGAGCTGCGGGAGCAGGTCGTCGAGCAGGTCCACGAGCTGCAGCCGGAACGTCTGGAACGGCGAGTGCCACTCCCGGTCCCAGTGGGTGTGGGGGACGATGTCGACCCTTCGACGGGTGCCCTGACCTGCGGAACCACGCTCGACCACGATGCCCCCTAGATGGCCCCAGTCCTCAGCAGATCCGCCGAGCGACCATCCACGATGCCACGCCTTTCCTCGGTGCAGGGTTCGCCGTCAGACCTCGACGACATCGAGCTGCGGATCGAGGAGGCGAAGATCATCAGCGTCATCATCCGATGCCCTTCGCCCGGCTCCCAGCTCGATCTCGCTTCCCTCGGGCTCCGGTGGGCGCGATGCTGGCGCCACCTGCCCGGCGTGCCGCCGGGTCCGAGCCGTGAGGAGGCCGACGCAGATGACCACCACCGTCGTTCGCCCCGACGGCTCCGCGCGCTGAGCTGACCTGAGCGTCGGCCGCCCTGCGAGCTGTCTGGGCCCTCATCCCCTGACCGCACCGCAACTCCCAGGAGGACCCGTGCTCCAGCACGATCCCGGCCGCGCCGCCCCGGCGTGGCTCACCGAAGGTGGCACCGAGGACGACGTTCTCGGGCTGCTGAAGACCGGCAAGGAGGCGGAGGTGTTCATCACCCTTCGCCGCACGCTCGACGGCACCCGTTCCGCCCTCCTCGCCCACAAGCGCTACCGACCCACCAAGGTGTCCCACAAGGGCGAGATCGAAGCCCTCGGCTTCACCCGGGCCCGCAGCTTCGCCAACGACTCGATGTACCACGAGGGCCGCAAGTTCCGCCGGAGCCGGGAGGCGCGGGCGGTGGAGCGAGGGACCGACCTCGGCCGGCGCATCCTCGCCGAGCGCTGGCCCGGCCAGGAGCTCGACACCCTCGTGCGCGCCCACGCGGCCGGCGTGACCGTGCCGTACCCGGTGGAGTTCACGGGCGACGGCCTGCTCATGCAGCTGATCGGCGACGACGGCGGGGCGGCGCCGCGGTTGGTGAACGCCCGCCTGTCCGCGGCCGAGCTGGCCGGCGCCTACGAGCAGCTGCTCGAAGAGCTCGTGGCGCTGACGAGGGCGAGCCTCGTGCACGCTGACCTGTCGCCGTTCAACGTGCTCTGGTGGCGGGGCCGGCTCTGGCTCATCGACTTCCCACAGGCAGTCGACCTGGTGAACAACCCGCACGGCTTCGACCTGCTCCACCACGACGTCGTCACGATGTGCACCTGGTTCGCCCGCCGGGGCGTCGACGCCGACGGCGAGGCCGTCTTCGCCTCTCTCCTGGCCGAGGCGTTCTAGCGGCCAGCGCGGTGGGACCGCTGGGCGTAGTCGTCGTGGAGATCCTGCAGCTCCTCGTCCCCGAGATCGCCGGCGCGGATGATCTGCTCGTCCGGTTCCTCCAGGGCCAGCAGGAGCTCGTCGAGCTTCAGCTGGATCGCCTTGGTGTCGCGGTTCTGGGCGTGCTGCAACACGATGACCATGAGGAGCGTCAGGATCGGGACCCCGCAGGTGATGGCCAGCTCCCAGGTCCGGGTGGGCTCGCCCGCCACACCGGAGACCATCCACCCGATGGCGACGACCACGACGATGCCGAAGGCGTGCTTCGATCCGGACAGGTGGGTGATGCGGTGAGCGGTGTGGTTCCAGCGGTCCATGGCGCCCCCTCTACCCAGAACCGCCCGATCACTCCATGACGATGCTCGAGAGGTCCTCCTCCGGTTCAGGCCAGGTGAGGTCCATGCCCTCGAGGGTGGCCACGACGATGGAGGCCACGGCCCAGTTCCGGTACCACTTCTTGTCGGCCGGGACGATGTGCCACGGCGCATGGTCGGTGGCGGTGCGCTCGACCGCTTCGGCGAAGGCGGCCTGGTACGCATCCCACCGTCCCCGGGCGTCGAGGTCGCCGACCTGGAACTTCCAGCGCTTGTGCGGGTCCGCCAGGCGGGCTTCCAGGCGGCGGAGCTGCTCGTCCTTGGAGATGTGCAGCAGGACCTTGACGATGGTCGTGCCCTCGTCGTGCAGGAGCTGCTCGAAGGCGTTGATGTGGTCGAAGCGTCGACGCCAGCGCGCTTCGGGCAGCAGCCCCAGCACGCGCACGGCGAGGACGTCCTCGTAGTGGCTCCGGTCGAACACCCCGATCTCGCCCGCCCTCGGCACGTTGGCGTGCACCCGCCAGAGATAGTCGCGCTCCAGCTCGCTCTCGGACGGCGCCTTGAACGACGTCACCTTGAGCCCGGCCGGGTTCACCCCCCCGAACACGTGCTCGACGGTGCCTCCCTTGCCCGACGTGTCGATGCCCTGCAGCACGATCAGCACCTTCTCGTGCCGGCGCGCCCACAGCACCTCCTGCGCCTCCGCCAACCGCTCCACCAGGGCCGCGGTTCCCGCCTTGGTGGCGGCCTTGTCGCCCGGTGCCGCCGAGGTGTCGCTGGTGCCGACGGCCGACAGGTCGACCGACGCCCCGGGGACGATGCAGTGGAGGCGGCGGAGATCGGTCATCGCCGGAGCGTAGGAGACCGGCCGTCCGGACCCAGAGGACTAGGTTCGAGAGATGCCCAAGTACGTCATGCTCTCCACCCTCGGGCCAGACGGCTCGGCCCGACTCCGCGAGAACCCTGAACGGCTGCACGAGGTCTCCACCGAGGTGGAGGCGATGGGTGTCACCGTGCTGGAGCAGTTCGCGGTGCTCGGGCAGTGGGACTTCATCAACATCCTCGAAGCTCCCGACGACGTGACCATGGCCACGGTCGCGACCACCCTCGCCAGCCGCGGCACGCTGAAGACGATGACGCTCCCGATCATCGAGATCGATGCCTTCATCGAGGGCTTGAAGGCCTGACTCGACCCTGATCGGTCTGGTCAGACCCACCATGTGGAGCGCGAGCGGCGGCGCCGGACCCGCGGGTGGGGGAGGTCGGGGAGGATGGCGTCGTCCATCTCCCGGCGGAGGCGGTAGCCGGTGTCCGTGACCTCCTCGATGACGAAGCCCTCCTGCCAGGAGCCGTCGAGACCGGACTGCACCTCGACGTGGGTGCCCGGCACGAGTGACGGTCCCGACACCTTCGTACCCTCCGGCGCCCCCAGGTCGGCCATCACCCGATCGTAGGTCGGTAGTGTCGGACCGATGCCGCCGGTCGCCAGTGTGACGATGCCGCCACGAACGGTGCGGACGCTACGCAAGGCGCTCAAGTCGTCGGCCCCCTCGCTGGAGGTGGAGCGCCGCCTCTGGGAGGACGGCCACGAGGTGGTGGTGGGCATCGACGAGGTCGGTCGAGGGGCTTGGGCGGGTCCGCTCACCCTTGGCGCCGCCGTCGTCCCCCGGGATCGACGGGTCAACAAGATCCGTGACTCGAAGATGCTCACCGAGCCGGAGCGGGAGGCGATGTTCGATCGCATCGCGAGCTGGTGCACCGCGTGGTCGGTGGGTCACGCCAGCGAGGAGGAGTGCGACGAGCTCGGCATGTCCGAGGCCCAGCGCCTGGCGGCCCGGCGGGCCCTCGACGGGCTCGGGTTGCCCGCCGACCGAGTGCTGCTGGACGGCAACTGGGACTTCGTCGGTGGGGGCACCAGCGAGCTGCTCGTGAAGGGCGACGCCCGTTGCCTGTCCATCGCCGCCGCCTCGATCCTTGCCAAGGTGACGCGCGACCGCATCATGCGCGCAGAGTCGGAGCACCACCCGTACTGGAGCTTCGAGCTCAACAAGGGCTACCCGTGCCCGAGGCACAAGGTGGCGCTGCAAGGCCTCGGCCCCTCCGCCATCCACCGGCGCAGCTGGGTGTTCATGGACCACCTGTCCTGGGCGGGCGTGCCCCGGCTGGTGCCGCCCCCGCCCATCGACCCCGCCCTGCGCAACCAGCCGTCCCTCTTCTAGTGCCCGCCTAGCGCCGTGCCGGAGCTCCCCCCCGACCTGGAGCGGGAGCTGCGACGCACGCTGACCGAACTGCGGGCGGCACAGCTGGCGGCCACGGCGTGGCCGGCGGTGGCCGGCGACCTCGGCCGTCTGGCCGTGGGCGTCGAGCGAGCCGATGCCGAGGTGGTGCGCAGCGCCCTCGTGCCGATCGCCCAGGCCACCTTCGAAGGCAAGGTGCGTGGTCGTCTGGCCGGTGCCGACCGACGGGCGGCCATGGTGATCGCCACCAAGCCGACCAGCGCCCTCCCCGCCGTCGGTGCCGGCAGCGCCTTCGTGCTGGTCCTCATCGGGTATCTGCTCGGTGGCTGGCTGGTGGCGGCGCTGGCGGGCGCCTTCGCCGTGTTCATCTTCGGTGTTGCCCTTGCCGGCACCCGCACCACGACCGACCGGGTCGCCCAACGCCGCAGCAAGGGACTGGCCCCGAGCATGGAACCCACCGAGCCGGCGCCGATCGTGGTCGCCGACGCCATCGACCGGATCGAGGAGCTCCTCTGAGATGGCCGAAGGTTGGTCGGGCCGGAGGTCATCGACTCAGTTCTTGAGGATGTCCTTGAAGGGGCTGTTCGAGTCGATGCCCGGCTCCTTGGGGAGGCCGAGCACCCGCTCGCCGACGATGTTGCG
>Ga0136618_10000177_pt1 | contig 18975 bp, 14 predicted proteins | sample AntDrymUQ3302106_2_FD_104805 | JGI IMG/M metagenome (GOLD analysis project Ga0136618, IMG submission 104805) | Polar desert sand microbial communities from Dry Valleys, Antarctica - metaG UQ330 (21.06) | ecosystem: Environmental > Terrestrial > Soil > Desert | place: Antarctica: Dry Valley... | reverse complement strand
GGCGTCCCGTTCGCCATCGAGCGCATCGACTGGCTCCTGCTGGCGCTGGCCATGACGCTCGGCCTGGTGTCGATCATCGCGCTGGGGATGCTTCTGGCGGCGGTGGCCATGCAGACGCGCCAGGACGCGTGGCAATACCCCGAGGCGGTGGCCGGTGCCATCTTCCTGGTCGTGGGCGCCGTCTTCCCGCTGGCCGTGCTGCCCAGCGCGGTCCAGGCCGTCGGCCTCCTGACGCCGCTTACCTGGTGGCTCGAGCTGGTTCGTCGCGCGCTGTTCCCGGACATCGTCTCGGCCATCGGCGGGCCTGGCTCGCTCTACACCGAGCTGACCGGCAGTGCGGCGCCCGGCTCGGTGGAGGGGATGATCGTCCTTCTGGCCACTACGGCGCTGGTCACGATCGCGGCACTCGGGACGTTCCGCTGGAGCGAGCGTCGTGCCAAGGAGCGGGGGCTCTTCGACCTCATCACCGGCTCGTGAGGTCCCTGGTGCATGGCGGAGGCGCGTACGGTCTCGCCGCCCGAGCGTCTCCGATGCTGACGGTTCCGATTCGACCCGATACCTCGTAGACTGCGCGGACACGGACACCGACCAGGACGATCAGGAGGCGTGAGAACGAAATGCGACTGCTCAAGATGCTCGGCATCGCGCTCGGAGTGCTGCTGGCGGCGATGATCATCATCCCGCTCGTCGTGCTGGCCGGGCTGTTCATCTGGCTGAAGCTCACCGAGGAGGCCGACGAGGAGGCGCTCGAGTTGGAGCAGGACGCCACCGTCTGACCGTGCTGGTGCGCGAGGCGTGCCAAGGAGCGAAAGAAGGCTGACGCCCGGCGGCCGGCTGGTGCCGATCGCGCATCGACCGACCGTTCCTACTCTGATCGGTGCCGCGGCGATGCCATCCGAAGGCTGGGCGCCTCGCGAGCGTGCGTGGACCCGGACGCGCCAGCCCGTCCTCCGCTCCTTGGCACGCGCACCGCACCAACGCTCACCACGCACACCGCACCGTCCGAATCACGGCGTCGTCTCAGGCTGCCCGTAGAATCACCGCGTGGATCAAGAAGGAGGCGTCGTGAAGGGGCAGCACCGCGCCGACGCATACGAACACGGCGCCGACGCATACGATGGACGCGCTGATGACCGCGTCCATCGTTCGGCGCTTGGGGCGACGTTCCTGTCGTTCGTATGGCCCGGCCTGGGCCAGTGGTATCTGGGCCAGCGCACCGCCGCGGTCTTCTATGCGATCCCGCCGCTGCTGATCACGGCCACGCTCCTGTCGCTCGTCAGTGGTGGCCTGGAGGCTCTGGCCGGACGGCTTTTCGATCCTCCGATCGCGCTCACCGTCATGGGCGGCATCGTGCTCTTGGCGCTGTGGCGGCTCATGTCCATGGCCCACGCATGGACGGTGGCACGGGGCCGTGAACGCGGGCACGAGCAGCGAACGAAGGCCCAGGGTGGCCGCCGTTCCGGGCGCTTGGCGACCGTGCTCGCCCTGGGCATCATCGTGATCGTCATCCACGCGGTGCCGGCGTCACTGGTCGCCAAGTTCTATCAGGCCGGGTCGGCCATCTTCCAGCCCGACGGCGGCATTGCCGCGCCGCCGCCTCCCCCGAGCACTCCCTCCGCCTCACCCGCTCCCGGCTCGACACCCGACCCAGCCGCGACCCCTGGCCCGGAAGCGACCCCGCCGCTCGCCACGCCGATCCCCACCATCCCGCCCGACATCACCGATGACGGCTTGGTGAACGTCCTGTTCGTGGGCACCGACTCCCTGCCGGGGCGGCCGGCCGATCACCGGCTGGCCGACTCCATCACCCTGGCCTCCTTCGACCGCCTCGACGGCACCATCGACATGGTCAGCGTGCCTCGGAACGTGTCCCGTTTTCCGCAGTACTGGGGCGGCTCCCATGAGGGCAAGATCAACACCCTGCTCTCGGCCGCCCAAGCGGACCCGGCCGGTTATCCCGACGGTCCGATGGAGACCTTCGTCGAGCAGATCAGCTACCTCGTCGGCGTGGACATCGACTACTACGCGACGGTGGACATCCCGGGCTTCCAGCGCCTCATCGACGCCGTCGGCGGGATCGACGTGGAGGTCACGGAGCCCATCGCCGACCCCGCCTTTCCCCTTTACCTCGACGTGGGCAGTCATCACCTGGATGGCCGCACGGCGATGATGTACGTGCGCTCGCGGAAGGGTCCCGGCGGAAGCAACGAACAGCGTTCGCTGCGTCAGCAGCAGGTGCTCCTCGAGCTGCGCCGGAAGCTGAGCGACCCGGCCATGTTGCCGCGCCTGCCGGAGGTGCTGGATGCCATGGCCGGCACGGTGCGCACCAACCTGCCCGCAGGTGGACTGGGCGAGACACTCCGCCTCGCGCAGGAGGCCTCCGATGCGGAGATCACGCAGGTGTTCCTGGGACCGGAGACCTACGCGCGCGACCTACCACCGACCAAGACGGACCTGGAGAACGCCGTCGAGCTGCGCATGGAGGCGGTGGCCGCTTATTCGCTGGAGATCTGGGGCGATGCCTCGTACTACTCCGACTGGGCCTACTACGAGGAGCTCACCATCCTCTCGCGGGCCGGCTCCCGCTAGAGCCCTGGCCGGAGAGTTTGGCGTCGGAGCGCTTGCCTCAGACGTGTCGAATCGGTACCATCGGAAAAACCCCGGAGGTCTGTTCCTTGGCCAAGTATGTCTTCGTGACCGGAGGCGTCACCTCCTCGCTGGGCAAGGGCATCACGGCCGCCTCGATCGGCCGGCTCCTGAAGGCTCGAGGGCTGTCGGTCTCCATCCTCAAGCTCGATCCCTACATCAACGTGGACCCGGGCACCATGTCGCCCTACCAGCACGGCGAGGTCTTCGTGACCGACGACGGCGCCGAGACGGACCTGGACCTGGGCCACTACGAGCGCTTCATCGACGAGAACCTGACCCAGCTCTCCAACGTGACCACGGGGCGCATCTACCAGGCCGTCATCGCCAAGGAACGGCGTGGCGACTACCTGGGCGGCACGGTCCAGGTCATCCCGCACATCACCAACGAGATCAAGGAGCGCATCGGCCGGGTGGCGCGGGACGGCCGGGCGGACGTGGTCATCGTGGAGGTCGGCGGCACGGTGGGCGACATCGAGAGCCTGCCCTTCCTGGAGGCCATCCGCCAGATGCGCAAGGACGTGGGCCGCGACAACGTCCTGTACGTCCACGTGACGCTGCTGCCCGCCCTGGCGGCCACCGGTGAGCTCAAGACCAAGCCCACCCAGCACTCCGTCAAGGAGCTGCGTGGCATCGGTATCCAGCCCGACGTGATCGTGCTGCGCTCCGATCACCCGGTCAGCCACGAGGTGCGCGAGAAGATCGCTCTCTTCACCGATGTCGCCACCGACGCGGTCATCCCGGCCGAGACCGCGGAGACCATCTATGAGGTGCCGCTGCGCTTCGAGGAGCAGGGTCTGGGCGACCTGGTCGTGCGCGAGCTGGGACTCGCTGAGCGGGCGCATCCCGCCGATCTTTCCGACTGGCGTGCTCTGGTCGACCGCATCAAGCGACCCAAGCCGCAGCTTGAGATCGCCCTCGTGGGCAAGTACATCGAGCTGCCCGACGCATACCTCTCGGTGACGGAGGCACTGCGACACGCGGGCTGGGCGCAGGAGCGCGACGCCACGGTGCGCTGGGTCGACTCGGAAGCCCTGACGGCGGAAAACGTGGGGGAGCGGCTGAACGGCGTGGCGGGGGTGCTGGTGCCCGGCGGTTTCGGGCATCGCGGCATCGAGGGCAAGGTCCTGGCGGCACGCTTCGCGCGCGAGGAGCGGGTCCCTTACCTGGGTCTCTGCCTGGGTCTCCAGTGCGGGGTCATCGAGTTCGCCCGAGACGTGGTGGGCAGCCAGGGCGCCAACTCGACCGAGTTCGATGTCTTCACCGACGCGCCGGTCATCGACTTCATGCCCGACCAGCGGGAGCTCGAGGACAAGGGCGGCACCATGCGCCTGGGTCTCTACCCGGCACGGCTCACGGCCGGATCCAAGGCGGCGGCGGTCTATGGCACGGAGGTCATCTACGAGCGGCACCGCCACCGCTTCGAGGTGAACAACGCCTACCGCGATGCGCTGGAGAAGGGCGGCATGATCCTGTCGGGACAGTCACCGGACGGACGTCTGGTGGAGATCGTGGAGCTGCGCGACCACCCCTGGTTCGTGGCCTCCCAGTTCCATCCCGAGTTCAAGAGCCGGCCGGATCGGCCTCACCCGCTGTTCAGCGGCTTCGTGGCAGCGGCCATCGGGCAGGCCGCAGGCGACGGACGCGAGCCCCTGCGGGAGTCGGTCGCCATCGAGGCCTGAGCGCCTCGCGCTTCCCTCACCTGATAGACCCTGAGTAGCTCGGGCCGGGACCCGAGGCGTAGACTGGGCGAACCGAAACGAAGGAGTGTCGACCCCATGAAGCTCTTCCTGGACTCCGCTGACGTCGAAGAGATCCGCACGGCCGCCGGCTGGGGCGTGCTCGACGGCGTCACCACCAACCCCAGCCTTTACGCCAAGGTCGGCGGCGCCTACGAGGACCTGCTCCGGGAGATCTGCGACCTGACCCCGGGTCCCGTCAGCGCCGAGGTCGTGGCCGAGGATGTCGAGGGCATGCTCCACGAGGGCCGCGCCTTCGCCAAGCTGGCCCCCAACATCGTGGTCAAGGTGCCCATGAGCGAGCCGGGGCTCGAGGCGATCTACCGCTTCGCGGAAGAGGGCATCAAGACGAACTGCACGCTCATCTTCTCGGCCAACCAGGGCCTCCTGGCGGCCAAGGCCGGCGCCTCGTTGCTTTCGCCCTTCGTGGGCCGGCTCGACGACATCAGCCAGGACGGCATGGAGGTCATCCGTGAGCTGGTGGGCATCGTCGAGCTGCACGACCTTGACTCCGAGGTGCTCGCGGCGTCCCTGCGCCATCCCCGCCACGTGACCGACTGCGCTCTGGCCGGTGCTCATGTGGCGACGCTTCCCTTCAAGGTCCTCCAGCAGATGGTCAAGCACCCGCTGACGGACAAGGGCATCAAGACCTTTCGCGATGACTGGGACAAGGCCCGCCAGGTCGTCGCGGAGAAGACCGGCGAGGAAGCAGGAGTCGGGGGAGGCGGGCCCACGCACTGAGCCCATCGCGCGAAACGGGCCGCGCGGTATCCCGGTGGCCGCGCGGTACCCCCGGCAGAAGATCCCCTGACCTTAGAGCTGTAGCGCTACCCACGGCGACCACGCCAGAGTGCTCCTAACGCGGACCGAGTGCCCGCGCCTCGCCTGCCCTTGGGCAGGCCGATAGGAGATCTACGCGTGACGGTCGCACCTCGCTTCTTGCTCGCCCGCCTCTATCGGTTCGGGGCCGTCGAACTCTCGCCGGCAGCTGTCGTCTGAGCACCACCATGCTGGAACGTCTCGTCCGCCGCCGCTCCGATGCACAGGCCGCACTGCCGCCCGACGCACCCGTGATCCTGCTTATCTATGACGACCAGGATGAAGCCATCCTGCTCGCCGACATGCTGGCGCGGGTGCCCGGCGCTGCTTACCGCCTGGAGTGCGTGACGACCCCTGAGGCCGGTCTGGAGCGGCTCGGGCGAGGCCACTACGCGGTGGCACTGCTCGATGTGCGGCTGGGCAGGGCGAGCGGCCTGGACGTGCTCCGCCAGGCCATCGCGGGGGGTTGCCGTGTGCCCATCGTGATGCTCACCGGCGAGCGGGACCCGGCGGTCGACAGGGCCGCGCTGGAGCTCGGCGCCGTCGACTACCTGGCCAAGGGCAGGACCGACCCTGCGGAGTTCGAACGGACCCTGCGCTATGCCATCGCACACGGGCAGGCGGTCGAGGCAGTCCGCCGCAGCGAGCAGCGGATCGCGGTGATCGAAGAGATCGGCCGTCTGGTGGGTGAACGCGGCCTGGGCACCGAGGTCCTTGAGCAGGTCGTGGGCCTGCTGGCCGCTCGACTCGGTTTCGGCCACCTGGCCATCTACCTGGCCGATGGCGATGGCTTCCGGCTCGGGGCACAAGAGGGGTACGTAGCGGCGGTCGCGAGGATCGAGGTCACAGGCACACTGTCCCAGGTGCTGCGTACTCGCCGACCCACCTTCATCCCGAACCTGACCGTCGAGCCGGACGTGCGTGGCGGCGGCGAGCCGGGGATGGAGCTGTGTCTGCCGCTCAGCCTGGGCCCTGACGTCCTGGGGCTGCTGCTCGTGGGATCGTCGGATGACGCGCCCATCGGAGAGTCCGAGCACGGGACGCTGATATCCGTCGCCGATCGTTTGGCAGCGGCACTCGTCCTGGCACAGGACCGGCTGGAGGTGTCCGCGCGGGTCCGGCGATTCCGACGACTTTCGCGCTTCGCGTCCGTCTTGAACGACGCGAGCGACGCACGGATGCTCGACGAGCCAGTGGCCAAGGCGGCGGCAGAGGTCGTGTCGGCGGAAGTGGCCATCCTCTCGGTCCGTGAGCTTTCCAGCGAGCGTTTCCTGGTGCGCTCCACCCACGGCCCCGACCTTCCGCCGGTTGGGTCCGAGCTTGACCCGTGGGCGCCTGCCCGGCGGGCCATGGAGACGGGTCGGGTCGAGTTCGAGCGGCTGGGCAGCTGGTGGTGCGCCGCGGTGCCACTGGTCCGCCACGGACGTGTCATCGGGCTGTTGCTGTTCGAACGGGAGGATCGACCGTTCGACCCGTTGGAGTGCGAGGCGTTCCCGCTCATGGCTGACCAGATCGCGTTGACCGTGGCCAGTCAGCTGCTGGAGGCGGGAGAGACCCTAGCCGCCGTCCGCGACCACACCACAGGTCTCTTCACGGAGGCATACGCGAGCGCTGCTCTGACCCAGCTGCTCTCATCTCGGCGACGCCTCCCGGTGGCGGACCGGCCGCCGTTCTCCGTCCTGCTCTTCGGTATCGATGCCAACGATGTGGAGACACCCGCGGATCCGGCCGCTGTGGAAGGCGCCTTGGGCGCCCTGTCGACCATCGTGCTCGACAGGTTGCGGGCGAGCGACCTCGTGTGGCGCAGCGGTCAGCGCATCGCTGCCGTCCTGCCCGATGCGTCGCGCGATCAAGCAGCCGCGGGCGCCGAGCAGATCATCGGGCGGTTCATGCTTGGTTCGGCGAGTGCTTCGCCCACGATCACCGCGTCCGCGGGTTGCGCCGCGCTCGATGAGGAAGGTGACCAACCCCTGGCGACCGCCGAGGCAGCCTTGATGATGGCCCGCCGCGCGGGCTGCTCGACCGTCGTCCAAGCCTGAGCGGTCCCAGCGGATCCGCTCTTGACCTGCCGGAAGGGGGTGCTATCATCCGGTCAGCCCCCGATCGACCCGGCCCAGCGAGCCGACCCGGCACGCGCGCGTCGACTCTCCTCCCATCGGAGACCACGGTCGGTAGTTCCCAGAGATCGCGGCAGGTCAGCCCTGGCCCGCTTTCCAGCGTGCCGATCCATCCGTCCATGCCCGGCACAGCCGAAGGACCATCACAAGAAACATGAACATCAACGAGCTCAAGAACAAGAACATCAATGAACTGGTCCGGATCGGTGGCGATCTGGAGGTCGCGGACGCGCGTGACATGCGCAAGGATGACCTGGTCGAGCGGATCCTCCAGCGCCAGGTCGAGCGCGGTGGTCAGGTGTACGCCACAGGCATCCTGGACATCGTGGACGAGGGTTTCGGCTTCATGCGCCGTCGGGGCCTGATGCCCAGCGTCGATGACATCTACGTCTCGTCCAGCCAGGTGCGACGGTTCGGCCTGCGCGCGGGCGACCGCGTCGGGGGTGTCACGCGCTCGCCCAAGGACGGCGAGAAGTACTGGGGCTTGCTCCGGGTCGAATCCGTCAACGGCGTCGATCCCGACACAGCCAAGCGGCGCCCGCACTTCGAGACGCTGACACCGATCCATCCCATCGAGCTGATCAACCTCGAGACGGACCCCAAGAACCTCAGCCAGCGCCTGGTGAACCTGGTCAACCCCATCGGCAAGGGCCAGCGCGCGCTCATCGTCTCGCCGCCCAAGGCCGGCAAGACGATGTTGCTCAAGAACATCGCCAACGGCATCACCACCAACTACCCGGAGATCCTGCTCATGGTGGCGCTCATCGGTGAGCGCCCCGAAGAGGTCACGGACATGCGCCGGTCGGTCATGGGTGAGGTCATCAGCTCCACCTTCGACGAACCCACCGAGAACCACACGCATGTCGCGGAGATGGCCCTGGAGATCGCCAAGCGCCAGACAGAGACCGGTCGCGACGTGGTCATCCTGCTCGACTCCATCACGCGCCTGGCGCGTGCCTACAACCTGGCACTGCCGCCGTCCGGCCGGACCCTGACCGGCGGCATGGACCCCATCGCGCTATATCCGCCCAAGCGCTTCTTCGGTGCCGCCCGGAAGATCGAAGAAGGTGGCTCGCTCACGATCATCGGCACCTGCCTGGTCGACACAGGCTCCCGTATGGACGACGTCATCTACGAGGAGTTCAAGGGCACCGGCAACTCGGAGCTGATCCTCGACCGCAAGCTCGCGGAGAAGCGCGTCTTCCCGGCCATCGATGTGCAGCGATCCGGCACTCGACGTGAGGAGCTCCTGCTGGAAGAAGGCACCCTGAAGATGGTCTGGACGATGCGCCGGATGCTCAGCGCGGTGGGATCCACCGAGGGCATCGAGCTGCTGCTCAACCGCCTGGCCAAGAGCGAATCCAACGCTCACTTCCTGGCCACACTCACCAAGCAGGCCGCCGCCGAGTCCTGAATCGACCGCCGGTAAGTGGCAGCCAAGCCGGGTGTGCCACCATTGTCGCCAACGCCATGCGATGAACGCCATGCCCGTCCGACCCAGCAGATCTTCCAGGAGATGCCCCCGGTGGAGATCCGTCCTTTCCCGACGCAGCCGCAGCGTGACTGTGGGTGGTCGGCCGGCACGCTGACACCGGCGACCCGCCGAAGATGAGCAGCCTGCGGCGTGGCCTGGTGTTGGTGCGTGCGGTCGTGCTCGCCGGGTGGACCGATGTGCGGCAGGCGGATGAGGTGGCCGCGCCTCAGCCTGCGCCTCACCACTCGGCTTCGGGCGCGCCCAGAGCACCCAGTGACGGCTCGTTGGCCGCGCCGATGCGTCACGGCATGACGGTCGCCGTGCTCGCTGCGGTGCTGGCGGTGGCACCGGTCTCGGCACAGGCGCCGGAACGGAACGGATCGATCATGGCACCCGCCCCCGGGATCCGCGGGGAAGCGCGAAGCTGGCCGCGAGCGATGTCCGGGCAGCTGCCCTCGTCGAGTGCGCAGAAGGGCCCCGTCGGGTCGATTCCGGATGGTGGCGCGGCGCGTATCGACGGCGCTTTCGATGCACGCGGCGTGCTGCGCTCGATGGACCTGTCCGGCGCGACGGGACCGAAGCGCACCTACGAGGTGTCCCTCTACCGGGCGAAGGCCGGCGATTCGGCCTGGAGCGTCGCTCGGGACTTCGGCATCAGCACCATGACCGTCTGGTGGGCCAATCGGATCGATGCCTGGGAGCGCCTGCGGGTCGGCCAGCTTCTGCGCATCCTGCCCATCAGCGGCATCGAGCACGTGGTACGTGACGGGGACACGCTGGACTCCATCGCCCGTGCCTACCATGCCGATGCCGGCACCATCGCCGAGTACAACGGCCTGAACGGGGCGGTGGTGATCCTCGGGCAGCGGATCATCGTGCCCCATGGGCGCGGCGGTCGCTACGTGGCCCTGGACGGTATGAGCCCCTCGTCGTCGATCCCGCGACTCCAGCCGGGCCAGGCGGGCCGCGCGCCGGTGGACAACGTCGCGGTGGCCACCCCGTTGCTGGCGCCCGCGCCCAGCAGCCCCACCGGAGTCAAGGCCAGCGGGGGAGTGGGCTGGCCCATCCACCCCGACTCGTCAGCGGGGCCCGGTGGACCGGTCACCGAGCCATACGTCCCGGCTTGGGACTGGGGCCCGTTCCCCGGCGAGACGGACGGCGGATCGCTACCGCCCGGCGTATCGCTCCCTACCGGACCCAACGACGGTTTCGACAGCTTCGAACGGATGGGCTCGGTCGGGGAGGGTCCCGGCGTATGGCTTCCGAGCGGCCGCGACGGCGGCGTTGACAGCTTCGAACGGATGGGCTTGGTCGGTGAGCGTCATGGGGTATGGATTCCCACAGGATCCAACGACGGCTTCGACGGCTTCGACGGCTTGGAGCGGATGAGCTTGGTTGGTGAGCGTCCCGGCGCAGCTCCTGCCCAAGCGGCCGGTGAAGCGCCCCGTGAGGGCGACCAACCGCTGCGGCGGACCAAGATGGATCGCTCTACCGCCGTGCCGCCCACCGTGATCCCTCCCGACGCCCCCGTGCCGCGTGGGCACGGCGCTCGTGATCTCGACTGGCCGGTCGGCGGGCCGGCAGCGGGCCCCCCGCAGGGGACGATCCTGACCATCGATGACGACCGCTTGACGCTCACCGAAGCCGACATCCGGCGGCAGCGATCGCTTCTCTGGCCCGTCTACCGTGGCGGCCGCCTGACCCAGGGCTTCCACGCGGAGCACGCTGGCATCGATATCGCGGACCTGCGCGGCACGCCCCTGCTGGCAGCGCAGTCCGGCCGTGTCGTGTTCGCTGGTTGGCGTGACGAGCGTGCCGGGCGGGCCATCTATCTGAGGCACGGACCCCTCTTGCTCACCGGTTATGCGCACATGTGGAGAGTGGCCGTGGAGGCCGGCGACTGGGTCGAGCGCGGCCAGGTCATCGGATACATGGGCTCCACCGGTTATTCCACCGGTTCCCACGTCCACTTCACCGTCACGGCCGGTCCTATCCCCAACTATCGACCACACGTGCGTGATCCGCTGCTCTATCTGCGCCGTCCCTGACCGCCGCTGATGTTCTTCGACCACGTCTCGTTGACGGTCACGGCCGGCGGCGGCGGGGATGGGGCGGCCACCTTTCGACGTGAGGCCCATGTGCCCCGTGGCGGACCGGATGGAGGGGATGGCGGGCGCGGCGGATCGGTGCACCTGGTGGTGGATCCTGGCCATACCACCTTGGGCGACTACCGTTTCAAGCATCACTTCCGTGCGCCCGGCGGCGGGAAGGGAGAGCGTTCGCGAAGGCACGGCAAGGCGGGACGCGATCTGGCGCTCTCGGTCCCGCCCGGCACGGTGGTCTTCGATGGCGATTCAAGCGACCTGCTGGCCGATCTGGTCGCCACCGGGCAGCGCTTGATGGTGGCGCGCGGTGGGCGGGGCGGCTTGGGCAACACGCACTTCGCCACCTCGACCCACCAGACGCCGCGACATGCCCAGAAGGGCGAGCCCGGCGAGGAGCGGCGCATCCGTCTCGATCTGCGCCTGATCGCTGACGTCGGGCTGGTGGGCCTGCCCAACGCCGGGAAGAGCACCCTGCTGGGCGCCATGACGCGAGCGGATCCGCGCATCGCCGACTACCCCTTCACCACGCTGGAGCCCAACCTCGGGGTCCTGGATCTGGAGGCGCGGGACGCGGAGGACGAACGCCGGCCGACCATCGCCGACCTGCCCGGCCTCATCGAGGGCGCCAGTGGCGGGGCGGGCCTTGGCCACGCCTTCCTGCGCCACGTCCAGCGGACGCGCGTGCTCGGCCATGTGGTGGACCTGGGCGCACGTGATCCGGAGTACGACTTCGGGATCATCCGGGAGGAGCTGCGGCTGCACGACGCACTGCTCCTGGAGAAGCCCACCCTGATCATCGCCAACAAGCTTGACCTGCCCGGCGCGGATGAGCGGCTGGCCGGCTTCCGGGCTGCCCGTGACGCGGACGGGCTGGAGACCGTGGCCGTCTCGGCACGCGACGGGATCGGCCTCGACCAGCTGATCGATGCCCTGGGCCGGTTGTTGCCGGACGCGGCCACGCTGGCTCGTCCGGGCGAGCCAGCGGGCGTCGTGGTGCATCGTTTCGAGGCGACCGATGAAGGTTTCGCCGTGGAAAAGGCTGCCGACGGTTTCCGTGTTCGCGGCCGGCGCATCGAGCGCCTCGCCGCACAGACCGACTTCGCCCGCGAGGAGTCAGCCGAGCGCTTCCAGCGGGATCTGGCGCGCATGGGGGTGGAGAAGGAACTCCTCCGTGCCGGCGTGGAGCCGGGAGACACGGTCCGTATCGGTATCGCTGAGCTCGAGTGGGACGGCCTTCCGTGGGGTTGACGCGTCGATGAGCCGGGCGTGACGCCGGAAGCGGCCCCGGCGCTCGGGCAGGGGACCTGGGGCATCCTGGGCGGCACGTTCGACCCGATCCACCTGGCCCACCTGGCCATCGCCGAACAGAGTCGCGACGCGCTCGGGCTGAGCGGCGTCCTGTTCCTGCCCGCCGGCTTGCCACCGCACAAGACCGACCGCGTCATCACACCTTCAAGGCACCGCCTGGCGATGGTCGAGGCGGCCATCGGGGACAATCCGACCTTCCATCTCAGCCGCATGGAGGTGGATCGAGACGGACCCAGCTTCGCCGTGGATACGCTGGAGTCACTCCAGGCGGACATCCCCGAGGCTGCTCGACGTCTGATCTGGATCCTATCCGCGGAGGCCCTACGGGGATTCGTCACTTGGCGCCGGCCGGAACGCATCTTGGAGCTGTGTCGCCTGGCGGTGGTGCCGCGTCTCGGCTACCGCAGCCCGGGTCGCAGCTGGCTGGCCGAGCACTTCCCCGACCAGGAAGACCGGATCATCTTCCTGGACGGGCCGGAGCTGGGCGACTCAGCCTCGCGGATCCGGCAGCTCGTGGGGGAGGGGCGGTCGATCCGCTATCTCGTGCCGGATGCGGTCGCACGCTACATCAACGACCATCATCTGTACCCGCCGGAGCTGTGGGCGAAGAACCGAGGAGGCACGTGACCGACGAACCGACCGCCATGGCTACCGGGACAGCCGCACCGACATCAGCCGACCGCACGCCGGGCCTCCCCGCCCGCGATCGGCGGGCGCCTGAGCGGGCAGACGAGGACCGGGAGCCCAGTGAGAAGGAAGGCATGCAGGCTAGGGAGGCGCTGGAGCTGGCGCATCGCATCGTGGAGCTGGCCGCCGACCGCAAGGCCGCCGACATCGTCCTGCTTTCGGTGGCCGAGATGACCACGCTGACCGACTACTTCGTGATCTGCTCGGGCGGCTCGGATCGTCAGCTGGGCGCCATCGCCGACGGCATCGTAGAGGGTACGAAGGCGGAAGGACAGCGGCCCATCGGGCGCGAGGGCGCCGCCAACGCCCACTGGCTGCTGATCGACTATGGCGCCGTCATCGTCCACGTCATGGCCTGGCCGGAGCGTGACTTCTACGCTCTGGAGAAGCTCTGGTCTGAGGCTCCGCTCCTTCTGCGGATCCAGTAGGCCCTCACGACCCATCGGCGCGGCCGGTCCAGTACCTCCGGGTCATGGGGACCCACCCGGCCCTCGTCCTAGCATCCGGGTGATGACCGGTCCATCCGGTCGCGAGTCCGACCACGAGGGACCGTACCGACGATGACCTGGCTACGTGACCACTGCCCCGGCTGCAGCCAGCGGCTCGTCGAGTCGCGCTTCGACACCACGTTCCGCATGCCCGATCGGACGGAGCGGCTCTGTTTCAGCGTCCCGGCGGCTCTCTGCGCGAAGTGCCATCAGCTCTACCTGGACCCCGAGGTCATCACGGAGCTTGACGTGGCCGACGGTCGGTGCGTGTTCGCCATCGAGTCCGACTCGGTCCTTCGGGAGCGCGCCGGGACCCGGTGATCGTCGATCAGCTGGCTGGAGACAGTGACTCCGCGAGCCACTGCTGGAGATGCAACGAGGTGCGGGGCTCCGACGCCTGACGGGTAGAACCATCGACGGCGATGCCCTTCGAGGCCAGATCGAGATCGAGGAGCCCGTCCATCGCGCGCTCCAGCCCGGCCACGCTCCATCGCCGCGCCTGCTCCTCCAGCTTCTGCGCACGGAATGGCTGGACCTTCATCTCGCGTACCAGTGCCCCGCCGCGGATGCCCTCATCGACGTGCTCGCGCACGATGACCAGCTCGCGCAGCCGCCGATGCAGCTGCGCCACCAGGACCTGGACGGGCACGGCGTCCGCCAGGAGCCGTTCCGCCAGCGTGGCTGCGTCGCGCACGTGTCGGCTGCCGACCGCGTCCAGGAATGCCCAGGCAGAGCCCGGGACGGCCTCCGGCACGAGGTCCGCGATGTCTTCTCGGGTGATCGTGCCGCCCGGTCGAAAGAGGGCGAGCTTCAGAAGCTCCCCATCCACCAGCTGCGTCTGGCGGCGACGGTCCACGTCCGATTCGCGCACATAGGCGCCCACGCGCTCACTGAGCAGTCGCGCCGCACCCTGGCCCATGCCGATGTCGAGCTCCCGCGCCCGGGTCACGATCCAGGCCTCCATCCGTTCGCGGGTGGGAACGGGGAACTCGCCCACCACGCCGCCGGCCGCCGTCACCGCGTCACGCACGATGGCGGCGGCGGCGCTGGGCCGGCCGCCGGAGCTCGATGCCTCGCACAGGCACAGCCCGTTGCCGGGAGGCACGCCCGCGATGAGCGCAAGCAGGCGCGCTCGAGCATCGGCCTCACGCACCAGGGCCTCCGGCTGGCGAACGACGACAAGGGTCCCGCCACCGAAGAGTGGCGCCGTCGCGAGTCGCTGCTCGATCTCCGACAGCAGCCGCTCCCGGCGACGCCCGGCAGAGGCACCGGCATCCTCGGTGGCGCCGTCCTCGCCACCGGTGCGCCAGACCGCGAGCGGCACCCCTTCGCCGCCCAGCGAGACTGCGAAGTCCCTTACGGCGCGCTCGACGCCGTAGGCATCCTGGCCATGGAAGTAGGCCACCGGGACCGTCTCGCTCAAGGCTCCACCTTCTCGGCGCTCACGCGCTGCCGGGTCACGCTGACCCATGGCAGGCGGCGTACCTGGTCGGCGGTGATCCCCGCTGCCGAGCACACCTCTCGTTCCAGGCGGTCGGCACGGGGTCGGACACGAGCGACATCGGGATATCGCTGAGCCCAGCGTTGGAACCGACGGTCGAGCGACTCGAGCCGCTGTCCTGCCCGCTTGTCGGCATAGGCCACGATCCGTTCCTCACGGCTGGCGAAGGCCGCCCAGCGCCGATAGCGCGATTCATCGCTCAGGCGCGTCACGGGGTGGTTGGCTACCGGTCGAGACAGCTCCTCGTAGCCCTGCTCGGTGAGCCAGCGCCCCCCGGCATCCCCGTGGCCGAGCGGCTTCAGGGGATGGTCGGCCGGCAGCATCTTGTCCATGTCGTGGAGGAGCGCCGCGCTCTCCACGATCCGGCGGTCCACGTCGATGCCTCGAGCCCGGATGCGGCTGGCAAGGAAGGCGGCGATCTCTGCCACCGCCGATGAGTGCGCCACGAGCCATTCGGGCGGATCCAGGGCGTCCAGGAGGGCGACGGCTTCGAGCCGTGATGGGATGGCCATGCGACCGATCGTAGCAAGGCAGCTCCGCACGGGACGGCGCTGCGGTCGCGGGGTCCGCGTAGGGAAGCGTGGGCAGCCGGTCGTTCGGGGCAGTTTCGAAGGGGCGGCCCAGTGGTGGTCGGGGCGCCTCCGCCGAGGTGACCGTGACGATGGGCGCGGGGATGGCGCAGAGCAAAGGGCGAGGCACGGGCCAGGGCGCAGCCCCCGGGGGGCTGCTCGCGACGAGCGGCGGGGCCGATGCCGTCGATCCGCTGCTCACGACGCGCGGTGGCCGCGGCTCGGCCGCCGCCACTCGACCACCCGTGGTCAAGAGCCGCAGATCGCGGCCGTCGGTCGAGACCTCGATCGTCCCGTCGAGGTCCGTACGTGCCACTCGGGCGCCCGCCGAGCCGAGCCGCTCGATGGTGTCCGGAGCGGGATGCCCGTAAGGATTGTCCGCACCGGCGCTGACGAGCGCGACTCGCGGCTGGAGAGCGGCGAGGAACGCGGCGGTCGTCGCCGAGCGGCTGCCGTGGTGCGCCACCTTGAGCACGTCGACGGGGCCGCTGGCGGCCAGGCCGTCATGGAGGAGCTGCGGATCGATCTCCTGCTCCATATCACCGGTCAGCAGCATCCGACGAGCGCCGTAGCGTATGTCCAGCACCACCGAGACGTTGTTGATGCCCGAACCTTCATCCGGCGGCCGAAGCGGCACCTCGCCGGGACGTGGCCAGAGGACGCGGATGGCGACACCGTCCAGGCTCAACGAGTCACCCGCCGCGAGCAGCACACGACGTGTCGACGATCCAGCCAGGGCATGCCGGAACGCGCGATCCCCGGGTCCTGCCCCGACCATGCCCGGATCGGCCACCATCGGCACGCGGTAGCGTTCCAAGAGCAGCGGCAGGCCGGCTGCGTGGTCCTCGTGCGGATGCGTCAGGACCGCGAGGTCCAGACGTCGGTCCCAGGCCGGGATGCGTTCGTCAAGGAGAGCCAGGAGTCGATCGGGATCGGGGCCTCCATCGACCAGCATGCGCGCGCCGCGTGGGCCCTCCACGAGCACGGCGTCGCCCTGCCCCACGTCCAGGACCGTGACCCGCAGGCGACCATCCGCGCGGCTACCCGCCAGGGAGCCGGCCAAGAGCAGGAGTGCCACGCCGGCCGCCGCCAGGATCAGCGTGCCTCGACCTGCGGGACCACTCTCACGGCCACGGCGTCGATCGGTCCCATCGACGGTCCTGCTTGCCCTGGTGGGTGAGCGTGTACCGCGCGCCATGTTGCGGAGAGCCGCCCAGCGCCTCCGTCCCTGAGCCGTTCCCAGCAGCAGCAACGACAGCGCGGTGATCAGGGCCGCCATGAGTCCGGCCGGCTCCGGCAACTCCAGGCTCGCGAACGGAAGGGTCGAGGCGACCCGGCCTACGGCGATCATGGTGCCCAGCAGGAGCGACGCTGCCAGCACCACCGGCGCCATGAGCAGCCCGGGCAGGCCCAACGCCATCAGCATGCCGGCGAGCATGCCCAGCAGGGAGGCCAGCATCACGGGCGCCACGATGGGGGCCACCACCAGGTTGGCCAGGGGCGACACGAGGGAGACTCGCCCGAAGTGCAGGAGCACCAGCGGCAGCGTGGCCGCCTGAGCAGCAAGCGAGACACCGAGCGACTCGACCAGCCAGCCGGGCAGGCGCCGCGGCAGGCGATCGCGCAGCCATCCGGCCAGGGGCGTGCCCCAGGCCAGCAAGCCGGCAGTGGCCGCGACCGAGAGTCGAAACCCCACGTCTTCCACGATGGCAGGGTCCGCTGCGATCATGCCGAAGGCGGCCAGTCCCAATGCGGGCGCCGCGCTTCCCCGCCTGCCTGACTCTCGAGCGAGGAGACAGATGGCACCCATGACCGCGGCACGCACCACGCTGGGCGAGGCGCCTGCCAGCATGGTGTAGGTCCCGATGGCGACCAGCACCAGGATGGTCCGGCGCCTGCGCGGCAGCCAGCGCAGCAGGGCCACCATGACCGCCCCCACCAGGGCGATGTTCCAGCCGCTGATGGCCACGACATGGCTGAGGCCGGAGGTGGCGAACTCGGCCGCCACGGTGCGGTCCACCTGATCGCGCAACCCGATGAGGATGCCCGCGGCGAGTCCCGCCTGTGGTGCGGGCAGCGCTCTTGCCAGGTGGTCCCCGCCGGCTCTGCGGAGGTTCTCCAACTCGGCCAGGGGGCCGGATGATGGCAGGCTCTCGACCGCCCTCGGCCGTACGGTCGCGACGGCCCCGCTGCGGGCCAGGAACTCCCCGAATCCCTCGTCCTGTGGCGCGGGCTCCAGTCGTGCCGTGAAGGCGATCCGGTCGGTGGGCACGTACGGTGGGTAACGCGGCAGCCAGCCATAGACGCGCCAGGTCGCGCCGCTGCCGAGGGATGCGGCAAGCATGGCTCGTTGCATGCCACCGGCCGTGGACCCGACCGTGAGCACCTCCGCCTGCCACGGCCGTTCATCGAAGGGAGGCGGCTCCGGAGGGCTCGAGTGATCCATGGACGCGCCCAAGGCGAGGCGCGCCAGGATGATGGCGCCACCGATCATCAACGCCGCGACAGCGGTGGAAGGCAGCCTCCTGCAAGGCGGCCGCCGAAGACCGCCGATGACCATGGCGGCGACGGCAAGCAGCAGGCAAGTGGCCAGCGCCGCGACAAGGCCGGCCCAGCCCGGCAGGAACGGAGCGCAGATCGCGGCGGCGATGCCACCGACCGCCAGCCAGCCCGCGCGGGGCATCACCGGTCTCCCTCAGCCGCCCACCGTGACAAGCTCGCGGATACCCTCGTAGGTCGCCGGTCCCACGACGCTTCGGGTGCGCAGGTCCTCCACGCTCGTGAACGGGGCCGTGTCGCGCGCCGCGATGATCGCCGCGGCTGTGACCGGCCCGATGCCGGGCAGCGTGTCGAGCAGGGCACTGTCCGCGAGGTTGAGGTCGATGAGGGCACCGCCGGCCACAGCGCCGGGCGTTGGCACGGCTGGCGTGACCGTTCCCGGACCCGTGACGACACCCTGCGTGACGGGGCCGACCGTGACCGGAGTCGCACCACGAGCTGGCACGAGGATCTTGACGCCGTCGGTGAGCGGTTCTGCCAGGTTGAGTGCCGCAGCGGCGGCAACCGCGTCTACCTGTGGCGAGAAGCCACCCGCGCCGGCGATGGCGTCACCCACACGCGTGCCGGGTGTCAGGCGCTGCAAGCCCGGAAGCATCACGGCGCCCTCGACATCCACGACGATGTCGGCGGCAGGCGAAGGGGACGACGACGCCGCTGGCGGTACTGCGATGGCCGCTCCTCCGAGCACCTCCGGTCCCGCGCTGGCCACGGGGACGACGACCTCCGAGCCGCCGATGACCACCTCCGCCGGCTGGGATGCCCAGGTGATGGCAGCCACGCCCAGCAGGCCGACGACGCCCGCCAGGAGCAGGATGAAGGCCGCGCCGCGGTAGCCGGCTAGGCCATCCCTGGGCCGAGCTGATCCTTGAGCTGACGTCGTCTCGACAGAGCGTTGGGCGCCGGTCGGGTGCTCGCCGAACGTCCGCCACTCGGCTGGAAGGGGGTCCATGGTGTGACTCCAGG
>Ga0136618_10000175_pt1 | contig 18998 bp, 17 predicted proteins | sample AntDrymUQ3302106_2_FD_104805 | JGI IMG/M metagenome (GOLD analysis project Ga0136618, IMG submission 104805) | Polar desert sand microbial communities from Dry Valleys, Antarctica - metaG UQ330 (21.06) | ecosystem: Environmental > Terrestrial > Soil > Desert | place: Antarctica: Dry Valley... | reverse complement strand
CGCGGCACGCCGCAGCACGGTCCGCGTCGAGTCGACCGCCTGCGCACACTTCTTCACCGGAACCGGGTTCGCCGTGACGCCCGACCACTTCGTGACCAACGCGCACGTGGTCGCCGGCTCTGACCGGGTGTGGATCTCGTTCGATGGCTCACTCGATCGCTTCTCGGCGACGGTCGTCGACTTCGACCCCGGGCTGGACGTCGCGCTCCTTCATGTGGCGAGCATGGACGCGACGCCCCTGACGCTCGACACCAGCCTCCCTCAACGCGGCGAGCCTGCGGCTGCCCTCGGCTTCACCGGCGGCGGTCGCCAGCGGGTCATCCCGGGCGTGATCAGCCGCACGCTGAGCGCCCTCGGACGCGACATCTACGGCCGCTCGGTGATGACGCGCGAAGTGATCGAGATGCGCCTGGATGTCTCGCCCGGCGACAGCGGCGGTCCGGTGCTGCTGCCCGATGGCAGCGTCGGCGGCGTGACGTTCTCCGAGTCCCGCGACAGCCCCGAGATCGGTTACGCGCTGTCGCCCGTGGCCGTGGCGGCGTCCATCAGCGACGCCCTGCGTTCCACAGCTCCTGTTGCGACAGGCGCCTGCATCGCTCCGTAACGGCGCGGCGCAGCGTCAGGTTCCTGGCGGCGGAGGGGCGTTGGGCCCGATGATGAAGACCCTGATCACCTCGCTCAGGGTGGCGTAGATCAGCGGCGCACTGGCAATGAGCACCGCCCGCCCAAGCGCGACGGTGTCACGGAACGGCCATGTCGTCATCTCCTGGACGGTCTTGCGCAGGGGAATGAGGGCGCTCGTGGTAGCACCAACTCGAGTGGCCTCGGACGCCTCGGTGGGGAGCGACCCCGACACGGTTTCGTAGAGTTCGCCAATGCGCGAGCTCAGCCTGGCCAGCGCCGCATCCTTGGCGGCCGCCATCTGGCTGTGAATGCCGCGCAGGGGCAGCAAAAGGGCGAGGACGATTGCCAGCGTCGCCTCGACGATGACGCTCCATCCGACGACCGTCGTCGGCACGCCGAGCCCGACCAGCAGGATCAGGATCACTCCCGCTGGCGCCAGTGCAAGTCCGAGGGCGATATTGCCGAAGGGAACCAGATCCGACGTGTCGAACACGTCGATCAACAGCGGCTCGCGGGACAATCTGCCCAACTGCCTGGCCAGTCGCGCAGCGACGTATATGAGGCGTAAGAACGCCCAGCCAATGACCGTGTAGCCCAAAACGATGATCGCGGCGGCAATCGGGTCGGCGGGCAGCTTGGTTGCAAGCTTGGTCACCGGATCGTCAATCAGCAGGTCTGCCCGCAGGCCGACAAACAGGACGACGGTGATGAGCGCGCAGCCCAGGAATATGACGCCGTCGACGATCGGCGCCGGGTGACGCATCCGCTGCAGGTAGCTGTCGAAAGCACCCTGGTCGATCCTGACCACGTTTCTGACCGCGGCCAGGGACCGTCGCGCGGTTACGTCGAGCAGGATCCACATCACCAGCGCGTAGAGCACTAGCGCGATCACCGTCCAGCGCTGGATGAGCAACGCGGGCGGCAACATCTGTAACGGCGGGCTGTCGCCAAGGTCCTCGACCAGCTGCCCGGCAGCCACGATTCCAACCGACACGATGGCCAGGATCGGATAGGCCACCCGTCGTAGGCGCACGCCGAAGGTTCCCCGCTCCGATAGCCGCGCGGTCGTCGACGCGAGCCGGCCACGGCTCCGGGCTCCGGGACGCGGTTCGCGGGTCGCAGTCTTCATCGAGACCCCTATAGTGGCGCGGATTCTAGCCGTGGCCACGACGGTAAAATGCCCTCGACGCGCTCCGTCTGCTCATTGACACCGCGCGAAGGGTCAACGATGCTCCGACCGCGACCCCGCGTCGGCCGATCGCCAGGGAATTGGATGTCGTGAACCACATTCCCGAAATGGACATAGAGCGCATCTCGACCGCCTACGAGATTCGCGTGCGCGCGCTGCTGGGTGGCGATCTGCCCGACGAGCTGACGCTGCGCGACCGGCTCGACCCGCAGCGCTGGATGCTCGAGTGGAACCTTGCCGCGTGGCTCGGCCAGGCATATGGGCTCGACGCGCGACTGACCGACGAGATCTCGGTCAGCAACCTCCTCGGTCTGGCCTCGATCAGGCTGCGTGACGACGTGGAGGACGACGAGCTTCCGGCATCGACTGGCTCGGCCGCGGCGCTCGACATGAGCGACCTGCTGTACGAGGACGCCCTGGCCATCTACCGGCGCTCGTTCGATCCGGCGTCGGCCTTGTGGACCTTCCTGAGCGAGCAAATGAGCGTGTGGCGCGCGGCGACCGTGGGCGGCGGCTCTCGCAACCGTCTCGCGGGTCGGGGCGCACCGCTGAAGATCTCCGCCTTCGGCGTCTGCCTGTTGACCGATCGCGCTGGCCAGTTCCCGCTGATCGAGCGCAGTCTCGATCGCGCGCTGACGGCCATGGTGCGCTACGACCACCTCGTTGACTGGCGCGACGACCTGGCGGCGGGGCGTTGGAATGCCTTCGTCGAGGCAGCGGTGCGGACGGCGAAGTCCGCCCGAGCCACCCGCATCAATGACGCAGACGTGCTGCTGGCAATGTTGACGACGGACGCAATCGAGGCCTATTTCGATGCGATCGTCGGCGATCTAGAGCGTGCGGCCTCCTTCGCGCGGGACGCAGGAGTGCCCCTATTGGCGACCCACCTGGCCGGCACCGCTGCTGATCTCGGCGATCAGGGCGTGGCCCTGGCCGACCGGTACCGCGCCATCTCGGAGCGCGCGCGGCAACTTTTGTTCGGTATTCGGCCACCGTTGGCTGCATAGGAATTCGAGAGCGGAAGGGAATGATGAACGACGACAACAGCGCGATGAACGGCGACAACATGGAGTCGATGGGCGAAGCGGGTTACGGCGGCGGGCAGAACCAGGGAGGCGGCGAGGAAGAGGTCTACACCGGCCATACCGAGCGAGAGGTCGCCTTCAAGCTGCTGGCCGCGCACGCATTGGTGGATAGGGACTTCTACTGGTTCCTGCGCAAGGATCCAGTTGCCGCGGCCGCTTCGCTCCACATGGTGCTCGATGAAAGCGATTACGAGTACCTGAGGGGTCTCGCCACCGAGACTGGCCCGGGCGTCGACTGGGAGCGCATCGACGCGCTCGTGGACGACGCGCGTGAAGCGCTGCACGCGCCGACGGTCGTCCGCTCGCTCTGGTAGGTCCCGCCAAATGGGGCCCTAGCGCCGCTCCTTGATCAGCCGACCGCGGCGCGTGATAGCGCGGCTCGATAAGGCGGCGACGCCCATCGCCACCAGGGCTCGTTCGCTCGGCGGCAGCGGCCGCACGATGGCCAGGAACTCTTCTGCGCGCGCGCCGTCGATGCGCGCCAGCAGGCTGCGTCCCTCGGCCGTTACCTCGAGCGTCCGCTGGCGACGATCGGCGACCTCCTCGTGACGCCGGACGAGGCCGCGCTCCTGGAGCCCGGAGACGAGGCGGCTGGTCGCCGAGGGCGAGCGGCCGATCTGCTCGGCGAGATCTGCGACCGTCAGCGTTTCCGTGCCATCCATCGCGTAGAGCGCGGCCAGCTGCGAGAAGCCGAAGCCGAGCTTGCCCAGCTGTGCCGAGAAGCCGACCACGAGGTCGCGCCACAGCGCTCGGCCCATCGCGATCCGGTCGGAGAGCAGCCTCGGGTTCTGGATCTGGTCACGCGCCGCTATCACCGCCGGGCTCAGGCCGGAGTCGTTGTCGCTTTCGGTCATGTATGCACTATTGCACGTAATCGGCCGGTTGAGCCGTCCGTCGCTGTTACCTTGGCCTGACGTGTCCCAGTTTGCTTTTGTCTTCCCTGGTCAGGGCTCGCAGTACGTTGGCATGGGCCAGGCGCTCTCCGCCGCGTCCCCTGCTGCTGCAGCTGTGTTTCGCACTGCCGATGAGGCGCTCGGAGAGCCGTTGTCGGCGCTGTGCTTTGAAGGCCCCCAGGAGCAGCTCGATCTCACCATCAACTCGCAGCCGGCCATCCTCGCGACCTCGATTGCCTACCTGCAGGCGCTCGAGGAGCCGACCGGCGGCGCAGGTCTCGCGCCCGGGTTCTACGCCGGCCATTCGATGGGCCAGTACAGCGCCATGGTCGCGGCAGGTGTCCTGACCCTGTCCGATGGCTTGCGCTTGGTGCGCGAGCGCGGCCGGCAGATGCAGGCATCCTCGGGAGACGGCGCAATGGCGGCCATCATCGGCTTGCCAGACGAGCGGCTAGGCGAGCTGGAGGCCTATGGCAAGGCACGCGGAGTCTTCACGATCGCCAACCGAAATTCACCCGGGCAGATCGTCGTCAGCGGTGAGCGCGCGGCAGTTGAGGCAGCGGCCGAGCTCGCCCGGGAGCTGGGCGCCAAGCGGGCGATCATGCTGCCTGTCAGCGTCGCCGCGCACTCACCACTGATGAGCGCCGCCGCGGGGAACATGCGCGCGATCCTCGCCGAGGTCGACTTCGCCGACCCTGACGCGCCACTTCTTGCCAACGCCGACGCTCGCCGCCTCAGCGACGCCGAAGCGTGCCGCGCCGAGCTCGTGGAGCACCTAACCCGGGGCGTCGATTGGATCGCCGCCGTGGAGCGGGTGTGCGCTGCCGGAGTCTCTCAGTTCATCGAAGTCGGTCCGGGCAAGGTCCTGACCGGCCTGATCAAACGGATCGCACCGGACGCGGAGGGGTTCGCGCTCGACGATCAGGGGGCGCCCGGCCGGCTGGCCGTGCCCCCATTCCTCGTCTCAACAGCCACCATCACAGGAGCAGCCGGCTAGCCATGCGTCGACCAGATTTCTCCCGCCGCGTCGCCGTCACAGGGCTCGGCATCATCAGCCCCATCGGCCAGGACAAGGACACCGTCTGGGACAACCTGGTCCATGGTCGATCGGGCCTGAAGAAGATCACTCGCTTCGACCCGACGCCCTACGAGGCGCAGGTGGCGGGCGAGGTCAACGACTTCGATGGCACTCAGTGGATGGACTTCAAGGCCATCCGACGCACCGACCGCAACGTGGTCATGGGCGTCGCAGCGGCCAAGCAGGCGCTCGCAGACTCGGGGCTCGTCGTAGACGAGGCCAACCGCGATGACATCGGCGTCATCTTCGGATCTGGCGGCGGCGGTCCGCTGCTGCTCATGGAGAACACCGAGAACTGGCGCAACAAGGGTGCCCGAACTGTTTCGCCGTTCTTCATCGCCAACATGCTGCCCGACACGGCGTCGGGGCAGATCGCCATCGACACGGGCATCCGCGGCTCGAACATGTGCGTGGTCACGGCCTGCTCTACCGGCACGCACAACATCGGCGAGGCGGCCGAGGGAATTCGCCGCGGTGACTACGTGGCCGCGCTCACCGGCGCGACGGAGAACCCGCTGCACGAGCTGGTGCATATCGGGTTCTCGAACATGCGCGGCATGGGCCTGCCGCGGCCGGGCGAGGAGCTCGAGACCGTTTCGCGGCCGTTCGACAAGACACGCAACGGGTTCGTGCTCGGCGAGGGTGCCGGTGCGCTGATGCTCGAGGACCTCGAGTTCGCTCGCGCGCGCGGCGCGAAGGTGTACGCCGAGGTGGTCGGCTACGGGTCGGCGGCGGACGCGTGGGACCTGATCCAGCCCGTCGAGAAGGGCGATGGTGCCCGGCGGGCGATGCTCCAGGCACTCGAGCGGCATGGGGTGCCGGCGGACGAGATCGATCTGATCAATCCGCACGGCACCTCGACGCCGCTGGGCGACCTGCGCGAGGCACAGGCGATCTGGTCCACGTTCGGCGACCACACGCCGGACATCGCGATCTCGGCGACGAAGTCGATGACCGGCCACCTGATGGGCGCGGCCGGTGCGGTCGAGGGCGTCTTCACGGTCCTCTCCGTCTACAACCAGTGCGCGCCCGCCACGCTCAACTACCGCGACGAGGATCCTGAGATTAACCTCAACGTCGTCTCAGGCGGCGCGCGGTCGATGCCGATTCGCTACGCGATGAGCGACAACATCGGCCTCGGTGGCCACAACGGGGCCGTGATCTTCAAGCGCTACGACGGCGACTGATGGGCGCGGCGCGCGACGAGAGCGCCCACGACGCCCATGACTGACCCGAGTAGCGCCAGACTTGTAGCGAGCCAGAACGGGGGCAGACCCTTGTCCGAGACGAGCGGGAACACCGCCGGAAGAACCAGCCACTGAGCTGCTGACCAGACGGCGAGCCCCAGCAACGCTCCGGCAAGCACGATCCGGAGTGGGTTGGGGACGCGAACGAGCAGGCTGAACGCAACCCCGAGCGCAGCTCCGAGCGCGATCAGAACGCCGAGCCCGACAACGAACGAGACAAATTCGAAGTGAACGATGTCGGAGACGGCAGATCGCCCGAGCACGACTGTGGCGAGGACTCGTGGAGTGCTGAACCAAGGCAAATCCAATATCGGAGCGACGGCGAACATAGCGAAGATGCCCATCGCGAGCGCGCCAGCCATTCCGGCCACAACTCCGCGCGCGAGCGTCAGCACACGCCGATGACCCGCCGCCGCCAGGACCGCGAGCGACGTCAGGACGAAGACCAGGCCGACGTTCTGGATCAGCCCGAACGAAAAACCGGCGGCCGCGTCCGTTGGAACCACGCGCCACACGACGCCGCTGCGCGGCTCGAGCTTAAGCCCCTCGAGCGTGCCAATGAACGTGCCCCAGTCGGTGACGTACATCGCGCCGTCCGGTCCGAACGTCACGTCTGATGGATGCTCGAGGCCGCCCAGCAGATGCTTCGACGCCTCGCCCGGGATCACGTTCGTCATGAAAGGCGAAACCGCGCCGGAGACGCTGTCGACGCGCACGACCGCCACACCTTGCGGCCGGTCGACCGTGCCCGTCACCGGTGTGACGTCGCCGAAGAGCGCAACGAAGGCGTCAGTTGGATCGCCCCACGCTCCACCGGGGCTGAACGCAAATCCACTCGCAGCCGCGTGAGGGTTGAAGATGGTGATCGGCGCCGGTGGCGTCTCGGTCGGATGCTCGGCCAGGACGAACGCGGGCTGCACGCCGTTTGGTGGCCGGAAGCTGGGATCGGTGACCGGGGCGTCGCAGACAAAATCGGGCCAGCCGTACCACGCGCCTGCCTCCAGTCGGTAAAAGCAGTCGGGGGCGTTCTCGATCGGCCGAGACCCACGCGCGTCGCCGCCGTGCATCGTGAAATAGATCGCGCCGTCCGGCCCGACTTCTAACCCGTAGGGATTGCGGAGGCCCCACGCCTCGACACGCAAGTCGGAGCCGTCCAGTGCTGCGCTCAGGATGGCCCCGTTACACCGGACGTCACCGGGGATGACTGACCCTGCCGGGACCACCGTCCCGAATGCGGAGTACGGGCTCGTCCGAACCCTACCGCCGGCCAGCGGGTCTTCGCTCTCGAACGAGACATCGCGGATCACGACGTCCGCGCACGGGACGTCGTGGACGCCGCGTCGGTCGGGCATCTTCAGCCAACCGAAGATGGCGTTGTCTGGCCCGACTACGGCCGAATTAGTGACCGTCCCGACGGCGACATAGATGCGCTCATCAACGAACACGACCTGATTCGCCTGGTGATCACCTTGCCCGGGCAGCCCACTGATCACGGGTGCCGGGACGCCGTCCGCCCCGATCCGCCAAACCGTGGTCGCCGTCACGTAATACACGCCGCCGTCGTGGTTCGCGACCGCCGTGATGGGGGCGTCGTCCGGCTCTACCTCGGCGAGCGTCGTGCGCGAGCCGTCCACCTCCACGCGCGTCAAGCGGGCAGGGCCGGCACCGTCGTACCCCGACTCGGCGATGAGCATACGACCGGCGTCATCGAAGGCGACCATGGTGGGTGCAGCCAGGTCGGTCGCGACGGCGTCTACTGTGAAAGCGCCGGCGACCGAGATGTCACTCCCGTTGATCGCCCGCCCGACGGCGAGCGCCGGCACGCCAACCACGATCAAACCGAACACCACAAGCGTCAGCCAGCGCCCGAGAAACCGACGGTCGACCATCCGTAACGAAATATCACGTGGGCCTCTGCCACGATAGGAACATGGCGACGTCCAGCTCTTGCAATCCCGTAGCGATCGTGGACTCCGCTCTCGCTCGACGTATCGCGATCCACGCTGCGCTGCTGGACGCGCGACCGTTGCCGCCAACAACCGATTCTGTCGTCGAGGTTGCGCGGCACTTCGGCGGCATCCAGATCGACCCGACGCGAACGGTCGAGCGCACGCAGCACCTCGTGCTGTGGAGCCGGATCGCCAACTACGACCGCGCACTGCTCGACCAGGTCCTGGCGCAACGTAAGGCATGGGAGCACAACGCCTTCATCGTCACTCCCGACTTGCTGCCTGAGCTGCGCTACCACGCAAAGATCTGGGCAACCGGTGTCGGCGATTGGCGCCAGCGCGCCCGCACCTTTCTCGCCGGCAACGCCGAGTTTCGCCAGTCCATCCTCGACCAGCTGCGCGCCAACGGCCCGCTCCAGTCGCGGCAGATCGACGACGCGAAGGTGAAGGTCAGCTGGGAGTCGACAGGCTGGACGCACGGCAAGAACACACAGCGCATGCTCGAGTTCATGGCAGTGAAATTGGACGTGGCGGTCGCGGGCCGATCGGGCCAGGAGCGGCTGTGGGATTTGCCAGATCGCGTGATCCCGGGTGACGCGCCGCAGGATGAGCTCACTACGGATCAGTACGAGGAGCGCCGCGTGATGCGCGCGATGCAGCGCTTCGGCATCGCCACCCAGCCCGAGATCCGACTTCGCGCATACGGCCTCAAAATCCCCGACGCCACGGCACTACTGGCGCGGTTGGTCGAGGAGGACAGACTGGAGAAGGTCCGACTGTCCCTGGCGGGCGGTGAAGTCGATGCCTTCGCACTACCTGCGGCGCTGGCGGAGGCCGACCGACTGGAGAGTCGAACGACCCTGTTTTCGCCCTTCGACCCGCTGGTCTACGACCGCGAGCGGACGGAGCGGCTATTCGACTTCCGCTACAAGCTCGAGATGTATGTTCCCAAGGATGACCGACAGTTCGGCCACTTCGTGCTGCCGATCGTCCACGACGGCTCACTCGTCGGCCGCCTCGACTCAGAGCGCGACCGGAAGGCCAATGAGCTGGTCGTCAAAAAGCTGCATTGGGAACGCGGAAAGGCGCCAAGCGCGGCCGCGAGTAGAGCGGTCGACAGGGCGATCGCCGATCTGGCGGGCTTCGTCCGGGCGGGCTGAGAGTCAGCTGCTCCGGCGCGTCACCGCTCGTCCCCAACCGGGCTCGACCAGCAGCTCCCCCTCGCGCATCACGACCCGCCCGCGAACGATCGTCGCCAGTGGTGCTCCCCGGGTTGGCCGGCCCTCGAACGGCGTGACGTTGTTCTTCCCGTGGAGCTCGGCCGCGCGGATCACGCCATCTCGCTTCAGGTCGATGACGGTGAGGTCGGCATCAAAACCGATGCGGACGAAACCTTTCCGCGCCAGCCGCCACGTCCTCGCAGGCGCGAGCGAGGTGACGTTGGTCAGCTGCTCGAGCGACATGCCGGCAAAGTCGACGGCGTGAGTCAGCAACAGCGGCAACAGGGTCTCGACTCCAGCGAACCCGGATGGCACGTCCCATATCGACGCGCGACCCTTGTCGCCGACCAGGTGGGGGGCATGGTCGCTGGCAACAAAGTCGATCTGACCTTCGACAAGTGCCGCCAGCAGCGCCGCAGAGTGCGGCTCGCCACGGATCGGCGGATTGACGCGCGCCAGCCCGCTCTGGTAGGCGTCGCGGCTGAGCAGAGCGTGATGCGGCGTCACCTCGCAGGTGATGTCGGCGCGGCCCATCCATCGGCCTATCGCCTCGATTCCGTCCCGGCTGGAGACATGTAGTACGTGGCCCGCGGCCTGCGTCTCCTCGAGCAATGCTCCGGCGCGATCGATGGCCGCCACTTCCGCGACGACTGGCCGAGACTCGAGATGAGCAAGGGGATCCGTGCGTCCCGCGCTTCTCAGCCGTCGCTCCTCGGCTTCCACGATCGACCTGTCCTCGGCGTGGAACGCGACGCGCAAGCCGGCATCGCGGGCAATCACCAGGGCGCGGCGCAGGTCTTCGTCGCCAGGGGCGGAAAGCCCGCCCGTCGTCGGCCCAAGGAAGACCTTCAAGCCCACCACGAGATCGGACTCCACCAGCCTGGCGAGTGGTTCCACCGACGGTCCGATCAGCCCGAACAATCCGAAGTCGCAGTAGGAATATGCCCCGGCCAGCTCCAGCTTTGATCGGGCGCGCTCGGCCGTGTCTGTCGGCGGAATGGTGTTGGGCATGTCGAGGACGGTCGTTACCCCGCCCATGACGGCAGCTCGAGTGCCGGTCAGCCAGGTTTCCTCGTGATCGAGGCCCGGCTCGCGGAAATGAACGTGGCCGTCGATCAGGCCGGCAACGATGTGCAGACCACTCGCATCAAAGACCTCGTCCCCCGGCAGCTGCAGCTCGCCGCGCGGCACGATGGCAGCGAACCGCCCGTCAGCAATGCCGATGTCGACTTCGCGCCGATCCGACGGAGTAACGAGCGTTCCGTTGCGCACGATGAGGCTGTAGGAATTCACGGGTGTGACGAAGGCTATGCCACGATGGACGCTGATGGACGCACCCCGAGCCGACGACCTGCTTGGCTTCTACGGCCCCGATTCGATGATGTGGCGTATCAATCGCGAGGCGGTGTTGCTCGGCGCCGGCCCAACCGCGCTGCTGCTTCAGATCGCCCACCCGCTCGTCGCCGAGGGTGTCGCGCACCACAGCACATTCGCGCAGGATCCCTTCAAGCGGCTGCACGGCACAATCACGACGACGATGGATCTCGTCTTCGGCGACGGGGCGGCGGCGGAACGGGCGGTGCGCAAGCTGAACGGCATCCACGCCGGCATTCGCGGAACAGTCGTCGACGAGCAGGCCCGCGACGTCGCGGAGAGCTACCGCGCCCTGGATCCCGAGCTGCTGCTGTGGGTCCAGACGACGCTCATCGTCACCTGCGTTCGCGCCTATCGGCGATGGGTGGGGCCGCTGACCCGCACCGAGCTCGATCGGTTCTGGCACGAAGCGCGCACCGTCGGTCTGCGGCTCGGCATTCCGTTGACGTTGAGCCCGGCCGATTGGCCGGCCCTGACCGCCTACTGGCGCCGCATGCTTTCCGTCGATGGGCCCATCCATGTCACCCCGACCGCGCGCAGCCTCGCGCCGATGATCATGAGACCGCCGATCGCGTACGTGCCGGGCATTGCCGTGGACGCGCTCGCCCTCCCCGGGCTGTCGCTGTTGCCCAAGAGGTTGCGCCAGGAGTTCGGCATCGGCTGGGACTCCGGCCGAGAGCTCCTGGCGCATGCGCTCGGGTTCGGTCTTCGGACCTGGGTTCGCTCCGTCCCGCGCGGGCTCCGGGCCATGCCGCAGGCGAACCGAGCCTACGGGAGGGTTCGGACGGCGGGTGTCGCGATGGACCTGCCGCCATCCACGCGCAGCACGGCTCCGGTAATGTAGCTGGCGCCGTCGCCGAGTAGAAAGCAGATCGCGGCTGCGACCTCGTCGGCCGTGCCCATCCGTCCGAGCGGCACGTCCGGCCGGTTGTCAGGCGGGAAGCGCGGTGGGTCGAGCGGCGTGTCGATCGCTCCCGGTTCCACGACGTTCACGCGGACGCCGTCCTTCGCTCCAACGAGCGCCAGCGACCGCGCCAGACCTTCGAGCCCCGATTTGGCCGCTGCGTAGCCGGGCGAGCGCGCGGAGCCTTCGACCGAGCCGACGATGGAGCCGATTAGCACGACCGACCCGCCTGCAGCGATCAACGCGGGCATGCATTCCTTGATCGCGAGGTACGGGCCCGAGAGGTCTACGCGCAGCAGCTCGTGCCACGCGGCATCATCGTCCCAACGGTCGTTCGGCGGCAGGCCGGCCGCGCAGACGAGACTGTCGAGACGCCCATCGGTGCGCTCGATTGCGCCGCGCAACATGTCTGTGTCGGCTGCATCGCCCACGATCGGGTCGATTTCGGCAGACATGTCGGCGGCGACGTCGATGCCGATGACGCGCCAGCCGTCGCGCGTCAGCCGTTCCACCGTGGCTCGGCCGATGCCAGACGCGGCCCCGGTCACGATCGCGGTTCGCGGCTTGTTCATGGTTCGCGCGCGAGCAAGAGGTCGATCCCCTCCAGGTAGCCGTCGACGCCATGCCCGATGACCTGCCCGATCACGACGTCCTCGAGCACGAGCACCGTGCGGAACTCCTCGCGTTGATGGACGTCGCTGATGTGGACTTCGACCGTCGGCCGGTCGATGCCCTCGATCGCGTCGCGCAGCGCGTAGCTCGTGTGGCCCAGCGCGCCGGGGTTGATGACGACGGCGTCGAAGTCGAGCTGCTCGAGGCGGTCTATGAGCACGCCCTCGTGGTTCGACTGGAATGCGACGAGCTCGGACCCGCGTTGCTGTGCGTGCTTCGTGGCGCGATCGACGACTTCGGCCAGCGTGGTGTGGCCATAGATCTCCGGCTTGCGCGATCCCAGCCGGCCAAGGTTCGGACCATTGAGCAACAGGATCCTCATCTGCTGATCACGTCGAGTGCCGCATCGACCTCGGCCTCCGTGACATCGTTGACTTCGACGACCTCCCCGACGGCCATCGGCAGGATCCAGCGTTGGACCCCGCGTTCGCGCTTCTTGTCCCCTCCGATCGCCGCGACGACCGCCGCTCGGTCGAAGCCTCGAGTCAGTGAAAAGCCGAGGGCGGCGAGGATCGAGTCAATTCGTTCGGCGAGGTCGGTCTCCGCGCCCCGGCCGTTGGCGATGTGCGCCACGGCGCGAAGGCCGAGCGCGACCGCCTCACCGTGGGCAAGCGTGTAGCCGCTCTCGATCTCGAGCGCGTGCCCGATCGTGTGACCCAGGTTGAGCTTGCGCCGCTCGCCAGTTTCGAACGGGTCGCGCTCGACGATCGCAAGCTTGAGTCGCACGGCGCGTTCGGTGAGCGCGTAGGCGGCGGCCGGGTCGTGACCGTCAAGTGCGGCCGGGCCACGGCGCTCCGCCAGCTCCCAGAGCTGCGCGTCACCAATCAGCGCGCACTTGATGCACTCGGCAATCCCGTCGCGCCGCCGTTCGACGGGCTGCGTGGCGGGCAGGTCGGCGTCGGCGACCACCAGGGACGCCGGCCAGAACGTGCCGACGCCGTTCTTCGCGGTCGGTAAGTCGACGGCGACCTTGCCGCCGATCGCCGAATCGGCCTGGGCGAGCCACGTCGTCGGCACGTTGACGAGCGCGACGCCGCGCCTGTGCAGCGCCGCCGCGAGCCCGCCGAGATCGCCGATCGTCCCGCCGCCGATCACGACGAGCGGGTCGCCTCGTTCGACGTCCTGTTCTGCCATCCACGCCAACACGACCTGCAACTGGTCGAATGTCTTGGCATGCTCGCCGCCTTCCAGGACGAGAGTTCGGTCCGCGGCGGCAATGGCGACGAGCGTTGCGTGGCAATCACGCGCGGCACGATCAATGACGAACCGAGGGCGGCCGCCCACCGCGGCCAACGTGTCGTGCAGAGCTGCCGCCGTGATGTGGCGCCCCATCCGCACGCGGCCGTCAGCCGCACCCACGGGGTGGTTCCGTTGGAACTTACCGTCAAACAGTGTCCGCCAGCCGTCCATCGCCGCGCCTTCGATCGTGGCGATGGCTGCATGTGCGACCGCGTCGGGATCGGCCGTCGCATCGAGCGCAACGTCAGCAGCGGCGTACATGGCGGCGCGCTCGTCCGCCGTCCTTCGAAGCCCGGACTCCAGATCCGTGCCAACGAGAGGGCGCGCGATCGGATCGCTGCCCAGGCGCGCGGCGAGTTGCTCTATGTGAACGTCAAGGCGGATGCGGATGCCGTGCTCCATCAGTCGCCAGCGGTTCAGCGGGTCGAGCACCGTGCCGCCCCCGGTCGCGATCACTGCGCCACGGGTCGCGACGGCGCATTCGACCGCCTCGCGCTCGACGCTGCGCATCTCAAACTCTCCACTCGCGCTCAGCAGATCTGCCGCTGTGCGTCCGGAAATGCGTTCGATTTCGTGATCGATATCGATGAACGGCCGCCCAAGCCGCTCTGCCACACGCCGGCCGACCTCGGTCTTGCCACTCCCCGGCAGGCCAACGAAGACGATGCCGTCAGACATCCGCGCCCGCCCCGAGCTCGGCGGACAACGCGTCGGCCATCGCGCGCTTGACCTCATCGCCAACAGTTATGCCGAGCCATGCCTCGAGGCTGCGCCAGCCCTGGCCGAGCAGTGCGCCGGCGCCGGCTCGCGCCTGTAGACCGCACGCGCGGGCCTCGTGGACCAGCCGCGTCGGGCTGGGCCGATAGACGAGGTCGATCAATGCCAAGCCCTGGTGCAGCAGCGATGGCTCCACCGGAGACTCGTCGCGATTCGTGCCGACCGGCGTGGCGTTCACTAATAGGTCGGCGGCCGCGAGGAGTCGCGGCAGGTCAAGCCACGATGCCGCGCCGTCGCGGCCGGACGGTGAAACGAGCGTGACGTGCGGCGCGCGGATCGACTTGAGCGCGACCTGCACGGCGCGCGCCGCTCCACCCGCTCCCAGAACGACAACATTCTGCGGCGCGGGGCGTAGGCGGCGAATCTCATCGGCGATCGCGGGCACGTCCGTGTTCGAGCCGACGAGCCGGCATTCGCGCGACACGATCGTGTTTACGGCTCCGGCATCCGCGGCAACCGAGTCGATGTCGTCGAGCAGGTCCATCACCGCGGCCTTGTGAGGCACGGTCACATTGGCGCCCAGCACGTCGACGTCGCGCATCGCATCGGCGGCCGCGGGCAGCTCGCTCGCGTCGACGTCGGCAAGCTCGTAGTGATGGTCGAGGCCAAGCATGGCAAAAGCTGCGGCATGCATCGCGGGGGACGCCGAGTAAGCGATGTGCTGCCCTATCAGCCGAACCGTGGCCATCGTCAAGCCGCCCGAATCAGGACGTCGGTTTATGTTCGCGTCGCCGCCTCCGCGCGACAGCCGCGCACAGGTCGCCCAGCGAGTCTCCGCCGAAGCTCGTCAGCAGAGCGTCCGCCAGTACGAGCGCGGTCATCGCCTCGCCGACGATCGCGGCGCGCGGCATGATCGCGACGTCGGACCGCTCGATGTGCGCGCGGCCCGTCTGGCCGGTAACGATGTCGACCGATTCGAGCGGCTTGCGCATCGTCGGCACGGGCTTGACCGCGGCGCGAAGAACGATCGGCATGCCGTTGCTCATCCCGCCCTCGATGCCGCCGGCGCGGTTTGTCGTGCGCTCCCAGCCCGCACTGTCGGCCGCCACTTCGTCATGGGTCGCGCTGCCGCGTCTGGCGGCGACGTCGAAACCCGACCCAATGGCCACCGCCTTGACCGCGGGAATTGCCATCAGCGCACCGGCCAGAGTGCCATCAAGGCGCGTGTCCCACTCGGCGGCAGAGCCGAGGCCGATCGGAACTCCCATCGCCACGACGACGAACGCCCCGCCGATCGAATCGCCCTCTTCCGCCGCGCGATCGACCTCCGCCAGCATCTGTTCCTCTGCAACCGGATCGGGGCAGCGCAGCGGCGAAGGGTCGGCGAGGTCCGCTGCAGGCCAGCTATCGGGGACGCAATCGAGCGAGTCGGCTGCATCGGGAAACGCGCGAATCGGGCCCACTTGCTCGACGAAGCTCCAGATATGAACGCCGAACGTGGCCAGCAGCTGTCTGCACACAGAGCCTGCCAGCGCGCGGGCGGCCGTGGATCGCGCGGACGCCCGTTCCAACACGTCGCGCATGTCGTCCGTGCCGTACTTGACCGCGCCGGGGAGATCGGCGTGGCCGGGTCGGGCGAGCGTGATCTGCTTCGGCCGACCGCGCTCCGGGAGCGCGTCCGGGGTCATGCGGTCCTTCCAATTCTCGAAGTCACGGTTCTCGATCCTGAACGCGATGGGCGAGCCGAGCGTGCGCCCGAAGCGCAGCCCACCCATCCACACGACCTGGTCCTGCTCGATCAGCATGCGCCGTCCGCTGCCGTACCCGTGCTGGCGTCGACGGAGGTCCCGATTGACCTGTTGCGTCGACACGCGCAGCCCATACGGCAAGCCTTCGAGCACGCCCGATACCGCCGGACCGTGCGATTCGCCGGCCGTCAGCAGACGCAGACGCCTCACGCGAGGGCACCGATTGACCGCGCGTCCATCCAGAACGACGGATACGAAACCGCCACGCAACCGCGATCGTCGAGCTCTACACCGGCCGCGACGCCGGTCCACGCGGCGACGGCCATCGCCATGGCGACGCGGTGATCGCCGTGCGTGACCACCGCAGCGTCGCGAGGCGTGCCACGCTCGATGCGCCAGCCGTCGTCGAGCTCCTCGACCCGCGCCCCGGCCGCCGAGAGTGCCGCAGCCATCGTCGAGATGCGGTCGGACTCCTTGACGCGGAGCTCCCGCGCGCCGCGGATTTCGCTCCTGCCAGTGGCAGCGGCCATCGCGACCGCAACGAGTGGCAGCTCGTCGATCAGTGGCGCAACGTCGGCCGCGCCAAGCGAGATCGCGCGCAACGCGCCTCCGCCGCGGACGATGACCTCGCCGACAGGCTCTCCCAGACGCTCTTCGACGATCGTCGCCGCAACGTCGGCGCCCATAGCGCGGAGGACATCGAGCAACGCCGTTCGGGTCGGGTTGAGGTTGACGTCGACCAGCACGAGATTCGCGTTCGGATGAATCGCCGCCCCAATCAGCCACGCGGAGGCTGCCGAAAAATCGCCCGGCACGCTCAATTCGAAGGCGCCCAGCCGGGCTGGGCCGTTGACGGTGGTCGTCGAGCCGTTCGAGTCGGGGGCGCGCTCGACATCGACTCCCAGTGCCGAAAGCAGCCGCTCGGTGTGATCGCGCACGAGGCCCGGCACTCGGATCGTGGTCACGCCACCGGCGGCGAGCGCGGCAAGGCTGATCGCGCCAAGCACCTGTGCGCTCGCGATCGGCAGCCGGTGCTCGATCGGGCGCAGCGGTCGTCGTCCGTGGATCGTCAGGGGGGCGTGACCGTCCCTCAGCTCGACATCGGTTCCCATCGCTCGAAGCGGAGCCGCAACCCGCTCCATCGGACGGCGCGAAAGTGACTGATCGCCAGTAAGGCGAGTGGTCCCTGGGGCCGACGCTAGGGCGCCAGCGAGGAGACGCATCGATGTGCCCGAGTTGCCGCAATCCGCCTCTCCTCCGCCCAACTGGCCGAATCTCCCAGGCTCGGCTAGACCGGTGACGCCGACTGCAACGTGCTCACCGCGATCGTCGACACAAATCTCGACCCCCAAACTCCGCAACGCGCCGATCGTCGACCGGACGTCGTCGCCCGGCTGGCGCAGCTCAATCGTTGACTGCCCGTGTGCGAGCGCGGCGCAGATCAACGCGCGATGCGCGATCGACTTGTCGGACGGCAGCATCAGAGTCCCACTGAGCGACCCGGCCGGACGCAAGATGTCAGCCGCGACGACCGTCATGCAGGAGTGCGCACGCTGTCGCGCTGCTCCGCAGCGTGCCGACGTTGCATCTGCCGCGAAGCGCGCAGGACGGCAGACATGACCTGCTCGAGCTCCTCGCCATCCAGCACGGCGCCCTGCGTCGCGCGTGCCCGTTCGAGGAGCGAGTGCTCGCGCGCCGCGTCGTGACCGTGATCGTCGGTGCCCTTGGCCCGCGCAATTCCGAGGGCCAGCTGAGCGCGTTCGTCGACCAGCCCGAGTAGGTGGCTGTCGATGGTGTCGATTCGCTCGCGCATCTCGCCGATGGTCGCAGGGACGCTGACCGTGCGCGGTCGACCGCTGTCACCGCGGCGCAGATACTCGGACCGCCGCAGCTCGTCCATCAGCGCCGCAAACTCCGGGAACGAGAGGGACTGGTCGCCGTCGGACCAGGCGTGTGGCGGGTCGGGGTGGACCTCGATGATCACCCCATCGGCGCCGACGGCCGCAGCGCCGAGCGACATGGAGGCGACGAGCGACCGCTTGCCCGTCCCGTGCGACGGATCGACCACGACGGGCAGGTGCGTCATCTCGCGCAGCACCGGCACCGCCGAAAGGTCGAGCGTGTTGCGCGTGGCGCGCTCGAATGTCCGGATACCGCGCTCACAGAGGATCACGTTGGCGTTGCCCGCGGACAGCACGTACTCGGCGGCCATCAGCCACTCATCGATCGTCGCCCCAAAGCCGCGCTTGAGCAGGACGGGCGTGCGTCCCTGTCCGGCCGCGCGCAGCAGAGTGAAATTGTGCATGTTGCGGCTGCCGATCTGGATGATGTCGACGTATTCCTCGAACGCCTCCATCTGGCTGGCATCGGTCATCTCGGAAACGATCGGCAGCCCGGTCTGCGCTCTGGCCTCGGCGAGCAGCTTCAGCCCGTCCTCGCCGAGCCCCTGGAACGCGTATGGCGAGGTCCGCGGCTTGTACGCGCCACCGCGCAGCACGTGGCCGCCTTCGCGTTTCACCAGGTTCGCGGTTTCGAAGAGCATCTCTGGAGACTCGACCGAGCACGGGCCGGCCATCACGACGAGCGGCGCGCCCGCGCCGATGGGTATGCCCTTGACCGTGATACGCGTCCGGTCGCGCTGGTGTTCCAGGCTCGCGAGCTTATGCGGCGACGTGACGCGGATCGCCTGCTCGACACCTGGCATCGTTCCCACGTGAGCGACACGGTCGATGTCGATCCCGACCACGCCGATGATCACGCGCTCTTGGCCCTCGCTGACGAAAGCCTCCAACCCCTCGGCGCGGATCAGCGAACACACGGCGTCCACCTCCGCCTTCTCCGCGCCTGCGCGCATCACCACGATCATCTGAGTCATCCCTTCTGAGTAACAAAAAACGCAGGGGCCTTGCGGCACCTGCGTCTGCGGGCACGAGTCATCCTGCTACCGAGCGATGCTCGGCGGCCTCGTACCCGCTAGGCGTAATACCAGTTGTGCTGGGTCATGTGACCGCGCAGCGTACGCGCCGCGTCAAGACACTGTCAACAGACCGGCCGGCCGG
>Ga0136618_10000174_pt1 | contig 19036 bp, 23 predicted proteins | sample AntDrymUQ3302106_2_FD_104805 | JGI IMG/M metagenome (GOLD analysis project Ga0136618, IMG submission 104805) | Polar desert sand microbial communities from Dry Valleys, Antarctica - metaG UQ330 (21.06) | ecosystem: Environmental > Terrestrial > Soil > Desert | place: Antarctica: Dry Valley... | reverse complement strand
TTGTTGACAGCCACGACCAGGTGCGGGATGCCCAGCAGCGAGGCGATGAAGGCGTGGCGACGGGACTGCTCCAGCACGCCCTTGCGTGCGTCGACCAGCACGATGGCCAGGTCCGCCGTGGAGGCTCCGGTGACCATGTTGCGCGTGTACTGAACGTGGCCCGGCGTGTCGGCGATGATGAACTTGCGCTTGGGCGTGGCGAAATAGCGGTAGGCCACGTCGATGGTGATGCCCTGCTCCCGCTCGGCGCGCAGGCCGTCCGTCAGCAGCGCCAGGTCGACCTGGCTGTAGCCGCGCCGCCGGCTGGTCTGCTCGATGGCCGCCATCTGGTCCTCGAAGATGCCCTTGGAGTCGAAGAGCAGGCGTCCGATGAGGGTGCTCTTGCCGTCATCGACCGAGCCGGCCGTGGAGAAGCGCAGGAGATCCACTAGAAATAGCCCTCGCGCTTGCGGTCTTCCATGGAGGTCTCGGAGAAGGCGTCGTCCGCCCGCGTGGCGCCGCGCTCCGTGATCCGCGCCGCCGCCACCTCAGCGATGATCTCCGCCACCGTCGCCGCCGTGGAGTTCACCGCGCCGGTGCAGGTCATGTCGCCCACCGTGCGGTAGCGCACGACCATGGACTCGACGGCCTCATCGGGGCCATTGGGTAGGAACTCGCTGGTGGAGAGCCACATGTTGTCGCGGCGAAAGACCGGCCGCTCGTGGGCGAAGTAGATCGGCGGCACCTCCACACCTTCGCGCTGGATGTACTGCCAGACATCCATCTCCGTCCAGTTGGAGATGGGGAACACGCGCATGTGCTGACCCCGGCGGAGGCGGCCGTTGAACAGGTTCCAAAGCTCGGGCCGTTGCGCCTTGGGCTCCCACTGCCCGAACTCATCGCGCAGCGAGAAGACCCGCTCCTTGGCCCGTGCCTTCTCCTCGTCACGTCGCGCGCCGCCGAAGACGGCATCGAACTTGTGCTCCAGGATGGCGTCCAGCAACGTGGTCGTCTGAAGCCGGTTCCGTGATGGGTTGCCCAGCTCCTCCGCCACGCGACCCTTGTCGATCGACTCCTGGACGGAGGCCACGATCAGCCGCTCGCCCAGCTCAGCCACGCGCCGATCCCGGAAGTCCAGGACCTCCGGGAAGTTGTGGCCCGTATCGACATGCATCATCGGGAAAGGGAAGCGGGCCGGTCGAAAGGCCTTCTCGGCGATGCGCAGAAGCACGATCGAATCCTTGCCGCCGGAGAAGAGGAGGACCGGCCGCTCGAACTCGGCGGCCACCTCCCGCATGATGAAGACCGATTCGGACTCGAGTGCGTCCAGATGGGAGAGGCTGCGCCGGAGGGCGCGCTCCGAGAGGTGAGCGGGTTCGATCATGCGGGAGTTTCGACCATGTTGAAGCGGATCTCCGGTGACGGCAGGGTTCCCGTGGGCGTCGCGTAGTATACCGGCCGTGTCCGACGCCTCCCCTGAACGCGCTCCGGTGACGCCTGAAGCAACGCCGGGCCGGGCGGATCGCGCCTGGACTGGCGGTCGGGCCCGGATCTCGGGCGCGCGACGCCGCTCCGGCCTCAGCCCCAAGGTATTCGGCGCGAGCGTGCTCCTGCCCATCATCTGCGGCATCGTGGTCCTGGTCGTGCTCATCGTGGCGCCCGGAGCGGAGCGCCCCACCATCGTGGGCGGTACGTTGGTGGCGGTCGCTTCCGGACTCGCCGCCACCGCCATCGGCGTGTACGGCGGAGTGCTTGTCCCGGGCCTGCTGCTATTGGGTGTGGATGCCCGATTTGCGGCGGCCATCTCGCTCTTCCTCCAAGTGCTGGTCATCCCCCTGGGAGCGGCCAGCCACTATCGGCTCGGTAACGTGACGCGCAGCATCGCCGTGCCGCTGGTCGTGGGCGGCATGATCGGCGCCGCGATCGGTCCACTGTTCGCGGCGGCGCTGCCCAAGGACGTCATCGCCCGGGTGGTGGCGGGCCTGATCGTCCTGGTCGGTTTCGTGGTCCTGGCCACGCTGCGCTGGGGCGGCCTCGGCTCAGTGCGGTCGGAGGGGGATGTGCCGCGCGCCAGGGTCGGAGCCATCGGAGTCGTGGCCGGCTTCTCGTCCGGCATATCCGGCGCGGGCTGGGGACCCATCGGTGTGAAGCTGCTGATCCTCGCGCGCATCGACCCCAGACAGGCCATCGGCTCGTCGCTGGCGGGACGCATCTTCATGGCTGCCACGGCGGTGACCGTCTACGTGGTGAGCGCCAGCGCCTTCACCGACGTGACACCGAACTGGTGGCTCGTGGTGCCTCTCCTCGCAGGTTCCGTGGCGGCCATGGTGCCTGGCGCGTATCTACTGAGCCGGCTCGGCCGCGAGAGCGCCACGATCGGCATCACGCTACTCTCCATCGCGCTGGCGCTGCCCACTCTGATCTGGGGCTGACTCGGCGAAGCCCCCGAGCCCTGGCTGCGGTGTGAAGAGCCGGCGCGTGCGCCCACCGCGCGACAGGGGCACAATCGTCGTGCCGAGGCTCGAACACCGACGCGGCTCCGCCCTGACCGACGCCGCGCCCTTAGCCCACTCCCGAGCTCAGCGACAAGGAGTCCCGACGATGAACAGGTTCATCCGCGCACTCGCCCCCCGCCACACGGCCCACGCCCACTGCGACATCCCGTGCGGTGTCTACGATCCGCAGCAGGCCCGCATCGAAGCGGAGAGCTGCTACAAGATCATCCAGAAGTACAACGACTCCTCGGACGAGCTGTTCCGTCAGCGCTGCACGCATGTCAAGGAGGAGCGCGCCGAGCTGACCAAGCACCACATCGACGTGATGTGGCACGACTACTTCAAGCCGGAGCATGTGGAGAAGTTCCCCGACCTCCACGATGTCTGCTGGAAAGCGTCGAAGCAGGCGTCACAGGTGAAGCGTACGGCCGATATCGCGGAGGCTCAGAAGCTGCTCGACCTGGTCGACCGCATCGATCACATGTGGCGAGAGACCGGCGGCGCCGAAGCGACCCGCATGCAGCAGCTCCAGCCGGTGGGTGCATCGGGCGCCCCCAAGTCGGACTCGATCAGCGACTCCCAGGCGGCAGCGGCCGACGCCAAGCCCGCCTGATCCCGCCTGATCGCTCGCACCCTGGCGCTCGTCGGCCTGCTGGCCGTCGGGCGCCTCGTACTTCCCGTCGCGGTCCGCGTCGCCCGATCGTGGCCGGAGCGCGTCGCCATCACCGGTCGGAGCATGGCTCCCGGCTTACTTCCGGGTGACTGGTTGTTGGTCGAGCCAACCTCCGTCTCCTCATCACCGCCGTCGGCGGGCCAGCTGGTCGTCGTGCCGGACCCTCGCCAGTCCCATCGTCTCCTGGTGAAGCGCGTGGGTACCGTGCGTGAGGACGGGCAACTCTGGCTGGTGGGCGACTCGGCCAACGACTCGACCGACTCGCGGACATTCGGAGCGGTCGACGTGGCCGCCGTCGTCGGCCGGGCCTGGTTCCGCTACTGGCCGCCGGCCCGGATGAGTCGGGTGCGCTGAACCCCGACGAATCTCGCCGCTCGGTGGGCGCCGGTCATCACGCTCGCTGGGCGAGTGGACCGACCGGATCGGCCCACTTCCGACGCCCGCCGCCTCACGAGGCGAACGTGCGACCCAGCAGGCGCACCATGTCCAGATCCAGCGGCAGGAAATCCTGAAGCATGATGCGCTGGATACCGGCTGCCTCGAACTCGGCGACCCGCTCCATCGCCTGCTCGGGCGTGCCCATGACCCAACGGGTACGGCGCTCCTCCAGCCAGGCGTCCGCATCCGAGTCGTCACTGCCCAGGAACCTGATCTGCTCTCGGACCCGGTCGCGCAACTCTCCCTCCGTCTCCGCCACCAGGACGCCGGTCATGGCCGAGCGCGCGACCTCATCGGGGTCGCGGCCGGCTTCTCGGCAGGCTGCCTCGAGGCGGGAGCGGACCTCGCGGGCGGCCTTCGGCCGGGCGGAAACCAGGTTGTACTCGTCGGCATAGCGTGCGGCCAGCGCCAGGGAGCGCGGCTTGCCTTCCCCGCCGATGATCAGGTTGGGGTGCCGCCTGCCCGACCGCTCCACCGGACGCGGCACGAAACGGGCGTCCTTCACGGCGTAGATCTCGCCCTCACGGCTCCAACCATCAGGCTCGGTCCACAGGCCATGGACGATGGCCAGCGTCTCCTCCAGGAGGTCGAAGCGTTCCCGCAAGCCGGGGAACGGGATGCCGTGCTGCTCATGCTCGAGTCGGTTCCAACCCGCACCCAGACCGACCTCCAGGCGCCCGCCGCTCATCTCGTCGATCGTGGCGGCGACCTTGGCGAAGACACCGGGGATCCGGAAGGTGACCGGCGAGACCAGCGTGCCGAGGGCGATCCGCTGGGTCTCGCGGGCGAGGCCGGCGAGGGTCGCCCATGCGTCCGTGGTCGGTCTCCCGGCGGCCCCCGGGAAGCTGGCGTAGTGGTCGGAGCGGAAGAATGCCTCGAACCGACTCTCCTCCGCCGCACGGACGATGGACAGGATCTGCTCGTAGCTCAGCCCCTGCTGGGGCTCCGTCATGAGCGCGAAACGCATGGCTACCTCCTCCTCGACGGGCTCTTGCCCGCTTGATGCTTAATGCTGGCAGAATGGTTCATGTGAAGCGAACGGACTCACGTGACGTTACAACTGACCCGACCGTCGACCTGGCGGTCGGGGAGCTCGAGCGGATCGTGCGCCACCAACGGCGTGGCATGGTGCGCGACCGCCACCGTCTTCCCATGAGCCTTGCGCACCTGCACACGCTCATGGTGCTGGATGCCGACGGAGCCGTCCCGATGAACCGCCTGGCCGAGGGTCTGGCCTGCTCGATGCCCAACGCCACGGGCATCATCGACCGGATGGAGGAACGTGGGCTGGTGGAGCGGCTGCGTGATGAGCTGGACCGCCGCCTGGTCCTGGTCCGCATCACGGAAGCGGGGTGCTCGGCGCTGGGCGAGTTCGAGATGGTCCGGCAGCACCACATGCGCCGCATCCTGGCCGCCATGTCCCCGGACGATCAGCATCTGTGCCTGGACGCCTTCCGCCGCATCCGGGAGACCGCTGAGCAGCTCGATCAGCCGCCACCGGGAGCGGAGGCATGAGCTCCCAACCGATAGACAGTGCCCCTGTGGCGATGAGCCACCGCGCGAGGATGGAGATCCTGTTCGCGATCCTGCTGGCGCTCTTCCTGAGTGCCCTGGACCAGACCATCGTGGGCACGGCTCTGCCGCGGATCGTGACGGACCTGGGTGGCAACGACCTCTACACCTGGGTGGTGACCATCTACCTGCTCACGGCCACCATCACGGGGCCGGTCTACGGCAAGCTCTCCGACCAGTTCGGGCGCCGGCCGCTGCTGACCATCGGCGTGGGTCTCTTCCTGGTCGGCTCATTCCTCTCGGGCCTGTCGGGCGACATGTTCCAGCTCATCCTCTTCCGCGGTATCCAGGGACTGGGCGCGGGAGCCATCTTCCCCATCGCCCTGGCGGTCATCGGCGACCTCTTCACGCCGCAGGAGCGCGGCCGGTACCAGGGGCTCTTCGGAGCGGTGTTCGGCCTCTCCGCGCTCATCGGGCCGGCGTTGGGCGGGCTGCTGACCGACACCATCGGCTGGCACTGGGTCTTCTTCGTCAACCTGCCCATCGGCGCTGTGGCCATGGCCATCATCTGGCGGCTGCTGCCGGGAGGCCGGCCGGAGGGCGTCAGCCGGCGAATCGACTATGCCGGCGTGTTCCTCTTCTCGGCCGCGCTGATCCCCATCCTGGTGGGACTGACCAACAAGCAGACGCTCGACTGGCTGGACCCGTGGGTGGGCGGCCTGATCGCCATCGGCCTGGTCATCGCGCTGCTGTTCCTGTGGGTCGAGTCGCGTGCCGCCGAGCCCATCGTTCCGCTGCGGCTCTTCCGCGATCGTACGTACGCGGGATCGATGGCGGCGGTCTTCCTGGCCTCGTTCGGGTTCTTCGCGGCGATCATCTTCTTGCCCCGCTGGTTCCAGGTGGTCAACGGTTCGAGCGCCACGGAGTCCGGCTACCAGGTCCTGCCGCTGCTGGCCGGGCTCATCTTCAGCTCCGTGGTGTCGGGGGCGGTGGTGAGCCGGACCGGTCGATACAAGGGCATCCTGCTGGGCGCGCTGGTCTGCCTGGCCGTGGGGCTGTGGCTCACCACCGGTCTCCGCGCCGATACGCAGCTGCCCGTGCTGTGGGCCTGGATGTTCCTGACCGGCGTGGGCATCGGGCCGACCCTGGCGGTGTACACCATCGTGGTCCAGAACGCCGTGCCCGTCGAACTCCTGGGCGTGGCGACCAGCAACCTGACTTTCTTCCGCCAGGTCGGAGGCACCGTCGGCCTGGCCATCGCGGGCACGATCTTCGGCACCACCCTCGGCACCGAAGCACCTCGCCAGCTACAGAGCCGGTTGTTGGAGGCGGGCGTGCCGCCTGACCGGATACAGGCCCTCTCCGAGCTGGCCGCCGGCCGGAGCCTCGACCAGGACGACCTGGCCGGCGTGGGTGACCTGGGCGCCCGCATCCTGGCCGCGGTCCCCGAGACGTTGCGTCCCATGGTCGAGCCCTTCCTGCCGGCCGTTGTCGAGGCGGTCCACCAGGCCTTCTCCCTGGCCGTTGCCGAGACCTTCTGGCTGGGGTTGCTGGCCACCATCGCGGCCATCGGGGCCACCGTCCTCATCCGGGAACATCCGCTCCGTGGTCGCGCGGAGATGCCGCGGCGGGCAGCTACCCTGACGGCGTGACAGAACCTCTGATCATGGCCATCCCGGCCGGCCTCCTGGCGCCCGGCACCAGCGATGCTCCGTTCGAACCGATGGCAGTCCTTGGTGAAGTGCCCCCCCGAAGCATGGTGCGGATCACGCGTGGTGACCTCGATCTGCTGCTGGCGCACACCGACCAGGGACTGGTCGTGACCGACGACCGCTGCCCGCACATGGCGGCACCGCTCTCGGTGGGACGCCTGGACGGATGCGAGGTGGATTGCCCGCTGCACAAGGGCCGCTTCGACCTGCGCACCGGGGAGACGGTGCGCTTCCCGACCACCGGGGGTCTCGATGCCGGCGGCGTCTACCACGGACCGTGGTCACCGCCCGGCGCGGCGCCCAAGCCGGAGCCCAGCGATGACAAGGCACGGGCGCGGGCCGCCACGCGCGTTCGGCGCCTGCGCTACTACCCGGTCCGGGTACGCGGCGAGGCCATCGAAGTGGCCTTTCCCGTCTGACGGTCCCTGGCGGCGGCACGCCACTTGTCGTGACGGGGTCCGAAGCGGGAGACGACGCCGTCCTCGGCGTAGCGGTCGGCCACCATCAGGTCGAAGGCGTGGACCATGTCCTCCATCAGCGCGTAACGGCCCGGGACATAGGCGCGCGAGCGGGTGCCCTGCTGTTGGAGCTCGCAGACGCGCCAGTCCTGTCGGTTGGTCAGGTCCCAGAAGCTGATGGCATCCGAGGGGTCGAAGTCGGGCCGGGCCATCGTCTCGGGGTGGAAGAGCCACTCGCAAACGACCCGCGACCGCTCCGCGTCGAGCGGCCAGACCTGGTGGGTCATGACGTAATCGGGATGCAGGCTCAACAGGAGGTTGGGCCACAGCACGAAGTAGTAGATGCGTCGCTCATCGTCGGCAGACAGCCCAGGCAAGGGTGGCCGGCCGTGCGTCGCGCCGTCCGTGGACATCGTGTCGGCATCCGTGGCCAGCTCCATCCAGCCGCCCGCCCACGGCCCGTGGGACTCCAGGTTGCGTCCCTGGTCGTAGGGCGTCAGCCGATTGAGCTGAGGGTGGACGCCGGGGCAGTGATAGCACTCCGAATAGTTCTCGGCGATCACCTTCCAGTTGGCGCCCACCTCATACTCGATGCGTCGCGCTCGGCGCAGGTCGCCCATGGCGAAACGACCCACGTGCCCGGGCAGATCCGAGAGGTGCTCCTCAAGGGAGCCCCCGTGTGGGTCCAGCGTGACGAAGATGAAGCCCTCCCAGACTCGCACCGAGATGGGCAGCAGGCTCTGCTCCTCCACGGCGAAGTCGATGAGCGCATCGGTGTGCTTGGCGCGCAGGAGACGGCCGTCGAGCTCGTACGTCCAGGCATGGTAGGGACACTGGAAGCGGACCTGCCGTCCGGCCGGCTCCGTGACGAGCAGCGAGCCGCGGTGCCGGCAGACGTTGTAGAAGGCGCGCAGCGTCGCGTCGCGTCCGCGGACCACGATGACGCCCTCCCCCGCGACCGAGGCCACGAGATACTGGCCGGGATCGGCGGCATCCTCCTCGCGCCCCACGCAGAGCCATGACCGTCCGAACCAGGCTGCCTGCTCGTAGGTGAAGACCTCCGGATCATGGAAGACCCGAGGGGGCAGGAGCGAGGCCTGATCGACCGGCCGGCGGACCGATGCGACTTCGGCCGCCGTGACCGGAGAGACAGGATGGCTCATGGCTGGGACAGGGTACGGCACCATCTCAGCACCGGGCGCGTACCGTGGCGTGGATCAGCTGGCCGAGTCGATCAGCCAGCCACGCCAAGCCGCCTCGTCCAGTCCGGCTGAGACTCGCTCGCCCATGCGCACCAATGGCAGCCGCAGGAGCAGAGGATCACGGATCAATCGGTCCATGACCCCGGCCTCATCCATGCGGATATGGGCGAGTCCCTGGTCTCGATACGCCCGGCCGGCCGTATCGAGCAGCGCCGACGCACCCAGTCGCTGGCTGAACCGCCAAAGTTCCGTGACCGCTGGAGGACGTACGGAGACATCGACCAGACTGACCTCCACGCGCCGCTCCTTGAAGAAGCGCAGCGCCCGCTGCGTATCGCGTGAGTCGCGACGACCGAAGACCTGGACGCGATATGGATCCGCTGAGGCTGACCCTGGACTCACCTGAGCACCAGGGACAGGACGCTATGCGCTCGCGCCGGCCTTCTTGCGCCCGCGGGTCGAACGTCGTTCCGGCGTCATCAATCCCACCACGAAACCGTTGGGGGACTTCCGAACGGCGACTTCCTTGCCCGTATCCTGCGCTGCCTTCAGGATTCGCTGGCGGACCGTGACAGCCTTCTCTTCCTTGCCCAACCGGACCTCGAAGACGGTATCGGTGTCGTTCAAGTCCTCCATAAGGCGAGTGAACTGTCGCTGTTGCTGCCGGCGCTCGCGCTGGGCGGGCGTCAACTCTGACGCGACGCCCCGGGTCGGGCTCGGTCGGGACATGGCCGAAGCGTCGACCTTTTTGATCTTGACCATGATGTAGATCCTCGATGCGATCTGGACGGGGACGGCGGACTTGACGGCTGCCGCCGGCCCATGCGTCCAAGAGGATACGATACACCTCTGACAGTGACGATCGGAATATCGCGCCACGGTCGCGAGGCGTGTGCTTTGATGGGAGTGTGGCGTTGAGGATAGGCATCATCACACCGCAGGGGTGGACCGGCGAATATGACGGATGGGACTCGGCTCGTGCCTGGAGTCGCACCGTGGACGTGGCTCGCCTCGCGGAGGCACTGGGCTTCGAGTCGGTCTGGTTGTACGACCATCTTCACACCGTGCCGCGGCCGACCGAGGAGATCACCTTCGAGTCGTTTACCTCGCTTGCCGCACTGGCCATGGTCACGGACCGCGTGCGACTCGGTCATGTCGTCATCTGTACGGCATTTCGCAATCCGGCCCTGCTGGCAAAGATGATCAGCACCATGGATGTCATCTCCACCGGGCGGATGGAGCTTGGTATCGGCGCCGGCTGGAAACGGGATGAGTGGCTGGCCTATGGCTACGGCTTCCCAGACACCAAGCAGCGCCTGGCCACATTGGGGGATCACCTGGAGATCATCAAGCGAGCGCTCGGACCGGGCCAAGCCACGTACGCCGGGCAGCACGCCAGCGTGGATGGAGCGATCAACGTGCCCAAGCCGCTCCAGGGACACCTGCCCATCATGGTCGGCGGCAACGGACCCAAGGTGACCTGGCGACTTGCCGCGCGCCACGCCGATGAGCTCAACGTGGACGGCATGAGGCCGGACGACCTGCGCGACGCGCTGCCCATCATCCGCTCCCGCTGCGAGGAGATCGGCCGGGATCCTGATTCGCTGGCCGTTTCGGCGCACGTCTGGTGGCAGGACTGGGCGATGAGTAGCCAGGAGCGGGTGGATCGACTGGGCGCCTATCGAGAGCTCGGGGTATCCCGCGTCATCACCATGATCCGGGAGGCGGCCCAGAGCGACGAAGCGCTGGCCACCTTCGCCGATGACTGCCGCGCGGCTGGCGCCACACTGGAGGCGAGCACGGCGCTGGGCGCCTGAGCGCCCAGCTCGAGACGCCACCGATGCGCATCGCGACCTGGAACGTCAACTCGCTCAAAGTGCGCCTGCCACGCGTCGAGGAGTGGCTTCGTCTGCGCGAGCCGGACGTGCTTCTGATGCAGGAGACGAAGCTCACCGACGCGACCGCGCCGCTACTTCCACTGCGTATGGCGGGCTATGACCTGGCGCATCACGGTGAAGGACGATGGAATGGTGTGGCCATCGCCAGTCGGATCGGGATCGAGGATGTCAGCCTCGGGTTCGATGGTGCCGGTCCGGATGCCGATGGCGCTCGCTTCATAGCCGCTGACTGCGGCGGTGTGCGCGTCATCAGCGTCTATGCCCCCAACGGGCGCGCGCTGGGAACCCCCTTCTACGCCGCGAAGCTCGATTGGTACGACCGTCTGGCGGCCTGGCTTTCACGCAACGCCGACCCGGCCGGCCATCTCGTCCTGGGCGGCGACCTCAACGTCGCTCCGGAGGACGCGGATGTGTACGACCCGCAGGTCTATATCGGGACGACGCACACCTCGGCCCCTGAACGCGCGGCATTTCGCGAGTTGATCGATTGGGGTCTGGTCGATGCCTACCGCCAGCACCATCCGGAGCCCGGTCGCTTCACCTGGTGGGATTATCGCGCGGGCAACTTCCACAAGGGCCTGGGCATGCGCATCGACCATCTGCTGGTGACGCGCACCATCGCCGCGCGTACCGTGGGCGCGGAGATCGATCGCGATGCCCGCAAGGGCAAGCTGCCCTCCGACCACGCCCCCCTGTGGCTGGACATCGACTTGTGACCGGGCCGGTCATCGAGACGCGGTACCGGCCCGCGTTCCGGGTCGATCCTTGGCTGGCCATGGCCCCGCTTCGGCACGGTCGCGGTGATCCGACGATACGGCTGGCCGCCTCCGACCTATGGCGCGCGACACGGACGCCGGAGGGCCCCGCGACGATCCGCCTAAGCCGTGATGGCGATGCCCTGAGGGTCGCCGCGTGGGGCCCCGGCCGCGAGTGGGCGCTGGAGGCGTTGCCGCGGCTTCTCGGCGCGGAGGACGAACCGGAACGGTTCGAGCCGCGTCATCCGCAGCTGCGCGACCTTCAGCGGCGCTTCGCCGGCTTGCGCTTCGGACGCACCGACGCCGTCGTGGAGGCGCTCTTGCCGGCTGTCCTGGAGCAGAAGGTGACCGGTGTGGAGGCGCGCGCCAGCTATCGAGCGCTCATCCGGGCGCGGGGCGAGCGTGCGCCCGGCCCCAGAGGACTTTGGATGGCGCCCCAGCCAAGCCTTCTGGCCGCCACGCCGAGCCATGCCTACCACCTTCTGGGAGTGGAGGGGCGCCGCGCCCTTACGCTGCGCCGGGTCGGGGCGGTGGCCAGCCGGCTGGAGGCGACCGTCGCGCTGCCCGCCGCCGAGGCGCGGGCACGGCTCCAGGCCATCCCCGGTATCGGGCCGTGGACGGCAGCCGAGGCTGGCCGAACGGCCTTCGGGGACGCCGACGCCGTGAGCGTCGGTGACTACCATGTGCCCTCGCTGGTGGCCTGGGCGCTGGCCGGCGAGCCGCGCGCCGACGACGCGCGCATGCTGGAGCTGCTGGAGCCTTACGCCGGGCAACGGGCGCGCGTGGTACGCCTGCTCGAGCTCGCTCGCCTCTATCCGCCTCGGTGGGGTCCTCGTATGGCCGTTCGCTCGATCACGGCCATCTGACGCCCAGCACGTCAGCGGGCGCTACGCTCCTCAGCTGGGATGGCTGCTGCGCCGATCACCGGTGTCGGCTCCTCCGCGGCGGCGATGGCGATCTCGATGCGGGCGACTTCCTCCGAAGCATCGCGGTACTCCGCGCTGTCGAGCGGCGCTGCATCCCTGCGCCGGCGGGCAGCCACGTGCTGCGACATCAAACCGACCCGAGCCTGATCCGTCATCGCACTCTCCCAGCCGCTGGAGAGACGGGCAGCCATGCGCCCGATCCAGTCAGCGGAGGCTACGACATCCATCAGCCACGTGGCGACCAGGAGAACGTGCGCAGCGCTACCACGAAGCCCGCCAGTCCCCAGGCCGCGACGATGAGGAGGCTCAGCGCCGCGTCGCCAGCCGCCACGGAGACCGACGGGTCGTACGCAGCGGCTAGGGCGTCGGCCAGATGTCGCACCGGGAAGATGCCCGCCACCGTGGCCAGCAGCCCCTGGTCGAGTGGCACGAGGACGTCGGAGATCAGCAGCAAGGGCAGGATCGTGGCGTTGATCAGCGCCGGCGCCGCGCCCGCGTTGGGCACCGCCGCCGTGACCGCGAGGCCCAGTGCGCTGAACGAAGCCGCGCCCACGGCCAGCACGAGCACCAGCCACGGCATCTCTTCGAGAGGCGGGGACACACCGTTGACGATGGCCCCATAGAGCCCGATGAGCGTCGCCAACAGCGTCGCCACGAACACCGCCTGCCCGATTCGTCCAGAGACGTACGCCCAGATGGGCAGCGGCGTGCCGCGGAGCTGCTTGAGGATGCCGGCCTCCCGTGCCATCACCACGCCCATGGCCAGGTTGGTGTAGCAGGCCGTGATGAGTGCGAAGGTCATGATCGACGGCGTGTAAAAGCGAGCCGCTTCCGTGCGGCCGCCCAACGGATCCGCCAGCGCCACGCTGGCCACGATCAGGAACAGGAGCGGAAAGACGACCGTGAAGAAGGCCGCCGCCGGGTTACGCCAGAACGCGCGGTTCTCCAGGCGCGCCCGGCCCAAGGCAAGAGAAAGCGATCTCACGTGCGGGCCGATCCCACGAGCTCCAGATACGCCTCCTCGAGCGATCGTGGCCGCGCGCTGAGCTCCAGCAGCTCGAGACCATGCCCCAAGGCCCACTCGGTCAGATCGTGGAGCGTCTGGACGGGCTCCACGGCGTGCAGCTCGACGGCCCCATCCGGCGTCGAGCGGCCGGCGCTCATCAGGCCGACGGGCAGAGGCGGCGCCCCCTCGGCGAGGCGGAAGCGGATGACGGTCTCGGTCGCACTCGCACCGACCACCTCGCCCGGCGTCCCCCGCGCCACCACCGCTCCATCCACCAGGATCGCCAGCTCATCGGCCAGGGCCGCTGCCTCGTCCATCGCGTTGGTGGTGACCAGGACGGTGGTGCCGGCCGAGGCCAGGTCCCGGATCCAGCGCCAGGCTGCCCGCCGAGCGACGGGATCGAAGCCGAGGGTCGGCTCGTCCAGGAAGAGAAGCTCCGGCGTGCCACAGGTGGCCAGGGCCAGTTCTAGCCGGCGTCGCTGGCCGGCCGACAGGCGTCGGACGCGGGTCATGTCCTGCGCGGCGAGGTCGACGGCCGCCAGAAGCTCTTTGCGTGGCCGCGGCTGCCGGTAATAACCCCGCCGTGCGTCCAACACTTCAGCCACGGTCAGGTACGGCTCGACACCGCCGTCCTGAAGCATGATGCCGATGCGCTCCCGGAACGCCGTTCCTCCGCGAGCTGGGTCCACGCCCAGGACCTCCAGCTCGCCCGAGGTGCGGTCGCGGTAGCCTTCCAGGATCTCGATGGTCGAGGTCTTGCCCGCGCCGTTGGGGCCCAGCAGAGCGAATATCGTTCCGGCAGGGACGGACATGTCCACGTCACGCAGGACCCAGCGGGCCCCGTACCGCTTCTTCAGCCCGCGCGCCCGGATGACGGTCATGTCCTCAGCCGAGTCGCACCACTCCCCAGATGATGGCGCCCACGAAGGCGATAAGGAAGACGGCCAGCACGACGAGCGCGATGAGCAACCACGGCTTGGGCGTGCCCGCTGCGGTCACGGGGTCTTCACTTTCCGGGCGACCGCTGCTCGGCAGGGACGGGTCGTCGCTGGGATCGGTGCGCTGTGACTCGGGCAGATCAGGGGTGGGGGGCTGGTGGGCCATGGCCTCAGCCTATCGGAATCGGCGCTGGACGGGTATACTGACGTTTCCCTCGGATGTCGAGGGCTCCCCGCTTGGTCGCTGGTTCTTCTCGAGCCGACCGTGCGTCGATCGAGCTGTTCGAGAAGAAACGAGGCAACACCAATGGCTAACGGCACCGTAAAGAAGCTCGTCTCCGAGCGTGGATTCGGCTTCATCACTGCCGAGGACGGCAAGGATTACTTCTTCCATCGTGATGGGCTTGATAGCTCCATCGACTTCGATCGCCTCGTCGGCGGTGAGAAGGTCGCCTTCGAGATCGAGTCGAGCCCGCGCGGTCCTCGCGCCGTCAAGGTCCAGACCGCCTAGGCATCCGCAGTCGCTGTCATCGGCAAAGGAGGTTCGATGTCTCACCCCATCAGGCCACCGGCTCCCGATCAGCCACTGAAGCATGTCATCGCGGAGTACAAGCACCGCGCCCAGACCGTGACATGCGTGTGCGGTTGGCACGGGAGCACCGCCACGAACGACAACCGCACCTCCGAATGGAGCGGCCACGTCGCGGCGAACAGGGGGAAGCGTCCCTAAGGCGCTCTCACCGATCCCATTCGCATCTGAAGCCCCGGCCTTTCGGCCGGGGCTTCTTGATGGGCTGGTCCGTGGCCGGCGGTCAGACCCGTCACCTCCGTCGGCTTCCCTGCTCGCCCAGCGAGTGGAACGACCGGAGCGGCGGACCGAGGGAGCGGCGGGTCGGTCGCGCCGCTCGCCCAGCGAGTGGAACGGCGCAGGAGCGGGAGCCCGTCGGCTTCCCTGCTCGCCCAGCGAGTGGAACGACCGGAGCCGCCGACGTGTGGTCTGGCGCGTCGGTCACCACGCTCGCCCGGCGAGTGGCAGGGTCCCCGACAGTGGCGGAGTCACTAGGCGCGACGCGAAGCCGGTCGGTCCTGGAGGGCGGCCCAGATGAGCGGCACCTGTAGGGGCAAGCGGAGCCACGCACCAGCCACCAGCCAAGCCGGAGCCCCAGGGTCGGTCGCCGTGGCCAGCGCGAAGTGGACGTTGCCGGGGAAGATCGCCAAGAGTACCGCCACGCTGGCGGGCCCTGCCCACCTGGTGTTGCGGACCAGGCCAGCCCCACACACGAGTTCGGCCACACCGGAGGCCAGGATGAGCGCCTCGTGTGCCGGCAGGATGTCCGGTATCAACGGAAGGTAGAGGTCTGGGCGGACGAGGTGCAGCGCGCCACTCCCGGTGAGGAGGGTGGCGAGACCGAGTCGCGCCCATCGTCGGCGCGCGTGGCCGTCGAGCAGGCCCTTCCCGGTCACCAGCGCGGCGAGTGGAGCGCTGTGGCGTCAGCGCCCGTTTCGAGCCAGGCGCTCACCTGGCAGAGCCACTCGGCGAGAGCCGATACCTGTGGCCGATGGCACGTTTCGCTGCGCCTGGACGTGGGCACCACGATGACCCGGTGTAGCTCCCCCTCTGGTGGGCGACCCGCCTCTCGCGGGCGCAGCGGCTCCGCGACCGGCGGAACGCGAACCGTTCATGGGTCGCGAGCCGCCCATCGATCGCTGGCCGCCCGCCGCTTGATGGCCGACCATGCCGCTTCGGAACTTGATGGGCTCGGCGCGGATGCTGCGGTCGGGCTCGAAGCCGCTGATCGTCTGGGCGGGGATGCCTCGTCCCAGGAGCCGCTCGATCCCCAGCAGCAGGGGGGCTTCGTCGATGCACACGAGCGAGACGGCATCTCCATCGATGCCCGCCCTCCCCGTGCGCCCGATGCGGTGGATGTAATCCTCGGGCACGGTGGGCAGCTCGTAGTTCACGACATGCGGCAATGCATCGATGTCCAGGCCGCGTGCGGCCACGTCCGTGGCCACCAGGATGGCCACGCGGCCATTCTTGAGGTCTGACAGCGCCCGGACGCGCTGCGACTGGCTCTTGTTGCCGTGGATCGCCGCACTGCTGATGCCGTCACGCTCCAGCTGCTGAGAGAGGCGGTTGGCGCCGTGCTTGGTGCGCGTGAAGACGAGCGCCTGGTCGATCCGTCCGGTGCGGATCAGGTGGCTCAACAGCTCACGCTTGCGCTCTCGGTCGACCGGATGGACCACCTGCCGGACCAGGTCGGCCGTGGTGTTCTTGGGCGTCACCTGGACGAAAGCCGGATCGCGCAGCAGGCCATCGGCAAGCTGGCGGATCTCATTCGAGAAGGTCGCCGAGAAGAGGAGGTTCTGCCGTTCTGCGGGCAGCAGCGCGAGGATCTTGCGGATGTCCCGGATGAAGCCCATGTCCAGCATGCGATCGGCCTCGTCCAGCACCAGGATCTCGACCGTGCTGAGGTCGATGGTCCGCTGCGTGACGTGGTCCAGCAGCCGACCGGGGGTAGCCACGACCACGGCAGGGCCGCTGCGCAGGGCACGGGCCTGGGGATCGAAGCCTACGCCGCCGTAGATGGGCACGGAGCGCACCGGGCGCTGCGAGCTGTAGGTGCGAACACTCTCCTCGACCTGGAGGCAGAGCTCCCGGGTGGGCGTGAGGATCAGGGTGCGGATCGGGCCGCGGCCGTTTCCGGCGCCCCGAGCGGGCGTGACCGGACCGCGTGCCGGCGCTGCGCCGGGTGGGAAAGCTGGGCCGCGTGCCGACGTAGTGGCCAGACGCTGGAGCATGGGCAGCACGAAGGCGGCGGTCTTGCCGGTGCCGGTCTGGGCGCCGGCCAGCAGATCGCGACCGGCGAGCACGATAGGGATAGCTTCGGCCTGGACGGGCGTGGGCTCAGCGTAGCCCTGCGCGGCGACGGCACGAAGGAGGTCGGGGGACAACCCGAGACGGTCGAAGGACATGGAAGATGGCTCCTGAGGGGCCCTCCCGCGGTTAGCGGGGCCCGGTCAGGGCAGGGTGTGGATCGGGGTCGGACGGCTGGGACCGGGGCGCTGACCGGAGCGCCCATCGAGCACGAGAAGAACCGAGTCTATCGGAGATGGCGGATCTGCGCCCAACAGGCGACATAAGCGCCCAACAGGCGACTTTCCTCTGCCCGGTCGAGTCACGGATCGCCGGGGCCACGAGCCGCCAGCCAGGTTCGCACCGACGAGGCTAGAGCGCGCGCATGCGGTTGTTCTTGGCGTTGTGCTCGACCTCGGCCAGGCCCAACGCCTCGAGCAATGGCGGCAGGTACATGCCGAACCGGCCGCGCAGGCCCTTCTTCAGGCCGTACCAACCGCCCACCGGGTTGTCTTGCGAACGCCCCCACGCCTCGACCGTGCCTTCAGCCGCGGGCTTCCGTTCGTCGGCGCTGCCGAGCGGCATCCACCCGCCATGCTCCTTCAGCATCGCATGCAGGTCGTCGATCGCGCGCAGGTGGTAACGGAGCTGCGTCTTCCCGACCTGACAGACGAGCGCAGGCGGGATCGCCGACTCCTCTCGGTACATCTGATACTCGGAACTACCGCTCGGTGTCTTGAGCAGCCACGGCTGCTCGGAAGTGCCGGAACCCTCCTGCTCCATCTCGACCTCCATCCGTGACTTGCGGCAACCTCCAGCGTCGGGTTTCTGGCCGCCGCTGCACAGGTACGTACGAACTGCCGTTGATTTCGGGACTGGCCCTAGCCATACTGCGGCAATGGAGCGCTTTCCGATCCTCGCGACGGTCGTTGCCCTGATCTTCCTCCTGCTGATGCCGGCCGGTGCGGCCCTGGCCGGTTCGGGATCCAACCCGAGGTTCCTGACGCTGCCTTTCCCGGAGACGGACGGCATGCGCATCCAGGACGGCTGGTGGCGAGGCGATATGGACCTTCATCGGGGGCTGGACTACATCAACGGCCGTATCCATCGACCGTCGACCTGGGAGACGTTCCCGGTCATCGCCGGTGCCGGGGGCAAGGCCTGCGCGTCAGCCGACCCCGATCGCCCCACCTGCATCACCGGAGTCGGCAAGCACGTGATCATCCGACATCGCGTGGAGGGGCGCACCTATTACACGTATTACGGGCACCTGCGCAGCATCGCTCCGGAGATCGCGGTTGGCACCGGCCGCTACGAGACCAAGGTCAAGCGCGGCCAATTCATCGGTTGGGCGGGCAAGACCGGCAATCCCAACACGGCCATCCACCTGCACTTCGAGCTCTTGACGGCACCCGGTCAGTGGCTGGATCCCTACGACATCTATGACTATCGCGCCGCGTATCCGGCACCGACGAATCCCGCGGGACGCGCCTGCGGCCCCGACCACTTCTGGCGCGAGTGCCCACCGCAGCCGCATCTGCGAGATGACGAGCCACCATCAGAAGACGACGGCCCGTCGGAAGACGCCGCCGCGTCGGCGCTCGTCCTCCGACCATCCACGGCACCGCGACTCATGATGAGCCGACGGCGCACTCGACGCCGCGGCTAGACCGGCAGACAAGGAGATCTCGCATGGGAGACAAGACGCCCAAGCGGCCGCCGAAGCCCAAGAAGCCGAAGAAGCCGGCCGACTGAGGGCGCTTCCATCCGCGTCGGCTGATGAGGTCGATTTGACGGACGCCGCTTGGCCATCTTCGGCGAAGACCTCATGCCCGATGACCTCGAGGGCCGCGCGTCGGCCGCTGAAGCCGAGGCCGCTCGGCTCGGACCCGGAACCGGCCCCGCGAGGCCGCCAGCGTGGCGCGTTGGTGCCTCAGCGGCGGCCCTGCCATGACCGACGGACAGCGCCGCGGCGGGCGGCCGACCAAGCGCACGCCCGCGCGGGAGACGCTCATCCTGCGCGCGCTGCGATCTGGCGCGACCTTCACCGCGGCGGCCGGGTATGCCGAGGTCTCGCCGCGTCAGCTCTACCGCTGGATGGCGGCTGATGTCACGTTTCGTCAGCGCGTAGAAAAGGCCACTGCGGACGCGGAGACGCACTTCACGACCGCCGTCTCTGATGCGGCG
>Ga0136618_10000173_pt1 | contig 19055 bp, 12 predicted proteins | sample AntDrymUQ3302106_2_FD_104805 | JGI IMG/M metagenome (GOLD analysis project Ga0136618, IMG submission 104805) | Polar desert sand microbial communities from Dry Valleys, Antarctica - metaG UQ330 (21.06) | ecosystem: Environmental > Terrestrial > Soil > Desert | place: Antarctica: Dry Valley... | reverse complement strand
TGAGCCGTATGAAAGGCGACGACTTGACGCTGATTTCCGAAAAGTTGACGACCGGCGCAATCGAATCCTACGAGGCGTGGACGACCGCGCCGATGCTCGGCGATTGGCGCGTCATCGCCGATTTCCCCGCGCTGCTGATTACTTTTGCCATCACGGTTCTTGTTTATATCGGCATCCGCGAATCGAAAATCGTCGGCAACGCGATGACGATTCTAAAAATTGCCGTTGTTTTGCTGGTCATTGTTCTGGGCGCGTTTTACGTTACGCCTGACAACTGGACACCGTTTGCGCCGAACGGTTTCAGCGGCGTGATGGCAGGCGTGGCGGCGGTTTTCTTTGCTTATATCGGTTTCGACGCGCTTTCGACAACGGCGGAAGAATGCGAGAATCCGCGACGCGATTTGCCGCGGGCGATGATTTATTCGTTGATGATCTGCACGGTGCTTTATATCGCGCTGGCACTGGTTTTAACCGGGATGGAAAGTTATACGAATCTCAACGTCGGCGACCCGCTCGCGTTTGTTTTCCGCGACAAACTTCCCTGGGTTTCGGGCGTTATCGCCGTCAGCGCGGTGATTGCTCTGGCAACTGTCTTTTTGGTTTTCCAAATCGGACAGCCGCGCCTTTGGATGGCGATGAGCCGCGACGGGCTTTTGCCGAAGATTTTTTCTTCGATTCACCCGCGCTTTAAAACGCCCTGGTTTTCGACAATTATCACGGGCATCGTCGTCGCCGTTCCCGCCTTGTTTATGAATCTGACGGAAGTTACGGATTTGGGCGTTATCGGAACGCTGTTCGCTTTTACGCTCGTCTGCGCCGGCATACTTTTGAAGGACGAAGAGTTTGGACGCGAAAACCGTTATGTGCCGTATATCGATTCGCGTTTTATTGTGCCTGTGCTTGCCGTCATCATCTTTGGAACATTGCTGTATTTTTATCCGAACTTTCTCGGCGATTTGTTCACGATTACACCCGATGCGGAGAAACAGGAAACGTGGTTTGATGCGTTTTCTCACAAAATACCGATTTTCACGTATCTTATTTTCTCGATGCTGATGGTGGTTTTGTGCGTCATCAAACGCTTTACTCTGATTCCGGTTTTAGGCGTGTTGTCCTGCACTTATTTGATGACCGAACTCGGCATCACTAATTGGGTACGTTTCGGTGCCTGGCTGCTCGTCGGTCTGGTGATTTACGCGCTTTACGGTTATCGAAACAGCAAACTTCATCGAAGAGAAAATATGACGCAAGCGTAAACTAATGGTAAGTGGTAAATGGTAAGTGGTAAATGAAAATCCATCCTACATTTACCACTTACCATTTACCAGTTTTTATTGAAACTAAATTGAGTTTTTGCGCGTCTAAATTCGCGGAACCGTTCAAATTAAAAATCAGGAGTTAGATTTATGAAAAAAATATCTGTATTAGCGGTGTCTTTCTGTCTGCTCTTTGCGACAAGCGCAGTTTTCGCGCAAAGCAAAGCGACGAATTTTGCGGGAAATTGGGAACTTGATTTATCCAAAAGTAAATTGCCGGAAAGAATGCGCGTCGAATCAATGACGTTAAATGTAAAGCAAACCGATAAAGAATTAAAAGTCGAAACAAACACCAAACGCGCTGCACGTCCCGAAGGCGACAGACCAATGGGCGGCGGCGGAATGGGACGCGGCGGCGGCGGTGGAATGGGCGGCGGAAACGGCACGGTTTCTTACAGTCTGGACGAAAAGGAAACAACCGTTAAAACGGAATCGCCCGAAGGAATGCCGTCGTCATCCGTTACGCTCAGAGCCAAAATGGAAAAGGACGGTAAATTAAAACTTTCCTCAAGCCGCAGTTTCGAGACGCCGAACGGTTCGATGACCGCCAAGACCACCGAGACTTGGGAACTTGTTGACGGCGGCAAAGGCTTGAAGGTTACGCGCGAAACGGAAACCATGCGCGGAACGCAAAGTTCGGAGATGTATTTTACGAGAAAAGTTTCGTCTGAAGGAAATACCGGTCAGGCAACTGCCGGTTCCGTCAGCCAAGACGTAAATTCGGCGGCAACTTCTGCAAGCCAAACGGGCGCAATGCCCAAACGAATTTCAAAAGGTGTCCTGAACGGAAGTGCATTGAGTTTGGTGAAACCGAGCTATCCGGCGGAAGCCAGAGAATCGAAAGCGAGCGGCGCGGTCAACGTGCAGGTTGAGATAGACGAACAAGGAAACGTCGTTTCGGCAAAAGCCGTCTCCGGCGATTCAATGCTCAGAGCGGCATCGGAAGAAGCGGCACGAAACTCGAAATTTGCGCCGACGATGCTCCAGGGCATTCCTGTCAAAGTAACAGGCGTTATCATCTACAATTTCATTGCGCCGTAGTTTGATTTTTAATTTGTAAAACCAAAGCAAGAGTTTCGGCTCTTGCTTTTTTATGTTTCGCAGGTGATTTTTTTCAAATCAGAAAATTTATAAAATCAAATTTTGGACTTTGGACTTTTGAGGCGCAAACCTAGTATTTTAATTGAATATGGAATATCCGATGTGGGTCTGGATTTTTTTCTTCGCGGTCGTGCTGATCGCGCTTTTTGTTGATGTCGGCATTGTCAATCGTCACGCGCACGCGCCGACGCGCCGCGAAACTTTTGTGTGGAGCGCGGTCTGGATTTCGATGGCGCTCGCTTTTAACGGCTTTATTTACTGGATGGTTAGTAACCTCTACGGTTCTGAAGCCGCGCTGAGCAAGGCGACCGAATTTTTTACCGGCTATCTAGTCGAGCTTTCGCTTTCGGTTGACAACCTATTTGTCTTTCTGCTGATTTTCAACTTCTTTAAAGTCCCGAAACAGTTTCAGCATCGCGTTTTGTTTTGGGGAATCTTTATGGCTCTGGTCTTGCGAATGGTGATGATTTTCGCCGGCACGGAACTGGTCGATAGATTTCACTGGCTGATTTACATTTTCGGCGCGTTTCTTGTTTACACGGGCATTAAAATGTTTTCAGACGACGAAGAAGGCTTTAATCCTGAAGAAAGCGCGATTGTTCGTCTGACAACCCGTTTTATACCTATCTCCAAGCAATATGACGGCGAAAAGTTTTTTACCGTCCAAAATGGACAACGCACCGGAACGCTGCTTTTGCTGGTTTTGATTGTTATCAATGTGGTTGATTTAGTGTTTGCGGTTGATTCGATTCCGGCGATTTTAGGCATCACGACCGACCGCTTTATCGTTTATACTTCAAACATCTTCGCTATTCTCGGTTTGCGGACATTCTTTTTTCTGCTGGTTGATATGGCGGAGAAATTTCACTTTCTCAAATACGGTCTGGCGTTTGTGCTGACGTTTATCGGCGTAAAAATGATTTTGCCGCTTGTGGCGGAAGGTGTAATACTGGGTTTGGGACAGGGCAGTGATTCCGCCGTGTCGCATTTTCTGCACAATTACGTCAAAGGTGATTACAATCAGACGGTAACTTTTATTTCGCTCGGAATTGTTGCCGGTGCTTTGATTCTCTCGGTAGTTCTGTCGATTATGTTTTCTCCAAAGCACGTTGAAAAATAATTTAAGATTCAAAATTCAGAATTCAAAATTGAAATCCTAAATCTTGAATCTTAAATTTTGAATCTTCGATATGGACAATAGAAATCCAAAATATTACGTTGAGTGGTGGAATATTAGAAAAAGCACCATTTACGGCATTGTCGCCGTCGTTGTCCTGTTATGTCTGTTCGGCGGCGGCGGTTGGTGGTTGTCGCGCAGAGACTTGCTGACGACGGAAACCAAAAATGCGGACATTCCGAAAGATGCGGCACGAATCATCTCATTTGACGGTGATGTCAGAATAATTCGCGCCGACACGCGCGAAACAATTCTGGTAACCAGAGAAACTTATGTGGCGGCAGGCGATACGATTCAGACGCAAGCCGACGGACGCGCCCAAATTCAAATGATTGACGGCTCGACACTTTCGATCCGCCCGAACAGCACGGTGATTATCCGCGACAGTCAATCTATTTTCGGCGGAACGAATGTTCGCGTCACGCTCGATGAAGGACAGCTTAACGTCAAAACTAATGACCAGACGGAAACAACTGAAAATGTCGTCGAAGTGATGGAGTCTGAAAACCGCGTGCTTTCGGAAACCGACGCGAGCTTTAATATCAACGAACAAACAAACGGCGGTGAAATCCGCATCAGTCGCGGCGGTGTCGAAGCGAGCGTCGGCGGTGAAAAAACTCTTATCAAAGACGGCGAGTTTGCCGCCGTCAACAACGGCAAACTTTCCGCAAAAGAGCGTCTGTTGATAGCACCGAAACTCACTTCGCCCGCTGCCACCGGGCAAATTATGACCGCGCCGAACGGAACTTCCGATATTACGTTTCGCTGGCAAAAACCGGAAGCAAGCTCGGAATTAAATTACGCACTGCAAGTCGCCAAGTCGCCGTTTTTCGTTCCCGACGCGATGATATTGCAGCGAGATTCACTGACCAACACAAATTTTACTTTTGGAAATATCACGCCGGGCATTTATTACTGGCGCATTCGCGCATCAGCCGCTTCCGGTCAAATCAGCGAATGGAGCGAACCGTTAAAATTTACCGTCATCAAGCGAGAAGCAAGCCAAGGATTGACGGCAAGCGAATGGCAAGTCGATAAAGTCGGCGGAAACGTTTATCGAATCAGCGGCAGAACGCAGGCGGGCGCGGTCGTCAGAATTGCGGGACGCGAAACTTTTGCAGCCAGCGACGGCTCGTTTCGCCTGCAACTTTCCGCCGCCGCGAGCGAAACGGCAGTCGAAATCAGCGACGAGACGGGCAACCGAAGTCGTTACGTTTTATCTCTAAACACGAGCAGAGCCGTGAGGCAGAACTAATTCAAGATTCAGGATTCAGGATTTAGAATTTAAGATTCAGGATTTAGGACTCAAAACTTAGAATCCAGAATATATGCTCTTAACTGTAAAATCCTGAATCTTGAATTCTAAATCTTGAATCCTAAATCCTAAATCCTGAATCTTGAATCCTAAATCCTGAATCTTGAATCCTAAATCCTGAATCCTGAATTTAAAAAAGGAAGTAAAAAAAATCGGCGCACCTCACGAACATAATCACGACCATTTAACAGCAATCAAACTCGGTTACGGAAAATCTTCAGTCAATTTTGAATACGACGCGAATCGTTTTGATATTTTAGGCACGACCGAAATTCAAAATGCTTTAACCGATGTTGAAATCGGCGAAAAACTCGACAGTCCGATTGATTCAAAAACGATTGAGGAAATCGTCAATCAAGGTGAAACCGTTTTAATCGTCGTTCCCGACGCGACACGGCAGACGGCAAGCGGTCAGATTGTAAATCTTTTAGTTCGCCGTTTGATTGCGAACGGCACGATGCCATTTGATATTCGGATAATTTTTGCGACCGGCATTCACCGGCGCGTTTCAGAAGCGGAAAAACAATCAATTCTCACACCATTCATTGCTCAAAGAATAAAAACTTTAGACCATAACGCGCGGGATTTGGCGCAGATTGTGCGGCTCGGAGAAACAAGCGGCGGCATTCCAATCGAACTCAACCGCGCTTTGACCGAACACGACCGCGTGATAATTGTCGGCGGCATCTCGTTTCATTATTTCGCCGGATTTACGGGCGGGCGCAAATTGATTTGTCCCGGACTCGCTTCGTCGCGGACAATTTCCGCAACGCACAAACTTGCGTTTGACTGCGAAAAGAAAACAAGACGTAAAAATGTCGGAACAGGAATTTTGGACGGCAACCAGGTTCACGAAGCCTTTGTGACGGTTGCGGAAAAACTTCCGCCCGCGTTTTCAATAAATTCGATTGTCAATGACAGAGGCGAAGCGGTTGATTTGTTTTGCGGCGATTGGATTTCGGCGCATCGCCGGGCGTGCGAATCTTACGCTTTGCAGCACACGATTAAAATTGCGGAAAAACGCGATTTGGTAATTGTTTCCTGCGGCGGTTTTCCGCACGATATAAATATGATTCAGGCGCACAAGGCATTAGAGACGGCTTCAAATGTCTGCACCGACGGCGGCACGATTATCTTTCTGGCGAACTGTGCCGAAGGTTTGGGAAGACAAGATTTTTTGAACTGGTTCGACGCGGAAAACAGCCGCGAATTAGCCGAAAAACTTTGCGAAAACTATCAAGTCAACGGTCAAACGGCGTGGAGTTTGCTGCAAAAAACCGAAAAATTCAACATTCAAATTATAACTTCCTTGTCCGCAAACGAAACGCGCCCGATGCGTCTGCAAAAGGCACGTTCTTTAGAAGAAGTTTTGTCGGGCGTTGATAAAACTGCGAAAGGTTATGTTCTGCCTTTCGGCGCGAAGTTGTTGTTAAAGTAAATCTAATCGTTAATCAGTCATATAACTTGCGACACGCCAAGTGCCGTCCTTTTCGAGCATCATCGCAAAAGTTTCCAATACCGACTCTCGATTTTCAAACGAACTTTTGTATTGAAAAATCGCACCCGACTGGTCAGGCGCGCCTTGGAGAGATTTCCTATACTCCGCGAGGAATAATTTTCTTGACTTCAACTTACCTAAAGGCTTACGAACCGTCGTCCAATAGTCCTGCCAAATTTTATTATTAAAAGATTTTTTCGCAAGTTCGGCGAGTCCGGCATATGCTTGCTCGTATTTGCCCGCATCCCAGAGCGGTATCCATATATCCAGTATCTTTTGCGCGGCTTCTACTGAAGCCACTTTGCTCGGCTTTAGCTTACCAGTTTTGTTTTCAAACTTTGCCGACTTAACCAAATTCTCGAATAAAGCGTGGTCTTCCTTTTTGTAAAGAACTTTTGAGATGTGTAAATCTATCCAAAAGCCGTCTTGAACAAATTCCGCATACATATCCAGCATTTTAATGGGTTGACCCTGAATCGTTGGGCGAAAGAATTCAAAGTAACTGACTTCGCCGATTTTCGATTGAACGACGTTTTGCAATTCTCCCCATTTCGGATTACCGATACGGTAAACCATATCACGGCATTCTTCGCTGGTTTTGCACTTTACAACCGGTTCGATAAACAAAGAAGCTGTTACGCCGTCTTTGTCATTACTCAGCAAAAAGTATCCGTCTTTGCCGTCAGATTTTATTTGCTGTTGTTCCACCGTATAATTCTTACCGTCGAGCGTGAAAACCCAGGGCGCGGCTGGAACTGTAAATTCAACTCGTTTATCGTCTAATGTTTGCGCCGCTATTGATATTTGAAACAGAAAAACTATGAAGGCGATTGTGGAAAGAGGTTGTAGTAACATATTTATCAATGTGACCGAAAATTCTAACTATTATTTAGGTATTTACACTTTCTTGATTTGGAAAGTTCTGGCAATCGAATCGGTTTGGTTGCGAATTGAGCGGAGTTTGTCGCGTTGTCCGGTAAAACGCAGAACATAGACGGTTTTATCATCTATTTTGAGAAAGTAAAATCTGCCGCTCATATTTCGACCGGAGCGCACGAATTCGTAATTGAAGACTTTGCCCTCGAATGAGCCTTTAAAATTTTCTTCTTTTCCTGCAACAAAGCCGGACAGAAATTGAAGTTTCTGTTCTTCGTCGCTTATCAAATCGGAAAGCAGTGCGCCCGATTTGAGTGCCGTTTTGCGGACTTCGAGATGTCCGCTCTGGCGTTCGCCGTAGACGTATTCGACATTCGGGCTGGTCGTCGAAGGTTTGCCGGTCATTTTCCAGGCGGATTCGGGCAAATCAAATGTGTATTCGACAGCCGCGTCGCTGAAGGTTGGCGTTTGAGCAAGCACCGAAACTGCTAACAAAAAACCGATTGCAACCGAAAACAAAAAGGATGATTTACTTAGTTTCATACGATTATCTCCCTGGAACTTACCGAAAAAGTCGAGTTATTTTAACTTATATTTTAGAAGATGGCGATATTTTAGATGCCGTTTGACGGTCGTCTTTTGCCCGTCGCCGTTAAATTTTACCGAACGGAAATCAATCGTTCGATTACGGGCGAAAAACTTTCTCGTCCATTCCCTTCTTTTCAGCGTCTAAGCTAGTAGAAAATCTTTGGATGTTCCGAAGCAATCATAAAAATTTTGAGGTAAATTCTAATGAAAGGAAAATTCTCTTCAGTTCAAAAAACTACGGCTTTTTTGATGTTACTGGCGATGTTCACGCCGCTTTTCTCAATCGGCGCAAACGCGCAGGCTATGATGCAGAAAACGAAGGCAAAACCTTTGACCGAAAACCAGAAAATTCTGCACGTTCTTAATCGTCTGGGTTTCGGCGCGCGTTCCGGCGACATCGAAAAAGTCAAAGCCGTCGGTTTGAATAAATATATCGAACAGCAATTAAATCCGTCTTCGATAACCGATTCGGCGGCGGAAGCCAAGGTTCGGGATTTGGATGTTTTGAAAATGTCGAACGAAGAAATCTTCGCCAAATATCCAAGCCCGCAAGCGGTTCTGCAAGCGGTCGCCGAACAAAACGATTTGGGAAGAAAGGATTTAAAGGGACTTCGTGAAAAAAACAAAAATGTGCAAAAGACTGCCGAAGCGATGAGCGCGGATAAAACCGCGATGAAAGGCGAAATGTCGAACGGCAAAATGGCTGATAAAAATAAAGACATCAATGAGTTTTCCCCCGCCGAGCGTCAAAAATATCAACAGCAGGTGAACGAGCTTTATCGCAAATACGAACTCGGTCGCCCGCAGCAAATCACCCAGCAATTAAACGCCTCGCGCATTCTTCGCGCCGTTTATTCGGAACGCCAGTTGAACGAAGCGATGGTTGATTTCTGGACAAATCATTTTAACGTTTTTGCCGGCAAAGCCGCGACGCGCTGGCTTTTGCCCGCGTATGACCGCGACGTGATTCGCCCGAATGCTCTGGGAAATTTCAAGGATTTGCTACTCGCCACGGCGAAAAGTCCGGCGATGCTTTTTTATCTCGATAACTATCAATCGGTTTCGCCCGACGCACAAACAAATAACGGACGCAGAGGCAACCGGCAAATGCGTCAGATGCAAAACGGGCAGATGAATCCGCGAATGCGCGAAAGAATGAAGCAGCGAACCGGAATGTCCGACGCGCAGATTGACGAGCGAATGAAGCAAATGGGCGACAATCCGCCGTCAAAGCAGCCTAAAAAACAACAGCGCGGTATCAACGAAAATTACGCCCGCGAAGTTATGGAACTGCACACTCTGGGCGTTGAAGGCGGCTATACGCAAAAAGATATTCAAGAAGTCGCACGCGCTTTTACCGGCTGGACAATCGTTGACCCGCGCGGCTATCGCCGTTCGTTTGCCAAATTAAACGGAATGGAAAACGCCCGTCCGGGAAATCGCCTGATGCGTCAGATGGGTTTGCCCGAAGATGCCGAATCGGGTTCGTTTTATTTTAACGAACGCTGGCACGACAGCGGTGAAAAGACTATTTTGGGACAAAGAGTGAACGAAGGCGGAATGAAAGACGGTTTAAAAGTGGTTGATATTCTGGCAAATCATCCCTCAACCGCGAAATTCATCGCCCGCAAACTCGCCGTTAAATTCGTTTCCGATAATCCGAGCGAAGCACTCGTCAGCCGCGTCGCCGATGCTTTTTATAAATCCAAAGGTGACATCAAAACGACTTTGCGCGCGCTTTTTGCCGACAAGGAATTTTTCGCGGCGGAAAATTACCGCGCCAAAATCAAGACACCGTTTGAAGTCGTCGTCAGCGCAGTTCGCACGCTCGGCGCGGACACCAACGGCAGACAAATTCAAGCGATGCTGGCGAAAATGGGCGAGCAGCTTTACGGCTTTCAAGCACCGACGGGCTATCCCGACACGGCGGAAGATTGGGTCAACACGGGCGCATTGCTCGAACGTCTGAACTTTGCCATCGCGCTGTCTTCCAACCGGATTCCGGGAACGCGCGTTGATTTGAAAAAGTTTGAAGCAAAAGGCAAGTCGCAGATTTTAGACCAGGCTGTGGCGGTTGTTTTGGACGGCGAAATCTCTGGAAATACGAAAGCGTCGCTGCTCAAACAACTTGAACAGCCGTTGCCGGAAGTTAAAATAGCGAATGTCTCGGACAACACTGACGATACGGAAGATATTGCAATGAACGCCGGACAAGGCGGCGGTAGAAGAGGCGGCGCGCAACCGGCGCGACTACTCGCACCAAGCGGAAATGCCGAAGTTTTCAAGGTTGTCGGTTTGATTTTGGGAACGCCCGAATTTCAAAGACAGTAAAACAGAAGTCAGAAATCAGAAGTCGGTAGTCAGTATTAATTTGCTGACTACCGACTTTTTTTGATTGCTAAGTTGTTTTGCAAAAAGGGTATGCCCTAATCTTGTGAAGCTGGAAAATAATTGTCTTTGACGCTTAAAAGAATTTTTAGCTATGTCATATGTCAAAAAGGTGATTAGTTTTGGGATTTTAGTTATGACTTGACTTATGACAAATAACTGCGAAATTAGGCTGTGTATTACTCGCTTTTAATAATCCAAATAATTGTCGGAAATGCGTGTCACAAACGAGCGTTTTTGAGATTCTTTACTGTCTTAAACTTCTGATAAGCCCGATAATATAGATCGGATTCTGCCTTAGTCATCTCTGCCCAACCCAAAACCTTTGTCCAACTTGGATATGCCGGATCGAGCGAAATAAGGAAGTTAGTAAATTCCATCAATTCAGCCTCCGACATCTTAATATTATACTGCTTCTCAAGTGATTCCTTAATCAAGTCGTCTTTTATAGTTAGTCCCTTTAGTCCCTCTAGAAAAGTCGAAAACAGGTTTTCGCGACTATCATGCTTGCCTGCGTCAGAACGAGATTTGCGCCGTCGTTCAATGGCTTGTTCGAGAGCATTGATCGCAACTCGCCCGTTTTCGACGGCACGAATTCGGAATTTAGCGCTGTCAACAATATCAATATACATTGCAGTAGTAAGCAGCCGAGCGGCGCTTCTTTCCTTGCATTCTTGAACACTCGGATCATATTCATTCATATATTCGATTGCCTTGGGCAGAATCTTGATGCCGTCATCAATAATGTAAAGATGCAAAAGATTATAGTTGTCGTCGTCTAAAGCGGGAACGTGAAACATTTGCTCAAGCACCATTTGATCCATCTTTTCTTCGGGTGACATTGCCGCAATTTCAGCCTCGGACTTATGTTTGAAGTAACGGTCTCCGCAAACTGATGATTGAGTAAAGACATTACAGCCACTCATAATAACGAAAAGCATACAAATCAAAATTTTCATAAAGTTAGTCCCTTTTTACGTATAGAAATAACGTCTCAAAAATGGTCGTTTATGACACTGATGAAATATAGCACCACAGCATATGACCTTACTGCAAAAGAAGTTATATCGAATTTACAAAGAATTTGATTAACTAACCGCGCGTTGTTTTTGCTGTTTTTGAGCAATCGGAAAGACGAGACGAAATGTTGTTCCTTGTCCGACCTCGCTTGCCGCATCAATCGTTCCCGCGTGTTCCTGCACGATGCCGTAGGAAACGGCTAAACCCAAACCCGTTCCGCTTCCGACTGCTTTGGTAGTGAAAAACGGGTCAAAAATTTTGTTCAGATTTTCCGCTTCGATACCCGTTCCCGTATCGGAGACTTTGATAACAACCTCTTCATTTTCGACGGCTGTCGTCAACATAATATCGCCGCCTCCGAACATTGCATCGCGGGCGTTGATAATTAAATTTGTGAAGACTTGCTGCAATTTACCGGCATTGCCGGAGATTTTAGGCGGAGCATCAGCGTAATTTATGATGATTTCGACCTGCGATTTTCTGAGCTGCGGTTCGAGCAGTTGAAGCGTGTCGTCGAGCAGTTTGTTGATGTCAATCTCGGTAAATTCAGCAGCGTTTCCGGTGCGTGAAAAATTGAGCAGATTGCCGACGATGTTTGAAGCGCGGTCGGTTTGTTTTTGAACTTTTTGTAGAAGCGCGTGTTTCGGGTCGGTTTCGGGAATCATTCCGAGTAGCATCTGCGTGTAGCTGGAAACTCCGGTCAAAGGCGTGTTGACTTCGTGCGCGACACCGGCGGCGAGCAGTCCGATACTCGAAAGCTTTTCGCTCTGCTGCAGGGTTTCTTCGAGTTTGATGCGCGAGGTTACATTTTCAAAAACGATAATCGCGCCCTTTTGGTTGTGCGAGACCGAGCGAAGCGGCGCGATGGCGACATTTAAAATCAAAGATTTGCCTTTAAAATCGGTGGTTAAAAGTTTGTAGGCATTGCGAATTTCAGTCAGATGCCAGCGCGATTTGCCTAAGATATTTTCCAGATTCAAAGCAAAACTTTCGTCGAAAATTTCTTCGACGAGTTTGCCGATAGTTTGCTCGCGGCTCGAATCCATCATTTCCTCAAACGTCGAATTACACCTGGTAATTCTTCCGTTTTCATCAACGGCGAGCAAGCCGACGTTAACCGATTCGACAATTGATTCGTTAAATTCTTTGAGCAGCGCGAGTTCTTCGGCGCGTTTTTCCTGTTCCTGGTAAAGCAGGCTGTTTTCGACGGCGACGGCGACGTAACCGGAAACGGTCTGCAAAATTTCTACATCTTCGCTCGACAAAAGCGAGCCGTCGGAAGCGCGTCCCAAACCGATCACCGCAATCATTTTTCCTCTGACTATACACGGCACAAAATAATGCAGTTCCTGACGAACGATGTTTTTTCCGTTTCTGCCGAAGTTCTCGATTTTCCCCTCGATTTTTCCGATAATACCTTGCGCTTCCGTTTTCTCGCGCGGGAATTTGTCAACGATTTCTTCTTCGAGCGAATCGAGCGCGTCGGCGCGGACAATGCCGTCTTCAGCAGATTTTTGCCGGAGCATCTGCCGAAAATCCGGCGGCATTTTGTAGTTTTCGCTGATGCCGATTGACTTGGCTATCTTGTAACGCTCGGGCAAATTTTCGTCTTCGATAAAAATCGCTACCTTTTCGACATCAAGAACTTGCCGCAGGCGTTCGGTCAGAGCATTCAAAAGCGGTTCGAGCGCGGTCGTCATCGAAAGAGTTCTGCCGAAATCAAGCAGTCCGTTTCGCAAATCATAACGCTCGCCGTAAAAAAATCGGTCGGCACGTTCCTGTAAGAATTTCTTGAGCGGTTCGGATAAAAGCACGATTGCCGCCATCAAGATTACGGCAATGACAGCGCGAAGCGTTATTTCGGTGGTTGAAAGATTGCTGCCGACGGCGAGAAAAACGAGTCCGAGCGCGACCGCGCCAATCATCATTGCAATCGCCAGCGTCGTCATCGCATAAACCAGCGCACGCCGCACAACCACGTCAACATCCATCAGGCGATAACGCACGACCGAATGACCGAAACTAAGTGGAATCAGCGCAAGCGGCAAGGTTGTAATTGCAGATGAAAAACTGTCTTCGGGAAGATAAACAAAGCGTCTTGCAATCTGAAAAAGAAGAATCGGAGTCACCGCCGCCAGCGTTCCCCACATCGCCCATTTCAAGCGTTGACGGACGAGCGGCTGTTTGCGATTCTTCAAAAACCGCCACAATAAAACACTCGCGCCCAGAGAAATCCCGATGACAAAATGGTAAAAATTGGCTTGATAAAAAATTCCGAAGAGATTGAATTTAGATGTGAAATAAGCCAGATTTGTCACTAAAGCCGTGTTTGGGACAAGCCCGTCAACAATAGGAAAAGTCAACGCCAGCACAAAGATTCCGAGCGTGATAATTGCAGCCGGAAGGTAGAGCGCGTAGGTTTTCCAGCGCGGCGTATCGAAAACATCGCTTCTGACCGGATAACGCAAACAGAAATGCAGAAAAAGTGGAACGAAGAAAGCAAAAGCCGCGTCGTCCAAAAGGCTGATCGTCAAATCCAAATCTTTGGCGATGCCGAGCGGTTTATAAATGTGAAAGACAAAAGCCGCCAGACAAACAGTAGCAAAGTGCAGAACGAAAGGAGCTTGACTTCCCTGTTTGAACAAAACGAAAGTACCGACACCGAGCCAGATCAAACCGACAAATATTAGGAAAACCATCGAAGCCGTCCAGCGCGGCAAAGTATCTATATGGGACAAATCGGCGTAGTAGAAATTGTTGGTAAATGAATAGGCGGGTCTTTGATAAAAATAAGTCAGATTACCGTCAACACCCGCCGTCTCCAAATACAACTGCACGTCGGCAGGCGATGTTATCTCGTCAAATTGTTTTTCGTCGAGGCTGATGCCGAGAAGTTTATCGCCGACGGCAACTCCCGCCCGCGATGCCGTCAGATTCGGCAAAACTTTTTCGGCATAAATTCCGTCAGATTTTTGTTTCCAGTCAACGCCGTCAGTCGGAGGAAGCGCGTGATTGGCGCGTTGTGAAAGATTGAGTGCGCCGCCGACAACCATTAAAATGGTCGCCAAAAGCCAAACTAAACTCCAACTTGTCAGGATTTTACCCTTCATTACACTTCGCCGTCTTTTCAGAGGCAAAATGCGTTCCTCGTATTTTGCAGATTTCGCTTTGCTGAAAATTGCGTAAAACACAGCCTTTTGTTTGTGCAAATATAATTACTTGCGAATTTTTATTCAACTTTTTTGTTAAAATCCGAGATTTTGGAAAAATCACCCGAAAACAAAAAAACGCAGACAATTTCAAATGAATATCTGCGTCCGCTAAATTAATCTGCTGTTAATACTTTGCTAGAATCTAACCAAGATTCCGCCGCGCACATTGCGACGCTGTAAGTTTATTCTTAGACTTCCCTCTTCACCGTCGGCACCTTTCTGAACATCCAATAAATTTCGTCCGTCGAAAATGGCTTCGGCGTGAAACGGCAAACCCAAAGTCGGCAAGGACTGTGAAACTTTCACGCTCAAACCCGGGTCATAAATTGCCAATCTTCCTTGAAACGGGTCAATCGCAAAAACCGTCGCTTGCGGCGAAAGCCGATAAACGGTTTTGACCTGCGTTCCCGTTCTAAAGTCCGCATCGAATTGTCCGAAAACGGTTTGGGCGAATCCGTTTTCAAAGATGCTCTCAGGATTTGAGATTGCCTTGCCGGATAATTTTTGACTGTTTCCAAAAGCGTAACCGGCTGAGGTGCTGAAAATTCCGTTCAAACGGCGCGTGTAGACAACTCGCGCGCCGCGCGCTTTGCCTTGTTGGTTGGCAACAAATTCGGCAAAATTTTCGCCGCCGAGCGAGTCAAACGAAAAACTGTTGATGTCGATTCCGCGATTGTCGACAGTATCGAAAAAGACGTTCGCTTCAAGGTTTGATTTATTATCCAAAACACGCTCGATGCCGAATTCGAGTCGCCGACTTTTATTCATTTGCGGCTTTTCATTTTCAAGGACGAAATCCTGCACTGCAACCGGCTCACGGAAAAAAACCTGACTGTCTTCGAGTTCGACTACATTTTGCCAGTTGCGCTCTTCGGTCTGCGCGGTGTAAGCGGTGCGAAAGCGGGTTTTTGAATTTATATCATATTGGAAACCGAGGCGCGGACTAACCGAAAAATCATTTCCCGCACCGACAAATTTCGAATAATCAAAACCGAAGACGATGATGATGCCTTCTTTGACTTTCCACTCGTCAGAGGCTTGGAAGGAAATTTGTCCGAGCGATTTTTCCTGATTTTCAAGTTTGATTTTGCCGAGTCGGGCAACTGTGCCGCTCAAGCGGATTTGGTGATTTTCGCTTGGTCTAAACTTCAAACCGGTTTCAAATCTTTTCGGTGCTGATTTATTCGTGCCGGTTTGTCCGACAAAAATAATTTCCGCGTTTTCGCTCAAAGGCTGAAGCCGTGCGAAATTCAAGCCTGTGTAATTCCCCGCATCGGAAGCTGCAAAATAAGTCTCGACCGCCGTTTGTGCGCGTCGTTTATTTTCAGTTTCTTCTTCATCTGAAACTTCGAGATTTTCCTCGACCGCATCGGTTTGAGCAATTGTTTCGTCGGCAATCTTTGTTTCATCAATCGGCGCGCTGCCTTCGTTTGCTTGATAAATCGAGCGTTGCATTTGTGCGGCGCGAACGGTGTATTTTGAACTGTTTCGGTCGGGGCGTTTCTCCGGCAAAGTGTTTCCGCTGCCCGCGCGTTCCAGCTTAAAACCGTAAGTCAGTTCGACTGAGCGACCGACTTCAACTTCCGAAAGCGTAACGGCATTAAAGCCTTGCGCGACTGCTAAAATCGTATAAGTTCCGGGCAGAATCTTCGCCAGAAAACTTCCGTCCGCTGCCGAACGCACCTGCTTCAAAAGTTTTGAAGTTCCGACCCGGAAAATCGAAACATACGCATCCGAAATCGCTTTCCCCGCTTCGTCGCGGACAATTCCTTTTATCACACCGATATTCCCGCTTTTCTCAATGACGACTTTCCCCTGCGCGTCAGACACAGAAACAAAAGCCGCAAAAAACGCGGTCAGCACGATTAGAGTCAGTCTGGAGAATTTTCTTTTTGGCAAAATAGAAGAAAGCATTGAATAAGCAACCTCCGCACAATTACACTTTCGGGAGAACCTATTTACGAAATGCTAAACCTTTAAAACATTGATAATCAAAAGCGGCTCGCGCACGCCTTGTATTTTCTTTCTTAAAATCAAATGTGTCAAGCTAGTAACGACACGACCAATGTTTGCTTTTTAAGATGCAGCGAACTTGACAAAGTTTGTCTGACGGCTAGAATAACTTTTACGTTCTCTTATTAGCAATAATTAAATTGCATAATCGGGACGCGCGAATTGAAAATGGAGACGTGGCTGAGCGGCTGAAAGCGGCGGTTTGCTAAATCGTTGAAGTCCAAAAGACTTCCACAGGTTCGAATCCTGTCGTCTCCGCCATTTGGATTTTGGATTTTAGATTTTGGATTTTGGATTCTGTGCTTTGGCTATCAACTTTTTAGTTTGATAGCTTTTCTTGTTTTTACAGCCTAAATTTTGACACCGGGTTTAATATTTCAAAGTTTATTTAATCTTTAAAACTTTGCGTTCTTTGCTGCTTTGCGGGAAACTATTTTTATGACAACAAGAGTTAGATTTGCTCCGTCGCCGACGGGTTATCTGCACATCGGTTCAGCCCGAACCGCGCTTTTTAATTATCTTTTCGCCAAACACACGGGCGGAAAATTTCTTCTGCGCATTGAAGATACCGACCTTGCGCGTTCAAGCGAGGAATCAACGCGCTCGATTCTTGACGGTTTGAAATGGCTCGAACTTTTCCACGATGAAGAAATTGTTTTTCAATCGAATAACGCGCCGAATCATCGTGAAATCGCTTTGAAATTATTAGAAGAAGGTAAAGCGTATCGTGATTTCACGCCGAAGGAAGAACGCGCGGACAAAGACGTAAAGGCGGCGATTGTCGAGCGGGCGCGTGAGCAAAAAGATATGCGGGACAATCCGTTTCGTGAATTGTCGAAAGAAGAAAGCGACGAGAAGGCGAAAAGCGGCGAACCGTTTGCGATACGTTTGAAGGTTGCGGTGAGCGGGAAAACTTCGTTTGAAGACGCGGTTTATGGTTTGCAGGAGCGCGATTATGCGGAGACGGAAGACCTTGTTCTGCTCCGCTCGGACGGTCATCCGCTTTACAATCTCGCGGTTGTCTGCGATGACATCGAGATGCAAATCACGCACGTCATCCGCGGTCAAGACCACCTGACCAACGCGCACAAACAGATTTTGATTTACGAAGCGTTGGGCGAGCCGCCGCCGATTTTCGCGCATTTGCCCTTAATTCTCGCGCCGAACAAAGGCAAACTTTCCAAGCGCAAGCACGGCGAAGTCGTTTCGATGACAACTTACCGCGACGCGGGTTTTCTTGCCGCCGCGTTCCGCAATTTTCTCGTGCTTTTAGGCTGGTCGGCAGGCGAAGAGCAGGAAATTTATTCGCTGGCGGAATTGACGGAAAAATTTTCGCTCGACCACATCCACAAAAACAACGCCGTTTTCAATTTCGATGCCAACGACCCGCGCCATTGGACGGACGACAAAGCCCTCTGGATGAATGCCGAATACATCCGCACGATGCCTCTGGAAGATTTGCTTCCGCTGGTTAAAGCCGAATTAAAATCTACAAAACTCTGGCGCGACGAATACGAAGACGACGACAAAGATTGGGTGGAAAACACAATTGATTTGATACGCCAACGCTTTTTCACATTAAAAGATTTCTCAAATCAAGGACGCGCATTCTTTTCGGAAGATTTCGATTTCGACCAAGCCGCGATTGATAAAAATTTAAAGAAATTTCCCGATTTAGAAATCTGGCTTCCCGAACTCGCCGGTAAATTTGAAGCGGTCGAAGATTTTACGCACGACAATATCGAGCAAGTCGTCAAACAATTCACCGAAGAAAAGCAAACAAAACTCGGCGTAATTATGAACGGCGCACGCGCACTATTGACGGGTTTAGCCGTCGGACCTTCGATGCTCGCGGTTTTTGAAACGCTCGGTAAGGAAAAAACGATTCGCCGTTTGCGAAGTCAAATCGCGTGGAATCAACAGTAAAATTCGTCCGCAAAATATGAATCATCAATTATTAGTGAGAGTGGCGCGAAGCGAAGACGTTGCGGCAATCGCCATTTTAATTCGAGAGTTTGCCGAATTTGAAAAACTTTCCGCGTGGTGCGAAGTTACCGAAGCGAATTTGCAGGAAGCGATTTTCGGCAAAAAAAGTTTTGTGCAGGCGTTGGTTGCGATGGCGGACAATCGTTATGTCGGCTACGCTTTATTCTTTCCGGTGTTCAAAAGTTTTCGCGGCGAGCGTTCGATATTTCTCGAAGATTTGTATGTTACGCCGGATTTGCGCGGTCACGGTTTGGGTTTTGTAATGCTCAGAGAAGTTGCCAAATACGCGCAGGAACAAGGCTTTGCGCGGCTCGATTGGCAAGCCTTAAAATGGAACGAAGCGGCAATCAATTTTTATAAAAATCTCGGCGCGGAATCGGATGACGAAAACTTTGATTTTCGTTTGCGCGGCGCGGAATTTGAAAAGCTAGCTCAATAAAAAATCTATAGCGATTTTCAGTTGGGTGAAACTTTTAAGTCGGAGCGCGGACGGCTCGTCCGCCAACGGAGTGAAATGACGTTGCTCGCTTACCCGCCCGCGTCTCTATTGGTAAGCGGGTTGTCT
>Ga0136618_10000171_pt1 | contig 19079 bp, 17 predicted proteins | sample AntDrymUQ3302106_2_FD_104805 | JGI IMG/M metagenome (GOLD analysis project Ga0136618, IMG submission 104805) | Polar desert sand microbial communities from Dry Valleys, Antarctica - metaG UQ330 (21.06) | ecosystem: Environmental > Terrestrial > Soil > Desert | place: Antarctica: Dry Valley... | reverse complement strand
CGACAGCGCGATGCTGGGGACGTCCACCGGGCCCGGGTACGGATCTCTGGACTCGGGAACGAAGATCGGCGCGAGCACCAACAGGAGGACCAGGACCGGCACGGCCATCAGGAAGACCGAGCCCCACCAGAAGTTCTCCAGTAGCAGCCCACCGAGGACCGGCCCCAGGGCGGCGCCGCCTGCGAAGCCCGCCGCCCAGATGGCGATGGCGAGGCGACGCTGGGCCCGGTCGGGGAAGATGTTGCGCAGCAGGGACAGGGTCGACGGCATCAGCATCGCGCCGAAGAAGCCAAGCATGGCGCGGGCAGCGATGAGCAGCTCGGCGTTCGGGGCGTACGCGGCGACGGTGGAGGCTGCGGCGAAGCCGACGGCCCCGACCAGCAGCAGTCGGCGTCGACCGACCCGGTCCGCGAAGCTCCCCATGGCGACCAGCAGCCCGGCCAGCAAGGACCCGGGCCGGAGCCCGAGACCTACGACGACCTTCCCTTCTAACCACCCGACTCGACTGACCTGACGACCAGAAAGGATCATCCGCCGACATGCCACCCCCCAGCCGAAGCAAGAAACGCGATGACATGTATCGCGATCGGCGTCGCCGCAAGGTGTGCGCCTTCTGCGCCGACAAGACGGCACAGATCGACTACAAGGAGATCAACCGGCTGCGCCGCTACCTATCCGAGCGGGCCAAGATCGAGCCGCGCCGGAAGACGGGCACGTGCGCCGAGCATCAGCGCCAACTGGCAGTGGCACTGAAGCGTGCTCGGCACGTCGCCCTGTTGCCGTATGCCCCGGAGCACCTCCGAGCCTAGGTACGCCTGATTGGAACTTCTGGAACTCGGCGCGGCGCTTGTCGTCATCCTGCTTGCAGCCGAGCTCTTCACCAACAGCATCGAGTGGTTCGGCCATAAGCTGAACCTGGCCGAGGGCGCCGTGGGCAGCGTGCTGGCAGCGGTTGGAACGGCGCTGCCCGAAACGATGATCCCGCTGGTTGCGATCCTGCTCGCGGGCGGCATGGCCGACCCGTCCGCCGGACATGAGATCGGCGTGGGCGCCATCCTCGGCGCGCCGTTCATGCTGGCCACGCTGGCCATGTTCGTGACGGGCCTCGGCGTGCTCGCCTACCGGCGGCGCCGGACCACCGGCAGCCGGATGCCCGTCGACACCAACGTGCTGGGCATGGACATCCGCTACTTTTTTATTGCCTACGGGATCGCGGTCGGCGCGGCTCTCGTGCCGCCGGATCTTTCAGTCCTCCGCTACGTGGCGGTGGTGGCGCTGATCGGCATCTACGCCTGGTATGTAAAGGCGCATTTCCAGTCCGATACGTCGATCGACGCTGTCGACCTCGCTCCGCTGCGCTTCAGGCGCGTTGACCGCCTCGCCTTCCGCACCGACCCGTCGGGCGCGCCACGCCTGCGGGTGGTCAACCTCCAGGTGCTTGTCGCTCTGGGCATGATCATCGGCGGCGCGTTCGTGTTCGTCGATGCCGTGGAGCATCTGGCCGCGTCAGCAGGGCTGGATCCGGTGCTCCTGGCCTTGATCATCGCCCCCATTGCGACCGAGCTGCCGGAGAAGTTCAACAGCCTGCTATGGGTGCGCCAGGGCAAGGACACGTTGGCGATGGGCAACATCACCGGGGCGATGGTGTTCCAGTCGTGCATCCCCACGGCGATCGGCGTCATCCTCGCCGCGGACGCGTGGACCATCTCGAGCGGATCGTTGTTGAGCTTCGCCTCAGCCGGGATCGCTTTCCTCTCCACGGCCGTGATATTCCTGCCCATGGCCCGCCGCGGATCGCTTAACGGCCGCCATCTGCTCGTGGGCGGATTGTTCTACGTTACTTACGTGGTCCTCGTCGTCGCCCGCCTCGCCGGCGTCATCTAGGCGCGTATACTCCGCGCCGATGCTCACGCAGAAGGCTGCCAGGTCATTACTCCCCGCGACCGGCACCAGACCTACCGACGACTCCATCGTTGCCTGGTTCGAGGGCAAGTTCGTTCCCCTCTCCGAGGCGAAGATCCCGGTCATGACCCACGGCTTCCTGTACGGGACGGCCACCTTCGAAGGCATCCGCGCGTACTGGAACGAGGAACAGGAGCAGCTCTTCGCGCTCAAGATGCTCGATCATTACCGGCGCATGGCCCGCTCGGCCAAGGTGCTGTTGATGAAGCTTCCGATGCCGCCCGAGGAGCTCGTCACGCTCACCATCGACCTGCTCCGACGCAACGGCTTCCGCCAGGACACCTACATCCGGCCGACGCTGTACAAGTCGAGCGAGGTGATCGGCGTCCGCCTCCACAACCTCGAGCACCAGCTGCTCATCTTCTCGGTGCCGTTCGGCGAGTACATCGCCATCGACCGCGGGATCACTGCCCAGGTCGTCTCATGGCGGCGTAACAGCGACCAGGCATTGCCGGCCCGCGCCAAGATCGTCGGCGGCTACGCCAACAGCGCCTTCTCGAAGACCGAGGCAGTGCTGAACGGCTACGACGAGGCGATCGTCCTGACCATGGACGGGCACGTGTCAGAGGGCAGCGCCGAGAACCTGTTCATCGCGCGCGATGGGAAGCTGATCACGCCGCCGGTGACCGACGACATCCTCGAAGGCATCACCCGCACCGCCCTGATGCAGCTCGCGCGGGAGGAGATGGGTATCGAGACGATCGTGCGGACCATCGATCGCTCGGAGCTGTACGGCTGCGACGAGGTGTTCCTGTGCGGCACCGGAGCGCAGATCTCACCGGTCGTCGAGATCGACCACCGAGCAGTTGGCGAAGGCGAGGTCGGGCCCATCACCCGGAAGCTGGCGATCCTCTATTTCGACGCCGTGCGCGGCAGGCTGCCTGCCTACAGCGACTGGCTCACGCCGATCTACTGATCGGTCGCCCGCGCCCCTGAGCGCGGGACGGCCTCGGGCCATCCCGGACAGATATTCTGTCTGCCCATGTCTGTCGATCAGCGGGTGAAGAGCCCGTTTACGCCTGTCTCCCGGCTGCCCGATCTCGCTGCGCTCGAACGCGAGATCCTGACGCTTTGGGACGAGCGCCAGGTGTTCGCGCGACTTCGCCGCCAGAACGCGGGCAGCGAGCCCTGGTCGTTCCTCGACGGCCCCATCACGGCCAACAACCCGATGGGCGTCCACCACGCGTGGGGCCGGACCTACAAGGACGTCTTCCAGCGCTACCACGCGATGCTCGGCGAGGACCAGCGCTACCAGAACGGGTTTGACTGTCAGGGCCTGTGGGTAGAGGTGAACGTCGAGCGCGAGCTCGGCTTCAAGAGCAAGCGCGACATCGAGGCCTACGGCATCGCCGAGTTCGTCAGCCTGTGCAAGCAGCGAGTGCTCACCTACGCGGCGATGCAGACTGAGCAGTCGATCCGGCTCGGCATGTGGATGGACTGGAACGATCCCGACGAGCTGCGCCGCCTGCGCGATCTGCTCGCCGCGGATTCCGCCCAGCAGGTGACCGTCGGGGGCCCGAACGGGCCGGTAACCGACACGGTGGAAATGATCGTCGGACGGCTGGGCATGCCCGAGGTCGGCGGCTCGTACTTCACATTCTCCAATGAGAACAACGACCTGATCTGGGAGTTCCTGGCCGAGTGCAACCGTCGTGGGTGGCTCTACAAGGGTCACGACTCGATGCCCTGGTGCGCTCGCTGCGGCACGGGCATCAGCCAGATGGAGATGAACGAGGGATACGCCGACCGCGAGGACCCTGGCCTGACCGTCCGCCTGCCGCTGGTCGACCGCCCGGTTGAGTCGCTCCTGGTGTGGACCACGACGCCGTGGACCATCCCCGCCAACGTCGCCGCGGCCGTCAAGCCGGACCTGCCCTACGTCCGCGTTCAGCAGGGGAGTGACGAGTACTGGCTTGGCAAGGGCGCGCTGAGGACCGCGCTCAAGGGCGATTTCAAGGTCCTCGAGGAGCGTCCGGGTGCCGACCTCGTCGGCTGGCGCTACAACGGCCCATTTGACTCGCTGCCTGCGGCCGTCTCCGCTTTTGCCGAGAAGGGCTATGAGCACCGAGTGATCGCCTGGGACGAGGTCACCGAGGACGAGGGCACGGGCATCGTCCACATCGCCCCAGGCGCGGGGGCTGAGGACTACCACCTGGGCAAGTCGCTGGACCTGCCGGTCATCGCGCCGCTGACCGAGGACGGTCACTACCTGGACGGTTACGACTGGCTGTCCGGGCTGGACGCACAGGGCGTGACGGAGCGCATCGTCGCTGACCTCGAGGAGCGAAGCTTCTTCTACCACCTGGAGCCGTACACACACCGCTACCCGCACTGTTGGCGCTGCGGAACGGCGCTGCTCTTCCGCGTCGTCGACGAGTGGTACATCTCGATGGGCGAGGTCTACGACAAGCCTCGCAATGAGGTCACGGCCGACGAGAAGGCGGGCAGCCTGCGCTACCAGATCATGGATGTCGTCGACCGGGTCCGCTGGATCCCGGGCTTCGGGTACGAGCGCGAGCTGGATTGGCTGCGCACGATGGCCGACTGGATGATCTCCAAGAAGCGCTACTGGGGCCTGGCTCTGCCGATCTGGGAGTGCTCGTCCTGCGGCGCCTTCGACGTCATCGGCGGACGTGAGGAGCTGAAGACGCGCGCGCTCGAGGGCTGGGACGAGTTCGAGGGGCACACGCCCCATCGCCCGTACTTGGACGTGGTCAAGATCGCCTGCAAATCATGCGGCGCGCTGACGTCACGCATCCCCGATGTCGGCAACCCGTGGCTGGACGCGGGCATCGTTCCGTTCTCGACGCTCCATTACCGAACGGACCCTGCCTACTGGCAGCGCTGGTTCCCGGCCGACTTCATCACCGAGTCGTTCCCCGGGCAGTTCCGCAACTGGTTCTACTCGCTGCTGGCGATGAGCACGGTGCTCCGCAACGAGCCACCGTTCAAGACGATCCTCGGCTACGCGACGCTGTTCGCCGAGGACGGCCGGGCGATGCACAAGAGCTGGGGCAACGCGATCGAGTTCGACGAGGCGGCCGAACGGATGGGCGTGGACGTGATGCGCTGGATGTTCACCCGCCAGCGCCCCGACGAAAACATCCTCTTCGGCTATCACACCGCCGACGAGGCGCGGCGCGAGCTGTTGATCCTGTGGAACGTTTATGCCTTCTTCGTCTCCTACGCCCGACTGGCCCGTTGGACGCCCCAGCGTGGGATCTCCGAGGAGATCGCCGCGGCCGATTCCTGGCCGGTCCTTGACCGTTGGATCCTGTCTCGCGCGGCGGGGCTCGCGGGCGAGAGCGGTGCCGAGCTGGCCGACTTCGACAGCCTGGGCGCAGCACGAGCGATAGGTGTCTTCATTGACGATCTGTCGACCTGGTACCTGCGCCGGTCGCGTTCGAGGATGCGCACCAGCGCCGCGCCGGCGGATCGCGATCCGGCGCTCGCCACGCTTCACGGGGCGCTGGTCAGCCTCGCACGCACTATGGCGCCGATCCTGCCATTCCTGTCCGAGCAGATCTACCAGAATCTGATGGTCTCGACCGTGCCCGCCGTGCCCGATAGCGTCCACCTGACCGAATGGCCGGCTGGGGCCATGGCCGCGCACCGCGACCAGTCGACCGAGAAGGCGATGGCCACCCTGCGGCGGGCGGTGGAGCTTGTTCGCACGCTCCGCGGTCAGGCGGGCATCCGCCTTCGCCAGCCGCTGGCCCAGATGTGGCTCGCACTGCCCGGTGGCCGGCTGGGCGCGCGAGATGCGGCTGACGAGAGGGCGCTGCTCGAGATCCTGGCCGAGGAGGTGAACGTCAGGCACGTCCAGCTGATCGGCGACGAGTCCGACCTGGTCGAGCGTCGTGTGAAGCCCCTGCTGCCGGTCATCGGGCCACGCCTCGGCTCGAAGATCCCCCAGATCATGGCCGCTGCCCGAGCAAATGAAGTCGAGTACCTACCCACAGGCGCGGTTCGCCTGGCGGGAGTGGACCTCGACGCGACGGAGGTCGAGATCATCGCCACGCCGCGCCCGGGAACAGCCGTGGCGCATGACGAGGGTGTCGTCGTGGTGATCGATATAGCCATCGACGAGAGCCTGCGCGCCGAGGGCGACGTCCGCGAGCTGTCGCGCGCGGTGCAGGACCTGCGCAAGGAGGTCGGATTGGAGCTCGACGAGGCGATCGAGCTGTGGCTCGACGCGCCTGCGGGCGTGCTCGCGGTGCTGGAGCCGTTCCTTGGCCGCCTGGTGGAGGACACGCTTGCCGATGCCGTCTATCGGGAGGTGGCGCCGATTGATGCGCCGACAACGCGGCAGGAGGTCAGCGGCGGCGAAGTCTCGATCGCGCTCCGCGGCCGGGGTGGTGCCGCGTGATGACACCCTCGGATCGACGGCGGCGGTGGCTCGCCTTCAGCGGCCTGGCCGCCATCGTGATCGTCGCCGACCAGGTTTCGAAGACGTGGGTCGACGCCAACTTCGAGCGCGCCTCAACCCATCCGCTGCCCGGCGAGGCGCAGCCCACGCCGCTGATCGACGGCTTCGTTAGGATCGCCAAACACTACAACGAGGGCGGGATCTTCGGCCTCTTCGGCAACTCGGCGCTGGTGCTCGCGTTGGCCAGCACGGTCGTCATCGCGCTCATCGTGGTCTACCAGTACCGGGAGGGAGCGCGTGGCCCATGGCTGCTGACGGTCGCTCTCGGGTTGCTCCTGGGCGGCGCGCTGGGCAACTTCATCGATCGCGTCCGCTATCAGCACGTGATCGACTTCGTCGACATGGGCATCGGCGACTGGCGCTGGTACACCTTCAACGTGGCCGACGCGGCGATCAGCGTCGCCCTCTTTCTGCTCATCCTGCTGAGTGTCTTCGGCGATCGATTGACCGGTCGTCTCGCGCAACCGGCGGCGGGGTGAGCGACCGGGTGACCGTCACTGTGCCGCCCTCAGACTCGGCCGTTCGAGCCGATCGAGTCGTGGCCGACGCCGTCGGCCTGTCGCGCAGCTACGTCCAGCGCCTGATCGGCGAGGGCCGCCTCACGCATCGCGGACAGATCGTGAAGAGCAACACCATGCTCGAGCCGGGGGCGAGCGTCGAGCTCGACATACCCGAGCGGGAAGTGCTCAGGATCGAAGCCGAGGAGATGCCGCTCGATATCGTCTACGAGGATGAAGACGTACTCGTGATCGACAAGCCCTCCGGACTGGTGACGCACCCGGGACCGGGGCACTCGTCGGGCACGCTCGTCAACGCGTTGCTCGCTCGTGGCGGCGTCGAGGCGTACGGCAATGTCGCCGGCGACGAACGGCCGGGCATCGTGCATCGCCTCGACCGCGACACGAGCGGCCTGATAGTGATCGCGCGCAACGACAAGGCGCAGGCCGCGCTGATGGCACAGCTCAAGGCGCGCCGGGTCAAGAAGACGTATCTCGCGCTCGTCCACGGCTCGCTGCCCGCGGAAGTGGGCAGGATCGAGGCGCCCATCGGCCGTGACTTGCGCCAGTTCGGGCGCATGACGGTCATCGCCGGTGGCAAGGCCGCAATCACCGGCTACCGCGTACGCGAGCGTTTCGCGGGATGGACGCTGGTAGAGGTCGACCTGCATACGGGCCGAACCCACCAGATCCGTGTCCACCTGGCGTCGATCGGTCACCCTGTCGCAGGTGACCCCGTGTACGCGACAGGAACGGCGAGGCGTGGTCCAGACGGCCTGGATCGCCTGTTCCTGCACTCGTGGCACATCGAGTTCGCGTCCGTGTCCGGGGACAGGATCGTGCGCGCCGATGCCCCGTTGCCCGCGGAGCTGGAGCGCGTCCTTGCAGGCTTCCGCGAGAAGCGCGCATGAGCGATGCCCTGATTGCTTCCCCTGAGCCAGCTACAGGCACTCCCGGGGCGATGATCGTGATCATCTCCGGCCCGTCGGGCGTGGGCAAGGACACGATCATCCGATGGCTCAAGGGCCGCGAGGCCACGCCGCAGCGCCATTTCGTCGTCACCTACAAGACGCGGACCCCGCGCCAGGGCGAGATCGAGGGAGTCGATTACCAGTTCGTGAGCGTCGAGCAGTTCCGCGAGCTCATGGACACGGCCCGGCTGCTGGAGGCGAGCGAGGTACACGGCCACTGGTCGGGAACGCCGCGCGACCAGGTCGTCGCCGCGCTGGCGGCCGGACAGGACGCGATTCTCAAGATCGACGTGCAGGGCGCGGAGAAGGTCAAGGCTCTCGTTCCGGACGCGCTGCGCATCTTCGTGGCGCCGCCCTCCGAGGAGGCGCGCGAGGAGCGGATCACCGGACGGGGGACCGAAACACAGGCTGAGCTCACGCGTCGCAGGCGCGATGCGCAGGTCGAGATGCGCCACCGATCCGAGTACGACCACGTTGTCGTCAACGAGACGGGCCAGGCCCGGGAATCGGCCGACAAGATCGACCACATCATCGCGCGGGAGCACGCACGCCACCCGGGCCGTCGGATCAGCCTCTGACCCTGTCCGGCCCGGCCTCGGTCGACGCGGCTGAGCACGAAGCCCGCCGCTTGATCGAGGTCGCCGTGGACGCCGTCGGGCCGCAGGGCGGGCAGACCTTCACGTACCACCTGCCCGCGGACATCGACGACCTTGTGCCGGGTGAGGCCGTGCTGGTCGAATACGGGCGACGGAACGCGGTCGGCATCGTCGTCGGAGCGGGCAGCGAAGTGCCTGGGCGGCCGACCAAACCCGTCCTGGCGCGCATCCGCAGCGATGGACCCTTGCTGGCTCCGTTGCAGGTCGACCTCGCCCGCCACGTCGCCATTCACTACCTGGCGCCAATGGCGATGGTGCTCCGTCAGATGCTGGCTCCCGGGATGCTCGAACGCGTGAAGCGTGTTGTCCGACCCAGCGACGACGGTGGCGGCGCCACCGTCGTCGAGTGGCAGGTACGTCCGGCTGAAGCTCGGCAGAAGCGCGAGCGGCACGTGCGCCTGAATGCGCTCGGCGAGCAGGCGCTGGCGTCGGAGACTGCCCGCCTTGGGCCGCGCCAGCGAGCCGCTCTCGAGGACCTGCGTGTGGCCGGCGAGGGCACAAACGCGGCGCGCCTGTCGGAGCGACACGGCTCGAGTGCCGTTCGGTCCCTCGTCAAGCGAGGACTGGTGGAATTGGTGACGGTCAAGGTGGAGCGCCGGCCACGGGAGGGCCGGCCGGAGCCCGTTCGCGGGACGATCCCGATCGACGCCGAGCTCACCAGCGAGCAGGCTATTGCGGCCGATAGAGCGCGGGCGTCGATCGCGGCCGGCCAGCACGCCACCTTGTTGATCGAGGGTGCCGCTGCGAGCGGCAAGAGCGCGATCTACGCGGCGGCTATCGGGGCCGCGCTGGCGGCAGGGCGAAGCGCACTCGTGCTGGTGCCCGAGATCGCGCTGGCGATGCCTCTCCTCGAACGCCTCCAGCACGACGTCGGAACGGAAATCGCCCTGCTGCACAGCGCCCTCTCGGAAGGCGAGCGTGGGGATGAGTGGCGCCGAATTCGGAGTGGCGAGGCACGCGTGGTCGTCGGGACCCGGATCGCCATCCTCGCGCCTGTCGCCGACGTCGGCGTGGTGATCATCGATGAGGAGCACGACGCCGCCTACAAATCGGAGCGGACGCCGCGCTACCAGGCGCGCGACCTTGCCGTTGAGCTCGGCAGGCTCGCGAACGCACCGGTCCTCCTCGGCAGTGCGACGCCGGACGTGGTCACGCTCGGCCGCGCGCGACGGGGCGACTTCGAGCATTTCCAGCTACCAGCGCGAGTCGCAGGCGCTCCGCCGACGATCGAGATCGTCGACCTCCGCGCCGAGCTCGGGGCCGGCAACAAGGGGCTGCTATCCCGCCGGCTGACGGATGCCCTGACGGACCTCGACACCGACGGCGGAGACCAGGCGATCCTGCTCATAAACCGGCGTGGCGCGGCGACCGTCGTCGTCTGTCGCGACTGCGGCTACGTCCAGATCTGCCCGGAGTGCCAGCGACCCCTCGTCTTCCACTCGTCGAGCCTGTCCCTGCGCTGCCATCACTGCGGCGCGACCGCGCCCGTGGCGCGCCGCTGCCCCGCCTGCGAGTCGCCGCGCATCCGCTATCTCGGCGGTGGCACCGAGCGGGTCGAGCGCGAGGTCACCCTTCGCTTCCCGCAGCTCCGCGTCGGACGGCTGGATCGAGACGTGGTCGAACGGAAGGGTGGCGCGGTCAAGGTCATGGATGAGTTCGCGGCCGGCGACCTGGATGTCCTCGTCGGCACCGCGCTGGTGGCCAAGGGGATCGACGTTCCGCAGGTCACCCTGGTCGGTGTCGTGTCCGCCGATGTCTCGCTCAACCTGCCCGACGAGAGGGCGGCTGAACGCACGTACCAGCTCCTTGCCCAGGCCGTCGGTCGCGCGGGAAGGGGGGAGCGGCCGGGAACCGCGCTCATCCAGACATACCTCCCCGAGCATCCGGTGATCCGCGCCGTGGCCAGCGGCAACGCGGCGGATTTCTACGACGCCGAACTCAAATCACGGCGGCTGTTCCGCTCGCCGCCGTTCGGCGAGATCGTCAAGCTCACCATTGCAGTCGAGGATCGCGAACAGGCACAGGCGACGGGCGTGGAGATGGCCAGGACGCTGCGCGACCGGGCGACCGACCTCAAGCTTGACGCCGAGGTCCTCGGGCCTGTGCCGGCCTACATCGCGCGGCGCGGCGGCAAATGGCGTTTCCACGTGGTGATCCGCGGCGACTCGCCCTTGCAGGTCCTGGGCGGCGATCCGGGCTCGCCATGGTCGGTGGACGTCGATCCGGAGAGCCTGCTCTGAGCCCGGGGGTCCGGGTGCCTGCTGTCACTCGGCGCTTCGTTACCGCCCCCATCCTTACCTCGCGCACATGGCCGCTGGGAGTAAGCCCACTCTGCGAGATCGCCGGTCAGCACAAGGATGCGGGCGATATTCCGTGCGGGTAGCGAGCCCCGACGGGCGCGGGTGACGCTCCAAAGCGACTCGCCGTTGCCAAACCAAGGACGCAGGCGGTTGCGCCGGCACCAGCTGGCCGACGGCCGCGACGGGGCAAACAGCGGCACCGACCTATACTCCGCCGCGATGACCATCCAGCCAATCATCACGCTCGGCGACCCGCGATTGCGGCGCAAGGGCGAACCGGTCGATTCGTTCGGGAGGTACCTGCACGAGCTGCTCGACGACCTGACCGACACCATGCGCGCAGCCCCGGGCGTCGGACTTGCCGCGCCCCAGCTCGGTGTCCCGCTCCAGGCGTGCGTGATCGAGGTGTCCGGCCAGCTCCACGAGCTCGTCAACCCGACGATCGTCCGCTCGGAGGGCGAGGATCGCGACCTGGAAGGCTGCCTGTCACTCCCCGGTTACGTCGCGTACGTGACCCGCAAGGACCAGATATGGGTCGTCGCTCAGAACCGCCACGGCAAGCGCGTCAAGCTCAACGGCCGAGCCCTCCTGGCCCGTGCCGTGCAGCATGAGCTCGATCACCTGGCAGGCAAGCTCTACATCGACTACCTCGACTCGATGGATGAGCTGATCCCGGTCGGCCAGCTGGCCGACGATATCGGTGCCGAGGAAGAGGAGCTGGCGCCGCTGGCGTGACTGAGCGCGCCCGGACGATATTCCTGGGCAGCGGCTCTTTCGCGGTCCCCATCGGGTCGGCCCTGGCCGACCACCCGTCAGTCGACCTGATCGCGGTCGTCACGGCACCGACGCGGCGCGGTTCACGCGGGCGCCCGACAGACCCGCCGGTAGCTGACTGGGCGGCGGCACGTGGCCTGCCGATGCTGCGGCCTACGCGCCTGCGGGACCCGGAGACCATCGCGGCCATAGCTGCCTTGCGGCCGGACCTGCTCGTCCTGGCCGACTACGGCCAGATCGTCCCGGACGACCTCTTCCCGCACCATGGCGCGCTGAACATCCACCCTTCGTTGCTGCCGCGATATCGGGGCGCTTCGCCCATCGCGGCGACGATCATGGAAGGTGATCAGGAGACCGGTGTCACGCTCATGCTCATGGATGCGGGCATCGACTCCGGTCCGATCATCGCGCAGGCGCGGGTTTCACTGTCGGGCCTTGAAACGGCCCCAGTTCTTGAGACGTCCCTGGCCTACGTCGGTGCAGATCTGCTCATAGCAAACCTCGATGACTGGCTCAACCGCCGGCTGAATCCGAAGGATCAGCCTGCCGCTGGAATGTCCATGACGCATCCGCTTCGACGCGAAGACGGGCGGCTCGATCCGACCCAGTCGGCGACGCGACTCGAGCGGCAGGTGCGCGCCTACCAGCCGTGGCCAGGCAGCTTCATCGAGACGCCGGAGGGGCGCGTCGTGGTGTGGCGCTCGGCGGTCGCGGACCTGCCTCCCGCGTCACCGCCCAGGAAGCTGCTCCAACTCGCCTCCGGCGAACTCGGCCTGGCAGTTATTGACGGAACGCTGGAGCTAGGCGAGGTCCAGCCGGCCGGTGGGCGACGCATGAGCGGCGCGGACCTGTTGCGCGGCCGTCCGGGCATGATTGGCTTGGATGTCCTCTCGCGCGCTGAGGCCGGACGGGGCTCTTCGGCGTAGCATCTCCGGATGCCCTCCGAGCCCGCTGCCGCCGTGCGGGAACAACCGCTCATCACGCTGCCCCCTGCCGGCGCACGCGACCCGCGACCCGGTCTGTCGGGCTTGGCACCCGGTGAGATTGCCGACTGGCTGGATGGCCATCAGCAGCCTGCGTACCGCGGTCGACAGCTGGCCGACCACCTGTGGTCCGGCGCTGCGCAGGCTCCCGACGAGCTGCACACGCTGCCGCAGGCCCTGCGCACCGAGCTGGCGACCGAGTTCCGTGTCAGCACGCTGTGCGAGACCGAGATTCGGCCCGCTGACAACGGTCTCACCCAGAAGGCACTGCATCGCCTCGACGATGGACGCCTGATCGAGTCGGTGCTCATGCGCTATCCGGCGCGTGGCTGGCGTCGTGCTCGCGCAACAGTGTGCATCTCGAGCCAGGCCGGCTGCGCGGTCGGCTGCCCCTTCTGCGCAACGGGGGAGCTCGGCTTCGAGCGAGACCTCGAAACCTCGGAGATCGTTGATCAGGCGCGCTTCTGGCGGCATTGGCTGGCCGGCGTCGGCCAACGACTCACGAACGTCGTTTTCATGGGCATGGGCGAGCCACTGCTGAACGTTGACCGAGTGCTGGAAGCCGCTGCGGCACTGACAGACAGCGGGCGCTTCGGGCTCGGAGCACGCCACGTGACGATCAGCACGAGCGGTGTCGTGCCCGGCATGGAGCGGCTGATCGCCGAAAGGCCGCAGTACACACTGGCCGTCTCCCTGCACGCGGCACGACCAGAGCTGCGGGACGTGCTCGTGCCGCTCAATCGGCGATATCCCGTTCATCAGGTGGTCGATGCTGCCGCCCGATACGCGGCCATAACCGGCCGTCGAGTGACCTACGAATACGTGATGATCGACGGCATCAACGACACCCATGACGATGCCCTGGCGCTGACCCGGCTGCTGCGCGACCAGCAGGCGCACGTGAACCTCATCCCGATGAACCAGGTGGCTCACACGCCCTGGCAGGCCAGCCCAATGGAACGTATCGAGGCGTTCGCGCTCGAGCTGCGTACCGCCGGCGTCGGGGCGACGGTACGTCGCAACCGAGGAGCCGAGATCGGCGCCGCCTGCGGCCAGCTGGCCGCCGACCGGGCCGGCGCTCCGCCGCCCGCCGCCGTCGCGCGCCGGCGCCAGCTGCTCGTCGTCGAGAGCGCAGCCGCGCTCTCACGCCCAGGCAGCTGAGCATGGCCGTCCAGGTTGCGGCGAGCATCCTGGCTGCGGACTTCGGCAATCTCTACCGCGTGGTCCGCAAGCTCGAGCGTGCCGGCGTGGATCGGCTCCACCTCGACGTTATGGACGGTCACTTCGTGCCCAACATCACTTTCGGGCCGGACGTGGTGGCCGCGTTTCGGCGCCTCACCCACCTGCCGCTCGACGTTCACCTGATGATCAGTGAGCCCTCGCACTACGTGGCCCGCTTCCTGGACGCTGGGTCGGACTCGATCACCTTCCACGTCGAGGTAGATGAGCCAGATGACGTCAAGCTCGAAACCCTGGAAAGGATCCGTGCGGCCCGACGCCAAGCGGGCCTTGCGGTCAGTCCGCGCACGGGTATCGAGGCGGTGCGGCCGTTCATCGATTCACTGGCACTTATCTTGATCATGACCGTGGAGCCCGGTTTCGGCGGCCAGCACTTCATGGCGGATGAGGCGCCTAAGATCGCCGAGGCGCGCAGGTTGTTCGGCGGGCGGCCAGGGACCGCGGTCCACGTCGATGGCGGAGTCAGCTCGGAGACGGCGCCGATCGTCGGCAGCTTCGGGGTCGATGTCTGCGTCGTGGGATCGGCGCTGTTCCAACGTGGCCACGACGCCGCGCGCGAGGTCGAGGCGGTCAAGCGAGCGGCGGCCCAGGCGTCCGTCGCAGCGCCAACCAGCTAGATCGTCGTAACGATGCTGCGCGAGGCCACCTTCCGGGCCGTCCGGACAGTTGGCGGCCTGCTACCGCTCCCGGTCCTCGCAGCCGTGCTTTGGCCGATCGCGATTGCCCGAGCGGTGGCCGACCTCGTGCTGAAGCCGGCCCGACATCCCGTTCGTTCCCTGCCACCTCCCTCACGGCCAGGCCGGAACTGGTCCTCCGGCCTGCGGCAGCGCACCGCAGCCTGGCTCAACACGACGTCGTTGTTGTGGGCCGATAAGTTCGCAGCGCCGCGCTGGTCCCGCCGATTCGACCTCACCGCGCTGGAACGCCTGCGCGCGCTCAGCGACCGGCCGGTCATCGTGGTCACCCTCCACTACGGCGGGATATTCGCCCTTCCAACGTTGCTGCGCAGTGCGGGATTGCCTACCGCGAGCGTCGTCGCGGACGCTCTCTGGCCGATCCGCTGGTGGCGGCGGCGGCGCGCCGAGCTGACCCGCATCGGCGACCATCCGCTCCACTTCCGTTCGGGCGACGCCTTGGCGATCACGCGCTTCCTGGTGCCTGGCACCTTCCTCGTCGTAGCTGGCGACTACCCGCGCGGTGAGCGGGCCCTGACGACCTTCGACTCAGTGGGCTTCGCGCTGGCCACGCCCCCCTTCAGACTGGCCCGGTTGACCGCTGCTGTGATCGTGCCGGCCCTCGTGCGGGCGGACGGCGTCTGGCGTTACACGCTGCACGTCGGCCTGCCGGTGCCCGACGAGCTGATCAGGACGGACGACTACGAGGCTGCGGTCGACCACATCGCGGCGGAGCTTCTGCCGGTCGCCGCTCAACGTCCGGAACAGGCAATGCCCCTGCTCGTTGCCGCGTTTGATCGGGCACCACCGGCGCTGGCAGGATCGGCGTGAACGGCGGCCTCGTGGATGATCAGGTCGTCATCACCGGAATGGGGGCACTCGCCGCCGGGGCTGCCACGGTGGACGCTCTATACGCAGCTGCGCTGGCAGGCGAGTCACCTGCGGAGTGGCTGTCGATGCCGCCGCTGGAGCGATTAGCCGGGGTTCGCGCGCCCGATCCTGATTTCTCGGCAGGCCTGGCCCGCCACGCCAGGCGCCTTGACCGCGCAGCGCGCCTCGGTCTGGCGGCCGCGGCGGACTCCATCGCTGCAGCCGGTCTCGTCGGTTCTGTGGATCCCCGTCGCATCGGCGTGATGGTCGGCACCAGCCGCGGCCCCATCGCGCGGACGCTCGATACGGCGAGGGACCTGGATCAGGGCAGGATCGCCCCGACCGCCGGAGCCGAGAGCACGCTCGGATCGATGAGCGGGGTCATCTGCCAGGCCTTCGGCCTCGGCGGGCCGAGCGCGACGATCGCTGCCACTTGCGCCTCAGCGGCAAATGCCATCGCCATGGGCGCGATGCATCTCGTCACCGGAGACGCTGACGCGATGGTCGTGGGTGGCGCGGAAGCGCCGATCATCCCGCTTCTGGCCGGGCAGCTTCGTGCAGCGGGAGTCATCGGCTGGCACGAGGAGGCGCGTCTGACTTGCCGGCCCTTCGATTCGCGACGCAACGGACTGGTCATCGGAGAGGGGGCGGCGTTCCTCGTCCTCGAACGAGAGTCGCAGGCAGCTCGTCGTGGGGCGCCGGTGCTGGCGCGTCTGACGGGCTGGGCGACGGGCATGGACGGTGGCGGACGCACCGGCATCACTCCCGATGCGGAGGGCATCGTGCGCATGATCGGTAGGGCACTCTCCATGGCAAATCTCGAGGCGCAAGAGATTGGCTACGTGAATGCGCATGGAACGGGCACTCGGCTGAATTACGCCGTTGAGGCTCGCGCACTCAATTCAATCTTCGGCTTCGGCGATGGGCCTGCAGTCAGCTCTACCAAGCCGATCACCGGCCATTGCCTCGGGGCCACGCCGGCGATCGAGGCGGTCATCTGCGTCGAGGCGCTCCGTGCGCGATGCGCTCCGCCAACCGCCGGCCATGAGCTACTCGATCCGGACTGCGTCATCGACGTTGTTTCCGGCGAGGCGCGCCAGCTGACCACTGCCGCGATTCTCTCGACGTCACTCGGCTTCTGGGGCTATCAGGCCGCGTTGATTTTCGAGCCAGTCGAAGCACCGATGCGGGGCTAGATCGTGCGCATCCTGATCCAGCGCGTGACCCGTGCCGAGGTGCGCGTAGACGGACGGGTCGTCGGCTCGATTGGCACGGGGCTGATGGCGCTGGTGGGCGTCGGTCACGATGACAATGATGCTGTCGCGGACGCGTTGGCCGCCAAGGCCGTCGATCTGCGCATCTTTCGGGACGACAACGGCAAGACGAACCGCTCGCTGATCGACGTCGGCGGGGAGATGCTGGCGGTCAGCCAGTTCACCCTCTATGCGGATACGCGAAAGGGCAGGCGCCCGTCTTTCCTCGATGCCGCCTCAGCCGAAGCCGGCGAGAGGCTTTACGAAAGATTTGGAGCGACGGTCGAAGGACGCGGAGTGCGCGTCGAGCGCGGCGAGTTCGGGGCGGAGATGGAAGTGGAGCTGACTAACGACGGCCCGATGACGATCTGGCTGGACTCGGCCAGCTAGCGATTCAGGCGGTCTTCTGAAGCGTCCGGCGGCAGCGTGTGCAGACGAGAGCCTTGCGCATGACGCCGCCCTGCTCGAGTCGCATGGGCTGGAGGTTCGGCTCCATTCGTCGGTGCGCGCGGACCCGGTTCATACCGACGGACTGCGGGTTGAAGCCGCCCATCGAGGTCTTGCCGCAGATTGCGCAGGCGCGAGACATGGATCTACAACACTCCGATTCGATAAGGAAACGACGCTCCGAAACGGCCGCGCCGGCTGGCTACTATAGCACGACCCCCTGCGTACAAAGGGCCACAGCCGGGGCCGGACCAGAGCGTGGAGAAGATGGACGAGCGCAAGGTCCGCGGCGTGGTGCGCACGGCCGCTGAGTCGGTCCTGGGCGTAGTTCGCCAGTCGATTCCGGGCGGCCACAAGGCCGTCGTGAGCGACCGCACGTGGGACGGACACGATCTGCTTGCCGCCTGGCGACACTCCGCGGCGATGCTTCACGCGCACCTCGAGGAGGTCAACGCCCTTAACGTCTTTCCGGTGCCTGACGGTGACACAGGTTCGAACATGCTCGCGACCATCCAGGCGGCCATCTCCGAAGCGGAGGCCGTGCCGCCGGCCGAACGCACCGTCACCGCCATCTCGGCGGGCCTCAGCCTTGGCGCCCTGATGGGTGCGCGCGGCAACAGTGGCGTGATCGTGTCCCAGATCCTGCGCGGGATGGGCGAGGCCATGAGCGGCACCGAGCGTGTCGGAGGGGCCGAGCTCGCGGAAGCCCTGAAGCGTGGTTGCCGGGCGGCCTATCTGGCCGTCGCCGACCCATTGGAAGGGACCATCCTGACTGTCACCCGCGAGGCCTCCGAGGCGGCTACCGCCGCGCTCAGGGTGAGCCCCACGCTCGAGCACGTTCTGCGTGCCGCGGTGGCCGAAGCGGCCGCGGCCGTCGAGCGCACGCCGTCCCTGCTCGCCGTCCTGCAGCGTGCCGGAGTGGTCGACGCCGGCGGCCGCGGATTAGAGCTGCTGCTGCGTGGCGCCCTGGCGTCCTTCGCCGGCCAACACATCCCCCCGGGGACCACCCTCGAGAACGACATCGTGCTGCCGACGTGGGATGGCCCGGAGGCAGAGGGGTATGGCTACGAAACGGTTTTCGTGATCCTGCCCAGCGCGGGAGAGCGGCTGGACGTCAATCGAATCCGGGCGCGGTTGGAACGATTGGGCGAGTCGGTTCTCGTCGCCGGCGACGACAAGCTGGTCAAGGTCCACGTCCACAACGAGCGCCCGGATGAGGTGATTTCGTTCGGCCTTTCCCTGGGCACGCTCAGCCGTATCAGCATCGAGAACCTTGACCGGCAGGCGACCGACGTGCGGAAGCGCGCCCGCGCCAACGCAGATTGGCGCGACCTCAACCCGACCATCGCTGGCCGGAATGGCCCGGCGATAGTGGTGGTCGCGGCCGGCGACGGGCTCGCCCGCGTCTTCGGCACCCTCGGGGCGACCGCCGTCGTTCGCGGCGGGCAATCCGCCAATCCGTCGGCCGGTGAGCTCGGCGAAGCCATTCGCGCAACAGCGGAATCCGACGTCATCGTGCTGCCCAACAATCCGAACATCCGGCTCGCGGCCAAGCAGGGCGGCGACCTGAACCCGGGCGTAAACGTCGTCGTCGTACCGACGCGCAATGCGGCCGAGGGAGTTGCGGCGATGCTCGCGTTCGACGCCGATCTCGCGCTCGACGATGCGGTCAAGCAGATGACCGCCGCCGCGCGGCGCATCCAGACGCTGCAGGTCACCCTGGCCGTGCGCGACGCGCGAATCGGACGCCACAAAGTTCGCCACGGCGACTACATGGTGCTCGGCCCTGATGACGGCCTGGTCGCGACAGATGCCAACCGAACGGCGGCGATCCTGACCGGTGTTCGCAGGCTGAAACCCGGCTACGAGCTGATGACCGTCTATCGCGGGCTCGACGTGGACCATCGTGCCGCCGAAGAGCTGCGCGAGGCCCTCGGCGCCGAGCGCAGCGGGGTAGAGATCGAGCTCGTTGAGGGCGGTCAGCCGCATTACGACTTTCTGATCTCGGCGGAGTGACGACGCCT
>Ga0136618_10000170_pt1 | contig 19085 bp, 17 predicted proteins | sample AntDrymUQ3302106_2_FD_104805 | JGI IMG/M metagenome (GOLD analysis project Ga0136618, IMG submission 104805) | Polar desert sand microbial communities from Dry Valleys, Antarctica - metaG UQ330 (21.06) | ecosystem: Environmental > Terrestrial > Soil > Desert | place: Antarctica: Dry Valley... | reverse complement strand
CCGAATTTATCGCGGCGGCATAAACGAAAGGCTTAAAGACCGAGCCGGGCTGCCGCATCGCGTCGGTGGCGCGGTTAAATTGGTTTTCCAGATAATTGCGCCCACCGACCATTGCGACAATCTCGCCGGTTTTCGGACGAATGGCGACAAGCGCGGCTTGCAGATTTCCTTTCTGCTTTTTAGGAAAATATTTATCAAGCCTTTCAAGTCGTTTATTGACTGCTTCGTAAGCGACTCGCTGCAAATCCGGGTCAATCGAAGTATAAACGCGCAAGTGCTGCATCGCTTCCGGGTCGCTGATGATTTTCGGTAATTCTTCAATCGCGTATTGTGAAAAATACGGAATTCCCTGCGATTCTTTACGCGGCGAAACCTCGTGCAGAATGAGCGGCGTATTTTTCGCCTCGCCGAGTTGTTCGGGCGAGATTTCATTTGCTTCAAACATCGAATCGAGAACCTGGTTGCGCCGTTCGGTAACTTTTTCGGTGTTTTTTCTGGCGTTATAACGGTTCGGACTGCGAACAATTCCCGCGATGAGCGCGACTTCGGGCAAAGTCAAAGCTGATACATCTTTACCGAAAAAGTTGTTTGCCGCTTCGCCGACACCGTAAATACTCGTTCCTCCGGCTTGCTGTCCGAGATAAATCTGATTGGCGTAAAGCGTAAAAATTTCTTCTTTGGTCAGCCGCGTTTCCAAAATAAACGACATAAAGGCTTCCTTTATCTTGCGCTCATATGTCGGGTCGTTTGTGAGAAGCAGATTTTTGACAAGCTGCTGCGTAATTGAAGAGCCGCCTTGTCTGGCAATCGGCGAATCGTCCGCGCCTTCGTATCTGCGCCAGAGTGCGCGGGCGATGCCGCGAAAATTTACGCCGTAATGCTCGAAAAACGCGCGGTCTTCGGTGACGGTAATTGCTTTGACGAGATGTTTCGGCAAATCATTGAACGCGACGGTTTTGCGTTTTCCGTCGCCTTCCGCCGCAATTGAACTCAGGATTTTCGGTTCAATCTGAGCTTTTTTTACATCTTCTTTCGTATCTTTGTCGGCGATGGAAGCGACAGATTTTCCGTCCTTCTTGAATTTAACCGTGAGCGAATGAAAGTTTTTTTTGCCGTCAATCAAAGCCGTTCTGCCCGGTTCGATTTCGAGCGCGTTTTCCATCAACAGATAACGACTGCGCGACGCATCCGCTTGCTGATTTTTTTCGATATAACCGGCGGATTTTAGATAAGCGGTCAAATCTTCCGGAGTGATATTTTCGCCGTTTCGCAAAGTTTTCGGCGCGGAATAAATTCCCGCCGTGCGCGTGAAAACTTCGCCGCGCAAAAGTAAATCAACCCGGTCGGAATACTCGAACCAAAAATATGTCAGCGTCAGAAAAACGCCCAGAATTAAAAACAGAGAAAGCGAAATCGTAATCGGATTAAAAATCATTCGCAAAAGGCGGCGAAACCAACCCGGCGAAGGTTGTTGAAAAGATTTGACCGGACGCGCGGCATTGCCTCGATGGTTTATCGCACGTTTTGGGTTTTTTCCGGTTGCTTCGATTCGGTTTGGCATTGTCTGTTTGTTGTCTTTGTTAGTGAGGTTTTCGTCTGGAGCAGTTGCCTAGATAGAATTTTATAGGTTTTGAGCCGATAATGTCTAGCTATTTTTTAGAAGCCGAAAATCGAGCGCAAAGAAAAATATTGCCGAAACTGTATTTAAAGTATTAAGATACGTTTGAAAAATTAAAAATTATTTAGAAACTGTTTGAAGAGTCATATAAGTTGATTGTTTTGGCAAAGGAATTTTGCCCGCGAAACACGCGAATTACGCGAAAAGATAAAACGTAAAAAGTGAAAATTAATTCTTCTTTCAGCGTATTTGGCGTGTTTCGCGGGCAATAAAATTTCTTTTCAAATGCGAAAATCAGACGTAAAAATTTAGGACGGCGAAACGGTTGAACAACGAACAATCAATCAATGAAAGCGGGCGTTTTGCAGTTGAATACCGGCTTCGGGAACGCGAGCGTTTTTTGCGGACGCTGATTGGAAATTTGCCGGGCGTGGTTTATCGCTGCCGGACGGACGAAAAATTTACCAGCGAATTTATCAGCGACGGCTGTTTTGAATTGACCGGCTACACGGCTGACGAATTAACGCGGGTCAGAGCGGCGACCTGGGATGAGATTATTCACGCGGAAGACCGCGAGCGCGTTCGGGCGGAAATCAACCGCTCGATGAATGACAACACGGCGTTAAACGCCGCGCCGCTGCAAATCGCTTATCGAATCGTTCACCGCGACGGCACAATCAAGCACGTCCGCGACCGATTTCGTTTTATCAACGACGCAGCGGGAAAAATCGCCGCGCTCGAAGGTTTCATCGCCGATATTACCGAGCGGGAAATTGCCGATGAGCGCGTCCGCGAATCCGAAGCGCGTTACCGGCTGCTTGCCGAAAATATGTGCGACCTCGTTTGCCTGCACGAAACCGACGGGCGTTACGTTTATGTTTCGCCGTCTTCACTTGAGCTTCTGGGTTTTTCGCCGGATGAACTCATCGGCACTTCGCTCTATGATTATATGCACGAAGAAGAAATTGCGTGTGTCCGCGACGATACGCACGCGCGGCTGCTCAAAGGCGAAACCGATATAACCGTTACCTACCGGATGCGCCGAAAATCCGGCGAATACGTTTGGCTCGAATCAATGGCGCAAATCGTCGCCGGTAAAAACGGCAAACCGTCACAATTGCTCACTGTTTCGCGCGATATTACAACGCGCAAAATCGCCGAAGACGAACGCGCCGCCGCGCAGGAAGAAATCGCCCAGCTTTTTTTGAGCGAGCAGACCGCGCACGTCGAAGCAAAATCCGCGCGTCAGGAAGCCGAACACGCCAACCGCGCCAAAGACGAATTTTTGCAGTTGATTTCGCACGAATTTCGCACGCCGCTGACGACGATAAAAATGCTCGCCCGCGTTATGCAGCGCGACGACGAATCGCCCGAAGAAAAACAGGAATATCTGGAAACGATTGCCGCCGAATGCGACCGGCAGATTGATATGATTTTAAATCTGCTCGATGTCGCCCGCATTGACGAAGGCTCGATTGATTTGCGTCTGGAGCGTGTGGATGTTAATCACCTGCTGCGCTCGTGCGACAAAATCGAACGCCACGCGGCAAACGCCCGCGAGCAAAAGTTTGATGTCGAATACGATACGACGCTTCCGCAGGCGCGCGGCGACGAAAAAGCGATTCGTCGCGCACTGTGTTCGATTATTGAAAACGCCATCAAATACACGCCCGTCGGCGGCGCGATAAACATTTCAACACAGCACGTCGCCCGCGTCGTTGCCGCACAAAATTTAAATACGGCTGAAATCTCAACCACTTCCGGCGCGGCAGCCGCTTTTGCGCCGCAACCAATCCGCGAAAATAATTCCATTGAAGAAATCGCCATCAGCATCAGCGATACGGGGCGCGGCATTCACCACGAAGACATTCCGCATCTTTTTCAAAAATTTTATCGCGGTAAAAAAAGCGTTCCGCACGACCATACAACCGACGGCACGCCCGACGATGCGATGGGACGCGCCGCAACGCCCGGTGTCGGGCTTGGATTATATCTGGCAAAACGGCTGATAAAGGAACTCGGCGGGCGCATCGAAATCGAATCGGAAGTCGGGCGCGGCACTTGTTTTACGGTTTTTCTCCACGTTTGGAACGATAAAACGGATAAAATTGACGCGATTGACGAATACGGTTTTGATGAAGGAGCGGCGCGGTGAAAAAACGTCTGCTCGTTGTCGAAGATAACGCTCGTCTTCTCAAAGTCATCGCTGTTTATCTGGAGAAAAGCGGTTTCCAGATAATGACCGCCCGCGACGGAGACGACGCGCTCGTCCGGCTTGCCGAAACGATTCCCGATTTGATTGTCAGCGATATTATGATGCCCGGCACAGACGGTTTTGCTTTTGCCGCGAGTGTTCGCGGCAACGCGCGGACGGATTTGATTCCAATCGTTTTTTTGACGGCGAAAGACAGGCGCGAAGATAGAATCGCCGGTTTTAAAGCGGGCGTTGACGCTTATCTCGTCAAACCGTTCGAGCCGGAAGAACTCGTCGCCGTCATCGAAAATATCTTGAGCCGCGTTTCGCGCACTCACAGACGAGTCGCCCGCACTGCAAATCCGCCGGCAAATCCGCCGAATAAATCGCCAGCCGCAGCCGTTTCGGATTTGACCGAAGCCGAAGAGCGCGTCGCCGCACTCGTTGCCAAAACTTTGAGCAACAAAGAAATCGCCGCCCAACTTAAAATCAGCGTCCGCACCGTCGAAATGCACATCTCCCGAATTCTCGCCAAAAAACATTTCTCAAACCGCGTTGAAATTGCCCGCTTTATCATCGAACGCGACTCAGCCAAAAGTTAGTGAAAAGTGAAAAACTAAAAGTGAAAAACGAAGGAAGGAAAGATTTCTTCCGTTTTTCACTTTTCACTTTTAGTTTTTCACTTTTTATTACCGCGAAATTACCTACGTCGTGTTGGTGATAACACGGTTGTTTGCCCGCGCCCGACCGATTAAGGTTGAAACATAGAAATTTTTACGGCACAAATTATGCTTATCGGTTTTGATATGTGCGATTTGAGGACAGGAGAGAAATGGACAATATAAAACCAGCAGCATTTCAAGTAATTGATGAAAAAGGCGTGCGCGGAACTTTGGATTTGACGGTTGTTCCGCCGCAGGGCAGTGAATCGAAATTGGTTCTTGTGCGTTTTGACGACGGCTCGCAAATTTTTGCCGATGCCGGCACATTTGTCGAACGTGAAGAAGGCGTTTTTCTTTTTCCCGGCAATTTCGCCGAATTGATGGAACAAAATCAAACGTCAAACTACGGCGCGACCGCGTTTGGCGACATCGGAGAAGTCGTCATTCCGCTGCTTGCCGAACAATTAAATATCGCCAGGCAAAAAATTCTAACAGGCGGCGTGCGCGTTCATAAAACGGTGAGCGAGCGCACCGAAACAGTTGACGAGCCGACTTTGCGCGAGGAGATGGAGATTCAGCGCGTCGCCGTCAATCGCTTTGTGACCGAGTCGCCAGCCGTCCGTTATGAAGGCGATGTGATGATTGTGCCGCTGATGGAAGAAGTTTTGGTAGTCGAAAAACGGTTGGTGCTGCGCGAGGAAATCAGAATTACCAAACGCCGCGACACGCTTCGCAATCCGCAGCAAATTGTTTTGCGCCGCGAGGAAGCGACGCTCGAACAAATCAAGCCGGACGCGAGAATTGAAGGCAATAACACTTTGCTTTCGCCGGTTGATGAACGACGAGAAGGCGAAAATTTTTCGCAGACAGAGGACTTTAACACTAAATCATAAAGGAGAAAAAAAATGTCAACGACACTTGTAGGAATTTTTGACGATTATACTGCGGCGCAAAAAGCCGTGCAGGAATTATCGAAAGCGGGTATTAAACAGGGCGAGATTTCCATCGCCAGAAATGACGGCGGACGCGGCTACACCACCTACGGCGGTGCAAACTCGACCGATTACACGACCGGAACTTCAATCGGCGATAAAATCTCGAACTTTTTCGACGGAATTTTCGGAACCGACATCAATGACGATGAGCGCGGCGTTTATGCCGAATCGGTCAGACGCGGCAGCACAGTCGTCGTCGTCAATAGCGATGAACAAACACTTGACCGTGCCGCCGATGTTTTAAATAACGCCGGAGCGATTGATGTTGACCGCCGCCACGCGCAGCATCGCGCATCGGGTTATAAACAATTCGACCAAAAAGCTCCGCTTTACAACGAAGAACAAACCAGAACCGAAACGCAAAATTACGCCAAACAAGGCGAAACGGCTTTGCCGGTTATCGAAGAACAATTGAACGTCGGCAAGCGCGTCGTGCAGCGCGGCGGCGTTCGCGTTCACACGCGAATGACCGAACGCCCCGTCGAAGAATCGGTAACTTTGCGCGAAGAAAACGTGACGGTCGAGCGGCACAATGTTGACCGCGCCGCAACCGATGCTGATTTTGCGGCGGTTAAGGATGGCGAATTTTCCGTTACCACAAAAGCGGAAGTTCCGGTCGTTTCAAAAGAAGCGCACGTCGTCGAAGAAGTCGTCGTCGGTAAAAATGTTACCCGGCGCGAAGAAACAGTGAACGATACGGTCAAACGCACGGATGTCGAAGTCGAAGAAACCGACATTAACACCAACACGCAAGCTAACAAAGCGCGTAACTAATCTGCTTTAACAACGCTTGCGTCGTTCGTAATGAGAACGACGCAAGCCGTCAATTTCGACAAAAACTGCCGCGCGCGTTTTCAATTCGTTTGAAAATAAGCGCGGCGGACAATTCAAAAAGGAGATAAAAATTAGATGGCTGATATTCCTGTAGAACGTAAAGAAGGCGGCAGTTTTCCGTGGTGGCTGATTCCGCTGGTTTTACTTTTATTATTGTTGCCACTTTTGTATTTTTGCAGCAAAACTAACGTCGTGGATAACACGAACAACAATATAAATCGCATTGTGAACACCAATGCAAACCGTGTTGCCAGCGGAAATATGAGCAACACGGCAGTCGTCGTGAACTCGAACAACGCTTCGATGAGCGATAATGACAGCGCGAGAGGCGGCGCGGTTATCAAGGATGTCGGTGATTTCGGCACTACAAGCGATAAGTCAACGCTCGTCGGACGCGGGGTTTTTGTCAACGACGTGCGCGTCAATCGCGTGTTGAGCGACAATGTATTTACTGTCAAATCAGGTTCGAGCGAAATGTTTGTAATGCTCGATGAAAAACTCGATTCGCCCGGCGGCAAAGAAGGACAAATCAGAATGCGTCGCGGTCAAAACGTCAATCTCGGCGGCGAGTTCCGCGCGATACCGGCACCTGAAACCAAAGAGGAAAATAAAGACGGCGGTTTGAATAACAAAGAATACGCTCAAATGAAAGGGCAGCGGGTTTATCTGCACGCCACGAGCGTCAGCGACGCAAAGTAAAACGGTTCAAAATAAGGAGAATTAAAATGGCAATTGTAGCTTATACAAAACAGGACGACTACGATGTCGTCAACGACAATCAGGATTGCATCGGCTGGTCGGTCGCCGACCAATCGGGAAACGATTTCGGCAAAGTTACCGAAATGCTCGTCAACACCGAAACCGATATGGTTGATTCGATTATCGTCGACGGCAGAAAACGAATTCCGGCAAGCGATATTGCGCTGCGCGACGGGCGCGTCGTCGTGCGCGGCGTTCTGCACGAGGAAGAATACGGACAAACGCAAAGCACGCAGACGGAAACCAGCGAAACAAGCGAAGCAAATCAAAGCTATGCCGCGATGCAGGGCACTGCCGGAGCAAAGAATGTTGCTGGAGTAACCCGCGCGGCTAACGAAGGCGAAACCGTGATACCGATTATCGAAGAACAGCTTCGATTGGGGAAACGCACGGTTGAAAAAGGCACGGCGCAGGTTCGCACTTCAGTCGCGGGAGTTCCCGTGCAGGAATCGGTAACTTTGCGCGAGGAAAGCGTGACGGTCGAACGTCGTCCGGTTGACCGCGCGGTCGAAAGCGCACCGGCGGCTTTTAGGGAAGGCACGATTGAAATAACCGAGATGGCGGAAGTTCCGATTGTTACAAAAGAAGCGCACGTCGTCGAAGAAGTCGTCATCGGCAAAAATGTTACCGAACATCAGGAAACCGTCCGCGATACAATTAAGCGCACGGAAGTTGACGTTAACGAAATAAATCGGACTGACGACGCGAATCAGACCGAATTCCGCAACCGTCAAAACGGCTAACAGATTCGGGCGCGGAACAGGCTCGCCGGAGCGCGAAGAATTTTATTGACTTGAAAGCACTTTCGCTCCTGTCTTCAACAAAACGCGAACCTGTTCCGCGCCCGATTTCAATTTCAAAAATTCCTGCTGAACCGGCATATTTATTTGCCGGTTCAGCAAACGCCGTCAAAAACGGTACAATAAAATCGGATAGAAATATTGCGAAGGAGATAAAATAATGCAGACACAACCAGTGGTTTCAGGCTTCCGCGACACAAGCGAAGCTATTTACTATTCTTTGACAAGTGCTTTCGTACGTTTTGTCAGTTTTCTGCCCGCGCTCATCGGGGCGGCGATTATTTTAATTATCGGCTGGTTCGTCGCCGGTTTGCTGGCGAGTCTGATTGAACGCGCTTTGAAGGCAGTCGGTTTTGAAGGCGCGGTCGAGCGAAGCGGCATCGGCGATTTTATCCGGCGCACGGGAACGCGACTGACGACTTCCGGCGTGATTGCCACGCTCGTCAAATACTTTATCTTTCTCATCTTTGTCCAAGCCGCCGCCAATATTCTGGGCATTCCGCAGTTGACCGAGATTATTAACCGCATAATTTTGTTTATCCCGAATGTCGTTATCGCAATGGCGATTATTGTCATCGGAAGTTTGATTGCAAATTTTTTGTCCGGCTTGGTGCGCTCCAGCGTTTCAGGATTAGGTGTCGGCAATCCGAATTTGCTGGCGACTTTGACGCAGTATATTGTCATCGGCTTTGCCGTCATCGCCGCGATTGACCAACTCGGCATTGCCGCAACGCTTGTCAACACGCTGCTCATCGGCTTAATCGGCTCGGTCGCGCTTGCCGTCGGTTTGGCATTCGGTTTGGGCGGACGCGACGTAGCGCAGCAAATCACGCAAAAATGGTATGACAGCAGCCAAGCTCTCGCCAACGCCGCGCGGCAACGCGCCAACTTGCCGGGACACGGCACCGCACCGGCGCAAACCGCGGATGTGCAGGTTTCTCCAACGGTTAATCCGATTCGCAATGTTTAACCAAATGGGAGATACCGACTGAATTCACCTCAGATTTTGTCAACACAATGCAGTGCTTGTTGTTTTATCGAACGAGCATTGCATTGTTATTTTTAAAATCAAACTTAAACAATTTTCATTTGTGTAAGAAATTCCGATTTTTTGATTGTTATGTGGTCGTGTAATAAAAAGAATGCTGTCCGGCAGAAGCCCGCGCGTGAGCAAGGGCGGATTATTTGTCCTTCAACCGTCTACGCCCTTGCTCACGCGCGGGCTTCTGTTTTCAAGCATCTTTGATACATGACCGATTATGTTGATAATTTGGGTTAGTCGAATGTGTTCGATTAAAGAATTGTTATAAGATTACTTCGGAAAAAAATCCTCTGAATTTGTTGGACGGCATCTGCTTAAACATCGGACTTTCAAATGAATTTTCTGCCAACGCTTTCAAATATCACGCGCCGTCGGCTTGCCTACGCAACGCTGGCGATCGTTTTGATGATTACCGTCGGTCACAGTCGGTTTCCATTTGATTGAAGGCTGGAATTGGATTGACAGCGTTTATGTGGCAACCGAAACCGTCACGACCGTCGGTTACGGCGACATTCCGCCGCGCACGACGGCGGGAAAAATTTTCGCAACCGTATTTATGCTTTTGGGTGTCGGCACGGTTCTTTACGCGCTGACGGTGCTTGCCCAGGCTGTATTACAATCGGAAATTATCGAAGCACTCGGACTGCGGCAAAAAAGAAGAGAAATGGAAAAATTAGAAAATCATTACATTGTTTGCGGCGCGGGGCGCGTCGGGCGCAGGATAATCCGCAATCTTCAAAAACAAAATCTGCCGTTCGTAATTATCGAGCGCGATGAAAAAAAGGTGGCGGAATTTGTAGAAATCGGGGCGAATATTTTGATTGCCGACTCGACACTCGAAGAAAGTTTAAGACAAGCCGGCGTGAAACGCGCCCACGGACTTGCTACTTGTCTGGCGGACGACGCGGATAATCTTTACGTCGTTCTGACGGCGCGGGATTTGAACGAAAACCTGCACATCGTCGCCCGCGCAGTTGAAGAACAAGCCGAACCGAAGCTGATTCGCGCGGGCGCAAATCGCGTGGTTGCGCCGATAATCATCGGCGGTCAAAGTATGGCGCGTGCGCTTTTGAAGCCAACGATTGCAGATTTTATGGATTCGATTGTCGCCGAAAATTTTGATTTGGTATTTGAAGAAGTCGCGGTCAAAAAAGGCTCGGTTTATATTGACAAAGAGTTAAAAGACACAAATCTCAGCACCGAACTCAATCTTCTGGTCGTCGCCATCCGGCGCAAAAGCGGCGAGATGATTTTTCAGCCTGCCGCCGACACGCACATCTGCGAAGGTGATTTGCTGATTGTCATCGGAAAGGCGGAATCAATGCAGAAATTGGTAACAGCAAACAAGTGAAGAGTGGTTAGAGGTCAGAGGTTAGAGATTAGATTTTTATCTTAGTTTTTACTAACCTCTAACCTCTAACCTCTAACCTCTATTTTATGGAAATTCTCGTAACCGGCGGCAGCGGTTTTTTAGGAACTCACATTCGCAAATTTTTTGGCGCGGACGATTTTTCGCGCCGTTCGGGTCTTGACGTTTTAAATTTGCAAGACGCGCAGAGGGTTGAAGATTACGATGTCGTCATCCACCTGGCAGCCACGCTCGACAAATCGCCCGAAGCCGCCGAAGAAGTTTTTCTCACCAACGTCGAAGGCACGATAAACTTGCTTCGTTCGATGAAGGAAGATTCAGTGTTTATTTTCGCTTCGACCAAAGATGTCTATGGCAGATTCGCGGACAATTACAGGGAAGTTCCAGAAACCTGCCGGACGCTTTATAACGGACAATCCGCGCTCGAATGGTCAAAGCTGATTGCCGAAAGATACGTCGAATTTTACGCCAATCAAAACAATTTTCGTTCCTGCATTTTTCGTCTTTCCACCGTTTATGCGCCCGCGTCGGAAGGCAACACGCCGAATTTTGTTTCGCATTACATCGAAGCGATAAATCAAGGCGAACCTTTGAGACTTCCCGCAAACGGAACGCCGCGCCGTGATTTTCTCGCGGTCGAAGATTTTGCCGTAGCCTGCGACGCTTTTATTGATTCGGTTATCCGGCACGGGCTTTACAACCTGGGCGGCGGCGCGGAAAACGCCTTGTCTTTGCGCGAACTGATTACCAAAATGGAAGAAATTTCCGGTTTACAAGCTGTCGTTGACGAAGAAAATCCGACACCTGCGCCCGTGCCCATGAATTACATTTCGGATTTAACGCTCGTCAAACAGGAGCTCGATTGGAAACCGGAAATTGGTTTGGACGAAGGGTTAAAAGGTTTATTTAATCAGTAAATCGTGAATCGTGAATCGTGAATTGTAAATCGTGAATTGAATGAGTGACTTCTTTCTATTTACGATTCACGATTTACTATTTACCTTCGTTAAATTGCCAGAAGATTAAAAGGGTAAAAAGGCAAATTTCGCACTACCGCGAAGGCAAGCGTCAGAATTAAAAAACCGGAGATTTTATAAGGTGAAAACGCCTGAAAATCAAGCCCGCGACCTCTGATTAAAATCGAAGCGAGCCAAACGAACAAATACAAAAAGAATAAAAGATAAACCGGCAGCATCGCATTAAAATGAAGCGCGGATAAAATGTCGCCGTGAAAAAGCGCGTGAAAACCTCTAGTCAAACCGCAGCCCGGACAATTCAAACCCGTCAGCGCGTGAAACGGACAAGCGGGGAAAAATCCCGCGCCCGCCGGATTAAAAAATCCGACGGCAAACGCGCCCGCGAGTCCCGCGAGAATTCCCGCGCCTGCCAAAACTCGCTCTGTTGTGGATGGAATAGATTTACCCACTTTTAATTCGGTTAATCAGGTGAAATAGTATTGAGAGTTTTTTCTATCAAATCAACCAGTTGCAATTTAGTATTTTTCGAGCTTAAATCTTGGCGGTCGGCAAATTTATCAAGTTCCCTAAATTTTTCCAACACATTCTTTGGAAAATTACTGGGAGTATTGACTATCAAGTCTCTTATTTTCAAAAGCTGCAATTTTATCGCCGATTCGTCGAGTATCTGTGCCGCATCGTTGACAACCGGTCTTAAATGGACTAAAAGTTCACCGAAGTTTTTCCCAATCTCGAATTGCCAAGCGTCCGAATCGCGCAGATTGTTTCCAATCGAGGCAATTGCCTTGTTAATAATTTCAGACTTCTTTTCTTCAGTCGTTTCTTTGTTGACCGATTTTAGCAGCGTTTCAATCTCGCCGCCAATTTGTGGAAATTCTGACTTAAGGTCTTTGATGATTGATTCCCATTCCGCATCTAATTCAACAAAACGCGAAACCGACAAAAATGTCGCTATACCCATTATTTTAAGTTCTTCCTCGTCGGTTTTAGACGGAAGAAAATTATAGACGATAACGCCTGTTACCTTGACGGGCTGACCTGATAAAATCGTCGGTCTAAATGTCGCTTGCCGCGCCGCTTGTTCCGCCGCTTGACGAAGCAACGGATGACCGGAAACCGCCGATGCGGAAATTACATTTCCGTTTTCGTCAATCGTTACTTGCACATTGACCGCGCCACTTGCTTTGACGGCAAGCGCGGCGGCTGGATATTCGGGTTTTGGCAAACTCGTCGCTTTGCCATTAACGATACCGGCGGAAACTCTTTTCGGTTTCGACGTTTGTGCCGAAGTATTCGATAAGCCGAAACTCACAGCCAAAATTAAAATGAGGAAAAATTTATTTTGCACAATTCGTTACATCCTTTAAGTTTATATAAACCAAGATTAAAAATGATCTGCCAATAATGTAAGAAATTTCAACCGCTCACTGATTTCTAAAGAGTTTCGGCATAATTTGACCGATTTCCTGATGGTCGGCGGCGAGCAGATTCGGCTCTCCCAAAATATCGACTAATTTTTGCAATTCGGCGAGATATTCTGCCGAAACTCCGTTCGGCGCAGATTGAATTTGCTTGCGAAGCGAATCCACTGTTTTTAGCCGTTGATTGTAACTCGGTATTTGCGCCAATGCCTGCCTCAAATTTGTACCCGCGTTGAACTGCCACAAATCTAATCCATTGACAACCAGACGACCTTGCAGCGAGGCAATGAGCGATTGTGAAATCGCAGTTTGTTCGGCATCGGGTTGATAATCGAGCTTGAAGGCTTGCTTGGTAATCACTGTTTTGACGGTTGTTCCGTCCGGTCTTGTCTCCGTATTCTCACTGATTTTGGCTTCGCCGGTAACCGCCGATTGAGAAATTTTCGCGCTTTCGACCTGTTTTATTTCCGCCAGCTTTTGCAATTGTTCCATTTCCGTCGTCCAATCGGCTTGAAATTTTTCGGCAATTGAATTCGTATTCAAAAGCAGCAGTGCCGGAGCGTGTTGGATGCTTTGCAAATCGTAGCCGATTTTAAACCAGTTCATCTGCGCCGAAGTGCCAGCCAGAAAATTATAGACAATAACGCCCGATACTTTTACGGCTTGACCGCTCAGCTTGGTCGGTCTGAACTTTGATTGAAATGCGGCGGAACGGGCGGCTTCTTTGAGGAGCGGATGACCGGAAACGGCATCAGCCGAAACGACCGTTCCTTCCTCATCAATCAAAACCTGAACGCTGACCGCGCCTTCCGCACCAACTGCGCGGGCAGCCGACGGATAAGCGGGCTTGGCTAAAGTTTCGGCTTTTCCATTTAAGACACCGCCGGAAACTTGTCTGACCGATGTCGGCGGCGGCGTTTGCGCCGAGATGATTTGGATGCCGAATAAAAAAATTGAGACGATTAGAAGAATTTGCTTTTTCATATTTAACTCCGATTTTACAAAAGTCGAGATGCCTTAATTTTAGACCTTATTTTCACAAAGGTAAAGAAATTTCACTAACCCTGAATTGATCCCAAATCCAAAACCCAAAATCCAAAATCAGTTTGCCATTTGCATAAACAGCGCGTCGGTGGCGATTTTGCGGTTGAGATTGACGACAAGCCCTTCACGCAAATTTTCGATTTCCGAAAGCCACGCCGACAGACGTTTGCTTTCGGCTTGTCCGGCAAGTTTTTGTAAGTCGCGGGCAAGGTCAACATTGACTAAAATCTTCTCATTCGCATTGTTTTTTAAAACCCAAACGTCGTGAATCAGCGTTTGCAAAATTTCGAGCGATGTTTCGTAACCGTCTTTGTTTTTCGCGTCGTTCATTTCTTCGGCGATGCGCAAAAGTTCGGCGCGATTTTCCTTGATTAAAATACTTTCCAAAACCTTCAGCATTTGGTCGCGCCGCTCGCGGAATTTTCCCAAGTCGGTTTCGAGCGCGTGTCCCAATTTTCCGTTTGAAAGCTTTGCCAAAAGCGCGGCATCGTCGGGCGCGAATTCTTTTGTTTTCAGTAAATGATTTTCAATTTCCTGCCGGGCAATCGGCGCAAACCGCACGGTTTGACAGCGCGAACGAATCGTCGGAAGCAGCGCGTCGGGACGCGACGAGACGAGGAAAATATGCGAAGTCGCCGCCGGTTCTTCCAGAGTTTTAAGCAGCGCGTTTGAAGCCGACTCGTTCATTTTGTCTGCGTCGTCAATGATAAAAAATCGCGCCGCCGCTTCGTGCGGGCGAAAATTGGCTTCCGTTTCGAGTTCACGAATCGCGTCAACAAGGATGTTTTTGTTATACGGAACGACCAAGCCGATGTCGGAATGTTCGCTGAAAATTAACTTTTTGAAGGCATCGCGGTCATCGAATTTCGGAAAAGCGAATCGGTCGGCGCGTCGGCAAGCCGGACAAATATCGCACGCCTCAGAGTTTTTCGGATTTTGACAGACAAACGCCTTTGCCAATTCGAGCGCGAACCGCTTTTTGCCGATGCCGTCTTCGCCCGCGAAAAGCAGCGAGTTCGGCACGCGCTTTGTCGCCAGCAAGCGGCGCAAAATTTCTTTGATGTGATTGTTGCCGGTGAATTTATCAAACATAAAATTTTAATCGTTTTTCCTTGCCGAACTTTCCTGATTCTGCAAAACTGCTTTCGTAAATTTTACAGAATCCGTGAGGCTAATCTAATGCTTCCCGCTGAATTTATCAAAGTAATTTTGCGAAATCGTTTCCGTTTTCAGAAAAATGTAAAACCTTTTTGAAATTATCTCGTAGAATCGTTTGACGGCAGACAATTCTGTATCCCTTAAAAAAATTTGTCGAGGAGAAAATTATGCGTAGAGTTTTGCTCGGAATAATCGTATCAACCCTTTTTGTCTTTTCCGTTTCGGCGCAAACCGCCGAACAAATCGTCAGCAACTACATCAAAACCATCGGCGGAATGGAAAAACTTCAATCGGTCAAAACACTGCGAAAAGTCGGAAAGTTTAACGGCGGCGGCGGTTTTGAAGCCGTGCTGGTCGAAGAAAATAAACGTCCGAATTTTGTCAGGCAGGAATTTTCTCTGCAAGGGATGACGGGAATTGTTTCCTACGACGGGAAAACGGGCTGGAAAATCGAGCCTTGGAGCGGCAAGAAAGATGCCGAAGCGTTGGGTGAAGAAGAATTGAAACAGGTCGTCGAGGATTCGGATTTGGACGGCGCGTTGGTTGATTACCAAAAAAAAGGAAACAAAGTCGAGCTGGTCGGCAAAGATGAAGTTGAAGGTTCGGACGTTTTTAAATTAAAACTCACGCTGGCAAACGGCGACACGCGCTATTACTTTATGGACACCGATTATTTCGTGCCGATAAAGATTGAAACCAAACGAATGGTGCGTGGCGCGGAACGCGAATTTGAAACGGTGCTGGGCGATTATAAGGAAGTCGCGGGCGTTTATTTTCCGTTTTCGGTCGAAAGCGGCGTGAAGGGTAATCCGAACCGTTCGTCGGTTACATATCAGAAAATCGAAGTGAACGTGAATCTCGACAATCAGCGGTTTGTCCAGCCGACAAACGCCAAACCGTCCGAACTAAAACCGCCGGACGCGAGTATGGAAAAACCGCAGCCGAAAAAAAATGAACCTGTTACGAAGAAACCGCCGCAACATTGAGAAGTGATTTGACTTAAATATTTATACATCGCCGCCGGCTTTAGCCGGCGGAAATCTAAAGAGAAAATGAAAAATATAATTTGGCTTTCAGCAATAATTTTAAGTTTGATTTCGGCAATCGGCACGACGGCGCAAACACCGACGGCAACTGTCAAGTTCGATTCGGAAACGATTTCCGGTTTGGGCGCGAGAAACATCGGTTCGGCGGCGATGAGCGGGCGCATCGCGGCACTCGACGCGGTGCAGGAAGGCAATCGCCTGACGGTCTACGCGGGCGCGGCATCGGGCGGCGTGTGGAAATCTGTCAACGGCGGCACGACTTTCAAGCCGGTTTTCGATAAACAATCCGTGCAGTCAATCGGCGCGGTCACGATTGACCCGAAAAATCCGAAAACCATTTGGCGACCGCAGTCAAAATATGGTTTGGCGACCGTTTTATTTTGCGAACTTGATCGTTGACCCAAAAAACGAAAATAAAATTTACAAGCCGAATCTTCCGTTGATTGTCAGCGGTTTTTGTCGGCGACAATCCGCCGGATGAAGCCGTGATTACTTACTATCAAAAGAAACGGCACATCTTCGGCGATTTGAAAATCGAAGTTTTCGATGCCGACAATAAATCGCTCGGCACGATTCCGACCGGCAAGCGGCGCGGTTTGAATCGTGTTCGCTGGTCAATGCGTCTGCCCGCGCCGCGTGTTCCGTCAGTGGCAAGCATCGCGGGCGGCGCGACCGTCGGACCGCGCGTTCTGCCCGGAACTTACACGGTGAAAATGACCAAAGACAAAAACGTCTATACGACGCAGCTCGAAGTCGTCGCCGACCCGCGCAGCAAACACACTTTGGCAGACCGCCAGGCGCAATATAATTTGGCGTTGAAACTGCACAAACTGCTCGGCGAGATGACGACGACAGTTGAGCGCATCAACTCGACCCGGCTGGCACTAGACGACCGCGCCGCAAAAATCACAGGCGACGACGCGCTGAGAAATCGTCTGCAAACCGCGTCGGCACAGGTTAATGATTTGCGAAAGAAAATTGTGGCAACCACCGAAGGCGGAGCGATTACCGGCGAAGAGCGACTACGGGAATATCTTGCAACTCTCTACGGCGATGTGATTTATTACGAAGGACGACCTTCGCAAACGCAGATGAAGCGGGCGGAAGCACTAGCCCGCGAGCTTTCAGATGTAACGACGAGCTTTGATGCGTGGACGACAAAGGAAATGAGCGGAATTAATTCGGCTTTGACCAAGAAACAAGTTGAAGCGATTAAAAATCCTTAAAAAAGTTAGCCGCAAAAAGATGCAAAAATCTCAAAAGAAATCAGCAAGAAAAAAAGTTTCCTGCTGATTTCTTTTTGTGTCTTTTGCGTCTTTTTGCGGTTATTTTATTTTGTATTATTCAGAAAATTCGTAACAATTTCGACGACCCGCGTTTGTACTTCGTTAGTCGAGCCTTCCGCGTCAATGACGATAAAACGCTCCGGTTCGCCGCCGGCAATTTTTAAATAACCTTCGCGCACGCGATTATAAAAACCTGTCGTTTCCTTGTCCATTCGATTTTTCCGCTCGCCCGAATCGTTACGATTGTTCGTCCGCGTTAACGCTTTCTCAATGGGCAAATCAAAAAATAAAGTCAGGTCGGGTTTGAGTCCTTCGGTGGCAAGTTCGATAACTTGTTTGACGGTTGAATCGGGGAAACCGCGTCCCGCGCCTTGATAAGCAAAAGTCGCGTCGGCATAACGGTCTGAAAGAATAATTTTGCCTTCGGCTAGAGCAGGTTTGACGAGAAAATTGACGTGTTGAGCGCGGTCAGCCGCGAAAAGAAGAAGTTCCGCCAGCGGCGCGACGTTTTCTTCAGTTTCGAGAAACGCTTCACGAAGCCGTCTGCCGAGAGGCGTTCCGCCCGGTTCGCACGTCGGCAGAACATTAAAACCGCGAACCCGCAGTTCATTCGCCAACATCCGCAACTGTGTTGATTTGCCGCTCCCGTCAATGCCTTCAAAAGTGATAAATTTTCCGTGCAAATTGTTTTATTCCGAAACCTCTTTTTTTCTTTCCTGGGAAATGGTGGAAATAGCGTGTTTAAAAATCAAAAAGTCTTGTCCACCGACATCCAGCAATACCGAAAATTTATCGAAACTTTTAATTCTTCCCGAAAGCGTCGCCCCGTGCAGCAGATGAATCATAATGCTAAATCTTTCCCGCCGCGCCGTGTTCAGAAACGCATCCTGTATGTTTTGGGCAACTTGTTTTTCCATAACATTCTCTCTTTGGTCGTCAAATTGTGGGATTGCAAGTTTAAGTGTATAACAGATTTACCGATACTTACAAGAAATCTTTCACAAGTTATTTCAAATCGAGCATTTTCCAAAAAATCTCCTGTGTTTGCGCTTCATCGCCAAATCCTTCGAGCCAAATTACGTCTTTTTCGCCACGAAACCAGGACATCTGCCGCTTGGCATAATTCCGCACGTCCTGCTTTGTTTGCTCAATCGCGCTTTCCAAAGTTCTTTCGCCGCGCAAAAATTCGCAAACTCTCCGATAACCGTGTGCGCCGAGCGCGTTCGTGTCGTCTTTTACGCCTGCTTCTCTGAGAAGTTTCACCTCTTCGACCAAACCGTTTTCAAAATGCCGCTCGGCGCGGCGGTTGATTCGTTCATACAAAAGCGAGCGCGGCGGATTTAATGCGAAGATTTGGATTCGATTAGCAAATTCAGGCGGTTCGCGTCGCATCGGCTGTATTTGGCTGATACGCTTTCCCGTCTGAAAATAAACTTCCAAAGCGCGCATCACGCGCACATAATCGCGCGGATAAAGTATTGTGGCAGAAACTTCGTCTACCTTTTGTAAAATTTTGTAAAGATGTTCCGCGCCGCGTTCATTTTTGATTTTCGTGAGCCTTTCGCGGAGTTTTTTGTCGGTCTGCGGACTTTCAAAAAAAGGCTGGCGAAGCGAGCGCAGATAAAAACCCGTGCCGCCGACCAAAATGACAGTGTTTCCTCTCGCTTCGATTTCATAAATCTTTTCCGTCGCATCTTTCGCCCAATCCGCCGCCGTGTAACTTACATTCGGCGAAACGTAATCAATCAAATGATGCGGAACGCCGCGCATTTCTTCGATTGAAGGCTTGGCAGTCGCAATTTGAATTTCTTTGTAAATCTGCACCGAATCGCAATTGATAATCTCGCCTTTGACACGCAAAGCGAGTTCGACACCGATTT
>Ga0136618_10000168_pt1 | contig 19137 bp, 9 predicted proteins | sample AntDrymUQ3302106_2_FD_104805 | JGI IMG/M metagenome (GOLD analysis project Ga0136618, IMG submission 104805) | Polar desert sand microbial communities from Dry Valleys, Antarctica - metaG UQ330 (21.06) | ecosystem: Environmental > Terrestrial > Soil > Desert | place: Antarctica: Dry Valley... | reverse complement strand
TGGCAGACGAAGCGCGCTGACCGATTATTTATTTGATACGTGTTCGCCTTCGCCCGACAAACCGCTGAAATTTAAATCAGAAGGCTTTGCCAATCTGAAAAGCAAACACTATGAAAATTCTGCGGCAATTACCGGAAAGGCGGACGGAGTCGCTTATATGAAAATTGATGACGCATTACTCGGCGATGTCACCGGAGATAATATTGACGAAGGATTGGCGCAAATAACCTGCAACTGGGGCGGAACAGGCAATTTTAACTATCTGGTCGTCTTCAATCTTGATGCCGCCCAACCGGTAAAAATCGCCGAACTCGACGGTCAATCTTTAGGCGAAGGCTACCGGATCGAAAAGGCGGTTATACAAAATCACAAAGTCATCGTTACCGGTGTTTACCAACCGGGCAAAGCGTATCCGCCGGGCGCGCGGAAAGAACAAACTTACACGGTCAAAAACGGTAAATTTATTCCTGATACGGTAAAGTCCGAGTACCGGACAATTGAAAAATCCGGGTTCAGTCTTTCCATTCCGACAGACTGGCGGCAAACGGATGAAAACAGCAGCGCGATAGCTTTCGCGCCGCCCGGTAATATAACACGAGTCGGAAATAACGCCAATTTTACGTTCGGTATTGTAGCGGGTGTCACCGCGATTAAACCGAATACGGCAAAGTCCCTGCTCAATAGTATCTTTAAGGAACCGGTTATTAATGCCAAAAGTTTAGACGATGCCGCCAAATGGTTTGTCAAAGAAAATGCTGACTTAAACAAATATAAGCAAATCGGCATATTGCAAAAAACAACTCTTGATGGTAAACCTGCAAGACAAGGGCAAATCGAAGGCATTTCCAAAACGAGCGGCAAAGCGGAGACAGTTTTAGTAACCGTTGCGCTGACCGGCGAAGGGAAATTGTTTTACCTGTTCGAGACTTACCCGTCAACCTCCGATTCCGGCGACAGAAAAGCGCTTGAGCGGATTCGCGGCTCGGTGCGTCTTCTTTGATTAAATAATTCCGGATCCGTTAGCTTAACGGCAGTTTGTTGATATATTCCCGGCAAATTGCTATTAGTTAACGAACCGCCGAGAAATTCCGCCTTCGGCGAATCAAAGAGCAACTGAGGCGTTTCAAACCATTTTCCCACAAACCAAATAAAAATTATGAGTCTCTACATCAGCAAAAACAACGAAAATACCGGACCGTTTGATGATACAAGCATTGAGAACGCTCTGCTCAACGGCTCGTTGTCGGTCAACGACTTAGGCTGCCGCGAAGGTATGACTGCGTGGCAGCCGCTCGGCGTACTGTTTCCGCATATTATGACTTACGCGCCGAGCGTCGCCGCGCCCGCATTTAAATGTCCTTTTTGCCAATCAACCGCGCAGCCGCTGATCAGGCAGAAAATATCTACCGCCGGTTGGGTTTGGTTTATTATTCTTTTCGGAAGCTGTATCGGAACTTTGTTTTGCTGGATCGGTTTGCTGATGAAAGAAAATTACCGCGTCTGCCGCTCGTGCGGAATCACATTGGGCTAGAGATTTTAAGGGAAACCGAATTAAAAGTAGAAAACATTTTATTTTTCAAATAATCAACCGGTTGGCGAAAAAAATGTTTTTATCTTATTTTGCTTCCCGTATTCGACCGGCAAAACGCGGCGAATTATTTTAGACGGCAGATGAATCCGGAGGTATGGAGAAATGCATCTGTTCTACATCTGAAAGCCGAGAGAACTGAAACCAGGGCAACTTTACCGGCTTTACTTTTTAGATTTTAAGAAGTTTTGAGCATCAAACATATGTATTTGATCTTTACCTAATAAACTCAAGCAGTTTCAAAAATTTCTGAAAATTTCAGTTTTCATCTGCGAAAATTTCGCAGACAGTTAAAGAAAGAATCATAAAACTGTTGGTAAATCTAAGGTGTTCGCGCAAAAGCCAATAAAAAAGTTTGTGAACAAATATTCTTTTTGAAAAATTTCGAGTTATCGATCAGGACGAAATATAAACTTTTTGCGATGACTCGGAAATCGGATCCAGGCTAACTATATTCAGTAAAAAAATTTAATTGCTTGGCTTAATAATTCCTGTGATGAATTTCCACTCCAGGAAACTTGCAAGTCCGGTTCTTAGGGGAGGGAGGCGTAGCAATACGTCTCTCTTACCCGACTATTACAACCGGACGCGATTACATTCAAGTTTAGGTTATAAAAGCCCAATGGAATTTGAGATGGAATTGAAAACTAAAAATGGAGGACGAAGAGACAGTTTTCTCTCCACTTTTTCTTGACCATCTCAAACCGCTATAACCAAGGCAAGCAACACTCAGCTCGCTGGCAATACTGCTTACAAAAAAAGATTTATTCAGCGGAGCATTAGTTATTTCCCGGCAAGCCGGTTTCGGACTGATTTCTAATAATGCAATACCGGCATTATAGTCGAGCGTAAATTATTAATAAATCAGGATGGTTTTGAGGGTAACCAATTGACCCAAACAATTGTTTGAATAACCGACAGTATTATTTAAAAACCCGGAGTTTACTGCCGGTCTCTCGTAACTTGATTGTTTTAAATTTAAGAAAACATATTAAATCTCAGGCGTTTATTTTTGCGGCTTTTTTTCGGAAGCCTTACAAAAATATTTGCTTGATGAATAAATTTCTGACGAATCTGTTATGGCTGTTTTGAGCTTTTCGAGACAAAAAGTCCTTGCCGGAAAAGGCTCGAATTTTGTATTCTGTTTGAATTACAATCGTCATCAAACAATTTAGACAATCAAAAACAGCTTAGGGAATAAAAGCATTCGGGCTTAGTTTATCGTTTGCCAGACCAAACTGGGGGGAACCGAAACCGAGCGTGCTTCTTCGTTGATACCAAGTATTGTTTGATAATCTGAATACGGCAATGTCTGTTTTTCCATCGCCGTCGTAATCAGCCGGAACAGGTAAATCGCTTGATATACCGAATTCTTCCGCCGCGAAGCCAGTAGTGCTTTTCTGTATATACCATGTGCTGATTCCCGCTCGGTAGACCGCTTGGTCGGCTTTGCCGTCGCCGTCGTAATCACCGACCACCGGTTTGTCAGTCGAGATTCCAAACTGAATTGCCGAATATCCTTTTGTGCTTTGCAGCATATACCAAACTCTGTTTGACGGTCGAAAGACAGCGGCATCCGTTTTCCCATCGCCGTCATAATCTGCGATGACCGGCTTATCATTGGCGATGCCCCACGGCACGCTGACAAAATCCTTTCCGGGCTGCGAGGACGGGCGATAAAAGAAATAACTTTGCCCGCCGTTTGCGCCATTGCGGTAGACTGTCGGGTCGGCTCTGCCGTCTCCGTCCCAATCTCCGGCTAGCGGCGAATCGCCTGTCTGTCCGAACTGTTCGATGCGGTTAGTAGCGGTGGAACTATTGAAAATATAAAAATTAGCTCGGTTAGGATTGCTTGGGTCTTCACGCCAAACGGCGACATCGGTTTTCCCGTCGCCGTCATAATCGGCGGGAACGATTTTGTCGGTCGAGATGCCGAATGGAATAGTGGTAAAGCCGGTTGACGAATTAAACAAATACCAAATGCCGTTTGACGGTCGATAAACTGATACATCAGCCCGTCCGTCGCCGTCATAATCAAACAAAGCGCGGCGAACGCCGGTTGAGCCAGATTGCAGCGTGACATTTAGAGTATAGTCATTCCTCGCGCCATCAAATAGAGAAACGTTCAGATAATAAATTGTCGAACCGCCGGTTGCCGTATGCGTTACGGTTTCAGTGCCGGTTGCCGATTCGGAGATTGAAACAGGAGTCGTTTCGTTTCCCCGGTAGAGAGCCAAATTAATATCGCCGTAATTATGCGTAAAATTAGCGGTCGCGGTAATCCTAAAGCCAGCCGGAACAGTCACGCTGTACCAATCGGAATCCGCATACTTGACGATTAAATTCGAGATTAGACCTTGCCCGATGCCGACGGCGTTGGCGCGCAGATCGTTGCCGCTTCCGGCATCATAAGCGTCGTCACTGCCGCCTTGCAGATTTGAAGCGATATATGGATAAGTCACGCTGAATTTGCCATAATTGTCTTGCGAATTAATGCAGCCGAAAGATCCGTCATATAAAGTACCGATGAGGCGAGCATTTGCGCCTGAACCCTTCCAAAGCCCCGAACCGGAAGAACCGCGTTCGGTAATACCTGAATTCCAACGGACACCTAAAAAATTTCCGGCTGCTGAATTGATTATGCCGCTTGAAAAGCGTTTATGCGAGCCGTTCGGATGATGTATTCCGACGACGGAAGTAACGGAGGTAATCGGCGTCGGATCCCAGCCCGAGAAAACTATACCCGACTTCATCGGAATCGCGCCGCGAATCCTAAGCAGCGTGAAATCGCTCGCCTCTTGACTTGTTTTCGTATTAAGCAGCGTTGCTCCCACAGAACGCGGCAAAGATGGAAAAGATAAGGCGGGATAATCGCCGCTGTTGTAAAACCAGTAAATTATCATCGATTGAGCTTCGGCGGCGGAAGAGACACAGTGATTTGCCGTCAAAAAAATCGGGTCGAAATCCCCGGCAAGCGAACTAAGCAGAGTTCCGGTGCAATCATACACCTGACGGGCTTCGTCGTCGACATACTGAAATTGTCCGACTGATTTAGCCACAAAACTCCATTCCGCCGGCACTTCGTTGTGACAAGGATATTCAGCCGGATCATTCATTCCTTCATTTCCAAACTTAAGCGGGTTTCGGTAAATATGAGCGACCTCAGTAATCCGAAACGGAAGTTTATCTTCCGCCAGTTCGTTTTGATTCGGCACGAAATACTCGACAATCACGCCGTCGCCTTCAAAAGGCGGAGTCCAAAAATCGCCTGTGTCCGATTCGCCGCGCTTTTCATACGGACCGTAGACATCGTCGGGATTTTTGGCGGAGTAAACAAAAAGTTTCGCGCCCGGCGGCAAATCCGTCTCGTTAAATCGCAGTCGCGTCTGCACGGCGTCTTCAGAGATAATTTCGGAAATCCAGACGGTGCCGCGGGCAATCGAATAGACAGTTCCCTGAGAAACTTGAGAAATCGGCTGTTCGAGTTGGCGAACCGTTCCGATTTGCAACTTTTTTTCCATCGTCGAGGACGACTTCTTTTGTTCTTCGGACAGCTTTGATAAACGAGTCGTTTTACTTGCTTCGGGTTTAATAAATTCATAAACACGACTCGGCGGCAACTCGCCCTTTGCCGTTTGCTTCTTTACCGTATCAGAATTAAAAGAATCGACTGAAGGCGCGCTTTTCCCCGGATTTGAAATTTGCGCCGTGAAATTAATCGAAAACAAAAGAACCAGACCGACGGAAAAAACGGACAGACCAACCGGACGCATTCGCTTTTTGCAGCATAACAATTGAACTATATTAATTTTCATATGATTTTCCTTTTTGAAACAATGAAGAGCAAACAAAAACATTATCAAAAGTTGAAAACGGCTTTTCTCTTTACGTCTTTGAATTTATGTCTGTGCTTGTCAGCCAATTGTTTTACATTAGAGTCGCTTTTTTGCCTACTCTCGCCTCTCATTTTGTTTTGTGTCGTGTTCGCTCGAACTCGAATAGCCGAGCGACATTTCCGCCGCTCCGATTTGATTAACCGAACTTAAAAACTTTTGCGCGAGACGGTTTTCGCCTTTTGCAATTACTATTAGACAACGGCGCGTGGCGGTTGAATTGTAAAATCCTGCTCGTTTTCAAACATCGTCGCCATTGACGAACTTGCTGTAACGAAGCAGCGCCGACGGAAGAATTCCGTGCATCTTGACGAAGTGTTTATTGAAATGCGATTGGTCGAAAAAGCCCGCGGCATTGGCGATATAATCGAGAGAATCGCTGTCGGACATACATTTTATCGCCGCTCGCAGTTTAAGCCAGATTCGATAACGGCGGATTGCGACGTTCGTTTCCTCTTTGAAAACGTGCGCCAATCTGCCGACCGACGACCAGGCAATTTTCGCAATTTCTCGCACCAAAACCTTATCTTCGATTTTCGATTCCAAGTACTCAATCGCCCGCTCGACCCGCGCGTCGAGGCGTTGCCGCAGATTAGCCGAAGCGGTTAATTTCAAGCCGTGAATCAATTGATCGTTCAAATCAAAGGCTTCTCCGCTCGTGCAGCGTCCTTGATTCAACAGAGATGACAACCGCGAAGACAAATCGGCAACTTTCATGCGGGAAAGCGGCTCGAAACCGTGATTATGATTCAGATAGCTGTCCGACACTTTTCGAGCTTCGGCGGTTTCCGGCATCAAATAAAAAAGCGCGAGGTTTTTGCCGTGTCCGTTAATCTGGTGCGGCTGGTCGGGCGCGATAATCACCGCTTGACAAGAATTCCATTCGCCCGCCGTTCCGACTCGCAAATCAAATTCGTCGCCGCTTTCAATAGCGAAACAAATCTTGATCGCGTGCGGGGCGTGAATGTTGGTATTTCCCGCGCTGCCGAAAAACAAACCGCGCTGGCGTTGAACCGACACTAATCCAGCCCAATTTTCTCGAATTTTCGACATTAGCTTTTTCTCCAAAATTACGAATTCCTTTCTTAATGCTTTTAGTTCGACAGCTCAATAGCGAGCATTAACATCTTTGCGACTGCTTGAATACGGCTCGCCGTTTTCCCTGCCTTTAGTCGTTATGACCGGGCGGGAAATTTTGTTTCAAAAAAGTTTTGATTTTTTTCGCGCCTGTCTCGACTAACTACGTCGAGCAGAGGGCGGGGAATTAAAACGTAAGGTGCGCGATAGATAAAATGCGTTATCGCCGAAAATGAGAATATCAGATTAAATCGTGAAAATTCCGCAAAAAAGTTCCGATGGTTTTTCCCCGGAACTTTTTTGCGGAATTTTCAGCCCGTTTTACATATGGACAAAACTTTTTTACCACATGTCAAATCACGACCATCTCGCTCTGTTAGAACTAGTTTCCGTACAAACCGGCGGCGTCACGTCAAAGATAGTGATTCCGGTCAATTTGTTGATAATACCTCTCAAGCCCTGAAAAAAGCCTTCGCTTTTGACTGTGCATTGAACTTCCGTTGTAACTTTTGTTCGGTCGCCTTTGAGCAATTGGGCATTTGCCGAAACCGCTCCGAAAACCAGAACCGCCGTTAAACTCGCCGCTGATACCATATTTTTTAAGTTTTTCATTTTTTCTCCTCTAGTTTTTTTATTTTTAATTAGTCCTCAAGATCATTCCGTTCATCTCGCATTTCGTCTGTGCTAATGCGGGTATTTATTTCGCTCTAAATCCGTTCCTTCTATATCCGTCCGCCTTTTCGTCCGTTTTGCAGGACGCATCAAAGATAATAATTCCGGTCAATCCGTTGATAAAGCTACCTAAGCCTTTAAGAAAGCCGTCTTTTTTGACCGTGCATTGAACTTCCGTTGGGTTCTTTGTTCGGTCGCCTTTGAGCAATTGGGCATTTGCCGAAACTGCTCCGAAAACCAAGACTGCCATTAAACCTGTCGCCGACATCATATTTTTTAAGTTTTTCATTTTTTTTCTCCTCTAAGTTTTTTTGTTTTTTGAAATCTTTTGCTTCTCTTGTTTTTAGCGGAAAACAGTTTCGTTGATTAAATCCTGATAGAAAACATTTGCAATTTCAGTTTAATTAACTCAACAATTTGTCCTGCTACTTTGCTATGACCAAAAATAAAAAAGTGTTTCAAGTTTTTTTGAAAATAATTTAATTCTGAATTTTTTTCACACTTAATCATATTGATTTGCGATAGGTTAACTTCAATCGAGGAATTTAAGTTGTAAAATCCTGCTAAATTTTCAGGCTGAATAAATTAACCCGGATTGATACGGTCTGTATTAAACTCGACATTGAAAATATTTGAGTTTGCTGTTCTTTCAAGAAGTCGAAAACGTTTTTGTTCGGTGATTTTTCGCACTCAAACTGCGTTCCGGTTTTCAAGATATTTTTGGATTTGCGGCAATCGCGGCAAAGGATAAGTTAAAAATTATTTGACAAAGAAAAATATATGTCTTAATTTGCAATACATAACAACTCACTTTCTCTAATCCTGGTAATAATCCCAAGTAACAAGGTAGAGAACAAAAATGCCGTGGATCGGCTTAATCTTTATTTATCTCAGGATACCGACAATGAAAATTAACTCATTAAAAGCACTTTACCGCACGACTTTATCCATTACATTGCTTTTTGCAGCGAGCAATCTGTTCACCGTTTTTGCGCTCACCGCACAGCGTCCGACTGACGAAGAAAATCGCCTGCAAGTAAAAATTGACGAAAAAAAACAAATCTTACAAGATGATGTCGAACTTATATTAGGCAAACCAATTGAGCGGCAGTTAGCCGGAAACGAAGCGCATTCCTACAAAATTGTTCTCGCCGCCAATCAATACCTGCACGTCGTTGTCGAGCAGCGCGGCATTGATGTCGTTGTCGCGCTGTTTGCGCCGGACGGCAAAAAAGTGGCGGAAGTTGACAGCCCGAACGGAACGCAGGGAGATGAGCCGATTTTGTTTGTGGCGGAAGCGGGGGGAAGTTATCGGCTGGAAGTCCGCTCGCCCGAAGCGAAGGCAGCCGCCGGACGCTATCAGGTGAAGATAACGGAAATACGCGCGGCAACGGCGGACGACCGGAATCGCCTTGCGGCGCAACAAATATATGAGGAGGCGATAAAACTTGAGAATCAAGGAACTGCTGAATCTCATCGGCAAGCAATTACTAAACATGAAGAGTTGCTACGCTTCCTTCGAGCAGTGAATAACCGTGAAGAAGAAGCTAAAACTCTCCGCCATCTCGCCTCTCTTCACAAATCTCTAGGCGAGAAGCACAAGGCGCTTGATTATTACAATCAAGCACTTCTAATTTTTCAAGCCGAAAAAAACCGCGACGGTGAAGGCAGTGCGCTTAATGATATAGCTTTGATTTACAGAGACTTTGCTGAATATCAAAAGGCGCTTGACTACTTCAAGCAAGGATTGACAGCTTTTCAAGCATTGGGTGATTCAAATAAGGAAGCGCGGACTCTTCGTGCCATCGGCTTAGCCTACGATAGAATGGATAATAAGCTGAAAGCATTCGATTATCTCCATCAAGCGCTCAATCTTTTTCAAGCTAAAAGTGAACGTAAATGGGAGGCTGACACGCTTCTTGCAATAGGTTCAATTTACCACGATGCCGGAGAACTCGAAAAGGCTTTGGACTATAGCCTACAAGCACTCTCGATATCTCAATCAATCAGTAATACTTTGAGCGAAGCGGATGCACACTTGAATCTTGGGATAATTTATACTGATGCAGGTAAAAAACACGAAGCACTTAATTCCCTAAATAACGCACTTGGCATCTACCGAAACATGAAAATCCTGGGAGGCGATGCCATGGCACTTGTCGATATCGGCAGGGCGTATTCCAAATTCGGCGATTACCTGAAGGCAAAAGAACATGCCGAGCAAGCACTAACACTCTTTCAAGCCAATGGAGATCGCAACGGTGAAGCGGTAGCGTTTGAAAATATCGGCAATAGCTACAGTAACTTAAATCAGCAGTCCAAAGCTCTTGAGTATTATCAAAAAGCGCTTTCAATCTATCACACCAACGGACATAATCTCGGAGTAGCGCACTCTTTGCTTTTTGGTATCTCGCGTAGTGAGCGCGCACAGGGCAATTTTGTTGCCGCACTCACTCATGCTCAAACAATAGTTGATAATCTGGAAACTTACCGTAGCAAAATCAACGTCCGAGAGCTGCGCTCGTCCTACTTTGCGAACTTCCAAAATTATTATGAACTATACATTGACATTCTGATGCAACTCCACAAACAGCATCCGGCGGAAGGTTACGATACGAAAGCTATTCAATCGAGCGAGCGAGCGAGGGCGCGTTCCCTACTTGAAACTCTGGGGGAAGCAAATGCGGATGTTCGGCAGGGAGTTGACCCGATTTTGCTTGAGCGCGAACGCTCGATTCAGCAGTTGCTTGCCGGAAAGTCCGAACGCCTGACGCGGATTTCAAACGATGAGCAATTAAAGGCGCAGAAGCCTGCCGCCGAGAAAGAAGTTAAAGAACTGCTGGCGCAGTATCAAGAAGTTGAAGCGCAAATTCGTGTTAAAAGCCCGCGCTATGCTGCCTTGACACAGCCCGTTCCGTCAAATCTCGCAGAGATACAGCGACTGCTCGATAAAGACACCGTGTTGCTCGAATACGCGCTTGGCGAAGAACGCAGCTATTTGTGGCTGGTTACGCCGCAGTCGCTCAAGAGTTACGAATTGCCGAAACGCGGTCAAATAGAAGAAATTGCCGCTCGCGTTATTGCCGGTATTACCGGACAAAATAACGTGCCTGCTTCTAACGCTGTCGAATATCAAAAACAGCAGGCGTTTATCAAACAGGCAAAAGCCGATTACCCGAAAACATCGGTCGAACTCGGCAAGACGCTGCTCGGACAAATTTCATCGGAAATCGGAGGAAAGCGACTGTTGATTGTCGGCGACGGCGTGCTGCAATACGTTCCGTTTGCCGCGCTGCCGAAGCCTATCAAAACGGGCAAAGCCGCTGCCGCCAGTGAGCCTTTGATAGCTTCTAACGAAATCGTCAGTTTGCCGTCGGCTTCGACGCTGGCAATTCTGAGGCGTGAAGAAAATGCGCGGCGCGAGCGCAAGCCTTATGCGAAAACCGTTGCCGTATTTGCCGACCCGGTTTTTGACAACCACGACAGCCGGGCTTTGGAAATTGCCGGAAAGATTAATCCGGCGCAAAATAAAACTGCCGCGACAAGCGGACAAGTTAAAAAGCCGGACGGCGGCGCGTCGTCGTCGGATTTGCAAAGTGCGGTGCTGCGCTCGGCAGCGGAAGTCGGATTGACGAATCGTGGAGGATTAGAACGATTAAAGAAGACTGCGGAAGAGGCGGAAGCCATTCGCAGTGTCGCGGCGGCAGGGCAAACGACAATCGCAATGGGTTTCGATGCCAGCCGCGAGCGCGTGTTGGCAAGCAATCTTGCCGAATACCGCATCGTCCATTTTGCCACGCACGGTTTGCTCAACGAAGAAACCCCGGAACTCTCCGGCGTGGTTCTTTCGCTTGTGGACAAACAGGGCAAAGAGCAAAACGGATTTCTGCGCCTGCACGAAATTTATAACTTGAATTTACCCGTTGAAATGGTCGTCCTGAGCGCGTGTCAAACCGGTTTGGGCAAAAAGATAAAAGGCGAAGGTCTGGTCGGGCTGACGCGCGGATTTATGTATGCGGGCGCGCCGCGCGTCGTCGCCAGTCTCTGGTCGGTGAACGATAAAGCGACCGCGCTTTTGATGGGCAGCTTTTACCGGAATATGCTGAGCGGGAAATTATCGCCAGTGGCGGCTTTGCGGGCGGCGCAAAACGAATTACGTCAACAGAAAGATTGGCAGTCGCCAAAGTATTGGGCGGGCTTCGTGCTGCAAGGCGAGTGGCGGAATTTTGCGACGAATAAAAATTGATTATACTTTTTGCCGAAAGTAAAAACCGCGCGACGATATGGATACTGAAATGAATCCCGAAGAATCTTTCTCACTCCGAAGATTGCTCGCGTGGCTTGCTGACGACCCGCTCGAAGCGGGCGAAAAGTATGTTCGATTTCAGCACGAGTTGGTTGAATATGTCAGGCGCAGCGGCGGGCATACGGTTGCCGAAGAACTGACCGACGAGGCTTTCGACCGCGTTGATAAACGCCTTGCCGTTTCGCTTCTGAACGAACATTACAACTCGACGGAAATCGCCGACGTTCCGAATTTGTGCCGTATTCTTGCCGATGGAGCGGCGAAGAGTTTACCGGGTCCGGGCAGAAGAATTTGGGAACTTTTATCGCCTGACGACCAATCGCTCGTTTCAGAAATCGCGCAAGCTGGAACATTCGACCGCCATCAACGAAGTCGTATCAGCGAAGCGTTAAACAAGATGCTCAGCCGCCGCGATTTTTACCGCGCCGAAGATTTCAATTCGCCCGCGTTTCAGGCGGAAGTTAACAAAAATCCAAAAATTAAAAACATCGAAGCCGCACTGACTCGCGGTTTGCCGCACTTGTCCCAAAGCGAAATCGAGCAGTTTAACCGCCGCCTGCTCGAAGCCGCTTTTCCGCTGTTAATCAAGACAAATCTCGCCGACACGCCCGAGGCGGAAAAGCTCGCGCGCTGCAAGCGTTACGCGCGCAATGTTTTACTCGAATACCAAAAAGAGCCGCAATTTTTCAAGCCACCAATTACCGAGTCCGGTGAATCAAAACCGGAAGACGCGCATGAGGATACAACACAAAATAATCCGTATGAATTGATTGCCGAGGTAGAAGACGAGGAAGAAAAGCGGCGATTGCTGGCGTATCTATTAGAATGTAAAAGGAAGTATTTGTCGCCGCGCGACAGCGAGATATTTGATTTGTATTTTACCGGCATAATCATTCGCTCGCCGGACGACGAACCGCTTACCGACCGCGAAATAAAGGAAGTCAGGAAAACGCTCGCCGCGAGATACGGCGCGCCGCCCGAAACAATCCGCACAATCGCGCATCGCTCTAAACAAGCGGTTTCGCTCTGTATAGAAAGACGGATTAAGGCGGCGGATTAAAGCGGCGAAAAAAAATTGAAACGGTTTGTGCCTCCGCAGTCATAACATTTGTAGGCGGAATTATGCGCGAAAGGAAAAGTAAACGATGACCAAACAAGAAAACGAATGGAGCGAGCCATATCTGAGAACCGATTTACCGGCGAAGGAATATGACCGTTTAACTGCGAAATTAAGAGCCGACCCTCACCTGCTCGGCAAACTACTGCAAATCAAAACACCCGAAGATGAGAAATTATCGGCGGCTCTTCTATTTGACGACCCGAACGTAAAAAGTCAGGACGTTCTGGACGATAAGTTTAAAAAATACCTGCTGCGCGACCCGAGTTTTACCGAAGAAGAAATCGGAGAACTCGAAGAATTGATGCTCGAAGACGAGAGGTATTTCGAGCGGAAGATGTTAATCGAAGACGAGCTTATCGAAGATTACTCGCGCCGCGCTCTGTCGGCGGACGAAGCCCAAAGATTCAATAATTTTTTTCTAATTACGCCCGAACGCCGCGAGAAATTAGCATTCGTCGAAGCAGTGGCGGCAACCTATGTCGAAAAGAAAGCGAAGGGCGTCGGCGCATTAGTCGCTAAACCGAAGAAGGCTGAACAGTCGGAAACCGCGCCTGCTTCGTTGTGGAGTTCATTTCTCGCTTTTTTTCGCTCGCCGAATTTGTTCGCCGGTGTCGCCGCCGCCAGCGTTCTTTTGTGTGTCGCCGTCGGCACTTTATGGTTGACCAGCCGACAAGCAGAACACTCTGACTCATTAATTGCCATGGCGCCGAAAAACGAACCGGCGCAAAATAGGAACGATTCAAACAACTCTGACCAACCCGAAATCGAACGCCAAACCGGTAACATCTCGCCGTCGAAGGCGACTCCCGGGCAGACAACCGCTGTATCGCCGCCTGCGAAATCATCGCAACCGCCGAAATCGCCGCAACGCAGTCAAGAGCGGAAACAAAGTGAAAGTCGTAAATCGGTTTCGTCCGAAACTGCCGACAAATTGAAAAGTCGGGAATCTGAACTCAATGACAAAGGCTCTGTATACGTTGCGAAAGACTCTTCAAAACAAGCTCCGGTTGTCAAACCGCCCGTGAACGCGCCGGGCTCGGTCGTTTTTACCTTAGACGCCGTTATTAGGACAAGAAGCGGCAGCGTTGCTGGCGGAGTCGAGAAAAAACCCGAACCGGGCGTAAAAACCATCGAGCTTCGTCTTTCGTTAACAAACGTCGAACGCAAAGACGATTACCGCATCGTCGTGCAGGATTCCGAGGATAACGAAGTCGCGCGGCGCGAAAAATTAAAAGCGACAAAAAACGGCGACACCGTTGTCGTCGCATTTCCCGTCGCGTCCTTTAAGCCCGGTAAATACACGGTCATCTTAAGCGGCGGAACAAAAGGCGCGGATGAGAACCCCGCTGAATATACTTTCACAATTCTCGAATAAGACAATTTCCTGCTAACGCTACTCGAAAAGCGTTTCGTCATTTCTTCCCGGCACGCGCAAAACAGCAAATTTGCGCGTGCCGGTTTTTTATTTTAAAAAAGCAGAAAAAATATGAAACAGAATATGCCCGCTCAATCATAACGAGTATCAGCAGAACGAATCGGATTGACTTGAGAAGCATTTTTGTCTGACGCAAATTCGTTTTGCTCGAAATTCTAAAATTACCGCCCGAGCGCGGAAAGGAGAATTGAGATGAACGAAATTACCATACAAAAATTCGGCTACTTTGACGCGGCGGCTGAGGCTTCCCGTGAGAAATTGTTTTCCGCCGGACAGATATTCGCGGCTGGATTGTTCGGTTCAATCTTTACCGGACAATTTATGCTGGCTCTGAACTATGCCAAACTCGGCGATGCGAAGAGAGCAAACCGCAAATTTCTTTTCTCTTTTATCTTTCTTGTGCTGTTGGCGATAGTTCCGCAGCTTTGCCTTTTGCCGTCAATCTGCTTTATTTTGACCTTTTATTCGGAGTATAAGCGCCGGCAGGAGATTGACTATACTGAACACATCGAGCGTTGCGGAGAGGAGTATTCCAATTGGGACGTGGCGCTGCTCTGCGTTCTGTCGAATATAATTTTTTTGCTGCTCATTCTAATTGTCAGAAATGTTTTTCCTTATGCGATTTCCTGAAAATCGTTCGGCTAAAGCAGATTGACGATTATGAAAAATGCGCCAATGAAAGTAATGACATTTGATTGGATGATTGTTGGAAGGGTATCAATTAGATAGAAATATCTGCACATCTTGAGGACTTGAATGAAGAATATTATGACGATAGATTTTAAGAAGATTCGTGAAGAGATTGAACAGGGATTCATCTGTGAACAAAAGCATGCTTCGGCAGACCTCTTCATCTATAACTACACGGTGAAAGCTCAATACGAATGGCGTTGGACGACGGAAACGAAAATGTGCCGGGGGCTGATTCTCGACGGGCGGCAAAACGTCGTCTCGCGACCTTTTGAGAAGTTCTTCGGCTACGAACAATTAAACGGAGAAGTGCCGCTCGAACCGTTCGAGGTTTACGACAAGCTGGACGGCTCGCTCGGCATTCTCTATTGGATTGGCGACACTCCGCACATAGCGACGCGCGGCAGCTTTGTCAGCGACCAGGCGCATAAAGCGAACCAGATACTGCGCCGCAAATACAGCCACGTTTCGTTTGAACGCGACCGGACATATTTGTTTGAAATCATCTACCCCGACAATCGAATCGTTCTCAACTACGGCGGCACGGAAGATTTGTTTTTGCTCGCCGTTATAGACACGGCGACGGGCAAGGATATGCCGCTCGAAAATATCGGAATACCGCTGGTCGAGCGATTCGACGGGCTGCACGATTTAGATTTGCTCCAAAGCAATCAAACGGAAAATAAAGAAGGCTACGTTCTAAAATTTGAATCCGGCACGCGCGTCAAGGTGAAGTTTGAAGAATACAAACGACTTCACAAATTAATGACTGGCATCACCGCCCGGCACATCTGGGACGAGTTGCGGGTGGGACGAAATTTAGACGAAATCATCGGGCGCGTGCCTGACGAATATTATCAATGGGTGCAGAGCGTCGAAAACGAACTGCGCGCCGAGTATGCCGCCATCGAGGAGCAGTGCCGCGCGGACTTCAAAGAACTGCCGACGCGGAAAGACACCGCGCTCTATTTTCAAACGTGCGCGCACCCGCCGGTTTTATTTTCAATGCTGGATAACAAAGATTACAGCCACCACATTTGGAAACAGTTACGACCGCAAAGCCTTCGCGCCTTCCGCCGCGACATTGACGCTTTGTAGAAACGCGAACCGGACGAACAGGTACTTACAGCAAGGAGAATATATTGATTGGTGAAAAAGTTTATCAAAGCTTTGACGAGGTAACCTCAATACGATTGGCATTGGACGACGGAAACAAAAAAAACCTTGTTACCTTTCCTTCAATCGTTTATAATTCCACCGCATCACATCAGTTCAGGACAATTCAACTATAAGGTAACTATTCCAGTTAGATTGTTACAAATTTGCTTTTGCAGGTTGCAGGAAGTTTTCTTCAATATTCTGAAACTATCAGTAAAAATTAATCGAATCTTAATTAACAAAAATAGAAGGTGAGAGTAAATAAAATGCTATTAATCAATAAAGTTTTTGCACATTCAATCAGACATACTCTTTCAATCTGTTTTTTAGCAGCTACATTTTCTTTGCTTTCTGTTTTCGGGCAAACGCCAAAAGAACAAGAAGCGCAGTTTTTACCTGCGAATCAAACGATTGAGCGCGAATTAGCTGGAGGTCAATCTCACACATACCGTATTAGCCTGAAATTAAATGAGTTTCTGCAAATCAAAGCAGAACAGAAAGGCGTTGATGTGGTTGTTAGATTGTTTGATTCAAACCAGAAGCAGTTGGCAGAAATGGACAGTCCAAATGGAACACAAGGATTTGAAGAGTTGTTATTTATTACGGAAAAATCAGGCGAATACGAAATACAAATTACGGCTTTAGATGAGAAAGCCGCTATAGGTAGATACACTGTTCAATGGTCAGGGCAAAATGCAACAGATAAAAACCGCACACGAGTAATCGCAAAAAAACTTTATGATGATGGACACCAACTTTCTAGAAAACCAGAAAGTCAGAGCGAAGCGATTACCAAACTTGGAGAAGCACTAAAATTATATCAACAGATTGGTGATTTAGAAGGTGAATTAAATTCTGTAGAAAGGTTAGGTTCTCTCAGTAGTCGTCGGGATAAGTCAACTTCTCTTGAATACTCTAATCAAGCACTTTCTATTGCTAGAAAATTAGGAGATAAACGTAGAGAAGCATCGCTATTATTAGGAGTTGGTATTCTTTATTTTAAGAATGAACCTCAAAAGCAACTTGATTATCTAAATCAAGCTTTATCAATCTGGCATAAAATCGGCGATAAGATGGGAGAAGGAAACACATTAGAAGCAATAGGGGGTGTCTATAGTAGACTCGGGAATTTTCAAAAGGTAATAGAGTATTACAGTCAAGCTATATCTTTATACCGAACTGATAACAGCAACCTTTCTAACCTAAGACTTGCTGCATTGTTACATAGTATAAGTATTATTTACAAAAAATCAGGAGACGAACAAAAAGCACTAGATTCCCGAAATGAAGCTGAATTACTACATAAGCAACGAAGTGACAAAAGGGACTTTAGTAACGAATATGCAACATTTTTAAATTTAGATAAAAAAGCTTTTGAGTTTCTCAAAGCGGGTGATTATCAAAAATTTATCGAATATGCAAATCAAGCTCTGGCACTTGCTTCACTCCCTCTCCCTCAACCGATACTTATTATTGAATTTGCAAGACGATGTTCAATATATGGTGATAAGGAAACAGGAGTTAAATGCTTAGATGAAATGTTGTTGAAAATCCGCGCTGAAAAAAATCGAGGTTTGGAGGCACGTATATTAAATGATTTTGGTAATTTATATAAAAAATTAGGAGATAACCAGAAAGCATTTGATTTCTATCATCAATCTTTACTACTGCATCGAGCTTTAGGTGAAAAAGACAATGAAGTAAATAGATTAAAACAAATAGTTAATTTTTTGGCTTCAGTCGGTAACGCACAGCTTGCCGTCGTTTACGGAAAACAAGCTGTTAATATCATCCAACAGTTTCGCTCAACAATAAAGGAACTTGATAAAGAAACGCAAAAGGCATATCTAAAATACAATGAACCGATTTACCGCAAATTAGCAGACATTCTCATCTCAGAAGGCAGATTTCCAGAAGCACAGGCGGTTCTTGATTTACTTAAAGAAGAAGAGTTCAAACAGATTGTTCGCAGAAGCGGCGAACCGCTCTTTACTTTGCCTTACAGCCGCTCGGAAGAAGCAGCTATTAAAGTAGTTGACCGTCTTGCCTCTCTCGGACGTGAACTTTCTGACTTGAAAGCTAAACCAAAAGACTCTCTCACTGCCGAAGAAGCAAAACGCATAAGCGAAATTGAGTCCATCGAAATTCCCGCTGCAAATAAAGCTCTGCGGCAGGCAATCGAAGCACTTTCAACTGCTGCTCCTGATGTAAAGAACGCTCTTGATTTGAGAATGAAAGACAACATCCAAAACATTTTGCCCGCGCTCGGCAAAGGTGTTGTCGCTCTTTACACAGTCGTTGGCAAAACCACTGCTGATGAAGACAGCGGAGTAAAAGCAAACAATAATATTCAGGCAAAATCAGTCAACAGCACTGCTTTAAATAAATCTGATGACAAAACAGATAACAATAAAACCGGCAATCAAAAAATCAATGTCGGTTGGATTCTTCTGGTTACTCCCGAATTTCGTAAAGCATACCCGATTGACACAAATGATTTAGAACAAACTGTCTTCAAATTCCGTGAAGCACTTCGCTCTCCTTCGTATGACCCGCAACCCGCTGCTCAAGAACTCTACAAAAAACTATTTCTGCAAACTTCTGAAAAGCAGAAAACTACACTCGCAGCAGATTTAGAAACTTATCTCGGTAAAGAAAAAGATAAAACTCTGATGTGGAGCCTCGACGGTGTTTTGAGATATGTTCCGATGGCGGCTCTGCACGATGGGAAAGGTTATTTAGTTGAAAAGTATCGTAACGTAGTATTCAATACGGCAAGTTTGGGAAGTCTCAAAGATTTACCCAAACCAAATTGGGAAATTGTCGGTCTCGGTGTATCAACAAAAGCAACTGTTAAGGCTTATGACGGAAGAACAGTGAATTTTTGGGCATTAAAAGATTCTGAAAGTGAACTCAATGCCATAATCAAAGAAAAGAACCGGGCTGCTGATGTTGACGGAGTATTTCCCGGAACATTGAAAATCAACAATGATTTTACCAAAGAAGCCTTGTTTGAAGGAGCAAGAACAGGAATGCCTGTGATGCACATCTCAACCCATTTTTGGTTTAATCCCGCGCAAGAGGACACATCATTTTTATTGTTAGGTAACGGCGGAAGATTACAGATAACAGAGTTTCAGGATTATCCGCAACTTTTCTCAAATGTAGATTTTCTTTCACTTTCAGCCTGCGATACAG
>Ga0136618_10000166_pt1 | contig 19177 bp, 16 predicted proteins | sample AntDrymUQ3302106_2_FD_104805 | JGI IMG/M metagenome (GOLD analysis project Ga0136618, IMG submission 104805) | Polar desert sand microbial communities from Dry Valleys, Antarctica - metaG UQ330 (21.06) | ecosystem: Environmental > Terrestrial > Soil > Desert | place: Antarctica: Dry Valley... | reverse complement strand
GCCACCACCGCCAGCACGCCGCTTCCGGTCCCCCAGTCGGCGAAGGCGCCGGCGGGCCCACCCGGCTGATCGAGCAGCAGCTCGAGGCAGAGCTTCGTGGTGGCGTGGGCGCCGGTCCCGAAGGCCTGTGCCGGATCGATGCACACGTCTATCGCGCTGCCCTCGGACGCTTCCCACGGTGGGCGCACCCGCACCCGGCCCACTGGACCGGAGACCTCGACGGGCTGATGGAAGGCCTTCCAGCGCTCTTCCCAGTCGTCGGGCACCTCGGACGTGGAGACGTCGACCAGCGCGGCTCCGGCGGCCGCGCGGACGTCGAACATGGCGGGGAGCTCGCCCGGGGCGCCGTAGATGACGTACTCGACGACGTCCTCACCTTTGTCGCGTTCCTCGAGACCCCCCGGGGCGAGCTCGAGCAGCTCGGCCAGGACGGGTTCTGCGTCGGCGCGGGCGACCCGCACCGAGAGGCGGATCACGCCCGGCTGCCGCCGGTGACCGCGCGCTTGAGCTTGGAGAACATGCCCTCGTCCGACCGCAGGTTCTCTTCGGTCATCGACTCGGCGAGCCGTTCGAGCAGTTCGCGCTGGCTGCGGCTGAGCCGCCGGGGGATCGTGACGTTGACGATCACCCGTAGGTCGCCCGTGCGCCCGCGGCGCAGGGGCGGAAGCCCACGGCCGCCGAGGGTGATCGTCTCCCCGGGCTGCGTACCCGCCGGGACCTCTAGGGGCACCGGGCCGTCGAGCGTGGGCACTTCGAGACGGGTTCCGAGTGCAGCCAGCGGCGCCGGCACGTCTACCAGCGTGACCAGGTCGTTGCCGTCGCGGATGAAGCGCTCGTCCTCCGCGACGCGCACGAGCACGTACAGATCGCCCGGAGGGCCGCCGCGCTCGCCGCCATGCCCGCGACCCGTGACCCGGATCCGCTGCCCGTCCGCGATCCCCGCCGGTACGTCGACTTCGATCTCCGTGCGCTCCGCGACCATGCTGCGGCCCTGGCAGGTATGGCACGGCTGTTCGGCCACTCGGCCGTCGCCTTCACAGACGTCGCAGACCGCTGTGCGCACCATCTGGCCGAAGGCCGTCCGGGTCATCGCCTGGACCTGGCCCGCCCCGCCACAGCGCTCGCAGGTCCGGATCGGCGTGCCGGGCTCGGCGCCGTTCCCCCTGCACGTCTCGCACCTGACCACGACGTCGTATTTGACCGTGACCTGGACGCCGCGCGCCGCCTGACCGAGGTCGACCTCGACCGCCACGGCCACGTCGCCGCCCTGCATGGGCCCGCTGCGGCCGCCTCCTCCTCCGCCCCCGCCGAAGAACGCCGAGAACAGGTCCGAGATCGAACCGAAGCCGTCGAAGTTCGGCGCATAGCCACCTGAGCGCAGCCCCTCGTGGCCATAGGCGTCGTACTGACGCCGGCGCTCTGAGTCAGAGAGCACCTCGTAGGCCTCGGCGGCCTCCTTGAACTTCTCCTCGGCCTCCGGATCGTGGGCGTTGACGTCGGGGTGGAGCTCGCGGGCGAGTCGGCGAAAGGCCTTCTTGACCTGGGCCTCGTCGGCTTCCCTGGGAACGCCGAGGACGTCGTAGTAGTCGCGCGCCATGGGCTTAGCCATCCTCGTAGACGTCCTCGATGAACCTTGAGAGCTGACCGGCCGCCTCACGGACGCAGCGGATCGTCGACCCGTAGTCCATCGAGGTCGGACCGATCACGGACACGGTGCCGAGATTGCGCGCCGGCAGGCCGTAGTTGGCCCCCACCAGCGACAGGGTCTGCAGTGCGGGCGCCTCGTTCTCATGCCCGATGCGTACGTAGAGCCCGCGCTGGCCGAGCGCCGCGGAGACGACTCCGAGCATCGTCACCCGCCGCTCGAGCATCTCCATCAGCGCGTTGAGCTGGGCCACGTCCTGGAAGCGCAGCTCGGAGACCAGCCGGGCCGCGCCGTCCACGTAGAGCGTGTCGTCGGCGGTCTCGGCGAGCTCGGTGAACGCGGGGGTCAGGGTCTGGACGAAGGCGCTTTCCGTGGCGCCGAGCGTGGGATCGGCGAGCTTGGAGCGCAGGGTGCGGGCTCCCAGACCAGTGCCGACGAGCTGCTCGTTGAGGTAGGCCGCGGCCCATTCCGCCAGCCCGGCGTCGACCGGGCGCTCGAAGGTGAAGACGCGCTTGGAGACCCCGCCGGTCGACGTGATGATGACCACCATCAGGACCTGGGGCTGAAGGGCAAGGACCTCGACGTGGCGGATCGTGGTCGTGTTGATGGGCGGCGCGGAGACGATCGCGAGCAGGTTCGTGACCTGGGAGAGCGTCTCCGTCGTGAGGCGCATGGCCTCGTCGATCTCGCGGCGCACGAGGGTGAGCCTCAGAACGGGCGCGTCGGCACGGGCCGCCGGCAGGAGGCGGTCGACGAAGTAGCGATGGCCTGCGTCGGTCGGTACGCGGCCGGCGGAGGTGTGGGGGTGGGCGAGCAGGCCCCGCTCCTCGAGCACGGCCAACTCGTTGCGGACGGTGGAAGGACCGCAGTCGACGTCCGGATCGGCTGCGAGGGCCTTGGAGCCGACGGGCATCCCGCCCGCCGCCGCGTAGCCGGCGACCACCTTTCCGAGGAGGAGCTCCTGGCGCGGAGTGAGCACGCCGAAAGGCTAGAAGGTCACCTCGGCCTCGCCCTTGCGGATTATCCGCTTGCCGCCCTGCTCGGCTTCCGTGTCGATCACGGCGACCCCGTCGGAGACCTCACGCACGGTGGAAGTGACCCGGATCTCCTCCTCGAGCACCCCCATCCCCCGGAACTGGACCGAGAGGCGCTTGAGGGTGTCCGGGCCCCCCGCCGCTTCGGTCTGGGCTCGCGCGACCTGCGCCATGGTCCACAGACCGTGCAGGATCCGGCCGGGAAGCCCGACCGACTTGGCGAACTCCTCGTCGATGTGGATCGGGTTGAAGTCGCCCGACGCTCCGGCGTAGCGCACCGTGACGTAAGGACCCGGCGCGATGGTCAGCGTGGCGAGCTCGGCGCCTTCGGAGAAGTCGGGCATGATCACTCCTTCCCCCGCACGATCATGGTCCAGGTCCCGGTGCTGACCCGTTCCCCGCGCTGGTTGGTCGAGCGTGTCTCGAACACGTAGAACCCCATCCCGCCGCGCTCGTCGATCGAGTTGACCTCGGTCTCGGTCGAGATCTCGTCGCCGGCGACCACGAGCGGGCCCCAGGCGAACTCCTGGCCCCCATGCACCATGTGAGCGAAGTCGATGCCGACCTCGGGATCTGAGAAGGGCTGTGCGATGGCCGTCGAGCCGTAGACCACGGCGAACATGGGCGGCGCCACCACGTCGGGATGCCCCGCCGCCCGGGCGGCTTCGAGGTCCGAGCAGACGGGATCGGCTTCTGCGATCGCGGCGGCGTACTCGCGGATCTTCTCCCGGCCGACCGCGTAGACGACGGGCGGATAGGTCTTGCCGACGGCATCGGTGGCGACGGGCAACGGTCCTCCTTGGTGGGCGGACGGGGCGGACGGGCGGTCGCGGACTCTACGTCAGGAGTCGTCGCCGAGCTCGAGCACGGCGAGGAACGCCTCCTGCGGCACCTCGATGCGCCCCACCTGCTTCATGCGCTTCTTGCCCTCCTTCTGCTTCTCGAGCAGCTTGCGCTTGCGCGAGATGTCACCGCCGTAGCACTTGGCGATCACGTCCTTGCGGAAGGCCTTCACCGTCTCGCGGGCGACGATCTTCGCGCCGATCGCGGCTTGGATCGGCACGTCGTACTGCTGGCGCGGGATCTTCTTGCGCAGCTTCTCGGTCAGCTGGCGACCGACCTCGTACGCCTTGTCGCGGTGCACGACCATCGAGAGCGCGTCGACAGTGTCGCCGGCGAGCAGGACGTCGAGCTTGACCAGGGCGGAGGCCCGCATGCCCGTCGGCTCGTAGTCGAGCGAGGCGTACCCCCGGGTGCGCGACTTGAGCTGGTCGAAGAAGTCCAGCACCACCTCGGCGAGCGGCAGGTCGTAGGTCAGCTGCACGCGCTCGGCCGACAGGTAATGCATGCCCGCGTGCTCGCCGCGCTTCTTGAGGCACAGCTCCATGATCGGCCCGATGTACTCCTTCGGGGTCAGGATCGAGGCGCGGATGAACGGCTCGCGGAACTCGCGGATGCGGGCCGGATCGGGCATGTCGGCCGGGTTATGGACCTCGAGGATGGCGCCGTCGGTCAGCGTGAGCTCGAAGGCCACGCTCGGCATCGTGGCCATCAGCTCGAGGTCGTACTCGCGCTCGAGGCGCTCACGCACGATGTCCATGTGCAGGAGCCCGAGGAAGCCGCAGCGGAAGCCGAAGCCGAGCGCGTCCGAGGTCTCGGGCTCCCACATCAGGGCAGCGTCGTTGAGGGTGAGCTTCTCGAGCGCGTCGCGCAGCTCGGGGAACCGGTCCGAGTCGATCGGGAACAGTCCGCAGTAGACCATCGGCTTGACGTCGCGGTAGCCCGGCAGCGCCTCGGAGGCGCCCTTGGCCTTCGAGGTCAGCGTGTCGCCCACGCGGAGCAGGGTGACGTCCTTGATCCCGGTGATCACGTAGCCCACCTCGCCCGCGGTCAGCTGCTGCACGGGGGTCTCCTTGGGAGTGAAGAAGCCGATGTCGTCGATCTCGGCCTCGGTCTCGGCCGCCATCGCGCGGATCGCCTCTCCCTTGCGGAAAGTCCCGTCGACCATGCGGATGTATGCGATGACGCCCCGGTACTGGTCGTACTCGGAGTCGAAGATCAACGCGCGCGGGGGTGCGTCGGGATCGCCCGAGGGCGACGGCACTTTCTGCACGAGCTCCTCGAGCACGTCCAGGACGCCGTCACCCGTCTTGGCGCTGATCCGCCGCACCCCGTCGGCGGGCTCGCCGAGCAGCTCGGCGATCTCGTCCGCGACGCGCTCGGGATCCGCGCCGGGGAGATCGATCTTGTTCAGGCAAGGGATGAGCTCGAGGCCCGAATCGACGGCGAGGTAGGTGTTGGCGAGGGTCTGGGCCTCGACGCCCTGGGAGGCGTCGACGACGAGCAGGGCTCCCTCGCACGCGGCGAGCGAGCGCGACACCTCATAGGTGAAGTCGACGTGCCCGGGCGTGTCGATGAGGTGGAGCTGGTAGGTCTCGCCGTCGCGGGCGTCGTAGAGGACGCGGACGGCCTGAGCCTTGATGGTGATCCCGCGCTCGCGCTCGAGATCCATGGAATCCAGGAGCTGGGCGCGCATTCCGCGCGGTCCCACCGTGTTGGTCAGCTCGAGGATCCGGTCGGCCAGGGTCGACTTCCCGTGATCGATGTGCGCGATGATCGAGAAGTTCCGGATGTGCGCCTGGTCCGCCATGGAAAGCACACTACGAGGCGCGTCGACGCAGCCTGGCGGTGAACAGTTCCAGGATCTGATGGGCTTCCGGGATCCGCATCAGCAGCACCAGGCCGGCGTAGACGATCGTCCCTGCCGTCAGGCCGCCGAGGACCGACACGACCTGGGCTCGGAGGGAGCGTCCGAGAGCGTCGTCGAGGACCCACCAGACGCCGTAGGCGGTGAGCGCGAAGACGACCGAGGCGGCGAGGACCTGCGCCATGGCGATCAGCGTCCTCTGGAGCTCGATCCCATCGAGCTCGGCGCGCAGGACGTAGGCCTGGCCGACCGTCATCGCCGCAGTGGACACCGCGGTGCCCAGGACGACGCCGCCGATCCCCATCGGCTTGTAGAGCGCCGCGGACACCGCCAGGTTGACGATCAGAGAGCCCACCGCGAGCCGGGTCGGCAGCCAGGGGCGCTGAAGCGAGAAGAAGGTCCGCGTGAGGAGCAGATTCATGCCGGAGAACGGGAGGGAGAAGGAGAACCAGAACAGCGCCTCGGAGACGAGCCGGGTCGATTCGAGGTCGAATTCGCCGCGCTCGTAGACCAGGCGGACCATCGGCGTCGCGAGGGCGATCGTGGCGGCCGCCGACGGGATGAGCAGCAGCGCGATCTGCCGGGTGCCGTTGCCGGTCACCCGGCGTAGTCCGTCGAGGTCGCGACGACTGGCCAGCCGGCTCAACGATGGGAAGAGGACGGTGGCGACCGCGACAGAGAAGATCCCCTGCGGAAGCATGTAGATCCGGAACGCCTTGTCGATCGCGGCCGGCACCTCCTCGGAGATCAGCGTGCCGATCGTGGTGTTGATCAGCAGGTTGACGTTGATCAGCCCGATTCCGATCGAGACCGGCAGCATCAGCTTGAGCACCTGGGTGATCCGCGGGTCGCGCAGGTTGAGCGACGGTCGCAGACTGAATCCGATCCTCCCGAGCGCCGCCAGGCAGATGGCGAACTGCACGATCGTGCCGGCCAGCACGCCGATCGCGTAGGCGTAGAGCCGGTCGTCGCCGTCGAACAGCGGCGTAAGGAGAACGAGGCCGGCGATGATCACCAGGTTCCAGATCAACGGCGCGATCGCGGGGATCGAGAAGTGGTCGTGGGCGTTGAGGACCCCGACCACGAGACCGTTGAGAGCGAGCAGGACGACGATCGGGAACAGGACGCGCGTCAGGCCGGTGGTCAGCGTGTCCAGCGCGGGCGTGAATCCGTCGCCGGTGAGGGGCGGGACGATCACGCCCGCGACGAGGATGAACACGAGGGTCAGCGCCCCCAGCGCGACGAGGATCAGCCCGAAGAGCGAGCCGGCGAGCGCGGCGGCCTCGGCGCGACGCTGCTTGGCCATGAGGTCGGAGAAGACGGGGACGAACGCCGAAGACAACGCGGCGTCGGCCACCAGCGCGCGGACGAGGTTGGGAAGCTGGAACGCGAAGGTGAAGGCCGACGCGGCGCCTCCCGTTCCGAAGTAGCTCGCCGCCACCACCTCTCGCGCGAGGCCGGCGATGCGCGAGAGGCCGGTGGCCACCGCAAAGATGGCGGTGGCGATGGCCAACCGGCGGGGGGCTCGCCCCTCGCCGGCCTGTCGCGGCGTCACGCCCGCAGTGCTTTCACCGCCGGTTGCCGAGGCGTCCCGGGCCGGCCGCTCGGAGCCCTCCGCGGCTCCCGCGGAGGCCGCTTCGGCTGGGTCCCGCTCGGTCACGAGCGCGCTATAGTAAGGCCTCGCCGCGAGCCGACTCGCGGCGCTTCTGCGTCATGGCCAACATTCACTCACAGAAGAAGCGCATCCTGCGCTCAGAACGCGAGCGGCTCGAGAATCGCCGCTACACCTCGGCGATCAGGACGTACTTCCGCCGGCTTGAAGCCGCGGTTGCCGCCGGCGACGATGAGACGGCCGACGCCGACCACCTCAAGCTGGTCAAGACGATCGACAAGGCTGTCAAGCAGGGCTCCCTGCATCGCAACACCGGCGCCCGCAAGAAGTCCCGCGCGGCCCGCGTCCGCGCGTCCAGCACTCCGGCCTAGACGGCCACGCCGCAGGGGCGGCTCACGTGGCAGGGCTGGTCCCATTCGACTCGACGCGGAACAGCGTTCATCTACGCCGAGTGGGAGGCGATCGCGAGCACCGTGCGCGTTGCCATCGTGTCCTCGCTGAGGGCCGCGGCGCCGCCACCGCGGCTCTCGAGCTCTAGGTCCGCCATCAGCTCTAGAGCTCCTCGATAGGCCTCTAGGTCGCGCTCACGCACGTCGGCGATCAACCGGTCGGCGGCGTACGTCGGCATCCGCAGGCTTCTGCGGATGTCCGCTGCAGCCTGGCCCGCGGCGAGCGCCTCGGCGATCTGCACTGCTTCGCGAAGCTTGCGAACGATGCCAAAGAGAAGACCGGGGACGCGCTCACCCTGTTGGCGCAGCTCGAGCAGAGCCCGGGTGGCCACCCGGGCATCACCGGCTACGACCGCGTCGGCCAGTGTCCAGACCTTGCGCTCGGAGGAGCTGGCGCTCGCGGACTGCACCTCCTCGACGCCGAGCCTCGCCCCGTCACCGAAGGTCAGTGCGAGCTTCTCGAGCTCGCGCTGCAATCGCTGCTGGCGGTCCCCGACCTGACGGACCAACGCTCGGGCCGCCGCGAGATCGAGGGTAAGTCCCTCCTCCTGCGCGCGTGCGATGACCCACTGCGGCAGCTCCCTGGGCTTCACGGCACGCTCAGCGGCGACGACTCCCCCAACCCCCTCGACGGCCTTGTGGAGCGCTTGGGGTGCCGTCAGGCGGGCATCCTCTCGCGCAAAGAACGCGACCGTGATCGCCGCCGTGTCCATTCCGCGCATCGCCGTGGCCACCGGGCCGACGTCGGCCTCCTTCCAGCGCTCGACGCCATCGACCACCACGAAGCGCCGGCCGAGCGCGAAGGTCATCGTGGCCAGAGCGCCGACCACCGCGTCGGGCTTGCAACCGTCACCTTCCAGCAGCTCCACGCCGCTGGTCGTGCTCTCTCCCTCGGCCATCGCTCGCAGCCGGCTCCGCCGTTCTGCGACGCGCCCGTGATCGTCGCCGTGGATGAGGTAGGCGGGCTTGAAGGCGGGCACGAGGCCGAGTCTAGAACCGCATCCGGTCACTCCCGCCACGCGATCGTTCGAGGCGCATCGCTCCTCCTGACACGCGCAGCCGCACCGTGCCGTCTCGATCGGTGCGGACCAGGTTCGGGACGGTGCGCAGCGCGGCGAGCGTCGACGGAGTGGGATGCCCATAGGAGTTGCGGGCGCCCACCTCGATGGCGGCGATCGCGGGTCGCAGCCGTTCGAGTTGCGCAGTGAGCCCTTCGTCGGCGCTGCCGTGGTGAGCCACCTTGAGTGCCTCGACCCTGGGAAGCTCAAGCGCGGCGGTGACCTCGGACTCGGCGTCGGCCGGCAGCAGCAGGTCGAAGTCACCGAGGCTGACGTGGGCCACCATGGCCCGGAGGTTGGGGTCGCCTTCCTCCGGCGGAGCACCTCGCGCGACCTCCGGCGGCCACAGGATGTGAATCCTCACCGCCCCGACGGTCACGAGCTGGCCGGCGGCCGGGACGAGAGTGCGCGCCCGGGTCCGTGCGAGGAGTTGCGTCAACGACCGCTGCGTGGAGGTGTCGCGTCCAGCTCCGCCGTTGATCACGAGCCTGGTGGGATGGGCTTGCAGCACTGCGGCGGCCATGCCCTCATGGTCGGCCTGGGCGTGAGTCAGAACGAGCGCGTCGAGTCGACGGACGCCCGCCTCACGGAGACGCTGCAGGATCGGACCGCCCGGAGGGCCCGTGTCCACCAGCACGGCGGTATCCCGGTGTTGGAGAAGCGTCGCGTCGCCCTGACCCACTTCGAGGAAGGAGACGACGAGCTCGTTCCGCGACCGCGGTGGTGGCCCTGCCCGCTCGATCACAACTGCCGCCAGAAGGGCTGCACCGAGCAAGCCGACCGCCGATGCTCGACGTCGGACGCCCACGGATAGCCGGGCCGTCCGTCGCGCGGCCGCTCGTGCCGCCAGTGCCGTCGCGCCCATGCCGGCATAGGCGAGTGCGACCACGACGACGTTCGCGACGTGTACCTCGACGCTTGCGGAGCGGTACCCGGCGGCGATGTGCGCCACCCACTCGACGTAGGCGACGGGATACGCGGCGATACCGCTGAACGGCGCCGACGCATTCATGGAGATCTGTCCGACGGTGCCGGCCAGCATGCCGAGCCACATGACCGGTGCGACCGCAGGCGCCACGAGGAGGTTCGCCGGCAGCGATGCGAGCGAGACCGTCTCGAAGTGCAGAGCCATGAGCGGTGCGGTGCCCGCCGTCGCGGCGGCCGTGATCGCCGTCGCATCGGCGAGCGGCTGAGGCCACCTCCGTCGCGTCAGAGCACTCCGGAGGGGCGGGGCGAAGAGGAGCAGGGCGAGCACCGCCGCAAAGGACAGTTGCCATCCCGGTTCGCCGGCCACCCGTGGGTCGAGCGCCAGGGTGAGGGCCGCGGCCAGGCCGACGGCGTACCACCTCGATGCCGGTCTGCCGGCGAGCGCGGCGACGAGTCCTGCCGCTCCCATCACGCCGGCGCGCTGGATCGACGGCCCGCCGCCCGCGAGCGGTACGTACAGCACGACGAGCAGCAGCGCGATCGCCAACCGAGCTCGCAACCCGGCGCCCACAGCGGTCGCGGCGGCGACGGCGAGGATGACCAGGAGCATGACATTCTGGCCGCTGGCCGCGAGGAGATGAGCCAGGCCCGAGCGACGGAACTCCTCCCGAACCGGCTCCTCGATGCCCTCGTCCTGTCCCAGGACCATGCCACGGAGCATGGCGGCCTCCGAGGGCGGTACGCCCGTCGCCAGCGCCCTCTCCGCACGCCGGCGTGTGCTGTCGAGCGCTCCTGCGAGGCCGGAGCGCCGGGTTGCCGTGGCGCTGGCCGCCTGGACTTCGAGGGCGACAGGCGCGCCCCGACGTCGCTGGTATGCCTCGTACCGCGCGAGCGGGACGAGCCGTCCCTCGATTGCCAGCACATCGCCCACCTGCGCCTCCCTCGGCCAGGGAGACCCCGGATCGACCCGGGCGACGACGACGGCACGGGCGGCGCGGCCATTCAGAAGCCTGACCCGGGCGGCGCGCATGCCGGTCGAGCGCTCACGAGCAGGTTCGAGGAGGACCGCCTTTGCGTTGACCGCCTCACCGACCAGCCCACGAGCCGGGCTCAAGCTGAGAGCGGCCAACCGAGCGTCTGCGAACGCTGCGCCGCCCATCACCGCGGCTGCGGCCACGAGCGCGACCGAAGCGCGGCCACCGAGGGCGAGCGCCGCCAAGGCCGCCAGGAGCACTCCAGGAGCCCAGACGGGTCCGATCAACAGTCCGGCGATGATCGAGGCAAGCACAACGTGTCGCGGTCGGGCGGAGATCGCCACACGAGCGCCGCGGATCGCCTCAACGGTGTGCCGGCCACCTCTCGCGAGCAACGGGTCGCGGCGGTTCACACGCGGACCCGATCCTTGAGAGTGGCGAGCCGCTTCTCGCCGATCCCGCTGACCTGGCCGAGCTCCTCGACCGACCCGAAGCCCCCGTGCTCCTCGCGGTAGTCGAGGATCTTCTGAGCCGTCGCCGGACCGACTCCGTCGAGCGTGTCGAGCAACTCGAGGGTGGCCGTATTGAGGTCGACGGGCACGGCAGGCGTACCCGGTGGCCCCGCGACGACTCCCGTTGGAGGCGGCGCGGCGGCTCCGCCGGCCCCACGACGAGGGACGACGACCTGCCTGCCATCCTCGACCTTGCCGGCGAGGTTGAGGCCGTCGAGGAACGCACCTCGAGTCGCGCCACCGGCGGAACGCACGGCGTGCTCGACCCGTGAGCCCTCCTTGAGCCGATACACGCCCGGATGACGAACGGCGCCGGCGACATGGACGGTGACGCGGCCTCCGCCGGCTCGTCGAACGCTGATCGCCGACCGCTCTGAGGCCGGCCGCCCGGCTTGAGCCGAGGTCTGCTGGACACCGGGCTCACGGTTCAGGTGACGCGCACCGAGCCACACCAAGGCGCAGAGCGCGACTGCGTAGACGATGAGCTGTGTTCGCGATGTCTCGGGCACGAACCGCACGCTAGGTCGACAAGACAGACGTGTGGCGCTCGGTTCGTGCCGACTCTCACCCGCTGGTGTTACGAATCTGCGCGCCGGCCATGGTCTCCGCCGACCCGTGCTGTTCTGCCTCTCGTGGCGCGGCTACCTGACGACGAAGTTCACGAGCTTCCCGGGAACGACTATGACCTTGGTGGGCTCGGCACCGTCGAGCATGGCGACGATGCGAGGCCGGTCTCGCGCAAGTTCCTCGAGCTCTTCGCGCGTGACCGAGGTCGACGCCTGCATCCGGTCTCGGACCTTTCCGTTGACCTGCAGCACGATCTCCGTCTCGTCGCGCTCGAGCAGGGAGTAGTCGGTCGCCGGCCACGCCTGCTCCCATACACGCTCCCCGGTGAGCCGATGATAGACCTCCGATCCGCAGTGAGGGGCGAAGGGGAAGATGAGGGACGCGGCGGTCGCCACCGCGAAGTGCAGGCTTGCGGGGCGGACGTTATCCCGGCGTCGGTAGCACTCGTTGACCAGCTCCATGACCGCCGCGATCGCCGTGTTGAACGCAAACCGGCCGGCCATGTCGTTCGTGACCTTCTCGATCGCCCAGTGCGATTTGCGGAGCAGCTCGAGGTCCTCGCCGCTCGGCTGGTCGAGTGGTCCGAGCGCCGCCTGCTGCCCCGTGTCGTCGACCACCTCCTCTCCGAGCCGCCACAAGCGCGAGAGGAAGCGATGAACGCCCTCGACCCCCTCGTCGGTCCAGTCGGCGTCCTGATCGGGTGGCCCGATGAACAGCACGTAGCAACGAGCGGTGTCGGCTCCGTAGCGCTCGACGTAGGTGGACGGAGAGACGACGTTGCCCCGGGACTTGGACATCTTCGCGCCGTTGCGGGTGATCATCCCGATCGTGAAGAGCGCCTTGAACGGCTCGTCGACTTCGAGCAGGCCCATGTCCGCGAACGCCTTAGTGAAGAAGCGCGCGTACATGAGGTGCAGGATCGCGTGTTCGACACCTCCGATGTACTGGTCGACAGGAGCCCAGCGCCTGAGGATCGCGGGATCCCACGGCGCCTCGTCGTTGAGTGCGTCGCAGTAGCGCAGGAAGTACCAGGAGGAGTCGACGAACGTGTCCATGGTGTCCGTCTCGCGGCGGGCAGGCCCGCCGCACGTGGGGCACGAGGTCCGCACCCAGTCCTCGGCGGCCGCCAGCGGCGAGCGCCCCTTGGGGGTGAAGTCGCGGACGTCGGGCAGCTCCACCGGGAGCTGGTCGTCGGGCACTTGCACGATCCCGCATGCGTCGCAGTAGACGATCGGGATCGGACAGCCCCAATACCGCTGGCGCGAGAGGAGCCAGTCGCGCAACCGGTAGTTGATCGACCGGTGTCCTGTGCCGTTGCGGTCGAGCCAGGCGACGATCCGGTCAAGGGCCTCGCGGTTGCCGAGACCATCGAAGTCGGGATGGGAGTTGACGATCGGTCCATCGCCCGGGTAGGGCAGGTCTTCCCCCCCTCCGATCACCCGCCGGATAGGCAGGTCGTACCTCGTCGCGAACTCGAAGTCGCGTTCGTCGTGCCCCGGTACCGCCATGATGGCGCCGGTTCCGTACTCCATCAGCACGTAGTCGGCGACCCACATGGGGATGCGGTCGCCGTTGACCGGGTTGATCACCGTCTTTCCCAGGGACACGCCGGTCTTCTCGCGCTCCGCAGAGCCTCGCTGCCCGTCACCGTCGGTGAGGACAGCGTTGACATACTCGCGCACGGCCGACTCGTGCTCCGTCCCCGCGGCGAGCCGCAGTACGTCCGGGTGCTCGGGCGCCATCACGAAGAAGGTCGCCCCGAAGAGCGTGTCCGGACGCGTCGTGAACACCGGGTAGTCCGTCCCGGCCTCCGGACACGCGAAGGTGACCTCGGCGCCCTCCGAGCGCCCGATCCAGTTGCGCTGCATCGTGACCACGTTCTGCGGCCAGTCGACGGTGGCCAGATCGTCGAGCAGGCGGTCCGCGTAGTCGGTGATCCGGAAGAACCACTGCTCGAGCTGCCGAGCCTCGACCGCCGCCCCGCACCGCTCGCAGTGGCCGTCGATCACCTGCTCGTTGGCGAGCACGGTGGCATCGTTGGGGCACCAGTTGACCGCCGCGTCCTTCCGATAGGCCAGTCCGCGCTCGAACAGACGGAGGAAGAGCCACTGAGTCCAGCGGTAGTACCGCGGCTCATGCGTGCCGAACTCCCGCGTCCAGTCGAAGGACACCCCCCAAGAGCGGAACTGCTCGTGGAAGGAGGTGATCGACGTCTCGACGGACTCGCGGGGGTGCTCTCCGGTTCGGATCGCGTGGTTCTCCGCCGGAAGACCGAACGCGTCGTAGCCCATCGGGTGCAGGACGCGCCGCCCGGTACGCCGGTGGAAGTGCGCGATCGCGTCGCCGACGGAATAGATCTTGAGGTGGCCGATGTGTGGCTCACCCGACGGGTAGGGCAGCATCTCCAACACGTACGACTTGGCGTCGCGCGTCCCGGTCCCTTCAGCGCCGTTGGAGACCTCCCACGTGCCCTCGGACTCCCACACGGACTGCCATCGGTGCTCGATCGCGTGGGGCTCGTAGCGGCGCTCGCTCATGGAAGCGGTGAGAGTAGCGGTCGTCCGGTCGCCTCCGGACGGCGCCCCAGAAGCGACTCGCGACGATCAGGGTCGGCGGGCTAGAATGGGAACCGCAGCATCCGTTCGGGGCTATAGCTCAGCTGGGAGAGCGCCGCCATGGCATGGCGGAGGTCGAGGGTTCGAGCCCCTCTAGCTCCACCTGCAGTACCAGCTCGGCGGGCTCACTCTGTGCTGATCGCTCGCGTCGGGGCCTCGCCCCAGAGCTGTTGGAGGCGGTAGTAGTCGCGGGCCTCAGGCGTGAAGATGTGGACGATCACGTCGAGGTAGTCCATGAGGATCCAACGCGCCTCGGAGGCACCCTCGACGCGCCGGGGCAAAAGGCCATGATCGTTCTTCAGTCCGAGGTGGATGCCGTCGTGGATGGCTCTGGTCTGGCGCTCGCTGTTGCCCGAGCAGACGATGAAGTAGTCCGTGTAGCCAAGGACTCCCCGCAGGTCGAGCTCGATGATGTCGACCGCTTTCTTCCCGACGGCCTCCCCGGCGATTGCTTGCGACAGCTCGGCGCCTTCGAGCCTGATTCCGGGGAAGGCATTCGCCTCCGAGGTCTGACCGCTCATCTCTGGTAGAGCCCCTCGTCATCGACGTAGCCCGCGACGGCGTCGGGCACCAGATACCGGAGGGGCCGACCGTTGGCCACCCGCCGGCGAAGCAGTGAGGAGGAGACGTCGATTCGGGGCATGTCGAAGAAGTGGACGCGCGCGGCGGCTCCACGCAGCCCGCTCAGGCGCTCGACGATGTCCGACCGACGGACTCCCTCACGCTCTGCCACCCCGAGCTCGGCGAGCTCGAGAACGGTCTCAGGCTCCCGCCACCCCGGGAAGGTGAGGGCCATGTCCCCTCCGACGATGAAGGTCAGATCGTGCTCCGGTTCGCGCTCATGCAGTGCTCGAAGGGTATCGACGGTGTAGGACGGGCCCGGTCGGTCAACATCGATTCGTGACACGCGAAGGCGATCGTCACCCGCCACCGCCCGATCGCAGAGCGCCATGCGATGCTCGATGCCCGGGTCGGACTCGATGCGCTTGTGCGGCGGGCTGCCGGCGGGTACGAACGCGATGGCGTCGAGCTTCAGGGCGACGAGAGCCTCCTGCGCGCATACGAGGTGAGCGATGTGCGGCGGATTAAAAGTGCCGCCGAGGATCCCGAGCCGCGCCACGAGAAGCTAGCTGGAGCGAGTCTGCCCCGAGCCCTCGACGAGGTACTTCGTCGCGCAGAGCTCCCTGAGACCGATCGGGCCGCGCGCGTGCAGTTTCTGGGTCGAGTTGCCGATCTCCGCCCCCATCCCGAACTCTCCACCGTCGGTGAAGCGCGTGGAGGCGTTGACGTACACGCACGCGGCGTCGACCCCGAGCTCGAACGCGCGCGCGGCGGCGGTGTCGCGCGTCACGATCGCCTCGGAGTGCCCGCTTCCATGGCGCTCGATGTGCTCAACGGCCTCATCCAGCGAATCGACCACCCTCACCGCCAGCACGAGCGCCAGGAACTCCTCATCCCAGTCCGCCTCCGTGGCATCCTGCACCGCCACCTCGCCCGCGAGCGCGCGGGTCCGGCCGTCGACTCGCAGCTCGACGTCCGCGGCGGCCAGCGAGCGCAGAACGCCCGGAAGGAAGTCCGCGGCCACCCCCGCGTGGATCAGGAGCGTCTCGGCGGCGTTGCAGACGCCCGGGCGTTGGGTCTTGGCGTTGAGGATGATCGCCTCGGCAGCGTCGAGATCGGCGGAGGCGTCGACGTAGACGTGGCAGTTGCCCGACGCGGCGTAGATGACCGGGACGGTGGCGACCGAGCTCAGCGCTGCCTTGAGACCTTCACCCCCTCGCGGGATGATCAGATCGACCACTCCCGCCTGCGTCGCGAGCTCGGTGAGCTCCTCACGGCCACCCCCGGACACGAGCGTGAGCGACCCGGCCGGAAGCCCGGCGCCCGCAGCCGCTTCGGCCGCCACCCGGGTGAGCACGGCGTTCGAGTGGGCGGCCGAGCGCGATCCCCGTAGCACCACCGCGTTCCCGGATTTCAGGCAGAGCGCCGCCGCGTCGATGGTGACGTTCGGCCGCGCCTCGTAGACCACCGCCACGACTCCGAGCGGCACGCGCACCTTGCGAACGTCGAGCCCGTTCGGAAGCCGGAAGCCCTCCACCACCTCACCCACGGGATCCGGAAGCGCGGCGATCGCGCGAGCACCGTCGGCCATGGCCTCCACCCGCGCGGCGTCGAGGGCGAGGCGGTCCATCAGCGCGCCCGGCAAGCCCGCTGCTCGCCCGGCTTCCAGGTCGAGCGCGTTCGCTTCGATGATCTCGATGGTTCGCGACACGAGCGCGTCGGCGATGGCGTCCAGCGCCCGGTTCTTGACGCCCGTGTCCACTTGAGCGAGCCGCCGGGCGGCGTCGCGGGCGCCCAGGCACAGCTCCCTGACGGACATCGGCGCCGACCCCGATCCGATCACTTCAGTCGCGACGGCCATGCCGACCAGACTACGCGAGCACGAAGTAGTCGCGATGAACGGCTTCGTCGGTCGCGCGGGGCAGAAGCTCGCGGACTTCGGCGCTCTTGAGCCCGCGGACGCGCCGCAGCTCCGCGGCCGAGTAGTTGCAGATTCCCTTGCCGATGTCACCCGAGAAGGCGCCGGCGGCTCGGACCGCCACGGCGTCACCCGCGTCGAAGGCACCTTGGACTTCGACGATCCCGACCGGCAGCAGGCTCGTGCCGCCGTCGCGCAACGCGCGCTCGGCGCCGGCGTCGACGATGAGCGTCCCCCGCCCCGGCTTGGCGTACTTAAGCCACAGCTTGAAGCTCGAATGGCGCACCGCTTGCGGCTGAAAACGGGTCCCGGCCTCCTCCCCGGCGGATGCCCGCCCGATGGTGCCCGGCGCGAGGCCCGAGGCGATCACGGTGGTCACACCCGCCGCGGTTGCCATCTCCGCTGCCACCACCTTCGAGCGCATCCCTCCGGATCCCAGCGGCGATGTCGCGTGACCGATCTGCAGCCGATCGAGCGCCGCGAAGTCGCTCACCACCCGGATCGGCTCGGCGGCAGGATCGACTCGGGGATCAGCCGTGTGGAGCCCATCGGTATCCGTGAGGAGGATGAGCAGGTCCGCGCCGAGCAGGATCGCCACCTGCGCGGCAAGGAAGTCGTTGTCTCCGAAGGAGATCTCGTCCGTGGTCGTCGTGTCGTTCTCGTTGATGATCGGGACGATCCGCCAGTCGAGCAGCTTGCGGAGGGTCCGCCGCGCGTTCAGGTAGTGAGTGCGCGCGCTCATGTCGAAGAAGGTCAGCAAAACTTGGGCGGTCTGCACCCCCCTCGCTCGCAGCAACTCGTCATAGGTCCTGTAGAGCTTGCCCTGACCCACCGCACTCGCGGCCTGCAACTCGGCTATCGCCCGCGGCCGCACGGGCAGCTCGAGCAGTCGCATCCCGCGCGCGATCGCTCCGGAGGTGACGATGACCACCTCGCAGCCGGAGGCGTGGAGCGTCGCCGCCTCGTCGCAGAGGCGCTCGACGACCTCGGCGCGCAGATCGCCCGAGTCCTCGGCGACGATCGACGAGCCCAGCTTGATGACGGCGACGGACACTCGGAAACGACTCTAGATCAGTGTTCGCACCCACCCAGCCGCCCGAGACGACTAGATCGGCGCTCCGGGGTCCAGCTCGAAGACGATCCCGCCGATCTCGACGTCGTCGCCGGATCGGAAGCCCTCGGCTTCGAGCGCCGAGATGACTCCCATGCTGCGGAGCCGCGCTTCCACGAGCGCGAGCGCGTCCTCGTGCTCGAGGTCGTAGCGGGCGATCAGACGATCGACACCCTCTCCGCTGACCCGCCACTCGCCCTTGCCGATGCGCGTGACGTCGAAGGTCCGCCGCGCGGCGGGGCGGAACACGCGGTACTCCGCCACTCCCGACTCACCCCCGGCCTCGCCGGCTTCCTCGCGCACGGACACCAGCGGCACCTGACGAAGCAGCTGCCGCTCGAGGTCTGAAAGACCCTGGCCGGAAGCGCTCGAGACGAGCAGCACCCGGCCGCCGACGCGCCCGGACCACGCGGCAACCGCCGCCTCCCCCTCCTCGGAGGTGATCAGGTCGCCTTTCGAGAGAGCGAGGATCCGCGGCAGCTCCGCGAGGCGAGAATCGTGCAGGGCCAGCTCGCGCTCGACGGTCGCGTGATTGTCGACCGGGTCAGAGCCATCCAGCGGTGCGAGCTCCAGGACGTGCACGAGGAGGCGTGTCCGCTCGACGTGTGCGAGGAACTCGTGTCCGAGCCCCGCACCGGCGCTCGCCCCCTCGATGAGGCCGGGGATGTCGGCCACCACGAGCTGACGATCACCGGCGTGCAAGGTGCCCAGCACCGGCTCGAGAGTCGTGAATGGGTACGCGCCGACCTTCGGGGTCGCCCGGGTCAGCCGGGCCAGTAGGGAGGACTTGCCGGCGTTGGGCAGCCCGACCAGCCCGACGTCCGCGAGCAGCTTGAGCTGGAACTCGAGGGCTCCCTCCTCCCCCGGCAGCCCACGCTCGGCCAGCCGCGGGGCCTGCCGCGTCGGTCCCGCGAAGCGCTTGTTGCCACGGCCGCCGACCCCGCCGCGGGCGACGGCCACCTCCTGACCCGGCGTCACCAGGTCATAGCGCGTGCCGTCCCAGCGCTCGACCTGCGTGCCCGGGGGAACGGCGATGACCAGCGTGTCCCCGTCCCGACCGTGGCGCAGGTTTCCCTCGCCATGCCCTCCCCGCTCGGCGCGGAAGTGCGCGCGCCGGCGGAACGCCTGCAGATCGCGCAGTGAGTCGTCGCAGCGGACGACCACGTCGGCGCCGCGCCCGCCGTCCCCCCCATCGGGGCCGCCCTTAGGCACGTGCGCCTCACGGCGGAAGGACAGGCAGCCGTTGCCGCCGGCGCCGGCTCGGATCTCGATGGTGGCTCGGTCGTGCATAAGTAACGTCGTCTGTAGATCTCCGGTTCCGTCAACAGAGGATGAAGGAAGCGGTGCGTCCAACACCGGTTCCGGTGATCGAAGGCCGAAACCGTTTCCTCGTTCATCCTAGGTTGACCTCAGTCCATCCCTGGCCGCACCTCCGTCCACCGCAGACCGCGGACTCCGTCCAACAAGCCGGACCTCTTTCATCGAGG
>Ga0136618_10000165_pt1 | contig 19203 bp, 17 predicted proteins | sample AntDrymUQ3302106_2_FD_104805 | JGI IMG/M metagenome (GOLD analysis project Ga0136618, IMG submission 104805) | Polar desert sand microbial communities from Dry Valleys, Antarctica - metaG UQ330 (21.06) | ecosystem: Environmental > Terrestrial > Soil > Desert | place: Antarctica: Dry Valley... | reverse complement strand
GGTGACGGACGCGCGCGTCGTTGTCGACGAAGCGGGCGTCGGCGATGAGGTGATCGAGACCGAGGGCGTGGCACAGCCGCGGCCACTGCCGCTCACTGCCCACGGCGACGACGATCTCCCCGTCGGCCGTGGCGAACGTTTCGTAGGGCACGATGTTCGGATGGGAGTTGCCGCGCCGGGCCGGTGATCGCCCGTCGACGAAGGCATTCTGAGCCTGGTTGATCAGCAGCGCCAGGGTCGACTCGAGCAGCGAGACATCGATTCGCTGGCCCACGCCACTGCGCAGCGCGGCCAGGATCCCGACTGCGCCCAGCAGCCCCGTGACGATGTCCGATATGGCCACGCCAACCTTGGCCGGCTGACCACCCTCCTCGTCGCTGAAACCAGTGACCGACATCAGACCCCCAACGGCCTGGGCGATGAAGTCGTAGCCGGGCTTGGCCGCGTCCGGCCCATCAGGCCCGTAGCCGGTGATCGAGAGATGCACAAGTCGCGGATTCGCCTTCTGCAACAGCGCCGCGTCAATGCCTGCCCGCTCGAGCCCGCCGGGCCGGAAGTTCTCGATGAGGACGTTCGACCGACCGATCAGCCGCCACACGATGTCGACCGCCTCCGGCCGTCGAAGGTCGAGCCGCAGGCTGCGCTTGTTCCGGTTGACCGATAGGAAATATGCGGCCACCCGTTCGGAGGCATCGGGCGTCTCCACCCACGGCGGGCCGTACCCGCGCGTCGCGTCGCCATCAACCGGCTCGACCTTGATCACGTCCGCGCCGAGATCGGCGAGCACCATCGAGCAGTAGGGCCCGGCCAGGACTGTCGACAGCTCGAGCACGCGCACGCCGGCAAGCGGTCCGCGCGGTGGCAGGTCGTCGTGTTGCCGGTCGCTCACGTCAGCGATCGTACAAGCGACCTGTGGCGGCGACCTTCCAGAACCTTCCTTCGCTAGCCTTCGGCCAGCTACGCGCGAACGGATCATCCCCGGCGTACCGCCGGGTACGACGCGTCGCCTGACGCGTCGCCTGTAGAACGCATAATCGGCGGACATGATCGGCCCCGAGCTAATCGCCTTCGTGGCCGCACTGGGAGCGGGGGCGTTCGGCGCGCTGGTCGGTGTCGGTGGCGGCCTGATCACGGTGCCTTTGCTGGTGGCCCTCGGCGTCGAGGTTCACACCGCGATTGGCGTCAGCCTGCTGGGCGTCATCAGCATCTCGACCGCTGGATCTGCCTCCTACCTGATGGCCGGATTCGCCAACCGCAGGATTGGACTGACGCTGCTCGTTGCCACTGCCGCCGGGGGCATTGTCGGTGGCTACGTCGCCGGCTTGCTGGATGGGCGGGTGCTGAGCGGCCTGTTCGGTGTCGTTCTAGTGTTCGTCGCCGCCCAGATGCTGCGGGCGCGGTCACGGCCGCCGGCAGAGGTCGTCGGCGAGCCGGCGGCTTTCGACATCGATGCCAGCTATTTGGAGCCCACCACCGGCGAGACGATCGAATACCGCGCCCGCAACGTCGGCGCGGCCAGCCTGGTTTCGATCGGGGCAGGAGTGATCTCGGGCCTGCTGGGCGTCGGCGGCGGCATCATCAACGTGCCGACGATGAACGTGCTGATGCACGTCCCGATCAGGGTCGCAACCGCGACGAGCACCTACATGCTCGGTGCCACTGCGGCGGCAAGTGCGGTCCTGTATCTCAGCCGCGGCCAGATCGACATGATGCTCGCAGCCGCCGTAGTGGCCGGCATGTTCCTTGGCGCGGCAGTGGGCGCGCGCTATTCGCGCCGTGTGCCGCGGCAAATCTTGAGCATGCTGTTCGTCATCATCGCGAGTGTTTTCGCCGTTCAGATGCTGCTCAGGTACCTGGCGTCGTGAGCGAGCGACCACACATCGCCTGGTCTGTCAGGGCGCTCAAGTCGGGCGCGGCCTTTGCGCTGGGCCTGTTCCTGAGCGCGATCGCCCTTCACCTTGTTGGCCACCCGGCCGCGGAGAAGGCCGCGCTCCTCGGGGTCCTGGCATTGATCGCGACGCCCGCAATCTCCCTCGCCGCCACAGCGCTAGAAGCTTGGGCGCGCGAGCGGCAGACGGCTGTCCTGGCTCTCGCCGTCCTGGCAGTGCTGAGCGTGGCGACCGCTCTCGCGCTGTTCATGAGTCGCTAGAAAATGACGTCGTGAAAAACGAGAACGGCCCGGGGAGGGGGCCCGGGCCGTTCAATATCGATGCGGTAGCGTCCCGTCACCAGACGCTTCGCATGTGTTTGGTTCGCTTGGAAATGAACTCTAGGGCTGACCGGCGCCCCAACCCATTGCGCGCGGCGGGCGGGGGCTTGCAGGTACATAACGCGCCCTTCAGCCGTGCCCCGCTGACCCAATCAAGGCCTTTTCGGCGAGCCCAACCGGCAAGCGCCCGCTGCCTGCCAGGCGGTCGTGGAAATCGCGCAGCGCCTCGACCGGGATTCCCGGCCGCGGCTCCGTGGCTATTCCACGTGACTCGAGGTAGCGGTCGCGGATGCGCAGGATCTCGAGGCAGCCGGTCAGGTACGACGAGGCCTGTGTCGGCCAAGAGCAGTAGCGACCGACCTCGGCGCGGGCCGTCGGCTCGGTCAGCGAGGTCTTGGCGATCATGAACTCGACTGCTTCCTCATAGGTCATCTCGCCCATGTGAAGGCTCGTGTCGACGATGATGCGCGCTGCTCGGAAGATCGTCGCCTCGAGGTGATACAGCTCCTGGATGGGGTCGGTGAAGAAGCCGCGCTCGCGCATCACGCGCTCGGCGTACAGGGCCCAGCCCTCGCTGAAATACGAGGTCTGCAGGACCAGGCGCAGCCGCGGTGCGTGGATCTTGCTCCAGGTGATGTGCCAGTGATGGCCGGGATAGGCTTCGTGGACCGCGGTCGTTGGGATGCCCCCGAATGAGTTCGATGCGAGGCGCTTCTGGATCTCCTCGTCGCTGGTGCCGTCGGGCGCGATGGGCACGAAGAAGTGGCCTGCTCGTCGATCGGAAAAGGCCGGCGGTCCGCTGTAGGACGCGACTGCAAAGAGAGGCCGCGTGAAGACCGGCGCGGGCTCGACCGTGCACGACTCTCCGTCCGGCAGCGTCACCAACCCCGTCTCGGCCAGGAACGCTCGCGAACGCTCGGTCCAATCCGCGTAGGCGCGCCGCATCTCTTCCTCAGTGCGCGGGTGATCCTCGTTCGCCTCGTGCAGGACAGCGGCCCAGTCGGGCTTGCCCGAGATCTGGCGAGCCAGGCCCTGCATCTCTGTGTCCAGCCTGTCGTACTCGGCGCGGCCAAGGTCCCTCAGCGACCGCGCATCGAAGTCGAGGCGCTCGCGCTCCCGTAGCTGGCGGCTGTAGCGCTCCTCGCCGTAGGCCCAGTCGCCACTTGCCTCTTCGGCCACCGTCTCCAGGTGCGCGGCGAATTCATCGAGCGCGTCGCCCGCGATCGCACCAGCTGCGCGCAACCTGTCCCGGTCGGTGTCGGTGTCGGCCTCCTCGACGAGCAAGTCGCGCAGATACCGCGCGCCCGCCTTCACGGATGCCATGCCGCGTTCCACGATCAGCCGGTTGGCAAGCGTGGGGTCGATATTTGTGGTGCCCTGCTCCACGGCTGCAGGAACCTGCTCCAACCGGGACACGGCGGCGTCGACGAGCTCTGCCGTCGGCCGCAGCCGATTGAGGAACAGGTAGAAGAGGCCGTTCAGGATCGGGCCCGAATAGGCGACCGGGTCACGCTTCCAGCCGTACCAGTCAGCGTGGATCTGCCGGCCGCGCAGCATCGCGATCGCGAGCTGGCGGTCGATCTCGTCGTCGGCGCTGAGATCGTCGCTGCCGGTCGTCTCGAAGCGCTGCAGCCATTCGGCCGCATCGGACTCGCGCTTGTGGAACGCGGCGGCCGAGAGATCGTCGAGCTTGTCGTCGTACTCGGTGACTCCGAGCGTCGTGGCGGTCACCGGCGACGTCTCGAACTCGTTTTTCAAAAACTCGTCGACGAGCGAACTGAAGTCAGACACTGGTCCCCCTTGTTGGCTGGTCAGGGCGCCTTGGGATCGAAGTAGCGGCACCGGGCCGCGATGGCACATCGGTCATGATCCGGCCGGAGCGCGTGACATGTTGCCCGCCCATGGGTGATGAGATTCACGTGGGCCTCGTGCACTTCCTCATCCTTGAGAAGTGCCTGGAGGTAGTCATGCGCCTGCTCGGCGGTGGCTCTCGGCGGTATCAGGCCGATCCGCTTGCTGACCCGCTCGACATGACGATCGACGGGCATCAGCGGCATGCCGAACGAGAACAACAGGACGACCGAGGCGGTCTTGCGCCCGATACCGGGCACCGACGTCAGCCATGCCAGCGCCTCCTGCGGCGGCATTACGCCGAGGAACTCCAGCGCGTAGTCATCCCTCTCATCGAAGATCCGGCGCAACACGGCCTGGATCCGCGGTGCCTTGGTGGGTGCCAGCCCGCCCGGACGGATGACATCGATCAGCTCGTCGAGCGGCGCGTCGGCGACAGAAGCCCAGTCGGCCGTGTTCTTCTGGATGCCGGCTCCTCCCCACCCCGGGCGGAACCCGGAGGCACCCATTGGCCGACCTTCCGTTCGCGGCGGCCAGTGCCGGCACAGGGCGTCGAAGGCCTTCTCGGCGTTGATGTCGGCGCTGTTCGCCGACAGCATGGTCAGGATCAGCTCGCTGGTCGGGTCGTAGACGCGCGCCCACGTCGGACGCTCGTACATCAGCCGCAATGCCGTGAGAGTGTCCTCCACCAGCCCTGGCCGGAAGCGGGTGAGCCGGTTGACCCATGCGCGAACCGGATCCACCTTGCGCCTCTTGACCGGCCTCTTGACCGGCTTCTTGCGTGCCTGCGAGGCTGCGACCCGTCGAAGCGGAGTTGTTGTCAAAAGTCCACCCCTGCGAACTCCCGGCCGCCATGATGGGCCTGAAACTTGTCATTCAAGGCCCAAGAGCGGTCAAAAGTCCGCCCACACGGACAAATGGCAGGAATCTGCGGCCCCGATCGAGATGCAGGTCCATATCCGTGGACTTTTGACAGGGAGTCGGCAAGGTGGCCGGTCACGCGAGCAACCCAACGAGGCGGGCGGCGCGCTCGGCTGCGCGCACGAGCGGCGCGATGCCAGCGGCCATCGCCTCCTCGACGGCCATCGGTCGCTCGATGACCGGGACGACGATCGCACCAACGACGGCCAGCACTTCAATACCCTCTGGGAAGACGCCGCCACCGAAGCAGACGCAATGCACGCCCGCATCATGCGCTCGTTGCGCCACGCCCATGGCCGTCTTGCCGAAGCCAGTCTGCTCGTCGATCCGTCCCTCCCCGGTCAGCACGAGGTCGGAGGCCGACAGGGCTTCGTCGAAACCCGTCAGCTCCATCACGACCTCTACGCCCGGCCTGATTTCGAACGAGGCGAAGCGGTCGGCGATCGCCAACAGTCCGGCGGCCGTGCCCCCTGCGGCACCGGCGCCGGGCACGTCGCGGATCGGCCGGCCGGCGGACGCCTCGAGCAGGTCCGCGTAGTGGCCGAGGTTGGCATCCAGGTCGCGGACCTGACGCTCGTCGGCGCCTTTCTGCGGGCCATAGGTGGCCGCCGCGCCGAGGTCGCCGAGCAGCGGGTTGCGCACATCCGAGGCGATGGTTAGCCGTACCTCGCCGAGGATCGGTGCGACGTCGTCGAGATCAACGCGCGCAAGCCGGCCGAGCGCCCCGCCGCCGCCATGGAGATCCTGGCCGCGTTCGTCGACGAAGCGCGCGCCGAGCGCACTGAGCAGCCCCGCTCCGCCATCGGTCGTCGCGCTGCCGCCCAGGCCGAGAACGATGTCGCGCACGCCCAGTCCGATTGCCGCGGCAAGGACCTGGCCTGTCCCCAAGGTCGAGGAGGCCATTGCGTCGCGTTCGTCGCTCGCGACACGGGAGAGGCCCGACGCAGACGCGAGCTCAACGATGGCGCTGTCGCCGGCGCGCAGGAACTTTGCCTCCACTGCCCGCCCGAGCGCATCCCGTGCGTGGACCGGAAGCTCAAGCCAGTTTGATGACGACGCCTTGATCGCCTCGAGCAGTCCCTCTCCGCCGTCTGCCAGCGGAATAATACGGATGATGTCCAGCGGTCGGGCGCGTTGCCATCCCTCGGCCAGCCCCCGGGCAACCGCGGTTGGATCGAGCGAGCCCTTGAACGAATCGGGCGCGATGAGAACGCGCAAGGGTAATTTCAGGTCGGAGCGCTCACGCGGGCACGGCGCTCGGCGTACTCGGGGATGCGGATCATCGGCGGCCGTTCCTGGTCCGCCAGCTCAATCACCTCGAGCGACAGTCGTCCTGGACCGGAACGGGGTAGCTTCATGGTCGAGCCGAGCTCTGCGAACAGCCGCGCCTTGCGCCGCTCCTCGAGCCGCTTCATGACCGCCTGCAGGATCACGAAGCTCATGCGTGACAGGCCTTCGAGCTCTTGGTTGCGATGGACGCGAATGTCGAGATCCACCTGACCAAAGCCGTTCAGGCCGAGGCGCTCCGAGAGGTCGATGAGGTGACCGATCTCGACCGCGTAACCGGTGAAGAAGGGGATCTGCTCGAGGTGCACTCGCCGGCCGGCATACTCGCCTGCAAGCGGTTGGATGTAGCCTGACAGCTCCGGAAAGAAGAGGTTGATCAGCGGTCGCGCGACCAGTTCCGTGACCCGGCCGCCGCCGCCTTCCTTGAGCAGCCCGTCCTCGACGATGGGCCGTTTGTAGTAGGCCTTGACGTAGCCGATGCGCGGCTCGACCAGCAGCGGTCCGAGCGTGCCGTACAGGAAGCGCGGATGCCAGTCGACGATGTCGGTGTCTGACCACGCGACGAGGTCGCCGCTGGTCTCGTACATGCTCTTCCAGAGTGCCTCGCCCTTACCCCTGTAGCTGCCGTAGCGGGGCAGGATCTCGGAATGGATGACGACCCGTGCGCCCTCGCCCTCCGCTATCGAGCGCGTCTCATCGTCTGACTCGGAGTCAATGACAACCAGCTCGTCAATCAACCCGAAGCGCTCCATCAGCTCCTGACGAGCCGCGCGCACGATCGGCCCGATCGTGCGCTCCTCATTGAGCGTCGGCAGGACGGCGCTGATCGTCAGCCCGCGCTTTTCCTTGAGCGCCACGAGCCGACCGATATCGGCGAACTCGTTGTGGTGGTAATTGGATTCCGCGAACCAGCGCTCGACGCGCGCCGGGATGCTGCGGCCGGCCTCGGCCGCGCGATCCGCCGCCTCCAGGGTCTCGGCCTGCTCGGCTCGCTTCTCGAACGAGGAGCGGACGAGCGGCTCGCGCGTCTTGACCACGATGACTGTCGGCTTGGCCTGCTGGGCGATCGACTCGGGCAGGGCGCCGAACAGGGCGCCGTCCGCCTGGGCCACGTCGGTCGGCGTCATCGCCGACGCGCCCATGATCACCAACTGTGCCTCGTCGGCCTGGCGGATGATCGCGCCGCCGACGTTGTGCCCGTCGACGAGTAGTGGTCGCGCCGGGTCGCCGCCGTGTTGCTGGACGAAGGCCGCCAGGGCACGCTCGGCCTGTGCGCGCACAACCGGGCTGATGTCCGGTGGGACGACGTGCATCACGTCGACGGCGGCCTCGAAGTAGCGCCCGAGCGCGCCCGCGTATGCGATGGCGAGCTCCGCATGCGGTCCGCCGCGGACCGGGGCGAGGATTCGCTCGATCTGCTTGACGCCGCGCTGCTTGACGACGGCGATGTTGCACGGCGAGTCGCGCACGACCTCGTCGATCGTCGGCGAGAAGACGGCCTCAGATCCACGCTTGCCACCGGGACGGCCTCCCCAGCCGAATATGATCAGGTTCGATTCGTCCTCGGCGGCAAGCTCGATGATCCCCTCGGCGGCGCGCCGGCCGATGCGCACGACGGTGCGCAGCTCGATCCCGGGAGGCGTGAAGTCGAGGACGCGCTGCAGCAGCCGGCGCGCCTGGCGGGCACGCGTGGCACCTTCTGAGAGAGGCATGCCCTCGGCCACTTCGACGATGCCGAGCGCAGTAAGTGACCCGCCATGGCGCAGCAGCGCGGCGCCGATGCGAACCAGGTCGGCCGCGGTTCGCGGATTGGCCAAGGGGAGGAGGATTCGTTCCGGCAGCTCGATCGCGGCGCTCACCGGGCAGCCGCCGCGGTCGGTTTAGACACTGCGCCGGCGGTCCAGCGCTCCACCAGGTATGGCTTGGAAACCTCGAATGCCCGCGCCTGGCGCTCCACGAACACTTCGGCCTGATCGGTGGTGAGCTCACGCGTCTCGACGATGAGGCTGGCCACGCGGCCGAAATAGAGCGGGATCAGCGACGCCACCAGCTTGTCGATCGGTACCAGCCGCCGGTGGTGGGCGATGGCCGTGTCATAGATGACTCGAGCCCAAAGCTCGTCGGGAAAGTTGAAACCGCTTTCCTCGGCCGGCGTCGGCAGGTCGGCGCGACCGGCGGCCTCGGCTGCGCGACCAGCCTCGGCTGCCAGGAGCCGGACCGCAGCCAGGTTGCCGGGCGTCAGCGCGGCGGCCCATATGTCCAGCGCGGTCAATCCGCCCTTGGCGAACTCGTCGAGCAGCCTGCGCGCGTTCACATCGAGCGGCGGCGGGTCGATGATGCGCTCGAAGCCGTAGACCGGAATCGGGTGGGATGTCGCGACGCTGAGCCAGCGATCCGCGTGCGCGTCTATCAGGCGCAGCAGGGTGCTGACGACCTGGCTGAACATAGGCCCAAGGTCGGCCCCCGGATCCTTGGGATCGTGAACTTTGGCGCCGAGCCGGGTCTGGCAGACGGCGAAGCCACCCGTGATGGCCTTCGTGGTCATCCAGATATCGATGCCGAACTTGCTTACGTCGTGGTCCCAGTCGGTCTGTTCGAGGTAGTGGGCGACCAGATCGCCGCTGACGCCGAAGTCGCCGCCGATGGGCTGGCGGATGCGCAGGCCGTACAGGGAGCGCGTCACCGGGTAGGTGACGGTGTTGGTGATCGTGCCGTCGTACTTGTAGCGCGAGTAGAGCGGTGCCACGTAGTCGAAGCCGCCCTTCTGGATTGGCCCCGCGAGCAGCTCGATCCATTCCGGCACGATCGAGCGCAGGTCCGAGTCGACCACCACCAGTGCCTGGACCTTGAGCGCGTTGGCGATCTCGAAGATCGTGCGCAACGCGGCGCCCTTGCCGCCAACCCCGTCGATCTCTGGATAGGTCAGGCTGATGCGGCGCAGGCGATTTCGCGGCCGGGTGAGCAGGATGCTCTCGACGTAGTCGGGCGGCTCGGTCTCCACGACGACTCGTTGGGTCCCATCCGGCGAGCCCGCGTCGGCGTTGACCAGCACCGGCCGCAAGTCCGGGAAGTACTGGACCAGGCCCGCCTGCGCCGCCCTGACGACGTAGCCGATCGTCGCGGCGTTCTTGAAGGATGGGATGCCGACCATGATGTCGGCGCTCCCCAGCTTGGCGACTTCGTCTCGGAGCGCCTGGGGCAGCGCGGTCGCGGGCATCCGGCCCACCTTATCCGAACCTCGGGCTGCGGCGCCGGCGAGACGGCTCGAGGGCGGCTGCTCAGGTGCTGAATGAGAGCAGGGCGGCGACGGCGAAACCCGCCGCCGTTGCCACGCCGGGCAGCTTGTCGCCGTCTACGAAGGCGTCCGGGATCATGTCGTCGGCGAGCATCGTCAGGATCGCGCCAGCCGCGAAGGCTTCGATGAAGGCGATGATCTCGCCGTCTGCCTTGCCGAGGAGCGAGAAGCTGATCGCGGCAATGAGACCACTCAGGACCGCGATCACGATCCACACCGTCAGGATCCAGGCGCGGCTGCGGCCGGCGGCCGCGAGGTCGGTCGTGGACGCCAGGGCCTCGGGCACGTTTGAGATCAGGATCGCCACCAGAACGGCGACGCTGATGCCGCTGCCCGCGACCAACGAAACACCCAGCACTGCTGACTCGGGGATGCCGTCAAGCGCTGCGCCAAAGAGGATGCCGGTCCCCTGTGAGTGGCCCTTCGTCCATCGCTCTACGAGGGCGGATCCGGCATAGAAGACGAGCGACCCGAGCGCGAATCCGGCCGCGACCGAGATCCCAGTCGCCGAGACGTCCACGGCTTCCGCGACCAGGTCGTAGGCGACCGCGCTGATGAGGACGCCAGCTCCGAACGCCGTAATCAGCCGCAGGAGACGGCCCCGGATCAAGCCTGTGAACGACAGGACGGCGCCGAGCACGAGTGAGGACGCGCCCAGCAGCCCCCAGCCGCCGGCTTCCAGCATCTGACGCCCTAGCGCTTGCGGCTTGGCCCGCCGTGTACGCCTTCGTGCTCCTTGGCACGGCCGGCCGATTCGGTCGCCCCGCCGCCGCCGGGGCTGGCGTTGACAGGCTTGCCGGTCGCTGGTGCGGCCTTGTCGGCGTCTTCGTTTGCGGGGGCGTCCGCCTCGGCTCCGTCCCCGAGCTCGGCCTCGTCTGCCGCCAGGCCGGGCCCCGTCGGATTTTCCTCGTCGCGCCACACCCGCGCGCCGCGCTTGTGGAGCTGGCCCCGACCGGGATCACGCTTGGTCATTGATGTGCCCCTTTGTTCACCAGTCCAGTTCTCGTCTACAACGCTACCAGCGTGGCGGCTTCACCCTCTGAGGCGGGTCGACCAGAACCACCCGACTGGGGTCTGCGACCGGGATCGGATGGTCGGCATCCATCGCCCGGGCGAGGATGTGCATCTCCCGGTCCCGAGTCGTGAAGCCGGCAGCGCGGAAAGTTGCTTCGTGCCCCGTGATCATGGGTACGTCGACCGGAACGCGGAAGCGGACCGATTGCTCTACGACGCTGCGGATCTGATCCGCGAGTGCCGCCGCGACCGCGCCGTCGCCCGTCAGCAGCGCCAGTCTGAGCGCCGAATCCTCCGACGCGAGCTGCTCACCGACGAGGATGGCCACCGCCCAGGCGCCGCCGGCAACAGGGTCGCGGCCGACGATGACTTCGCCGCGCAATAGGTGGCGGCGGAACAGCGCCTCCGTCAGCTCGGCCATGGCCCACGAGCGAGCCTCGAACAGCCGGTGTCCGGCGGCGAAGGTTGGGTCATCAGCGAGGCGGTGCCACAGATGATCGGCGTCGTCACGCTCGGCGCTCGCGATCATGCCCGCCTCCCCGAGACGTTCAAGCGCCGTGCGTCTGCGCGCCGTGGCCTGTTCGCGGATCTGGGGATCGAACGCGCTGAGGTCGTCCTTGTCGTCCTCGTCGTCCTCGGCCGAGCCGGCCGCGGACCACCGCCAGTCGCGGAAGCGCGCCAGCAAGTTGATCCCGTCGCGCGCGCCGAGCTTGTGCGAACCCAGGTTCTCGCCGCCGGTCGCGTAGCGGACGATGACCGCCCGCTGGGCAACGACCCAATGGAGCTCGGCGACCTGCAGGTCTGCCGCGACACCCAGGCCACGCACCCGGGGATCGACGCGGATGCCCTCGAGCCACGCCTCGTCATCGGAGACCATCGCCACTCGGGTGATCGCCACAGGCTGGCCGACTTCCAGCGGCCTGCCTTCGGCATCGATCAGGCCAGCACCGACGCCGCCGACAGGCTCGTCCACCTCAGCGACGAGGAATGCTCCATCTGTCGCGTCGAGCCACACCGGCCACGCATTGGGTATGTAGTCCCAGCCGTTCCAGGTTACGCTGGCGAAGGCAAGGACTGCCTCTCGATCCTCGACTTTCGCGCGGCGGACGATGAGTGGCCAGCCGCGGGCGTTCTCAGCGACGCTCAGCGTCGCGGCATCCGCTCTACCAGCGCCCAATCGGTCGTCTCCTGGTTGGGCCGGTAGCGGCTGTTCGCGGCTTTCATGATCAGCCCGCGGAAGCCGGCGCTTCGCCAGGTGTTGAACCAGGTACGCACCGGTGGTCGTACCCACGGGGAGAGCCGCACCAGGTCGCTCTGCGTGATGAGCGACTCGAGGAGCCGCTTGCGCTCCAGCAGCGGCGCATCGAAGAGCGGCTGGTCATCAAGGCTGAGCAGGTCAATGGCGACGAACGCCGCCGGGCCCTCACGGCGCGGTCCGCGCGGCTCGTACTTGACGTCAGATTCCGCGGTGCCGCCGAGGAAGAACTTGCGAATCGGGTTGACAGTGGGGAAAAGCTGGACCGCCGTGTTCTCGCCGCCGGCGGTGGCTTCTCGGGTGATCACCCCGTCGATCACCGCCTCCGTCGCACGTATCGCCCGCCGCAGCTGGTCAACTGCCTGGGGTGCGTCGAAGGTGGCGTCGTCGCCGTACTCGTCGATCACCTGGACCTGTCCCCACTCGTCCTCGCGCTCCGCATCACGGTAGTGCGCGAGAACGCGGGTCCCGCTCCACAGCGGCTCGAGGATGGGGTCGACCACTTCGGGTACGTGGCGACCGCTCTTGACGGTCTGCGGTCGCCACTCGCGCGGATTGGACGGAACCGACGGTGCTGCCTGCGGTCTTCTCATTCGGGATACCCCTCCGGGTGCGCCTGATGCCAGCGCCAGGCACTGCCGATGATCTCACCTAGTGTCCCGTGATGCGGCTGCCAACCGAGCAGCTCTCGCGCTTTGACGTTGGAGGCGACGAGCGCGGCCGGGTCACCTTCGCGCCGTGGTCCATAGGAGTGCGGGATCTCCCTGCCGAGAACCTCCTCCGCCGCCCGCAACACCTCCAGCACGCTGAAGCCGGAGCCTGAGCCCAGGTTGCAACTGATATGGGTCGATTCCGCTTCCGCCGACATCTCGAGCGCCGCGATATGGGCAGCGGCCAGATCAGCGACGTGCACGTAGTCTCGGACGCATGTCCCGTCGGGCGTTGGGTAGTCGTTGCCGAAGATCTTCACCGGCGGCCCGTCGATCGCGCCGAACAGCATGTTCGGGATCAGGTGCGATTCGGGACGGTGATCCTCGCCGCGCGCCGGCGTGGCGCCGCAGGCGTTGAAGTAGCGCAGCGACACCGCAGCAAGTCCGTAAGCTCGGCTGTACCAGTCGAGCGCGCCCTCAAAAGCGCGCTTCGTCTCGCCGTAAGGATTGAGCGGCCGCATCGGGTGGTCCTCGTCGATCGGTGTCGATTGGGGAGTCCCGTAGACCGCGGCGCTCGACGAGAAGACCATGCGTCCGACGCCGGCGGCGCGCATCGCGTCCAGCAGCACCAGGCCCGACGCGACATTTACCCGGAAGTACAGGGCCGGATCGGCGACCGATTCGCCGACCTGCGCCAGCGCGGCGCAATGAAGCACCGCCTCGATGCCGTCCGCGCGCAGAACCCGCCCGACCGCGGAGGCATCGCCGACGTCGGCTTCAACCAGGTGGGCCTCAGCCGGGACGGCGGAGCGACGTCCGCGGAAGAGCGAATCGAGCACGGTGACGCTGTGGCCGGCGCCGATCAGGGCCTCGGCGCTGGTGCTGCCAACGTATCCGGCACCGCCGGTGACGAGGACTCTCAAGATCGCGAGCGGCTCAATCGCCGAGGATCCGGCGCAGCAGCCCGGTCCGTTCACCACTCGGCGCGGCCGCCGGGTCTGCGTCGGCGCGCGAGTCGCGAGGGCTGGCGTGCGGCGCCTCGTTCCGTTCAGTCTCCACGCGTTGATGGTCGGCCATCGACGGGTTGCGCGTGAATACGACGTGTTCCGATGGGCGCGCGTCGACTCCTGGCATCGGTGGTGACTGCGCCGCTGGCCCGGCGGCGGCCTCGCGCAGGCTCAGCACTTCGGACAGTCTTGCTTCCAGGCGCAGGGCGGCGGCGTTCTGCGGGTCTATCTCGAGAGCCCTGCGGGCGTGGGCGTAGGCCAGCTTGTCATCTGCTCGCTCGAGGGCGACGCGTGCCAGGCCGACGATCGCGATCGCGTTGAGCGGGTCCTGCTCCAGCGCGCCGGCGTAGATCCGCTCGGCCTGGTCGATCATCCCGTGCACCAGCAGGCGCTCGGCCTGGAGAAGCGCCTCGATCATTCGGCGGCCGCCTCACCGCGTGCGGCCCACGCACGCGCCTCGCCGAGTAGCTGCTCGCGGGTGTTGCGCGCCGGGTCCGCGATGACCGAGCCGAGGAGGCGCTCGAGGAGCTCGCCGACGGCCGGGCCGGGCTTGAGCCCCAGTCCGTTGATGAGATCGTCGCCGTCGACCGCGAGCTCACGCAGGTTGAGCGGTGAGCGAGCGTCGAGCTCCGCGTTGACGCGCGACGCCAGCTCATCGAGGTGGCCGGCTTCGGGCGGCAGGCCGCTGCCGATGTTGTCGGCCCGGCGCAGCTTGATCAGGTCGTCAATCAGCTCGCGGCCGACGCGGCGGATGAAACGGCGCACGGCAGCTCCGCTCCAGCGCGGCTCGAAGCTGAACATATGGTTGGCGATAAGGGCAGACACGTTGACGACCTCGTGACGCGGATAGGCAAGCCGGGTCAGCAACGCCTCGGCCATCTTCGCGCCTTCCTCGTCGTGACCGATGAAATGCCCATCGGCGAACGTCGGTGGTTTGCCGATGTCGTGCAGCAAGGCTGTCAGGCGCAGGGTCCTGTTACTCGGGTCCACGGTAGCCGCCCCGTCGACCGTGGCCATCGAGTGGCCCCATAGGTCATCGCCGGTGACCTTGTCCTGGGGCACCCCGCGCTGCGCCGCGAGCTCGGGCAACGCGTGCTCCAGGACGCCTGTATCGGCCAGGATGGAGAAGGCTTTGGACGGCGGGTCAGCCGCGACCATCTTGCGCAGCTCGCCGCCGACTCGCTCGCTCGAGACCCAGCGTGCCGTGTCGGAGGTAGATGTCATCGCCTCAAGCGTCGCGGGCTCGATGTCGAACTTCAATTGGGCCGCCAAACGCGCGGCCCGGAGGAGACGCAGCCCATCCTCGTCAAATCGGACCTTCGCATCCCCTACCGCCCGCAGGACGCCGGCCTCCAGGTCGGCTAGGCCGGCTGTTGGGTCTACCCATTGCTGCTCCGTTGACTCGCCCGCTGGCCGCCCCCAGGCGATGGCGTTGACGGTGAAGTCGCGCCGGGCGAGGTCCTCCTCGAGCGAATCGGTGAAGGTGACCGAATCAGGTCGTCGGTGGTCGGCGTATCTGTGGTCGCGCCGGAAGGTCGTCACCTCCACCCCCACAGGATCGGAGGGTGCCGTGGTGGGCACCGTCACCGTGCCGAAGCGGTTCGTGTACTGGCCACCGGGAAACAGGCTCATGGTTTGCTCCGGAAGGGCGTCAGTCGCGATGTCCCAGTCTGTCACGGCGCGACCCAGCAGTGAATCGCGAACGCCGCCGCCGACGAGATACGCGGCGTGGCCGTTCGACCACAGTGCGTGAAGGATGCGCAGCACGTCGGCCGGCACGTCCGCGGGTGCCGGTCGCTCCATGGAGCTGATTCTCGGCCTTAGTTGTGCCCGATGAAGAGATAGTCGCGCCACGCCTCGTTGCGCGGGTCGGCGAGATACGGCGTGAACAGCGTGTAGATGTCGCAGCGTGGCTCGAACGGCGCTCGCATCAGGCGCATGCGTGCCTCGTCAGCCAGGCGACCGCCCTTGCGGTGGTTGCAGTGCTTGCACGCCGCCACGAGGTTGTCCCAGGTGTGCGCTCCGCCGCGGTGGCGGGGGATGATGTGATCCAGCGTCAGGTCGTGGGTCTGGGCGCCGCAGTATTGGCACGTGTACTTGTCGCGCACGAAGATCTCGCGTCGCGACAGCCGGACGCGGGGGCGCGGCCGCTTGACGCGGTGCTGGAGCCGGATGACGGACGGGGCACGGAAGATCTCTGTCGCCGTGCGAACTTCATGGTGGTCGTACTGGATCACTTCTGCCTTCTCACCGAAGACAAGACGAAACGCCCGTCTTACGTTGCAGACGTTGAGAGGCTCGTAGTCCGAGTTGAGAAGGAGTACGACGCTATCCATTGCTCCCTGAGGCCCGCCGGGACTCGACCGGGCGACTTTCGGATGGTAGCAAAAGCGAGCCCACCCTCAGGTTTGGCGCGCTCTGGTCGCTGGGTCCCACCCGCCTGCCTGTCCAACCTTGCTGCTCAGTGGCTTGCCGAGCGCCGCGGTGATGAACCGCGCCGCCTGCAGGACACCGGCGAGGTCCAGGCCGTGCACGACCCCGAGGCCGTCGAGCAGGTAGACCAGGTCCTCCGTGGCCAGGTTGCCGGCCGCGCCGGGTGCGTACGGGCAGCCGCCCGTGCCGCCCGTCGACGAGTCGAAGCAGGTCACGCCGTCCTCAAGCCCAGCAACTACGTTGGCCAGCGCGGTGCCTCTCGTGTCGTGGAAGTGGTAGGCCAGCCGGTCGAGGGGCAGGCCGGCGACCGTGACCGCAGCCGTCAGCAGGTGGACCTGGCTTGGAACGCCGACGCCGATCGTGTCGCCGAGGCAGATCTCGTCCGCGCCGAGCTCCACCAGCCGCATGGCAACGTCCACAACGGCCGCGACCTCAACACGTCCGCTGTAGGGACAGCCGAAGGCGGCCGAAACGTAGGCGCGCTTCCACCAGCCGAGCTCCGAGGCCCGATCCAGAACGGGCGCGAATGCGACCAACGACTCGTCGATCGTCATCCCGATGTTGTGGCTAGTGAACTCGTTGCTCGCGGCAGTGAAGACCGCCAGCGCATCCGCGCCGGCCGCCACGGCGCGTTCCATGCCGCGCATGTTCGGGACGAGCACCGGGAAGCGCACGTCGTCCGAGCCGGCCACCGCGCGGACCGCGGGCAAGAGCTCGTCGGCGTCGGCAAGCTGCGGTATCGCGCGCCGTGACACGAAACTCGTCGCCTCGATCTCGCGCAATCCGGCGGCGCGCAGCAGCTCGATGTAGACCAGCTTGGCATCGGTCGAGATCGGCTCGGCCTCGTTCTGAAGGCCGTCGCGCGGGCCGACCTCGTAGATCCGAACTGTGGGTGAATAGCGCATCCGAGCGGCGAGTCTAGGCGAGTTCTACCAGCGTCTCGGTACGCTGGACCTGCTGGCCGGGCTTGACCAGGACGCGCGCCACGACGCCCGCACCTGGCGCCGGGACGGTGTTCTCCATCTTCATTGCCTCGAGCACGACCAGCACCTGGCCGGCCTCGACCGCATCGCCCTCCGACACGCGGACCTGAAGGACGGTGCCGGGCATTGGGGCGGTCACGCTCTGGCTCGTGGCGCCCTCGTGGGCTGCGTGGCGCACGGCCGATTCCACGGTCGGTGAGGGAGCCAGGCGCGCGACGATCGCCCTTCCGTCCAGGTCCAGCACAACCGATGACTTATCGAGCGGCGCCCACGTCGTCCCGCCAGCGGTGGCCGGCGGGATGTCGACAGCCTGCTCTTGCCCCTCGATCTCCATCCGCAGCCGTTGAGTGGCGTTCAGCCTGAATCCTGTTCGCCGGGTGTCAGCGCCATCCGCAGCATGTGCGGAAAGTGCCCAAGCCGCCGCCGGCCAGGCCGCTTCCGGAAGCGCATCGTCAGCGCGCCATCGCTCATCGATGAACGCCGTGTACATCTCACCGCTGCGCACCTCGGGCTGCGCCAGGAGCCAGACCAGAAAGCCACGGTTCGTCGTTACTCCCATCACGCTCGTCGCGTTCAGCGCCTCCGTGAGCCGGCTAAGCGCCTCCGCGCGATCGGCTCCATGGGCGATGACCTTGGCGAGAAGGGGGTCGTATTTCGTGCCCACGACGTCGCCGCTGCCGATGCCCGCGTCAACCCGGATGCCTTCTCCGTGCGGCCAAAGCAGATCGACTACCTCGCCGGTGGCGGGCAGGAAGCCGGCGGACGGGTCCTCCGCGTACAGTCGGGCTTCGATTGCATGGCCATCAAACGGAACGCCGACACCGGACTGGCCGGTGGCCAACGCTTCGCCGGCCGCGATGGACAGCTGATCTGCGACAAGATCGCGGCCGGTCACGAGCTCGGTGACGGGATGCTCGACCTGCAGGCGAGCGTTGACCTCGAGGAAGAAGAAGCTCCCGTCGCCATCTAGAAGGAACTCCGCGGTACCTGCTCCGTGGTAGCCGGCGGTACGGGCGAGGGTCAACGTGGCATCGCCAAGTCTGTGGCGCAGAGCGTCGTCGACGGCAACAGACGGGGCTTCCTCGATCACCTTTTGGTGTCGGCGCTGCAGGGAGCACTCGCGCTCGCCCAGGTGGACCGCGTTGCCCTGCTCGTCGGCGAGGAACTGCACTTCGATGTGCCGCGGGCGGGGCAGGTAGCGCTCGAGGATGAGGCGCTCGTCTCCGAACGCGGTTGACGCCTCGCGCCGAGCGCGAGACAGGGTGTCGATCATTTCCGCGTCTGAGGTGACGACATGCATCCCCTTGCCGCCGCCGCCCGCGCTCGGCTTGACGAGCACCGGCAAGCCGATCCTTCCCGCCTCGGCCGCAAGCCGCGTGTCTGTCTGGTCGTTGCCGTCGTAGCCGGGCAGGATCGGGACGCCACGCTGTCCGGCCAAGTGCCGGGCCGCTGCCTTGTCGCCGAGCGCGCGCATCGCATCCGCTGGCGGCCCAATCCAGATTAGACCGGCGTCGGTGACGGCCGTCGCGAACTCTGCGTTCTCGGCCAGAAAGCCGTAGCCAGGGTGGAGCGCGTCGGCGCGGGCTGCCTTGGCCGCAGCGAGGACGGCGTCCGCGTCGAGGTAACTGCCGCGCAGCGGGACGATCTCGTCGACCCCGGTCGTCCACCACGCGCGAGCCTGGTCACCGGCCACCAGCGCCAGAGAGGTGATGCCGAGCTGCCGGCAGGTTCGGGCTATCCGTACAACCAGCTCGCCGCGGTTGGCGACGAGCAGTCGCTGGATGCGTCGTGGGGTCCTGGGCACCGCGGTGGACGCGGGTTCGGGCGGAAGCGCCCGGGCATCCACTTTCGTGTGCGACCCGACCTGAACGGCTGGCAACCGGCCCTCGCGCAGCCAGCGTTGCACAGTCCGCGTGCTCACGCCAAGGCGGCGCGCCGCCTCGCCCGGTCCCACTGCGTAATTCACGACAGAAATGTCACGTTTGTCGTCTTGTGTGTCAACCCCAGGCCGGTCACCAGCCTGTGGGTCAGTCCTCCTCGCGGATCTCCTTCCACGCCGGCGGGCGCTTTTCCAGGAATGCGCGAAGGCCCTCCTGGCCCTCCGGGCTGGTCCGTTGGGTCGCAATGCGGCGCGCCGTATGCCAACGCGTCGACTCATGCGGCAGCCCGCGGACCTCGCGGACGATCGCCTTTGCGGCGCGCGCTGCCGTTGGGCCGGCCGCGAGCAGGTCTGCGAGCGCCGCGTCCACTGCCGCATCAAGCGCGCCCTCGCCCTCGACCACCTCGTGCACCAGTCCG
>Ga0136618_10000164_pt1 | contig 19232 bp, 18 predicted proteins | sample AntDrymUQ3302106_2_FD_104805 | JGI IMG/M metagenome (GOLD analysis project Ga0136618, IMG submission 104805) | Polar desert sand microbial communities from Dry Valleys, Antarctica - metaG UQ330 (21.06) | ecosystem: Environmental > Terrestrial > Soil > Desert | place: Antarctica: Dry Valley... | reverse complement strand
TGATTCCACGGGCTCATGCCTGTGGGGGCGCCTGGCACCGAGCCGGGCGAGGCTGTGTGACGACGCGCGTGCCGGTTGGCACGCGTGAGGCGCACGGCCCCGATCCGGCGAAGCGTGTACAGGTGTCATCCGCAGGTGTGATGTCGTGGAATCGATCGTCTAGGCCGCCGGGTCTGCCACCTCGGCTTGAGCCGGTGCCTGCTGCTGCTGCTGGCCAGGCGTATCGCCGGGCCGCGATGCTAGGTCCGCGTCTTCCATGTGGCGCTTGAGCCCCAAGAAGTAGTCCGCGCCCGATATCACCGTCATCCCCACCGCGGCGTAAACGAGGATGTCCACCCCGAGCGGCGAGTTCTCGAACGCGATCAGCCCGAAGATCGCCGCAACCTGAAGCCCGGTCTTCACCTTCCCCAGCCAGCTCGCGGAGATAACGACTCCCCGCTCGGCCGCGACCGAGCGGAGCCCGGTCACCGCGAACTCGCGCGCGATGATCACCATTGCCACCCACGCGGCGAGCCGGTTGAGCGAAACCAGAGAAACCAGCGCCGCCGTCACCAGGAGTTTGTCGGCCAGCGGGTCCATCAGCTTGCCGAAGGTCGTCTCCTGGCGCTGCCGGCGGGCGATGTAGCCGTCGAGCCCATCCGTTAGCGCCGCAATTGCGAACAGCGCGGCTGCGATCACGTCTCCTTCACCCGTCTCCTCGAGCAACGCCACCACTATTACCGGCACCATCAGGATCCTCGAGACCGTCAGGATGTTGGGGGCGTTCAGGGGAAAGAGCGGAAACACGCCCGCCCAGGGTAGGGCTACCGGGCCCCGAAGCGCCGAAGGCACGCTTCGGTCTAGGCTCAGGCAACGATGGCCGTTGACTACGTCTACCGAGTCGAGCAACCCCATGTGTCCGGTCAGCTCGCGAAGGTATGCGCGCAGATCGCCCGAGAGTCAGGGTTGATCGGCGACATCGGCACCATCTCCATCGGGCGCGACCGCTCCATCCGCGAGATCTCGGTCGAGGTCTCGGGCGACGAGCAGGCAAAGCGCGTCGCCGACGAGCTCGGCCGTCTCGAAGGCGTCCGCGTCATCTCCTTCTGGGATCGCGCGCTTCGGGCGCACGAGGGCGGCAAGCTCGCCATCGTCCCCTCGCGCGAGATGAAGACGCTCCAGGACATGCGCGACGTCTACACCCCCGGCGTCGCCCGAGTCTGCATGGCCATCGCCGAGGAACCCGCCCTCGCCCACCGCTTCACCATGATCGGCCGTACCGTCGCCATCTGCACGAACGGCACACGGGTCCTCGGCCTCGGCGACATCGGCCCCGTCGCCTCCATGCCCGTCATGGAAGGCAAGGCGATGTTCTACCGCCAGCTCGCCGGCATCTCGGCGATTCCCATCCTCATCGACGTGGACGAGCCCGACGCCTTCGTCGAGACCGTCAAGCGCATAGCCGGCGGTTTCGGTGGAATCCACCTCGAGGACATCCGCGCGCCCGATTGTTTCGAGATCGAGGAGCGCCTCATCTCAGAGCTCGACATCCCGGTCATGCACGACGACGTCCACGGCACCGCGGTCGCAACTCTCGGTGCCGTCCTCGTCGCATGCGGATACGCCGGCATCGAGCTCTCTGATTCCGTCGTCGGTCAGATCGGGCTCGGGGCCGCCGGCTTCGGCATCGCGGACCTCGTCAAGGAGGCGGGGGCCAAGCAGGTCATCGCCTCCGATCCCTCCGAGGCGTCGCACGAGCGCGCGCAGAACGCCGGTATCGAGGTCACCTCCTTCGAGGACGTGATGGAGCGCGCGCGGATCGTCATCGCCACCACCGGCCAACCCGGGTTGATCAAGCCGGACATGGTCCAAGAGGGCCAGATCATCCTCGCCCTCACGAACCCGGACCCGGAGATCGCGGCTAAGGACGCCGAGGCCGCCGGAGCAGCCTTTGCCGCCGACGGCGCGATGGTCAACAACGTGCTCGGATTCCCCGGCATCTTCCGCGGCGCCCTCGCCGCAGGCTCACAGGACATCTCGACGGGCATGAAGCTTGCCGCCGCCAGGACCATCGCGGGCCTCACCGCCGAGTCGGAACTTGTCCCGGACGCCCTCGACCCCGCCGTCCATGCCGAGGTCGCCAAGGCGGTCGAAGAGGCCGCGCGAGACGAGGGCCTGGCCCACCCCGAGCGGGTCCCCGCCGGCCTCTAATCCCGCGAGGCCGCCAGCGTCACGGCCCGCTCGAACACCGCGTCCAGCATTACCTCGGTGAGCCGGCCGGTGAAGGTGTTCTGCTGGCTGGGGTGATAGGAGCCCACCAGCGCGTACGGGCCCACCTTGGCCTCCGCTCCATGCCCGAAGCGCGGCTTGGGCCGCGGCGTCTCGAGGCCGGAAGCGCGCAGCGTCCGCAGCGCTCCGTCCCACGCGAACAACCCCAGACAGACGATCACCTTCGCTCGCTCGAGCAGCTCCAGCTCGCGCACGAGGTATGGGATGCACTCGTCGCGCTCCCGAGGAGTCGGCTTGTTATCCGGAGGGGCGCACCGCACGACGGCCGAGACGTAGGCGCCGTCGAGGCGCAAGCCGTCGCCGGCATCTACGCTCGTCGGCTGGTTCGCAAGCCCCGCCCGATGCATCGCGGCATAGAGCCAATCGCCCGAGCGGTCACCCGTGAACATGCGACCCGTGCGGTTCGCCCCATTCGCGGCCGGTGCAAGGCCGACGATGACGATTTGCGCCGCAGGATCGCCGAAGCCGGGCAGAGGGCGCCCCCAATACTCCGCACCCCGATAGCGGCGCGGAGGATCTGACGCCACCGCCTCGCGCCACGCGACCAGGCGCGGGCATGCCATGCAAGAGGCCACCTCGGCGTTCAGATCCTCGAGCGTTTCCCGTTTCTCCACCACGTCAAGGTATTTTCCCCACCCATGAGTGCGCGTGCTCCTCGTATCACCCGCCGCCGGATGGTCGCCGCATCGAGCGCCGCCGTCGGCGCCCCCCTGGTGCTCGCCGCGTGCGGCGGAGCCGATGAGCTGGAGGAACGCTCGGGAGCGAACGACCCGGACCTTCTGAACGCCATCCTCGCCCAGCACCTCGCCGTCGAGGAGGCTGCCGGGCAGATCAACGACACGGTGGAGCCCGCCGTGTCCGCTGCCGCGGGCCTGATCCGTATTCGAACGGACTCAATCGCCCTCCTGGAAGGTTTCATAGCCGAGCAGGACGCCACCGCCACCACCGAGCCGACCGAACTCACCGAGGCGGAGAGCCCGCCCGAGGGACTCGCACTTCAGCTTCAGGACTCGATCGACACTTCTCTCGAGGCGATCGGCAGCCTCTCCGCCGCCGCTTATCGCCAAGCGGTCCATCGCTTCATTACCGAGGACGCCGCCGCGCTCGCGGCGATGCGCTCTGTCCTCGGCGGCGAGATCGTTCCCGACGCCTTCGTCTTTGGCGCGCCTGCGACGCAGGAGGAAGGCGGATGAGCGCCCTTACCCGCCGCACCCTCCTCGGCCGCGGCCTCGCGGGCGCGGGCGCAATCGCGATCCCCGGATCACTCGTCGCGGTCGCCACCGCTCAGGCCCAAGAGGACGCCGAGACCGACACGCTGGAGCGGCTCGTCGAGCTCGAGCAGTCGGCTGAGCTGGCCTACTCGCTGGCCGCGGAGGAGGGAGACCTGGACAGGAAGACGGTCAGTCTCTTCGAGACGCTCTCGCTCCACTCTGAGGATCGCGCCACCGCCTTCACGGAGGCGCTCGACCAGCTCCTCGTGGAAGCGCCGGAGTCCTCGAGCGACGCCGGCGACTACGAGAACCTCGGAGACTTCGATCCGGCCGGCTCCCAAGACGCCCTACTCGCCTTCATGATCGACCTCGAGCTCGAAATCATCACCGCCTACGAGGAGGACGAGCCTGAGCTCACCGAGCCGGATCTCGCCCGCTCGGCCGCGCAGATGGCGGCGGGCCACGCGCAGGCGCTGGTCGCGCTCCGGCTCCTCGCCGGCGAGAAGGGCGACGTGACGGAGCTGCCCGAGGCGTCGGCCTCCGCCACCGACTCAGAGGGGGAAGATTCGGACTCAGGTTCCTGATGGCCACCGAGTCCCCCCAGCTCCGAAAGCTCGCGATCGTGCCCGCCTTCAACGAGTCGGGCATGGTCGCCCGGGTCATCCGCGACATCCGTCGCTCCGCACCTGATTTCGACATCGTCGTCATCGACGACGGTTCGACCGACACCACAGCCGCCCACGCCGAGTCGCAGGGCGCGGTGGTCATCCGCCACCCGTTCAACCTGGGGATCGGCGGCGCGATGCAATCCGGCTACAAGTACGCACTCCGCCACGGCTACGACGTTGCCGTGCAGATCGACGGCGACGGGCAGCACAAGCCTGAGTACCTGCCCGAGCTCCTCGAAGCGCTCCAGACCGAGGGCGACAAGGCGGACATGGTCACGGGCAGTCGCTTCCTCGGCGACCCCGGCTACAAGGTGCCGCTCGGGCGCAGGGCCGGCAACCTCATCTTCGCCGTTGTCATGAGCACGATCACCCGCAGGAAGATCACTGATCCCACCTCGGGCTTTCGCATGACCAACCGGCGCGGCATCGAGCTCTTCGCGCGCGACTACCCGCACGACTATCCCGAGGTTGAGGCGATCCTGATGCTTCACGCGCATCGCCTCCGCCTCCACGAGGTGCACGTATCCATGAACGCTCGCGGCTACGGGCGCAGCTCGATCGATTACCCGCGAAGCGCGTACTACATGGTCAAGGTCCTGCTCGCCATCTTCATCGGCCTCTTCCGCCGCCGTCCAACTGCGATCGAGGCGTCGGGCAAGGACGAGATCCTCGGGGGCCCGCCAATGGACACTGGTGAGCTGAAGGCGATCACGGGCGGCGAGAAGTGAGGCGACTGGGGGCGCTCGCGCTCGTCTTCTTCCTCTGGCTCGCGGCGAGCGCCAACGCGGCGACCGTAAAGGTGACCGGAGACGAGATCAACGGCCTCGGCGACGCGATCATCGCCGCGGAAACCGGCGACACGATCCTGATCCCCAAGGGGAACTACCTTCTCACACAGGGCGACATCCTCGAAGAGAAGGACCTCACGCTTCGCGGTGCCGGCCCCGATCTCACGATCATCACTCCCAGCGGAGGTGGCGATGCCCTCGATGAGGACACGGGCGTGACCGTCGACGAGGAGACCCTCACCATCGACCCGGCCCAGAAGGACTCCGAAGAGGAGGCTGCGGCGGAGGTGGAACAGGAGGACTCCGAATCGGGTGGGATCGAAACCAAGGCGCAGATCATCGCCCTCGTCGTCACGTTCGCGATCTTCCTCTTCGTCCTCGAGCTCGTGCGCCGGCGCCGCCTCTCGGAGCGCTACGCGCTCCTCTGGATGACCGCGGCGCTAGCTCTGCTCGTCCTCTCGATCTGGACTGGCGGGCTTGACGCGATCGCCGGGCTGATGGGCATCCAGGAACCGGCGAACGCCATCTTCATCATCGCCTTCGCCGTCGGCTTCCTGCTCCTCCTCAACTTCTCCGTCGTGTCGTCCCGTCTCGGCGAGGAGACAAAGGTCCTGGCCCAAGAGGTCGCCCGGCTCGAGCAAGAGCTCAGGCTCGAGCGCTCGCTTCGCGGCGGTGAAGGGAACGGCTTCTCAGGACGGGCGGCGCAGTCCCAAGAGGCGCAAGACGAGCCGCCAGTACGCGGCCAGTAGCCCATTGAGGACACGCGAGGCGCCCACCCGGCCCAGGTAAGGGGAGTCGAGGGAGGGAGTGAGGGCCTCGGCGAACTCGATGGCTCCGATCCGAGCCGTCGACTGAACCTCGCGGCGCTCGCTCGCAAGGCGCTCGCGCGAGCGGCCGACGTCTCTCCAGGCCGCCACCTTCTGTGGCAGCCAGCCGCCGGCAGCTGCGATTGCGATCAAGGCGATCTCGGTCACGATCAGGGCAGGCGCCAAGAGTGCGAGCAGTGGCGTGGGATACGCGCGGATCAGGGTCGCCCAGCGGTTGCGCTCGAGATAGCGCCACTTCGCTGGGCCTTTGTCGAACTCGTAGTCATGATCGACGCGAGCGCCGGGAGCAACTCCCAAACTTCCACCCGCCAGACGCACGCGCAGCGAGAGGTCCACATCCTCGTGGTAGAGGAAGAACTCACCCGCGAAGCCGCCGAGTCGCTCGAACTCCTCGCGGCGAATCGCGAGGCACGCGCCCGAGACGAAGCCTGGCTCGGGGTAGCTCGGCGCATCCGTCATCTGCTCTCCCGCCCCGCCCGCCCAAGCGATGCCCGTGAAGTGGACGACCCCGCCACGCGTGTTCACAATCTCTCCGTCCTCAGCCGTGACGAGCGCCTGCCACGCCGTCCAGTTCGAGCCGTCCCTGAGCGGAGCAACGATCGCCTCCCGCCATCCGGGCGCGGGCACCGCGTCGGGGTTGAGGAAGACGACGATGTCGCCGAAGGCTCTCGCTGCGCCCCGGTTGCACGCCGCCGGGAAGCCGACGTTCCCGGGGCCCGGGACCAGACGCGCGGCGGGAGCGGCGTCCGCGACCACTTCCCGAGTGCCCTCACCGGAGGCGTTGTCGATCACGATCAGGTCGTCGCCCTCTCGAAGCTGCGCGGCGAGCACGTCGAGGGTCGCCCTCACGCCCTCGCCCTGGCGATAAGTGACGATGACTACGGAGATCGTGGGGGTGTCCGAAGAAGCCAAGGAGAGCCGCCGAGCGGATTCGAACCGCTGACCCCTTCATTACGAATGAAGTGCTCTACCAGCTGAGCTACGGCGGCGCGTGGCGCAGTTTAGGGACGGCGCCTATTCCTCGTCGTCGACGAGGCGGTAGCCGACGCCGCGCACCGTGACGACGAGCTCGGGGTCCTGTGGGTCGCGCTCGACCTTCTGGCGGAGGTTCGAGATGTGAACGTCGCAGGCGCGTACGTCGCCGGAGAACTCCGACTGCCAGAGCTCCTCCATGATCTCGAGCCGGCTGAAGACCTGACCCGGGCTGTCGGCGAGGAGTCGCAGGACCTGGAACTCAGAGCGCGTGAGGTTGACCGGCTCGCCGCGGATGGTCACGAGATGGCGCGAGAGGTCGATGTGGACGGCGCCCGCGTCGATCGTCTTGCCGCCCTGCATGGACGATGAGAGGTCTAGCTCGCGACGCCGAAGCTGCGCGCGGACTCTTCCGATCAGCTCTCGGACCGAGAACGGCTTCGTTACGTAGTCGTCAGCACCGACCTCGAGGCCGACGACCTTGTCCACCTCGGCGTCCTTGGCCGTGAGCAGGATGATTGGCACCGGGCTTCGCGAGCGCACGTCGCGGCAGACGTCGAGGCCCGAGCGGCCCGGCATCATGATGTCCAGGATCAGGAGGTCGAACCCGATCTCTCCCTGGAGCTTGGAGTCGGCGTCCTCGCCGTCCTCGGCGATCGTGACCTCGAAGCCTTCCTGGGACAGGGCGTACGCAACTGACTCACGCACCGAGGGCTCGTCGTCTGCGATGAGGATGCGCCTGATCATGCGACGGGCGTGGGGGCCGGCTTGGCTGCGGGCAGGCGGACCCAGAAGTCGGAGCCGACGCCGGGCTCGGACGAGACTCCGATTTGGCCGCCCATCACGTCGACCATCCGCTTCGCGATGGAGAGGCCGAGACCGAAGCCCTCTTTCTCACGGGATTCCGTGCCACGAAAGAAGCGCTCGAAAATGCGGTCGACCTCATCAGGGGGGATGCCTAAGCCCGTGTCGGTCACCTCGATAAGGATCTCCTCTTCTCCGGCTCGGCTGGCGCGAAGCGTAACGAGGCCCGGAGCGGAGCTGTGCTTGAACGCGTTTCCGAGCAAGCCGATCAACACCTGGCGCAAGAGCACGCGGTCGCCCTGTGCGGCCAGGTCGGGCTCGACCTCGACGTGAAACTCGATGCCCTCCGGCGGAAAGAACGCCTGCGTCGCCTCCTCGCACACGATCGCAACGTCGAGCACCTCGGGTCCAGACTCCCCCACCGATTCGATCCGCGCGAGAGTAAGCAACGAGTCCGTGAGGCGCGTGATGCGCTCCGTGTCCTGCTCGAGCCGGCGCAGGAAGTGCTCGCGGGCCTCGCGGTCGTCCTTGGCCCCGCCGCGCAGAACCTCGACCGCGCTCGAGATACCGGCGAGCGGGTTGCGCAGCTCGTGCGCCGCGTTCGAGACGAACTCGCGCTCCGCCAGCTCGCGCCGGAGCTCATCCGTCCGGTCACGGACGACGGTCAGCACCGCGCCCTCGGCTGGGATCTCGCGGGCCTGCATCGCGTAGACCCGCTCGCCGATCCGAAGGCCGTCGTGCTCGGACGTGCCCGTACGCGACGCCCTGCGGAGCCACGGAATCAGCGTTGCGGCCACCTTGCCGTCTGCGTAGATCAAAGGTCGCGCGGCCGGATTCGAAAAGCGCACCGTGCCGTCGGGCCCGACGACCATAACCGCGTCGGAGAGAGCGTCGAAAATGGCTGAAAGGCGATCGCGCTCGGAGCGAAGCGCCTCGAAGGTTTGTCGGAGCGCCGCACGCATCGTCTCGAGCGCCCGGCCGAGATCCGAGATTTCGTCGCGCCCGCCGGTGCCCTCGAGCGGCCGGTCGAGCTGGCCCTGACTGATCTTCGCCGCGGAGTCGGCCAGCTTCTTGATCCGGGAGGTGATCGCGCTCGCGATGATGAACGAGATCGCGACGGCGACGACAAGCGCGACGAAAAGTGCCGTGATCCGGTCGCCCCTGACGGCGTTGATCGCCTCCTGAAGCTCAGGCGGGCGCTCGGCTCTGGCAAGGATCACCCCTCCGATGGCGTTGTTGCGAATGATCGGAGTTGCCACCACGGTGGTGCCGCCCGCGACTGCCTCGGTGAAGTTGCTGCCGGTGAGGGCATTGCTGACCGCCTTGCGCCCGTTCTCCACTTCGTCTACGGAAAAACCCTGGGACGTCGAGTTGGTGATCAACTCCCCCGAACCGTCGTAGACCCACGCGCTGAACCCCTCCTGCGTCGCTACGTCGAGCGCGTCCTGCGCCTTCTTCTGGGTGGCGTCACCGACATCGTTCGCGAGAGCGATCGTCCGTCCCGAGGCCAACTCGTCGAGGCGCTGGTTCGCCTCTTGGTTGCCGCTCTCGGAGACGAGGAGATAGACGATCCCCGCAGTAATCAGCGCTACGCCGGCGAACGCGAACGCGAGGTAGAGCCGAACGCCCAGCGGACTACGGCGCGCCCGGCGCGCCCTCGGAATTTTCTTGAGCGTCGGCGCCACGCCTTGAAGCGTAGGGCCAGAGCACCCTTCGCGCTCCTACTTCAGGTCTCGCGCAGGACGGCCTCCACGCGGAAGGCGAGCGCTTCGGTGGCAAGCTCCTCGGACACGTTCACGCTGAGGCGCCTGCGGGTGTCCATGACGAGCTCGGCCGCACGTCGAGGTCGTCGCGGATCGAGCCCCTCCGCGTCCTCTGAGAGTGCGACCGAGCGGTCGGAGTTCAAGACCACGTTCGCGGCGCCATCGGCAAGCGCCGCAAGATCTCGCAGCCAGGAGGCGACCAGCGCCAAGCCGGTGTCGAGCGCTTCGTTCCTGCCCTTTCGCGTCGCCCTCTTGGCTGCGTCCGCCCCCTCCTTTCGGATGCGCTGCTCGCCGCGGCGATCGGAGGCGTCCTTCGCCTGGTCGGCGAGCGCGTCGAAGCTCGCCTTTACCTCTTCGCCGGCCTCCCCGCCACGTTTCTCCGCCGCGTCGAGGAGTCCACGCCACGGCGCGGACTCGAGCTCGCCGGCGCGCGCCGCTCGAACCAGCGCCTCGGCGTGCGAGCGAATCTCCCTGCCGCTGTCTGTCAGTAGGAGCGCGGCCAGGTCGAGATCTCCTCCAGCAAGCCGCGCGACCGCGCGCACCTCAGCCTGATCCTCACCTGGGTGCAATCCCGCGAGTCGCTCCTCCAGCGCCTCTGGGCTGAGAGCCGCGAAACCGATCACCTGGCATCGCGAGCGCACCGTCTCGAGTAGGGCTGAAGGCTGGGACGAAACAAGGATGATGTGGGCGAACGGCGCGGGCTCCTCGAGGGTCTTCAAGAGCGCGTTCTGGCTCTCCTCGGCCATCGCGTCCGCCTCCTCTACGACGAATACGCGGTGTTCCCCCTCGAACGGGCGGTACGGCGCGGCCTCGATGATGCGCTGGCGCACCTCCTCGACCAAGTGCTGAGCACCTGGTGGCCGAAGCCACGCCAGGTCAGGATGAGGCGAGGGGTCAAGCTGCGCCCGGCGGCGCGCCGAGTTTGGGTCCGGTGCGCCGAGCGCCAAGAGCTCACCGGCGAACGCGCGAGCCGACGCGCGCTTGCCGGAGCCCGCCGGCCCGGAGAAGAGATATGCGTGTGACGGCGAAGCGAGCGCACCCGCAAGCGCGACGCGCGCCGAGGGCTGGTCAGATGTCGCCGCGGCAAGCGCTTCGGGAAGATTGATCGCTGCCGTTGACACCGCAAGCGATTCTGGCAGGGCTACTCCACCCCGGGCTTCCCGAAAACCGGCCGGATCTCGCATTCCGGCCTTAGGGGCGCTTCGAGCGCGATCTCCTCCTCGCACTTCCTGAGGAAGTGGCCCAGGCTCCGCTCATCCTCGCCGAGGTCCTGGAAGCTGACCGGGCGGACGGGCGAGAGCACCGAGCGGTCGGCCTGGCTCCGAGCGATCACCTCACCCGAATCGCCGAGGGCGGTGATCGTGACCCTCGGCGGCTTCGGCAGCGTGCTGAACCGTCTCGGCGCGGCACTGGGGGGCTCATCGTCGAGCTTCTTCAAGCCCGTCGGGAGGAAGGCGTAGAACGCTCCTCCGATCCGCTCGCTGCCGATCTCGTCGGCAAGCTCGGTTGTCAGCCGACCGAAGCCCACTGGCGCCACCTCCTCGTTGCCGTCCTCGTCGATGTACGTGACTGAGACGTCCGCGACTTCAGCGCTTGCGTGACCGGACACGATGAGCTCAGTTTCGGGACGAAGCACCGCAGGAGCCGGGTTGAGCCTGCCGCGAACGACCCTTTCCTCGATCTCTTCTTGGAAGTTTTCTGACGTGAAGCAGATGCCGTTCGTGTCGCCCCGGCTCGGAATATCGAGGCTGAAGCAAAGCTCGTCCGTCCGCTCCGACTCGATCACCGGATTTCCCGGCATCTCACCGATCGAGACCTGAAAGGAGGTGAGCGCAACGATCTCGTAATCGCTCCCGCCGGGCGCCTTGCCCGCGTCGACCACGACAGCGTCGGCCTCGTTCTCGAATCGCTGCTCCACACTCGGTTCGTCACCGATCCCGACCAGGTCACCGATCTCGCCGGCGAACACTCGACCGGGGGGCGTGAACGAAAGTCCAACCAGCAGGGCCACGCCGGCAAGGGTCGGCACAATCAGCCCACGGCGCCGAGCACGCATTCCTTGTTCTGCCTCGGTCAGTCTCTCCCCGAGCACATCAAGGGTTTCTCGCTCATCCGTCGGTTTCATGTTGCCTCCTCTGGCAATGGGTTCGATTCGAAATGACTCGCGAGCGCTCTCAGGCCGCGCGACACTCGTGCTCGGGCACTCGCCTCCGAGATGCCGAGGCGGCTCGCCACCTCCGGGTACGGAAGCTCATGGACGACACGCAGCTGGAGCGCCTGTCTCTGCTCGTTGGAAAGGGCTGAAAGGGCGCCGTTCATGGCGGCTCGAAGCTCGTCGAGCCCGCTCTCTTCCACGAGGCGCGCCAGCTCGGCATCGGACATGTCAGGCACCTCGAGGCCTAGCTTCCTCAGCGCCTTACCCTCGGCCTCACCGTTGCGGAAGTAGTGATGGAGCTGGTGCCGCGCGATTCCGTACAGCCATCTGGCCGCGTCCGCATCATTCGTGCCACGGAACTTCCGCCGGCTGATCAAGGCCTGGGGGAACGTCTCCGCCGTCAGATCCAGAGCGAGCTCGGGCTCATAGACCCTGCGAGCGAAAAAGACCAGGAGGTCGTGCGACTGCTCTTGGTAGAGCGCCGCGAACCGCTCACCGTGAAAAGGGCCTTCTGCTGTCGACAGACGCGGCATGTCTGACCACTATTGCCGCGAGCGGGGATCTTGTGACGCAGCGCTAACCTGCCACGCGGGACGTGGTCGACTTTATTCCCGGTATCCGGGAACACGATCGTCCACGGCCGCCAGCACTCGGCCATGGATCTCTGCAGGCTCGCCTTCGCCATCGACCACGGCGATCCGCTCGGGGTGGCTCGCTGCAATGTCGTCGTAGGCGGCTGCAACGGCACGCTGGAACTCGATTCCCTCTGACTCGAACCGGTCCTTGCCGTCCTGGAGCCCCGCTGCGAGCCGCTGTTGACCCCGGGCGTGAGCGGCGTCGGCGTCGACCCGGAGGAGCACGGTCACATCCGGCATGCACGAGCCCACAACCAGCGCCATTAGGTCCTCGACGACGTCGACGCCTATCCCCCGCGCCGCTCCTTGGTAGGCGGCGGTCGAGTCGACGAAGCGGTCGCAGACAACGTCCCGCCCCTCGGCGCGAGCGGGCTCGATCCCGCGCTCGACCAGATCCGCCCGGGCAGCCGAGAAGAGAAGAAGTTCGGCCACGTCGCCCATCTCGAGCGCCGGATCCTTGAGGAGCGAACGGACATGTTCAGCCATGTCAGTGCCGCCGGGCTCACGGATCAGAAGTGTGTCGGGGCCGAGCGCCTCGGCGAGCATGGCTGCCTGCGTCGTCTTGCCTGACCGGTCGATGCCTTCGAGGGTTACGAACACAGGGCGAAGCTAGCCGAAACAAAGCCGGATTGTGATCGCAATCACAGTTCGCCACCCCGGGAACGTCGAGGGTCCAGTTAGGGAAATTCCCGATGGACGGCGTGGCCTGCTTAAGACAGGCTGGGGGCCGTCAACAAGTCCAATCAGGAGGTTCGTGTGTCGTCTCTTACCCGCTGGGTCCTTGCGCACAAGCGCACCGTTGTCATCACCTGGATCGTTCTGACGATCGCGGGTGTCATGGCGTCGGGCCCTGCCACCGAAGCGCTCGAGGCGGAGTTCTCAGTGCCGGATGGGGAGGGCTGGGAGACCAACCAAGCGATCGCGCAACAGTACGGGGGGACCGGCGGCGACACCGCACCGCTGATACCGGTGGTGAGCCTTCCCGAGGGTGAGTCGGTGGATTCTGCCGCTATCGCTGACGACCTGACTGCGCTGGACGCAAGCCTCGCCAAGGCATTGCCGAACGCGCGGATTGCCTCTTATGCCTCCACCGGCGACGACGCTTTCGTCTCCGATGATGGCTCCACTACGTTCCTCGTTGCGTACCCGGAGCCCGATCCAGCCTCCCAGTTCGGTGAGAACCTCGCGGCCGAGCAGGCCGCCTCCGAGGCACTCGAGGGGCTGTCGGTGGGGGGCCACCCGGTGCTGCTCTCGGGATTCGATGCCTTGTTCGAGGACTCCGGCCAGGATGCAGAGGAAGGCGGCGTCCTCCTCGAGGCGCTCCTCGGTGGCGTGGGCGCGCTTTTGGTTCTCACCTTCGTCTTCGCGTCCCTCCTGGCGATCGTCCCGATCCTGATGGCCATCGTCTCGATCATGACCACGTTCTTGCTCTTGCTCGGCCTGACCGAGCTTACGGCGGTTTCCCCCATCGTCCAGTTCCTGATCGCCCTGATCGGACTCGGCGTGGCGATCGACTACGCGCTGATCGTGGTGTCGCGCTGGCGCGAGGAGCGCACTCACGGCGCGACCGGCGACGAGGCCGTCCAGAAGGCGATGGAAACCGCGGGGCGCGCGGTCGTTTTTTCGGGCATCACCGTCGCGATCGGGCTCTTGGCGCTGATCGCCCTGCCGCTCCCATTCCTGCGCTCGATGGGCTACGGCGGAATGCTAATCCCGCTCGTGTCCACGCTGGTGGCGATCACACTCCTGCCGGTTGTCCTCGCGAAGGCCGGCTCGCGCCTCGACTGGCCGCATCGGCGCACCGACGACAAGGCAAGCCGTGCCTGGACCCGCTGGGCCGAGGCAGTGGCGCGGCGTCGCTGGGTTGCCGCTGGCGCCGGAATGGCAGTGGTTCTCGCCCTCGTTCTCGCCTCGACCAATCTCCAGCTCGGCGCCTCCGACGCCAACACGGCCGCCGAGTCGGGGCCGGCGAAGGACGGGCTGACCGCGCTCCAGGACTCGGGAATCGGCGAAGGCATCCTCCTGCCGCACGAAATCTTGATCGAAGGTGACACGAAACCCGACGACGTCGCGGCCGCACTCAGTGAGGTCGAGGGGATCCACGGCTCCGTAGCGCCTGCGGACTCCTCCTGGCAAACCGGCGAGACCGCAATCGTCGAGGCGTTTCCGATTCCCGACCTCGGCAGTCCCGAGGGCGAAGAAAACCTTGCGGCCGTTCGATCTGCCACGGACGAGATCGGCTCCGACGTCCTCGTGGGAGGGCAACCCGCCGCGAACGACGACTTCATCGAAGCGGTGTACGGCAGCTTCCCACTGATGATCGCCCTGATCTCTATCTCAAGCTTCATCTTGCTCGCCCGGGCATTCCGCTCACTCCTCCTGCCGCTGAAGGCGATTCTCTTGAACATCCTCAGCGTCGGCGCTGCCTGGGGCGTCCTCAACATCGTCTGGCAAAACGGCCACGGCTCCGACCTGATCTGGGGTATCGAGGCGACTGGGTCGGTCAACTCGTGGATCCCGCTGATGGTCTTCGCGTTCCTGTTCGGCCTCTCGATGGACTACGAGGTTTTCATCCTCAGCCGGATGCGAGAGGCCTACGATCGCACAGGCTCCACGGACGCCGCCGTGATCGAAGGCATTGGTCGCACCGGGCGCCTGGTGACAAGCGCCGCCCTGATCCTGTTCCTGGCATTCACTGCACTTGCTTCAGGGCCGGGCACGGACGTCAAGGTCCTGGCCACCGGCCTGGCGGCGGGCATCCTGCTCGACGCGACGGTGATCCGGGCGCTCATCGTGCCCGCCGTGATTTCGCTGATGGGCCGCTGGAACTGGTGGCTGCCCGACTGGAGCGCGAAGCTCTTGAGGGTCGAACCGTCACCGTTGACGACAGTGGAAGCGAGGACCTAGCTCCCTTCCCCACCGCCGAGGCTGGTTAGGCGGTTTGGGGCTCTACTTCGCCTTGGTGCGGCCGGTGCCGGCCTTCTTCGTCCGGGCGGTCCCGGGCGAAGGTGCTTTGCGCCGGCGCGTGCCTGAGCGAGCGGCGCTCTTGGCCGGAGCCTTCGCGTCGGCCTCAGCGGCAGCGCCGTTGTCGCCCGCGGTGGTCTTCGCGGCCTCGCGCGCTTCCTTGGCGGCCTGTCGCTCGGCGCGCTTTATGCGCATCTCGACCATGGTTGGGCAGTCGTCGTTGAGACAAAGCTTCCAGGGGCGGCCACGGAAGCCCTTGACCGTCAAGCGCGGGCGCTTCTCGCAAACTGAGCAGCTCTCTTCCAGGCGCCACAGCTCGTAACCGCGACCCGGAAGCGGGCCGGAGTTCCGGCACGAGTCGGCGTGCTCGGGCTCGTCGCGGTTGTAGCCCTCGCAGCCCCAGAAGCGCTTGCCGCCCTTGAGGTCGATCACGCGCAGACGGTTGAGCGCGCCGTCTTCGTGGACGGTGCGGCCGATCTCGGCGCAGACCTCGCACGGACCGAGGAACTTGTCCTCGTCCATGCCGGCCCAGATCACCTTGGCAAGGTCTTCGGAGCGCTCTTGCATCTCCTTAGTCGTGCCGTGGAGCATCTCGCGGCTCTCGGCGAGGACGTCGTCCTTCGTGATCTCGCCAGCGGCGATCTTGTCCATGTCCGCCTCGAGCTCGGCAGTCATCTCGGCGGTCGCCATGCGCGGCACGTGCGCCTTGAAAGCCTTATACATCGCGATGCCCGTCTCGGATGGGATCGGCGGGTTGGAGTAGACGTAACCGCGGTCGTAGAGCTTCTGAATGATGTCGGCGCGGGTCGCTTTCGTTCCGAGCCCCTGCTCCTCCATCAGCTCGATCAGCTTGCCCTGCGAAATCCGCGACGGCGGCTGTGTCTCCTTGCCGACCGACCACGGCTCGCCGTCGATCGCAAGCTCCTGGCCGGCCACGAGCTTGGGGATCTCGTCGTCCGAGGAGCGGGCGTAGGTGTAAATGCGAGCGAAGCCGGGGTCCACGACGACCGAACCACGGACGAAATAGCTCTCGGTGCCCGCCTCGATGTCGGCGCGAGTCGACTCGGAGATCATCGGCGGAGCGAAGGTGGCGATGAAGCGGCGCACGACAAGCTCATACACACGGCGCTTGGGTCCCTCGAGAGCACCGGGATGGACCGCCTGCGTTGGATAGATCGGCGGGTGGTCGGTCGTCTCCTTCTTGCCGCGGGTCGCCACCATGTCGCCGTCGAGAACGAAGGCGCCGGCCTCGAATTCGGGAACACGCACCATCTGCTGGACCAGCTCGCGTGTGTTCAGCGACTTCGGGTAAACGGTGTTGTCGGTCCGCGGGTAGGAGATGAACCCGTCCATGTAGAGGTCCTCGGCGATCCGCATCGCGCTGGCCGGCGTGATGCCGAGGCGGCTGGACGCATCCGTGGTGAAGGCGGTGGTGTTGAGCGGCGTCGGGGGCTTGCGCGAGTTCTTCCGCGCGGTGACGTCCTTCACCACGCCCGGGCTCTTGGTGCCCGCAAGCGCTGCGTTCGCCTCGGCCTCGTCCCAGAACTTGTCCGTGGCGTGATGCGCCTCGAACGTCCCGTCAGGATGCTCGAAGTTCGCGAAGACCTCCCAGAAAGGCTTTGGCACATGGGCACGGCGCTCGAGTTCGCGCTCGACCACGAGACCCAGCGAAGGACTCTGGACACGGCCGACGGAGAGGAAGTTGGAGCCGAAGCGGCGAGTGGCAAGCGAGACGGCGCGGGTGAGGGTGGCGCCCCAGATCAAATCGATGTCCTGGCGGGCGGCGCCGGCGTAGGCGAGCTCGTAGGAGAGGTCGTCGAGCTCCGAGAAGGCGCGCTCGATCTCTTCCTTGGTGAGCGCGGAGTAGCGGGCCCGCTTGACAGGCGGGCGCTCGGTGATCACCCCGGCAACGATCTCCGGGTTCGACTCCATCGCCTGCTGAAGCGCTTCGTGGCCGATCAATTCGCCCTCGCGGTCGAAGTCCGTCGCGATCACGACCGAGTCCGCTTCCTTGGCGAGCTTTCGCACCGCTTTGACCACGTTCTTGTCGGTCGGCTCGGGGATGAGCGTCGCGTCGATCAGGTCGTGGAGGTCCGTCTTTTGCCAGTTCGAGTAGTCATCCGGGAAGGCGACTCCCATCACATGACCCTTGAGCCCGACGGTCCGATGCTCGCCCTCGGAATCGCTCCATGTATAGAACGGAACCTTGTAGGTGGCGTCGTCCGAGGCCGAGCCGGCGCTCAGGATGTCCGCGATCTTCTTCGCGGAATTGTTCTTCTCGGTGATGATCAGGCGCATCGGCGGCGAGAGTAGCAAGGGTTGTTCGGCGTCAAACACGGCTTCGCTGCCCGCCCCGTAGGGGCGGAGGTAGAGTCGATCGAAGTTTGAAGCGGCAGTCGTATCACCTCGCCCAGCTCAATATCGGCCGCCTCGTGGCGCCTGTCGATTCACCCCTCGTCGCCGAGTTCATGGCCCTCCTCGACCCAGTGAACGCGCTCGCTGACGCGGCGCCCGGGTTCATCTGGCGGCTTCAGACTGACGCGGGTAATGCGACGTCGCTCCATATATATGGAGACGACACGCTGAACGTGAACATGTCCGTGTGGGCGTCGAAGGAGGCGCTTTGGGACTTCGTCTACTCCGGCGACCACCTGGGCGTGATGCGCCGCCGGCGCGAGTGGTTCACGCGCATCGAGCAATTCATGTGCCTGTGGTGGGTGCCCGCCGGGCATCTCCCGGACATCCCGGAGGCCGAAGAGCGACTGACCCATTTGCGCGAGTACGGCCCGGCCCCGCACGCCTTCACGTTCAAGGCGAGCTTTCAGCCGCCCGCCGAGTCCCGGGCGACCGCGTGATCTCGCTCGTCGTCTTCGACTGCGACGGCGTACTCGTCGACTCCGAGCCGATCTCCTGCCGCGTCATGGCTGAAGCCCTGACAGACGAGGGGCTCCCTTACACCACAGAGGAGTGCATGCGCGACTACATGGGCCGGGCCTGGGACGACTCGCTCGAGATCATCGAAAGCAAGCTGGGCCGGGCGCCCGCTGACGGCTTCACAGAACGGTTCCGGGAGCACCGCGACGCGGCTCTCCGCGAGGAGGTCGAGCCGATCCCCAGCGTGCGCGAAGCGATCGAGGCGATCGAGGCCGAGTACTGCGTCGCCTCGAGCGGCACCCACGAAAAGATCCGCCTGACGCTCGGCAAGACAGGACTTCTGCCGCTGTTCGAAGGCTCGATCTTCTCTGCCACCGAGGTCGAGCGAGGCAAGCCGGCGCCTGACCTGTTCCTCCACGCCGCCGAAACGATGGGGCATGGGCCGGAGCGCTGCGCCGTCGTCGAAGACACGCCCGTCGGGATCGCCGCAGCGCGAGCCGCGGGCATGACCGCGCTCGGGTACGTGGACAACTCCACGCAGACCGCGCTCGAAGAGGCCGGGGCCCATCGAACGTTCAGCGACATGCGCGAGCTGCCCGCGCTTCTCAACCCTCACTAACCTCAAAGCCATGCCCGCTCAGGCCTACGCAGGCAAGGAATGCGTCTGTCAGCTCCGCAAGGGAATCTGCGACCAGTCGTGCGTTCGAGGCATGCTCGAAACGCCCTTCTATATCGCCTGTCTCAAGTTGACCGGGCGCAAGTGCCTCGTTGTCGGCGGCGGCGACGTGGGCCTCGAGAAGATCGAGGGGATCCTCGCCTGCGACGGCAAAGTCGTTCTGATCGCGCCGGACGCCTGCGAGCCCGTGAGGGCGCTCGCCGAGGAGGGTTCGATCGACTGGGTCAGGCGCCCTTACGAACCGTCGGACCTCGAGGGCAAGTTCATGGTCATCGCGGCGACCGACGACTCCGAGGTGAACATCGGCATCTACTACGACGCCGAGAAGGAGGCGATGCTGGCGAACGTGGTCGACGTGCCGCCGCTGTGCAACTTCATCCTTCCCGCGATCGTCCGCACCGGTCCGCTCGCGATCGCAATCTCCACCGCGGGCGCTTCGCCCGCCCTCGCCAAGCGCATGAAGCGCGAGATCTCAGAGCTCTTCGGCGAGCCCTACGCCCGCCTCGCGATCATGCTGAACGACGCGCGGGGCTGGGCGAAGCAGAACCTGCCGACCTACGGCGACCGCAAGGACTTCTTCGAGGGCATCGTCAACGGCTCTCCCGATCCGGTCGAGTTGGTCCGGGA
>Ga0136618_10000163_pt1 | contig 19261 bp, 16 predicted proteins | sample AntDrymUQ3302106_2_FD_104805 | JGI IMG/M metagenome (GOLD analysis project Ga0136618, IMG submission 104805) | Polar desert sand microbial communities from Dry Valleys, Antarctica - metaG UQ330 (21.06) | ecosystem: Environmental > Terrestrial > Soil > Desert | place: Antarctica: Dry Valley... | reverse complement strand
ATTGCCGCAATCGGACTCGGCACGCCGGAGAAATAATGCGCGAGCGCGGCGAGAACGAAGTCGAAGAAAAATCCGGCGTATGCCCATTCTTTTAAGGTGTCGGAATATCTGGTCAGAATCGCAATCACGCCCGCGATTTTCGTGACGGGCAAAACGTAGGCGATGTGCGCCGGATAACCGAGTTGGGCGAGCATCGTGACGGAATCGCCGAAACTAAAAATTTCTATTGCCGCGCCCGCGAGCATCATTAAACAAAAAAGACCGGTGACAATCCAATAGGCAATCTTCATAAAAGCAATCTTCTGAACTAAAATTAAAATCCTGCGTAACTGTAACTTACAATAAGTTTTTCAATTTAAGAAGTTTCCTTTATAGTTGTTGCTAAAAGATGAGCGAAAATAACACGACGCTGCGGGTCGCAAACGTTTCCAAACATTACGGCGAATTTACGGCGGTCAACGATTTGAGTTTCGATGTCAAAGCGGGCAGAGTTTTCGGGTTTTTAGGTCCGAACGGCGCGGGCAAAACGACGACGATTCGGATGATTGTCGGCATCACCGCGCCGGACGAAGGCATGGTCGAACTGTTCGGGGAGCGCATTACCAATCAAACGCAGAACCGCATCGGATATTTGCCGGAAGAGCGCGGGCTTTATAAGAAAATGAAAGTCCAGGATCAACTGCGATATTTCGCCGCGCTCAAAAATGTCCGGCAAGCTGAAGCCGATAAGCGAATTGATTTCTGGCTCGAACGGATGAAACTCGCCGAATGGAAAACCAAAAAGACGACGGATTTATCAAAGGGAATGTCCCAAAAGATTCAATTCATTTCGACTGTTTTGCACAATCCCGATTTGCTGATTCTGGATGAGCCGTTTTCGGGACTCGACCCGGTGAATGTCGAATTTTTAATCGAAGTTGTCGCCGAACTCAAAGCCCAGCACAAAACGATTATCTTCTCGACGCATCTGATGGAAACTGCCGAAAGACTGTGCGACGACATAATTTTAATCAACAAATCGCGCAAAGTCATCGGCGGAACGCTGCGCGAGGTGAAGGGAAGTTTCAGTAAAAATTTAATCGCGCTCCGCTGCGTCGGCGGCAGCGCGGTTCTGGAAGACAAATCGCTGGTTGCCAAAATCATCGCGCATGCCGACGAGATGGAAATCGAGTTGGCGGAAAACACCGATGCTCAGGTTTTATTGAGAAGATTGATTGAAAACGGCGCGAGCATTTCAAAATTCGAGCAAATCGAGCCGAGTCTGAACGATATTTTTATTTCACAAGTTGAAAGTTGATAGTGGAGAGTTGAAAGTGAGCGAAAGCATTTTGAAAACGAAATCTTATAATTTTGCTTTGCGTACGGTTAAGTTATACAAGTATCCGGTTGACGAGAAAAAAGAATATGTTTTATCTAAACAAATTCTGCGCTCGGGAACTTCCATTGGGGCAAATATCGAGGAGGCTAACCAAGCACAATCTAAGGCAGATTTTATTCATAAACTTTCCATTGCTCATAAAGAAGCATTTGAGACGCACTATTGGTTGAGATTGCTACGAGACAGCGAAATTCTAGAGACAAAAATCGCACAATCCCTTATTGAGGATTGTGAAGAAATTCAAAAGATTCTCACTTCATCCATCAAAACAAGTAAAAATACAAAATAGAACTATCAACTTTCAACTATCAGTTATCAACTTTATGAGGAAATTTCTGGCGGTCGTCAAACACGAATACAAAAAAATCGTCCTGAAATGGTCGTTTATCATCGGCACGTTATTGTTTCCGCTTATCGCCGCGGGCTTTGCGGTCGTGCCGGCACTTATCTTTTCCATCAAAGGCGAACCGACGCGCATCGCCATTGTTGACCAGTCGGGAAAACTCTCCGCGCGATTGAAGGAAAATTTATCGGCGGAGCGAATGTCGGCGAAGGTCCGGCAAGCTGTGGAAGATTCTTTGACTAATCCAGATGCTTCACAGCAGGAACAGATGAATCGAAGTGCCGAACAACTCGCCTCGTCGTTTGTTTTTACTGATTATGAATTCTCCGGTAAACCGTTCGAACAAATTCGGCGCGAACTCGGCGAGAAAATTATTGCCAAGGAACTCGACGCTTTTCTGCTGATTCCGAACAATCTCGACGCGGCTGATGTGAAATATGAGTTTCGCTCACGGAAGGCGGGCGATTTCGGCGGCGAGAGGAATTTGCGAGAAGCATTGAACGAAGCAGTTCGCTCGGAAAGATTAGCGGGCGCGAATATCAGCGAAACACAATTAAAAGATTTAAGTCGAAATGTTGATTTCGACTCGAAAAGTCTTGACGAAAAGGGCGACGAAAAAGATTCGGACGGCGTTTTTATCGCGTCTTTTATCATCGGTATGATGATTTATATCACGTTGGCGATTTACGGGCAGATGATTTTGGCGGCGGTCGTCGAAGAAAAAGAAACGCGCATTGCCGAGATTCTTTTTTCGTCGGCGAAACCGTTTGAATTGATGATGGGCAAACTCACGGGAGTCGGTCTGGCGGGTTTGACACAGCTTGGAATTTGGGTGACTTCCGCGCTTATTCTAGTCGGATTTGGTTTAGCCCAGATGAGCGCGGCGGGAATGGACATCTCGATTCCGAATATCTCGCCGCTAATGGTTGTTTTGTTTTTCGTTTATTTTCTGCTCGGATTTTTTGTATACGCTTCGATTTTCGCGCTCATCGGTTCGATGGTGACCACGATGCAGGAAGGCGGGCAATTTTCGCTTCCGCCAATAATGCTATTGCTCGTCGGATTTTATTTCAGCTTTGCCGTTATCCGCGACCCAAATTCTTCGCTTTCATTTTGGGTTTCGATTGCGCCTTTCTTCGCGCCGATTACGATGCCGGTCAGAATTTTGGCGGAAACGCCTCCATATTGGCAAATCGCGCTTTCGATTTTTATCAACGCGGCGACCATTGCCGGATTGGTTTGGCTGGCATCGCGTGTTTACCGCGTTGGAATGTTGATGTATGGCAAGCGGGCGACGATACCGGAAGTTTGGAAATGGATTCGGCAAAACTGATAAAATGGAAAACGGATAATGGAAAATGGAAAATAAAATTCAAAAATAATTTTCCGTTTTCCATTATCCACTTTTCATTTAAGAATTTATGGCGGCAAAGTTTGATTATTCGCTTGATTATAAAAATTTGGATTTGCGGAAACAACCGGAACTTTATCGCGTCGGGAAGGGCGAACAGGGAGTTTTGCTGGTTGAGCCGTATAAATCTGAAATCGTTCAGCATTGGAGATTCAAAACTCCAGACATTGCCAGAGAGTCGAGCGAAAAAATTTACCGGATGTTTCTTGAATACAAATGGCAAAAGGATTTTGTCGGAATGGATATGGCGCGAAAGTTTCTCCAAATGGGAATCACCAGAGCGCGTCGCTATGCAAATCATCCGAGCGGCAGAAAATACAAAAAGGGAACACGCGAAATTATTCCGATTGAGGGCGAGGACGAAGTTAAAGCCGAATCCGCGCGGATTTTTTCCGAAAAGTATTATCTCGCAAAAAATGATGCCGAATATCAGGCGATGTTGATAGAACATAAGGAAAAATACGAAAACTAAAAAACGAGCCGCGCAAAATCGTTTTGCAAATTTGAATTAAAACTCTAAACAACATGGCGATAGAAACTGAAAAAAAATTTACTTTGTCGAACGACCAGCGCGAACAGGTTGTGGAGAATTTAAAGAAATTCGGCGCGATTTATGTCGGCGAAGATTTTGAAGAAAACACGCTGTATCGCGGCGGAATTCTGGACGAAAAAGGTGCTGTTTTGCGTGTCAGGAAAATCGGCGATAAAACTATTTTGACTTACAAACAACCTATCGGAAACGATTCGGGTGTCAAACAACAAACTGAATATGAGACTGTTGTCGAGAAATCCGAAGAGTTGGAAAAGATTATCGAAAGCCTCGGTTTTGAAAAGGCTCTGGTTTATGAAAAACGTCGTCAAACCTGGAATTTTCGAACGGTTGAAATTGTTTTGGACGTGTTGCCGTTTGGTCAATATATGGAAATCGAAGGTTCGATAATGGCAATTGCCGAAGCCGAAATGCTTCTCGATATTGAAAATTTTGCGGTTGAAAACGAAACTTATCCGCACTTGACCAGAAGATTCGGCGTTCAAAAAGAGAAGTTGGTCGAAGCAAGATTTTAGAAATATAAATAAATTCTGAAATATCCAAAAATTCTCTTGTATTTGTGCAAGAAATTTAGTTATCATCATTCTAACGACTATTAAAAGGAGAATTATTTTATGATTAAACATTATTTTGGTTTCGCACTTTTTAGCTTTATTGTCGGAACGTCGGCTGTCATCTACGCGATGGTTAATGTCGTCAATGTTAATGAAGTTACTGTTCCCAGCTATTCAACATATTCTCCGGGCAAATCCTGTTGGAAAATGAAACGTGAATCGAGAGAATCGAATATCAGCTCGCCGACGATTAGACAGGCGGTTTTTAATTTGAAAACAAAACAACTTAAATGGGAACTAGCCGCGCCGGAAATGAATTCAAAAATCGCGCTTCATTTCTTCATCAAAGATGAAAACGGCACGCGCTATATTAACTCGATGCTCGCGCCGTCGTTTGGCTACGAATACGGAACAATCAAGGCGACGAGTTCTTACCTGTGGCTCGGCAATCTCGAATCTTACGAAAATTTATACGTTACCGCTGAATCAGTTCCGACGAGCGCATATAAAAACAAAAACTTTCAACCGATATTTGACCAGAGCAAAGCTACGGCAGTTTTGGTTTATTAAAACGACTAAAATCGTTTGACGGAAAGTTTTTAGAAATATTTAGAGTTTCAATAAAAAAAATTGCAAGTCTGTTTTTGGGCTTCGTTCTTCTCGACAAGTTACGAAGTTTACAAATAGCAGACTTGCAAATTTTTTTTGGAGGAATTTCTATGCAATACAAAAATACGCGGGCTTTGGGTTCAAAATTTTCAGTTTCTTTTGCTTTATTTATCTCTATCCTGTTCACCGGCTGTCAGACAGCTACCAATACAAATGCTTCAAGAGAGCAGGTATCATCAGCAAATTATTCGACAAGTTCAAATATGATGATGTCGAATGCGTCTTTAACATCGGATGGTTTTTCCGGGGAAATGGAATTAAAAAAGAAAGTCGGTTCTGATTTAGTAACACAAGGTGAAAGATACGCTAAAATTGAAGAGAATCCGTTTCTCGAAACATCGCGTGCGCCGCTTTCGACTTTTTCCATTGATGTTGACACGGCTTCCTACTCCAATGTCCGTGGCTATTTGAACGATGGACGACTGCCGCCCAAAGATGCCGTCCGCATCGAAGAACTTATCAATTATTTTGAGTACGATTATCCGCAGCCGATAGGCGATGTTCCTTTTTCGGTCAATACCGAAGTTGCGACTTGTGCCTGGAACGCGAAACACAAAATCGTTTCCATCGGACTTCAAGGCAAAAACTTAGCACTTGAAGACGCGCCGCCGTCAAATCTCGTTTTTCTTGTGGACGTTTCCGGCTCGATGGACACGCCCGACAGATTGCCGCTCGTCAAACAAGGATTGAAATTTTTAGCCCGCCAAATATCTGCGAAAGACCGCGTGGCGATTGTTGTCTATGCGGGCGGAAGCGGTTTGGTTTTGCCTTCGACCAATAATCGTGGCGAGATTTTGAACTCTCTTGAAAATCTGGAAGCCGGCGGCTCGACCAACGGCGGGCAGGGAATTCAGCTTGCTTATAAAGTCGCGCTCGATAATTTTATTCGAGGCGGAAACAATCGCGTAATTCTGGCAACCGACGGTGATTTTAATGTCGGTCTGACAAGCGATAATGAGCTTGTCAAACTAATCGAAGACAAACGCCGGAGCGGAATTTTCCTGTCGGTTTTGGGTTTTGGAACAGGCAACACCAACGATTCGATGATGGAAAAACTTGCCGACAAAGGCAACGGAAATTACGCCTTTATTGATTCGCAGGAAGAAGCCCGCAAAGCACTCGGCGAGCAAGCCGCCGGAACGCTTTATACGATTGCTAAAGACGTAAAAATCCAGATTGAGTTTAATCCGGCGAAAGTTGCGGGCTACCGTTTAATCGGATATGAAAATCGTCTGCTTGCCGACAAAGATTTTAATGACGATGAAAAGGATGCCGGCGAAATAGGCGCGGGTCATTCCGTTACCGCGCTTTACGAAATAATTCCTGTGGGACAAAAGGTTGAGAATGACGGAGTTGACCAACTTCGATATGCCAAAACCGAACCGACCGAAACAAAATTTAATGATGAGCTTTTGACCGTTAAGCTCCGCTACAAAGAACCGGATAAAAACGAAAGCAAACTTTTGACGCAAGGGTTGTTAGACGCTGGAAAGTCTATCGAAAATGCTTCCGACAATTTGCGTTTTGCATCGTCGGTTGCCGAATTCGGTTTGCTTTTGCGCAACTCGCGCTACAAAGGAAATTCGAGCTACAAAAATATAACAAATCTTGCAGAAAATTCGCTCGGAAGTGATTTAAAGAGTTATCGCAGTGATTTTATAAATTTAGTCGGTAAAGCGAGACATTTGTAAAAATGAAAAAGGCGGACGGAAAAGTTAACTTTTTTCCGCCCGCCTTTTTTGTTGGAAAACTATTTTTCTAGCAATTGTAAAATGTCTTGGATAATGCCGTCCGGCTCGAAAGGCTTGGTGTGATATTTCTGAAAACCCGCGTCGTAGGCTTTTTGTTTATTTTCGCTTGTAGCAAATGCGCTCAAGGCGAGAGCCGGAATTTTACCGCCTTTTTCGGCTGATAATTTACGAATGCGAGCCAGCATTGAATAACCGTCCTCATCGGGCATTGCTAAATCGGAAACGATTACGTCCGGCAAATCGGTTTGTGATATTTTCAATAAATTTATCGCCTCAGACGCAGATTCCGCGCTTTTGACTTTCGCGCCGCTTTGTTCGAGCAGTAACTGCAAAACTTCGCGCGAGTCCGGGTCGTCTTCGACAACTAAAATTTTAATTTTATCCAGAAGTTTATCTTCGTTAGGAATAGATTCCACGATTTCCGACTCTATTTCCTTTTCCGAGCCGCATAAAGGCAAAGTGACGATAAAGGTTGAGCCGTAACCGATACCTTCGCTTTCTACCTGAACCTTTCCTTTGTGTTTTTCGATCAAAATTTTGACTATCGAAAGTCCGAGACCCAAACCGGTGCTGTCACGCGTCGTTGATTCATCACCTTGATGAAACTGATTGAATATAGTCGGCAGCGTTTCCGGGCTGATTCCTTGTCCGTTATCCCTGACGAAAACTTGAACGATTTCATCGCCGGTTTTGACATCTACTTGAACTAGATTATCTTCCTTTGTGAATTTCAAGGCATTTGAAAGCAAATTGTTAAAAACTTGTTGAAGACGCGCCGCATCGCCAAAAACCTGGATATTACTTTGGTCTGATGAAAATTCGAGATTTATTTTCTTAGCGTCGGCGATTGATTTTTGTAAGTTACAAACCGTTTTGATAGTTTCATAGATATTTATCGAACGAAACTCCATTTTGAGTTTGCCGGATGCGACTCTTGCCGAATCGAGCAAGTCTTCGATGAGTTTTGCTTGCGAACGCGCACTTTTTTCAATTGTTTCAAGAGCATTTTTAGTAGTTTCCTTATCTACCTCTTTAGTCAGCAAAATTTTTGACCAGCCCAAAATAGCATTGAGCGGCGAGCGCAGTTCGTGTGAAACAACGGCGAGAAAAAAATCTTTGGCGCGGTTGGCTTCTTCGGCTTCGTCACGCGCCTTTTTCTCGCGGGCATAAACTATCGAAAGCTCTTCGTTGGCAATTTCGTTGTCGCTGATATCGCGCACGATACCCGTAATAGTTTTGGGTTTTCCCGTGTCGTCAAAATATGTATTTCCGCGCACGGAAATCCAACGAATCTTGCCATCCGAATATATTACGCGATATTCAGTATTGAGTTGTTTTCCGGTAAGCAGAGAATCTTGAAAAGCCTTTTCCACCTGCGCTAGGTCTTCGGGGTGAACAATTCTCATCATTGATTGCGATGTGAACGATTCGGGTGCCGAAACTTCAAAAAGCTCGCTGCATTTCGGCGTCGAAAACATCCTATCTTCCGATAAATTCCAAAACCACAAACCAACATCGGCATTCTCTGCAGCAGAAAGCATTTGCTCGCTTTTTTGTTTGTGATAGCTAATTTCCTTTTCTCTATCTGTAACATCTTGAGCGCAGAAAAATAATTGTTTCGATGCGTTCGGCAAATTTAATGTGGGATGCAGAAATAAATCAATGATAATTTTTTCCTGCGAGTTCACTCTAAAATCCAGTGTGGTTTTAGATGTTATGCTGTCTGCGGTTTTTGCAATGGCTTGCTCGAGAATATCGGGCGTTTGCTCGGTTGATTGCCAATAAACCGTTTCGGAAAATTTTTGACCGATTAAAAGTTCGGGTGCGGTTGCCGTTCTGTCAAAAACATTTCCCGAAAGACTTAAAACATAACCGTCTGGCGTGAGGGTTCCAAAGAATACAAATACATTCTCAAGGATGTCTTGAGCTTGTTCATCAATTCTAAATTCCGCTGTGTCTCTCATAATTGAATTTTAATGATTGTTTTATTTCCTAGAGCAATATATTTAGCAACAACAATCAAATCAGCTGACAAAAAAATTTTACTTGCGACAATATTTTCTTTTATATTTAGACAAAGTAAAAACCTCGTTCACCAATTTATTCGGAAACGAGGCTTTTCAACAAATAAGATTGAATTCATTTGTTGTGTTGTTGGTCAAAACTTGATTCAAAATTCATCTAAACGGTTTTTCTGCCCGACACAAACCTAATAACCAGAACAGCCAAGGCAATTACCAAAAGTAAATATATCCAGCCACCGAAAGTATGCCCGGCAATCAAACCTAACAACCACAAAATCACTAACACAAGAACAACCGTTTCTAACATTTTATTTTCTCCAATTGAGAATTTGCTTTTCTGAATGCTTAAAAGCATCTCCATTCAATTGTTATGCCAAATGGATAAACGCAAGCATTTGAATGGGTTATAATTATCAAAAGAAAAGTAAATAGGCTGGATTAAATATTGAGTATGAATTTAATACGGACAAAATTAAAAGCTAAGTTGAACAAAATACTGCTGTTTATTGCTTGCAGGAAGATTGTATATTTAATAACGAAAATAAAGAAAATATTCAGGGGCAATCACTTATTTAATATCAAATTACTTGATAATTCATAGAAGTTTAAGAGTTGAATATGGCATCAATAAAGTTCTAACATTATTTTATGAAACGGCAATCGAAGAAATTAATTGATACTTGTTTTGAAAATAGGGAAGTCTAAGTACTGTAAAAGTAGAGTCAGATACTGTAAAGATATTAATATCTGTATCTTTGCAACCAATTTATTTTGCGAATCTGCTGGTCTTCCACCAGTTAATAGTTTGCTGAAGACCTTCTTCCAAACCACATAATTTTTTATACTTAAGCCATTCCATGGCACGAGTATTATCAGCCTGAGAATGTTTTACATCACCTTTTCTCTCTGTTTGATAATCCGCCTGAACATCGAAGTTGTCTGTGATTTTTTTTATTACTTCAAGCAGCTCATTCAAAGAAATTCGCTCTCCATTTGCAACATTTACAATTTCACCGATTCCGGTTTTTGTCTGTGCAGCTTTGATATTAGCGTCAACGACATTGGCAATAAAAGTAAAGTCGCGGGATTGTTCACCATCACCATAAATAACCGGTGTTTTTCCGGTCATCATTGAGTCAATAAAACGGGAGATAACACCTGAATACATCGAAGACGGGTTTTGCCGCGGTCCGAAAACATTGAAATAGCGCAGACATAGAGTTTCCAGACCATACACGCGGGAAAATACTTGACAATAATATTCTCCCATCAACTTTGCGGCGGCGTAAGGCGAGAGCGGTTTGGGAATCATCGTTTCGATTTTTGGAAGTGTTTCCTGGTCGCCGTAAGCTGAACTCGACGCTGCATAAATCAAACGTCGAACATTTTTCTCCTTAGATTTTAAGAGCAGATTAAAAGTTCCGTTCACGCAGGCATTATGAGTTTCAAGAGGATTTTCTACTGAACGCGGAACACTCGGCAAAGCAGCCTGGTGAAAGACCGTATCAACGCCTTCTAAAGCGATATTGAGCTTTTCGTCATCGTTCAAGTCGCCTTCTATGAAATCAAAATCCCCGCCAATTTCCTCCAAGTTCTCTCGAAAGCCGGTAATCAGATTATCTAGAATGGAAACTTTAGCACCCTTTTTTATAAGTTCTTCAGCCAGATTTGAACCGATAAAACCCGCGCCGCCAGTAACTAAAAATTTTTCCGTCATTGACATACTTTGCAATTCGCAATGGAAATATTCAATTTAGATAATTGAAATGATTTAAAAGTAGAAGATAAGATTTATCTTCCGACTGCGGTATATTCAAATCCCATCTCACGCATCGTTTTCGGATCGTAAATATTTCTTAAATCTGCAATTTTAGGAGATGCTAAAAGCTGTTTGACTCTGTTCATATCGAGGGCGCGAAACTGATTCCATTCAGTTAAAAAAATTAGTATATCCGCACCTTCTATCGCGTCATATTCGTCCGAAGCAAACTCTATATCGGGCAGGCATTTTTGCGCTTCTTCCATAGCCACCGGATCAAACGCTTTTATCTTTGCACCTCTCGCTTGTAATTCTTTAATAATATCAACTGCAGGAGATTCGCGCATATCATCAGTTTCGGGCTTAAAAGAAAGTCCTAAAACTCCAATGTTTTTCCCGTTTATATCACCAAGAAGTTTCTCAATTTTGGGAATCATAGCCAGCCGCTGTCGTTCGTTAACCTCAATAACCGTATCGACAATCATCGAATCTGCACCGAACTGTTTAGCAACTGTTGATAGAGCGCGGGTATCTTTCGGGAAACAAGAGCCGCCGTAGCCCGGTCCGGGATGAAGGAACTTGCTTCCGATTCGTTTATCCATTCCCATTCCCCGCGCGACATCGTGAACGTCGCAACCAATTTTATCGCAGAGATTTGCTATTTCGTTTATAAATGAAATTTTAGTGGCAAGAAAGGCATTAGCGGCATATTTGATAAGTTCTGCCGCTTCGAGTGAAGTTATTACAACCGGAGTTTCAATCAAATACAAAGGACGATATAGGTCCTTCATAATTGCAATGGCATCTTCTTCATTGCTGCCGATGACCACCCGATCAGGGCGCATAAAATCTTCGATAGCAGCACCTTCACGCAGAAATTCGGGGTTTGAAGCAACACCAAAATTGGTTCTGAAATCTTGATGTTCTTTTACAAATTCACGCAGCCATTTGCCGGTGCCGACAGGAACGGTGGATTTGGTAACCAAAACCTTGTAACCGTTCATAAACTTGGCTACATCTTTAGCTGCCGATTGATAGAAACTCATGTCGGGTGAGCCGTCTTCCTTCGGTGGCGTACCGACAGCCAGAAAAATAACCAAAGCCTGTTCAATGGCTGATTTAGAATCAGTGGTGAAGTGAAGTCTGCCGGCTTTCGCATTCTTTTCAACGATTTTATCCAAGCCAGGCTCATAGATCGGAATTATGCCTTGGTTAAGACGGGCAATTTTGTTTTCATCAACATCTACACAGGTTACTTCGACACCGAATTCCGCAAAACAAGCACCTGTCACCAAACCGACATATCCTGTTCCAATTACCGCTATGTGCATAAATTAAGACTGAAAGATATTGTTAAATTATTCACAAACTAAAACAAATTTTTACGGGTCACGTTTAAACAACATGACCCGTAATTTTTAGTTGTGCCAGAATTTACAACGGAAAAAGAGATTTGAATTTACCGGGCGGGGCTAATAACAATAGTACTGCCACCGTCAATGTCAATGCCTCTTGTCCTTCCTAAAAATATAGCCGCGCCTACTGCACCGGCGGCAGCAAGCAAAATAGCTGCAATAGCTCCGGTTCCGAGACCGGCAACAGCAACCGGAGGAGCTCCGCCTGGACGCATACAAGGTTTGCAACCGGTTTGCGATGGATTTCCGTAAGTCGCATTTGTGCCGGCAGCTACTTGTTTATCAGTAGAACCACTTCTTAAAGTAACCAAACCGGCAAAAGTTTCTACATGGGTTTGAGTACATTTGGCTTCATCGGAACAGCCTACATCAACGCTGAAGTTGTCAGCTTGACCTGCATCGGCAATAACCGTCGCATTTCTTGTAGTTACGGTAGTAGCAATTCCTGCGGAATTTGAAACCAAGACTTTACCGGCGGTCAGTAGTCCTACAATACTGTTGCCAGTAAATTTCAAAGTAACTGAAGAATCACCTGCAACTTCCACACGACCGTTTTTACCCAAACTGATTGTTGCAGTTGAACCTGTTGCGGTAACAATTGTGCTACCTGATGTAACAGTAGAATTAGAAACTACAGCCTGTCCATTAACGGTAACTTGTCCGCTAACGGTTATTTCACCCATAACATCATCCGGGGCTGCGACCACAGACATCGAGAAAACACACCACACGGCGACCATCGTCATTAATGTTATAGATTTGCGAATTAAAAATTTGTTGAGCATTGTATTTAGACTCCTCCTGAATTAAATCCTTATGTAAAGTAGAATAATTTTTTTTGATTATACGCTGAAAGTCTGATAAATCAAAAAAGATTTGCAAATAGTTAACGGGTCGGACTGATAACAGTCGAACCGCCGCCGAGTGAAATTCTGTTATTGTCAGTTCTGGCAGCGATGATAATGCCAGCAGCAGCGCCGCCGAGTATCAATGCCCAAATTAAACCGGCAGAACCTCCATCATTATCACTTGTAGTGTCGTCTTGCGGTGCGTTTGCAGCTGAAGCCGAATCACCGGAATTAAGAGTTACCAATTTTCCGCCAACTGTGTTGATGACTACGCCATCGGCAGCATTTAGAACGGTTACGCGACCGGTCGATAAATCACCTGATATGCCTTTTTCGCTAAAAGACAAGGCTAAAGTTGTATTCGGTGCAAGTTCGATTTTTCCAATCCTACCTAAACTGATTACTGCACCGGCATTTTCCGGAGTGGCAATAGTGCTTGCGGAAAAGATTGAGCGACCGCTTTGAGCTAATTCTCCGTTGACTTTAACAGACGAAGTTTGTCCTGATGCACTGTTACCTGTAACCAGGATTTCTCCGGCAATTCTTTCCGTGTTAGCCAAAGTAATCATTGAGTAAGTTAGTATCGTGGCAACTACCAAGCACATCGAAAGTGCTTTACGAATCCATAATTTGCTGTTCATAGTTCTCCTCTTGTATCCCATTAAATTAAACATTTCAAAAATAAGACCTTCCAATTTTTACACAAAGTTTTTCCTTGTGTCAATAAAAAACAGAAGGAAATATGAAATTAAAAGGTAAAGTTTTCTTGCCTTTAGAAAGTATTCTAATACCAAGATTTGGTAATTGTTTATAACACAGTTCAAGGAAGATTTGGAAGTTTAAAATGAAGAAAGTTTATTTATGATGTGAAAATACAACTTAAACCATAATATTCGTAGTTTGAGAGTTTTTATCAAACAACAAATTATGAATAATGAAACAAAGAACATTTATGAGTAAAGTAGTTATAGCATTTGATTTAGGTGGAACAAATTTGAGATTGGCGGCTGTGACCGCTGAAGGAGAAATTATTTTCAGAACAAAGCGCGATACACCGAAATCTACCAAGGCTGATGAGATTTTACAGATTATTATCGAATGTGCAGGCGAGTGTATAGACTTTCTAAAAAATAGATTTGAAATCAAGATGATCGCGGCGGCGGTTCCGGCTACTGTAAATGCTAAAGACGGAATCGTCTTAAAAGCTCCGAATATTCCGTGTCTAGACGGTTTTCGCTTTGTCGAAGCACTTTCAGATGTTTTGAAGATACGAGTTATTTTGGAGAATGATGCGAATGCGGCGGCGTTAGGCGAATATTGGCTTGGTGCGGCAAAGGATTTTGAAAGTTCAATTTGCGTAACGCTCGGCACAGGCGTCGGCGGCGGAATTATTATAGATGGAAAGATTTTACGCGGCGTTGATGGAACTGCCGGAGAAATCGGTCACATTTGCGTCGAGCCGTTTGGCGCGCTGTGTGGTTGCGGTTCAAACGGATGTGTCGAACAATATGCTTCCGCCAAAGCAATTGTCCGTCTGGCAGGCGAACTTGGCAGAGAATTTCCAAAATCATATTTAATAAGAGGGAAGTTTGACATTTCGGCGCAGGAAATTTATGAAGCAGGAAAGCAGGGCGACAAACTCGCCCTGGAAGTTTTCCGGCAACAGGGCTTCTATCTCGGGATTGCACTTGCAAATCTAATTAATGTTTTGAATCCTGAAGTTATTGTCATCGGCGGCGGCGCGGCTGCCGGTTGGGATTTGTTTGTGCCATCTCTGCGGGCTGAAGTTAATAAACGTGCATATCGTGAACCTGCCGAGCGCGTGAAAATTTTTCGAGCCGAATGCGGTGATGATGCCGGAATTCTTGGCGTTGCTCGGTTAGCTTTCCGACAAGGACTCGAATAATTTTTTGATTCTCTCGAATAATTTTTGATTCTTCATAATGAAAAACTTTTGGCGTATAAAAAAGTCAGCAAAACGCCCTGATTCTAAAATCCCGCTTGCCTTCAAATACAATTTTCGTGTAAGATAGTCGTTTGCTAAGATGCGTTGGGACGCAATCTGTGGGTTTCGCGCCCACTTTTTATTTTGGGCAACAGTCGTGTTGGAATGAAACCTTCGTTAAATGAACGAATCCGAGAAATTGCCGTTCGTGTGGCGGAGGAAAACGGTTTGGAATTTGTTCACGCGCAAATCGCCGGAACAAGTAAAAACTTAACGATTAGTATTTTTATTGACAAGCCGGGCGGGGTAACGCACGAAGATTGTGCAAATGTCAGCCGCGTTCTCGATGATATTTTAGAAGTTGAAGATTTTATTCCGTCGGCTTATCTGCTGGAAGTTTCCTCGCCGGGCATCGAACGTGGACTTTACAGCCGGAAGGATTTTGAAAAATTTGTCGGCAGTCTGGCAAAAGTTAAAACCGGCATAGCGATAAATGGGCAGAGAAATTTTCGCGGACGAATCAACGCCGTCGAAGAAGACGAAATCGTGTTTGACGATAAAACAAGCGGAACGATTCGTTTTTCATACAGCGCAGTCGTCAAGGCGAATTTAGAAGTTGATTTAAACGAAGAACTGAAAAGAAGCGAGAAACGGAAAACGGAAAGTGAAAAACAATAAATCAGAGATTTTCCATTTTGTATTTTCCATTAACGAGTTATGACATCCATTGGACAAAGCATTGAAGCATTGGTAAGCGAGCAGGGAATTGACCGCGACTTGGTTATCGAAGCGATGAAGGAAGCGGTCAAAGCCGCCGCCCGCAAACAATTCAAATCGCAGGATAAAACCGGCGAAAGTATTGAAGTTGACTGGAATAATGAAGAAGGGACGATTGAAATTTCAGCGCACAAAGAAGTTGTTGCTGAAGTGGAAAATCCTTCGACCGAACTTTCGCTCGTTGAAGCGCAGGAACTTGCCGGTGATGAAATCGAAATCGGCGATATGCTGCTGATTCCGCTGCCGACTGAAGAACTCGGACGTATCGCGGCGCAAACCGCCAAGCAAATACTCGTGCAGAAAGTGCGCGAGGCTATCCGCGAAAAAGTTTACGAAGAATATATCGACCGCAAAGGCGAGTTGATAAACGGAACGGTCAAACGCTTTGAGCGCGGCGATATGATTATTGATTTGGGAAACAATCTGGAAGCGATTTTGCCGAAACAGGAACAAGCCCGCAGCGAAACCTGGAATCAGGGCGAGCGGATTCGCGTAGTAATCGCCGATGTCAGCAAAGACCAGCGAAATCAGCAAATCAAGGCTTCACGCGCTTCGGCGGAACTTCTCAAGCGTTTGTTTGAAATGGAAGTCCCGGAAATTTACGACGATACGGTAGTTATCAAATCTGCCGTGCGTGAGCCGGGCGACCGTGCAAAAATCGCTGTTACTTCAAACGAGAAAGATGTTGATCCGGTCGGTGCCTGCGTCGGGATGAAAGGTTCGCGTGTTCAATCTATTATCAAAGAATTGCGCGGCGAAAAAATCGACATTATCGAATGGTCGGACGAGCCTTCGGTTTTTGCCGCCAATGCGCTTTCGCCTGCGAAGGTTTCACAGGTGCGAATCACAGATGTCAATAATCGTAAGATGGAAGTCATCGTCGTCGAAGACCAATTGAGTTTGGCTATCGGCAAACGCGGACAAAATGTGCGGCTTGCCACGCGACTCGTCGGTTGGGATATTGATATTGTCAGCGAAGACGTTTTGAAGAAAGAAATTGCTCAAAAAATGGGCAAGATGATGGCTTCGGGCGAAGCCGTTCCGATTACGGCTCTGCAAATTGTTTCGTCCGCTCAAGCGGAAGATTTGAAGAAAAAAGGTATCGCCGATGTCGAAACTTTGGCGACGACGACGGTTGATGATTTGGTTGAATTCCTTGATATCAGTCTTGATGAAGCCGAAAAAATTATTGCTTCAGCCAAAGATATTGTCGAAGTGCGAAATGCACAGGCGAAAAAAGTCGAGCAGGAAAATGATTCCGCACAAGAATCGGATAATGCATCTGAAACTTCTGAAACGCCGACGGATGCTGGAGACGAAACGCCGGAAAGTGTGGAAGATACAATCTCCGCAGAAAATTCTGCAGAAGAATCGAATGCTGCAGAAACTGAAATCACAGAAACCGAAACTATCGAAAGCTCGGATAGTGAAACGATTGCCGATGTTGATGCGGAACAGACGGAAAGCAGCGCAATCGAAAATAATAATGAAGAAAATTTATCAAAAAATGAACAATAAATTTATTCATTGCAGCCAGGTGAAAAAGGAACAACGGATTTATGTCTAAAAACAGCAAATCCGCCAATAAAGATAAATATGCCCTTAGGAACATCAGTTCGGATATACGACTTAGCACGAGAAGTCAAACAAGACACCAAGCGCGTCATCGAAGATTTGCGTCGTGAAGGCGCAGACGTGAGCGTGCCTTCAAACTCCGTCAGTAAGGAAATAGCGGAAAAAGTTCGCAGCAGATATTTTCCAAAAACCGAAACCTCCCCGAAACGGTTTATCAAAGTCATAAAAAAAGCAGCCAAGGCTGAAGAAACACCCGTCGCGGAAGAAATTCCGCAAGCCGAACTTGCGCCTCAAACACAAGTAAAAACTGAAACGGTTGAAAAGAAAGAAGCAGTAGTTGCCAAGCAGCCGACTGCAGAAGAAGAATCGCAAAAACCTGCACGCAGAATCACCAAACTTCAGAAAAGAATCGAAGTAAAACCGCAGGAAGAACCGATTGTCCTTGAAGGAAGCACGACTGTTGCCGAGGAAACGACTGTAACCGGACAACTGGAAACCTCGCCGCAAACAACGGAAATCGCGGAAAATCAGATTGAACAAACATCGCCTGAAAAATCGGTTGGATCAAAACCGGTAACGAGCAGAGTTCTTCGTCCGAATGGAACGCAAGTCAAAATACTCAAACTCACTCAGGAGTCTTTAAATAAAGGAATCAAGCCGGGCGACCGGATGGTTACCGACGCACCCACCAGAACCGGCAAATTTAACAACGAAAAAGAACCGGAAAAAGGCAAAAAGGATTTGCGGCAAGCGGGCAAAAACGGACGCAAACCTGAGCTGCAAGCAACAACCGGCGAAACTGCTACGCCAAAATTGACATATACGCCGCCGGCTGACCAGCGCAAAAAATTCGGTCGCGCCGCCGCTAAAAAAGGCGGTAAAAGATTTGAGGACAAAGGCGGAAGATTTGATGAAAGAGAACTTGCCGCGCCGCGTCCGCTCTCGATTGAAGAGCGCGTCCTGGCACAAGTCGGCAAGGTCGATGCCGGGAATTTGAAAACCGTTCGTTTGACCGAAGGCGCAACCATCCGCGAATTTTCAGAAGCCCTCGGCGTTACGCCGCGCGATATTGTGCAACTGCTCGTCAAACGCGGAATTTTTGCCACGCTCAATCAGCCGATTGGCGAAACCATCGCGGCTGAACTCGGTGTCAGCTACGGTTATAATGTCAGCTTCGTGCCGTTTGAAGATATGGTTATCGAGCAGGAGTTTGAAGAACTCATCGCTGCTGATTCAGACGATCTCGAACTGCCGCGCCCGCCCGTCGTTACTGTGATGGGTCACGTTGACCACGGCAAAACATCCTTGCTCGACGCAATTCGTTCGGCAAATGTCGCCGAAGGCGAAGCCGGCGGAATCACGCAGCATATCGGCGCATACAGCGTCTTTCTGCCGAATACCGATAAAGTCGGCGAGGAACGCCGCGTCGTGTTTCTCGACACGCCCGGTCACGAAGCATTCACGATGATGCGCGCGCGCGGAGCAAGAGCAACCGACGTGGTAATTCTCGTCGTCGCGGCTGATGACGGCGTGATGCCGCAGACAATTGAAGCGGTTGAACACTCAAGAGCAGCAGGCGTTCCGATTATTGTCGCTATCAACAAAATTGACAAACCCGACGCAAATGCCGACAAAGTCAAACAAGGTCTTGCCGGTCTCGGTTTGCAGCCGATTGATTGGGGCGGCGATACGGAAATGGTTGCCGTCTCCGCCAAGAAGCGCGAAAATCTCGATACATTACTCGAAACGGTTCTTTTGACGGCGGATATTTTAGATTTGAAAGCCAGCCCGACCAGACGTGCTTCGGGTGTAGTGTTAGAAGCAAAGCTCGACAAAGGACGCGGTTCGGTTGCAACCGTCCTGGTGCAGCAGGGAACTCTGCGCGTCGGCGACCCGTTCATCGTCGGTCAATATTACGGTAAGGTTCGCGCGATGTTCAGCGACCGCGGCGAAATTATCACCGCCGCCGAACCCGCAACTCCGGTTGAAGTTCTTGGTCTGCAAGGCGTTCCGCAAGCCGGCGATACTTTTCAGGTCGTCTCCGATATTGACAAAGCGCAGACAATTGCCGGTCAGCGTCAGATGCAAGCCAGACAACTTGCAATGCTCAAGACGACCAAACGCGGTATCGAATCGCTCGGACTCGCCGAAATCAAAGAACTGCTGGTCATCTTGAAAACCGACGTGCAAGGCTCGGTTGAAGTTCTCCGCGGCACGCTCGAAAAACTTTCGACCGACAAAGTAAAAGTGCGTGTGATTCGT